>Ga0209169_10000574_pt1 | contig 22310 bp, 20 predicted proteins | sample HubBroMetageWRM4_FD_188346 | JGI IMG/M metagenome (GOLD analysis project Ga0209169, IMG submission 188346) | Warmed soil microbial communities from the Hubbard Brook experimental Forest, New Hampshire - Hubbard Brook CCASE Soil Metagenome WRM 4... | ecosystem: Environmental > Terrestrial > Soil...
CCGGGTACAACCAAACATGATGGTTCTCCCACGCAAGCAATGTCGAATCAACGCTCTGGATGGTGTTGCATCGACCGGTTGAGCTGGCACGACAAACCAGGCAAGTGGAATTGAACCGGTAAACACAGTCGCGTTTCTCGGTGCTAATGCGACGGATGAACCGACAACTTCTGGTTAGCCTGTCACTCGTCAGGAATCGGGGCACGCTTGAGATTCGCCGAGCTACGTCAAGCAACGCCAAGGGACAGACACACGCTTAGCTGCAAATCTGTTTGACTAGTTCAGGCGGGCTAGGTGGTGAAACCGATTCGTCGAAGCATGGTTTGGAAGCGCGGATCGGAACGAAGATCATCAAGGAGCAAGTCAGATTTCAGGGAGAAGGAAATGTCTAGCGACTTCTCTGAACAGGCTTTCTCGAGGAATTCGAAAGCTTTGTCGTTTTCGCCGAGGCCGGCGTATATGGTGGCCATTGTATATGACGGCAGCAAAGTTTCTTTTGACTTGCGCTGCAAGTCGCGAAGAATCTTGCTGGCTTCCGCCTTTCTGCCTGCAGCGGAATAGGCATGTGCGAGCGCAACGGCAACACTCGGACCATTCCATGTCTTCATAGTTTTCTGGTACTCCGAGATCGCTTCCGGAAGTTTACCGGTAGCTTCGAAACCGACGCCGAGAAGGTAGTGTAGGAACGCATCCTCCGGTTCCAAAAGCAAACCTCTTTTGCTTGCTTCGACCAAGCCGGGGTAATCCCGCAACTCGTAATAGGTCACCGATTCGGCCATCGCCGAGCTGAAGCCGTAGTCCATTTGGTTCATCTTGGCGATCTCCGCAAGAGCGTCTGCGCGCCGGCCGACAAATGCGAGAAAGATGGCGCGGTCCTCATGTGCGCAACTGTAGCTCGGTGCTACAGCAATGGCTCGGTTGAATTCACGATCGGCGGTGTCCCAGTCCAGGTCAAACCGCCAACTCAGCACGGCGAGTGTGTCGTGGGCTTCGCCGATGGTGTCGTCGAGTTGCAGCGCTTTAGCGAGCGCCTGCCTGGCAGAACGGTAGGCGGGATCCTTTTCTAGAGCTCCAGTGAAGGCTAAATACACGTAAGTATCGGCGAGGCCCGCGTAGGCAAGCGCGAAGTGTGGATCTTTTTGGATGGATTCTTCGAAGTTCTGCTGCGCTCTCTTCAGTGAATCAGGTTTGTTGAACCCAGTGGTGAAGTAGAGACGCCCCTTGAGGTAGGAATCGTATGCCGCTGGATTCACCACGTCGGCGCGGCGAAGCTGAGCCTGCTGCTCCGGAGTCAATTGTGCGCGGACTTGTTGAGCGATGGCATCAGCCACCTCTGCTTGTAACTTCAGCACATCGCCGCGATCGCGGTCATACGATTCGGCCCAGAGGTGCTGGTCCGTGGATGCCTGAAGCAATTGGGCAGTGACTCGCACTCGCTCACCGGAACGAATCACCGACCCCTCGACGATGGCGCCCACATTCAATTCTCGCGCAATTTCAGGCAAGGGCTTCTTTGTGCCTTTGTATCGCATGACGGAAGTTCGCGAGATGACCCGCAGCGACCCGATCTTCGCAAGGTCCGTAATCAACTGATCGGTCATGCCATCCGCGAAGAATTCTTCTGACGAGTCGCCGGACAAATTGGCGAGGGGCAGCACGGCGATGGAATTTGGGCGGGGAGCAGCACTTGCGGGATGGGTACCAGTGCGGGCCAGTCCGACGGCCAAGGCTATAACCAGGAGGGCAAGAATGGTGCTGATCAGCAATCTGCGAGGCTTGCTAAGCCTCGGTGCAACGGGTAGTTCGCCCGCCGGCACTGACTCCGCAGAAGAAGGCGGCGCTTGAGCTTCTCCCCTTTCCACTGGCGCGATAAACCTATATCCACGGCGCGGGAGTGTTTCAATGTAGCGGGGTGTCTCGGCGGAGTCGCCGAGCACCTCGCGAAGGCGCGCAATCGCATTGTGAAGACTATGGTCGAAATCGACGAACGTGTCGGCTGTCCAAATCTGCGCTCGCAGTTCCTCGTGAGTGACCACATCGCCGGCGCGACTTAACAAAGCGGCCAGGACTTGCAACGGTTGGCCCTGCAGGCGGAGCCTTACACCCCGTTTACGCAGCTCACCCGCGCGAACATCCAGTTCAAAATTGTCGAAACGCAATGCACGTGTATGTGGCGCGGAGCTAGGCATGTCAAGGCCCGCAAGAGTAGCAAAGTCTAGCACACTTCCGGCAGCCCGGAGGCAGGGTCGGTTAGGGCAGGAACGCCTTTGTCTTTAATACTTAGCGATGGAGAAAACTTTGGGGACAGATGGAGGCCGCGAGGATTGCAGTCCAGGCAGAAACCAGCGAGAGTGCGGTGGTTTCGCGGGAGCTCACGAATTGAAAGTGCCGTACACCGGCAAACTGTTTGTGAGCAATGTCCTGACGGAAATACCCGGAGGGTGGAAACATGAAAAAGGTATCGCATATAACAGTGCTGCTGAGTGCGGTTCTGGCACTCGCCCCTTTTGCCTTGGCTCAACAGAATCAGCAAGGCGAGCAAGGGGACCAGAGCAAGCTCGTCGAGATTGTACGCAATGCCACGAACAAGTATCAGGATGTCAACAAAGCCGCTGCGGCTGGATACAGTCCTGTCCTCGGCTGCGTCAGCGGCTCCGACCATGGAGCCATGGGAATCCATTACGTCAATACCAGTCTGCTGAACGGACCGATTGACGCAACGCAACCACAAGCTCTGATCTATGAGCCGACCTCGAACGGTCAATACAAGCTAGTAGGCGTCGAGTTCATTATTCTCGCGAGCGCCCTTCCCCCCGATGCCGCTCCGGAGCTGGAGGGTCACCTGATGCTGTACGTCGACGGTCCTTCTGCGTCAAGGCCAAAGGCTCCCCCGAACCGTTACGGCCTACCGGCGTTCTTCGAACTCCACGTTTGGGCGTGGCGCGCCAACCCCCAGGGCCCCTTCGTGGACTGGAACGACCATGTGAGCTGCGCCTCAGATAAAGAGTAGGTGTGGTACCGCGGTGGGATGGGATGCAATTGCTCTGGCAATTGCACCCCGCCCGCGCGTAGAACTTTCTCCAGTAACCCGAGGTGGGCGGCGTGCACGGCGGAGGTGGCGGCAGCGGAAGTCAGTAGATCGCAGGAGACGCTTGGCTACGTTGTGCGTTTCCCTGTCTCGGACGCCGAACGACATTACCGATGCGTCGTGAGCGCGCCGCAGGAGTACACGGCAGCGAGACAGGGACGGCTTCCCCGCGAACAACACTAGGTAAGCGTCTCTCCCATCTGCTCACAATTTATCGAGCAAGAAAGAAAGGTGTCCGGAGGGGGTGAAGTCCCCACCGCAAAGGGCGTCAGTACTGTGCCCGGTTTGTCGGCCAACCTGAAGTTATCTGGCTCCCACGGCGGGATTAGTCCTCTGAAGTCGCGAAGCTTTTAGTGATGATATTCTGGAGGAGGTTCCCAGGTATCGGCATCAAGTGCTGGCAGCCCTTACCGGACACTGTCGATCCGCCGATTCTCAAGCTCCGGTAACGCGATAGAAAGGAAAACGGCAAGGGCACCGGGTCTCTTTGCAGTCCGCAGTAACCACAGTTTCGTCTCCACAAACTCACTCACTGGGCGGTTGTGGGGTGCGGAGGCGTCGGCGAATTGCGTAGTAGCCGCTCCAGCACGCGATGGCCAGCAATGCGAACGATCCGAACTGGGCGGGAAAATCACGCATCAGGAGATGAAAATCCCTAATGCGTCCGTTCTCGAATGAAAATTGGCTGGTCAGCGCTATCGCGGTAAAGCAGATTCCAAAACCGAAGAGCCACTTTTGCCAGCCGATGATCGCGCGCGTCCGTCGCAACGATCGCAGTTCTAGATCCGGAGGAAGCGCCGCCGGCGTGATTTTTTCGAGGTTATCTGCCCATTGCACTCGAATGCGCTGCGCCAATTCCTTGTCCTGCTCCATATATTCTTCCACTAGCGCGCGCGTGTCGGGGCTGGCCTCACCTGCTAGATAAACGGGCAGAAGGTCCAGAATCACTTCTCGCGTCACAATCATCGGTCCGCCTCCCTCCATCGCAGTCGTGCTCGATCTTTGTTACGCGTCTCGCAATCCGGCCAGCGCGAGACGTGCGCGATGAATCTTTACTTTCACCGCCGCCAGAGAAATTCCCATTACTTGGGCGATCTCTTCATACGCCATTCCGTCGACCGCGCGCATCAGCAGTGCTGACCGGCTGGCCTCCGGAATTGTTTGAAGCTCAGCCATTACGGCATCAAATTTTTGTTTCTGCTCGGCTTGTCGGTAGGGTCCGGGTTGGGGGTCGCGCAGATCTTCATCGAGCGCGGCCCGACGGGATTTATGCCGCAGACCCTGGAGAAACAGGTTGCGCGCAATCGTGAAGAGATAGCCTTTCACCGTTGCCATCACGATCGGTCCAGGTGCGGTCCAGGCGCGCACAAACGTTTCGGACGTGAGGTCCTCCGCTTCACCTCGCTCGTTCGACAAGTACAGCGCGAACCGGTACACGTCCGCCGCATGTCTTTTGTAGAGCGAGGTGAAGTCGGTCATGTGGCTGTTTAGCGTTCACTGCGCGTTGGCGAGACCGTTATAGCAGTGGAACCGCGCTCTAGCACGACTAGATTCCGAAGATCCCGCTAAGAATATCCGAGCCCGCGTGGGCGAGCATTCCGGGCCGCAGGCTCTTGCGCCAAAGTGCGAGCAAGCCGTACAGGACGCCGAAACATGCAATTTTGGCGCACGCTTCGACGCCTTGGTAACCGTGCGCAATCCCGAAGAGCATGGCTTGCAGGAACAAAGCAATCCACCGGCTGCGCGCGAACGTCTCGAATTGCCGCTGGAAATAACCACGAAAGACCAGTTCTTCGCAAAAACCAGCGCTGATGGAAACGCCAATCCACAAGACAATTTCCATCGCTCGCTGCGGCAAATATGTCTGGATGGACGCTGCGTGCTCTGGTCCGAGCCAACGAACCCACGCTGTTTGGACGAGCATCCACACCGCCCACACGCCAACCGCAAGACCGCAATCCGTGAGTACATCTTTCGCGTTGGCCCATTTCCCGCCGATGAGTTCGCTGAGTTTCGTCCCGGTCTTGCGAAGGCCGCCCCTCCAAACGTAAATGACCAGTCCCCACTCCATGGCAATCAGCGAAATATAAAGGGGCACGACTTCGGGATGCTGTTGCAGCATTTCTGGCTGCGCGTGAGCGTGTCGTTGAAAGAACGCGCCACCCACCGCAAGCACGAGAAATAATGCGATCAGGAGCACTGTATGCAAAGGCGGAGCTATAAGTCTTGGTGCGGGAGTCTCGTTCACGGTTACCGTGATGCTAGCCATTATTTCTCCTTCAGGAAACGCACGTATGTCCGGTCAGAGCCGATAGGTCAATTCCTGCACGTCGGCGTGCTCTCGTTATAGGTATCCGCGAGCAGGGGAAAAGTTACAGGATGGTGCCGATACAGGCTCCGGGCCGGCCAAGTCCTGATAAACGGTACCGGACACTGTCGATCCGCCGATTCCCAATCTCCGGTAACGCTTATCAGGAGTTGCGTCGGAGGTGTGCGTGAGCGGACCGAAAGCTCTTGGAGGATTTTAACGAGCGTCGCAGAATCTAGGAAACCGGCCTGAGTTGGCTAACGATCTCGGCTAACCAAGTTTCAAGTAGTGACCTCTGATCGGGTGTCATCTCAATGAAGGCCAGGCCCATGCCGAATCTCGGGTCGCAGTAGACTACCTTGGCCCTGGTCTCGAAGACACCCTGATCTCTGAGAATCCGCAAACGGACCAGCGCGCCCTCGGGGAATGGATTTAGCGCGTCAACGTAGCAGCCCCCGACGCCCAGTTCCGAGATGCGAGCTGAGAGCTTGGCGCCGGTGCGCAGCTCAGTCACCTCTACAGAAGCCACAAGCGCGCAGCGTCGAACCGAACGCTGTTTGGCGGTTCGCAAGGGCTTGTTTGTTTGGGTCATCGAGCATAGTCCCTGGACTGAGATCGGCCTGGATCGACTTGAGGAAAGACCACACCCCAAAAACGAGGCGACGGTTTCAGGAACTCTATGGCCACTAGCCTTAGCGGACTTCCGCCCGAAAGCATCGGCCCGAGATAGACAATCCGGGAGTCGGCGGATTCTCCGGTAGATTGGTTGACCGTCACGAGCTGTTGGTTTCGATTAACCGCTGCTCTGAGAGCGATGAGCCCGCCCCAGAGGCTTACCTTCACTGCGTATGATTGTTCGACGAGAAAGCGTTTGTCCGTGTCCGGCTCGTATATTTTCAGCGGAACACGAAGCGTGACACGGCTGCTGCGTCTGGTTGGTGCACCGTTCTTGCCCGGCATCGACTGCTCCTTGGATGCGTTACGAGTCGGTAGGTACAGGCAGGATCGACTAGAGATCAGCAGCCTTCAATAGTACGTCAGGACATTGACCTTTAGCGGGACACGCCAAACGCCTGATTGGGAAGCTCTGCGGATGTTTGCGGGAGGGCGCCTTCGGCGAACAGGCGGTCAGCAAATTTCCAGGTCAGACTTGGCCGCGTACAAGTTGGTGAGGCGATCGTGAAGATTTTGCGCCTCAGGAACCGCGGTAAGAATTGCGGTTTTCAGGCTGCTATACAGCGCCCGATAGACGGGCTTGATTTTCTGCGAAGTGTCGGAGGCCCCTCCCCAGTTTAGGCGGTCACCAATAGCCAGTGTGATTCGATTCGCTTGGAGCGGAGTTATGTCTCCCTGTAGGCCGTGTTTAACCGATTCCTGAAGAGCGCCTAGTTGCTGGATGGTAGAGTCCTTTTCTAAGTCACTCATCGCGCCATTACTGATAATTTCTAGCACCGCCTGTTCGAGTGGCTTATCGATCGTCGCCGCTACACTAATTATCGCTTTTGATTCCGAGAGAACACCTTCTAGCTTGAGTTTGTAATCGGTGATTTTACGATGGACCACAGCCACCTGCCCGCCAGCGGCCTCTGACGCCTCTGCCGCGGACTTACCTTGGTGCAGCGCGGTTCTGTAAACCTCGTAATTTCCCGCTGCCAAGTTCCAAATGACTTCGTCCACCATGGCCTTCGCGGCATTTCCATACGTCAGGTCCCGAAGGGGCGCCTTGATGGACGGCGCTGTCGTTGCAGTTGCAACTTTCGTATGCGAAAGCGTTCGCGCAGCTTCCAACGCAGCTGCGGGGTGCGGCTTTGCGTCGGCGACCTCGTGGAGTTGTGTTTGAACCTTGTTTCTTAGCGGATCGCTGCTGCGGTCAGATTGATCGGCAATGATGCGGACATCCGAGCGATGTTCACGAGAGCGTCCCAGCTGTTTCGCGTGACTTTCACAGACGTAAATTGGTTCACTTCCGCCGTCATCCCAGCAAGTTATCACTGCGGTTCCGTAGTCGCAGTCGAGTCGGTAATGCGCAGAAAGAGGCTCCGCGGGTTTTCCCGGCTGGAGCCGCCACTCGGCGCGGCTTGTGCAATGGCGCTTCGGCACATGTCAATTGTAGCGAACACCAGATATTGGATGCCGTGAGCAGTGGGTTTCCGTGCCGGATCATATAACCCCGCCTCGCGCTAACTGCGTCAATTTTGCCCGCGAAGATCAAGCGAAACGCACCTCTAGATCATATCGTCACCGGATCGTCCGTGGTGCTGCCTGCTTCGACGAAAAGCAACGTCCGCACCGAGTCCATTAAATGCTTGAAGTCCCCCTTCGGAACGACCAGGTCCACGCACAAATTGTCAGCGAATGATTCGTTGACAGAGCTGGCGTGCAGCGTGAGTAGGATAATAGGAACAGTGGGCATAATTTTCTTCAGCTCACGCGCGGCTTGGAGCCCATTCATTTTTGGCATGGATAGGTCGAGAATTACCAAATCGGGTTTGCACTGCTTGGCGAGCGAAATCGCTTCGTGGCCATCAGCAGCCTGCGCGCAGAGTTCGCAGTTCGCTTCGGTTGCAAGCAGCCTGTAGAGCGACTGGCCAACTAACGGGCTGTCGTCTGCTAGTAGTATTGTCTTTTTCATCTGGCCCCAGGGCTTCCTTCTAGGTTAGCGGTGCTGGTGAGGAAGAGCGATACATAGAAGATTGTATTTGCGCGATGACTGAGCAGGAAGACCGGGCGGGGTCGGGCCGGTGGCGAGAGCTGGCCATGGGCCGGTCAATCAGCATCAGTGCCAGGGCCGTGTGGTTTCTGCTGTTTCGTCAGCTCGCTGTTCAGGTCGGGCGCGGTCGCGATTTCACGCTGACAATCCTCCAGCAGGCTCCTAACGTAACCCGTCATTTCGGTCAGGCCATCCGCCTTATCGACCACGGCATCGATACGAAACAGAGACGTAATGTTTCTTTCCAGGTCTTCTGCATACATGGTCACCAAAACGATCCGAAGCTTGGGCAATGCGTATCTCAGGATCCCTGCGACCTCTATGCCATTTAGCCCCGGCATTCTCACGTCCAAGATAATCAAATCTGGCTCTAGTTCTTTGGCCTTTGAGACCGCAGCGGTGCCATCTGCCGCTTCAGCGCAAACTTCAAATGGAGTGTCCCGCTCAAGGGCTTGACGGATTTTCGTTCGCACCATCTCGCTATCATCGGCGATGAGAATGATTTTGCGCTTGGTCGAGACAGGGTGACGGCTGGATGCTGCAGTTGAAGTCACGTTATTCTAGGCTCGGTGATACAAAACAATTGTAGTCCATCTGGCGATACACCTGGCAATACAGCGATCCGTGTATCGCCGTCGCAACGACAACCAATGGGGTCAGCTCACCATGGGTAGGGATATCCATGCGCCAGTGATTTTTCCAGGTCCGCATCATAACCGTAGATATCGTCGAAGAAAAAAACTTCGCCGGCCTCATTGACTGCTGCGGTGCCATAAACGATCAACACAGGAATCGTCGTGACCAGATTTACCTGCACGTTCTCTTCTGTCCCGTTCATCGTGGTCTTAACACGCTCAAGGTTCCAACCGGGATTGTCGCGCAGCGCCCAGGCGGCCAGGTCCGCGGGTTGTTGCACGCGTATGCAGCCATGACTGAAATCGCGCACGGTGTTGGAGAATAGCTCGGGCTCGTCGGTGCCGTGCAGATACACGCTGTCGTCATTTGGGAAGATCAGCTTCACGAGACCCAGAGAATTCTTGGGTCCAGGCTTTTGCCGAAGACGGTACTTTCCGGACTTCAAACCCGCCAGGGCTTCGTCGCTGACGTGACCGTCTGTAACTACGGTGTCATCCGATGTAACTACTTCCATGCGTTCCTTGCCCACATAGTCCCGATCTTTTTCGATGTGCGGAATCATCTCGTTGCGCGCGATACTCGGCGCCACTTCCCAATACGGCCGGAACACCACGTAGCGCATCTCCTTTTCGAACACAGGAGACTTGTGACCATACGCCTTGCCCACAATCACGTTCTTGACGAGCACTACATTCCCGGCGTCATCCATCGTGCGCAGGCGAAATTCCGGCAAGTTCACGACCACGGGCGGTTGTGAAAACGAATGCGACAGCCAGCGCCAGCGCTCGAGCGTGAGTTGGATTTGCCGCACGCGGAGAGCAAGTGGCGTGTTGAGTTCGTTGACGGTCGTCGCATTCAAGTGACCGTCCGCCTGTTCCCCATGCCGCGATTGATAATGCTTAACAGCGTCTACGAGCGCGCCTTCGTAGCTTTCAGAGTTTCCGGACAGCTCCGCGTCAGCGGGCAGGTCGCGTGTTAGCTTCAACAGCTTCGCCAGGCGCGCCGTGCTAGCGTAACTTTGTCCTGAGGCTAGCGGTTTTGCCGGAACCTGCAGTTTCTCGTTGTCGTCTTTGGTTGCCATCTCGGTGTAAGCGGGCAGCGCTGCTAGCAGCCGACGGTATCCGGGAAATATTGGCTCTACTTCTTGCAGCACCGCTGCCGGATCGTCAGCAGTCATCAATTTGGTGCGCAAGAACTCCGCCAGAGGCAGTCTCCGGTTTTCGACGTCCAGCTCGAATTTGAATTCCTTGGGATTCACGCGGCCAGTGTGCACGGCGCGGGCATAGCGCATCACTGAAACAGTCAAAGCCGCGTCGAAGCGCGCCCGGTCCGTATCCAAGGCAGACGTCGCTAGCGTCGCTGCCCTTTGCGCCCAGCGTGGTCCGCCATAATCGTCGGCGTTCAGGCCCTTCTGGTCTGCATCTCGCAACACCGCCATCAGCGCGTTCGCCTGTGCCGTGGGCTTGCCGCCTTGGATCCAGGCCAGCGAATAACCACCCGCTTCGTAGAATTGCCTGACGACGTCACGATAGGGTGCGAAATCCGGCCAGCGCAGATCCGGGTCATTCGCCGAGTCGACGATCTTGTGAAGCGTCGTGAGGCCTTCCGGCGAAAGCTTCTGTCCCGTGGCGGCGGGTACTTGCCCGATGGATGCGGCGAGCACCGCGTTGCGCCATATCGCCACTGCGCTGATCCACAATAGCAATCCGAGACCAAGCAAGGTAAAGGACCTGCGCAGGAACTCGATACGGAGATTAGTGGCCACGGTTGCGCTCCAGTTGCTGCCGATTGGGTAGCGACGCACGCCTACGATACTCGTTTCCGCTCAGTTCATGTGGAGAAGTGGGGTTGTTTGTTAATTCTCTAGCCGATTACACGAGGTAGGTGTCCGGTACAACTGCAGTCTTGGCCATGTGTTCGCCCTCGAGAATACGGACTTCATACCAGGAATGAGCCGAGCGAGCCTCGAGCACCTTCACTCGTGTGCCTGCACGCACCACCAGTAACTTTTCCGCGGCGAACAACAGCGACAGCCCCAAATCGTCAGCTGCCGCTTCGAGCTTTTGTTTCTCCATCATTGTTTCTTCGTCAATCGGTAGAGTGAAAAAATCTCCGCCCGCTACATCTCGAAGCACGCACACTTTGCCGACGAGGCCCTTCGGCGGCTCAGTTGACGGTTGCAATGAGGTTGATAGATGGTCCACGACGGAACCAACAAATCGGTATCCGCGTCGCGGAAGGGTCTCGACGAACCGCGGTTTGTCAGCTTCGTCACAGAGTGCACGCCGCAGCTTCTTGATTGCCGTGTTCAGGCTATGTTCAAAGTCCACGAAAGTATCCTCGGACCATAACCTGCGGCGCAGTTCTTCACGAGTCACGAGCTCGCCGGGATGTTCAAGCAACATGGTGAGGATGCGAAAGGGTTGTTCTTGGAGCTTGATTTTACGGCCACTTTTGAAAAGCTCGCCCGCACGCAGGTCCAGAGCGTAGACGTCGAATCGTAGGATCGCTGCACCGGGCGCTGGCTGCGGCATGAATTCCTCGTTCCGCATATATACCACGGTAAGGCTCGCCAAGTTCGTAGTCACGTGGCAGCGCACCAACCTTGCTTAGTGCTTCAGTAACAAGTGGTTTCATACCTGCGGGTTAGCAGTTCATCCGCAGTTCACTCGCAAGTCGCCGTCGGTGCATTGTGATTCTCCCGGTGTAGGGCCAAAGTGAGCGCAACTCGACAGTGAGGCAATCACAAAAGCTGCCGAGCAGATGAAAACAAAAAGGAGAAAGTCGATGACAAAGCAAATTCTCACTGTTGCTGCCGCGCTGGCCTTTGCCGCTCTTTCGTCGGCACCAAGCCAGGCTCAGCAGGTCACGCAGGCCAATGTTCCTTTCGCGTTCCAAGCTGCGAACACAACGATGCCCGCCGGCGAATATCAGATCGGGCGAGCGCTTCTGTCAAACAAGGCTGTGCAGCAGATTCGACGCGCGGATTCGTCTGCCTCAGCGTTCGTGATTACGATTCCCACGGAGAGCACGAACAAGGATGCTGGACCAAGACTGATCTTTCACTGCTACAGCGACGAGTGTTTCCTGTCTGAGATTTGGGCCGGAAACGGTCAAGGAACGAAACTTATGGTCTCGCGTCGCGAGCGAGAAGTATCGCGCGCCAGCACGGAAAATGAGCTGGCGGTGGTTTCTCTGCCGCTGACCGTCAGGCCATAAGGATCATCAGTGCGCGGACACTACCGCATCTTCAGTCGGAGTGATTTGACGAAACCGAAGCTCAACCTGAACCGAAATACAGACGGGAGGCCAGCAGTGCGGTAGGACCTCCCGTTTGCTTCAAAGGAGAATCCGATGGAAACCGTAATTGGTGTATTCGCTTCGCGCGAACGCGCGGAAGAAGCCGTGAAGGAATTGCTAGACGGGCACGTCCCGCAAGACACGATTGTTTTTCTGACTCGCTCCGAAAGTGAAGCCATGACACTCGGCAAGAGTCTAGGCGCCTATGCAGGAGGGCTTGTGGGCGGAGCGGCCGGCGTGATATCGGGAATGGCAGCTGCAACGCTGTTTTCAATTCCAGGAATCGGGCAAGTGTTCGCGCTGGGAATCGGCGCGACGGCTGCACTGGGACTTGCTGGCTCGGAAGTTGGCAAAATGTTGTCAGCAAAGCCCAACTTATCGTTGGAGATTGCGATGGAAACTCCGCAACCGACTCCCGGCGAGAAGGCTTGCCAGGACTTGACGTTCTTTGCAGAAGTCTTGCAGGAAGGACGGTCGCTGATCGTGGTGCGAACCGATTCGCAAGATACGGCAAGAGTAGCGGGCGGAATCCTCGATCGCATGGGCATCAGCGAGCGCTGGCGGATGAGCATCAAAATGCAAGCTGCGACGCGACAGATCGGCGATATTTCGGCGATATACGTGCGCGGAAGGATCACTGTCGGCGAAGGCAACATCATGCTTCGCGAGGTCGTGGCGGGACTGGTGGAGAGCGGAAGCAAACGAATTCTGCTGAACTTGCAGGGAGTGGAATACGTGGATAGCGGCGGACTCGGCGAACTGGTGAGGACACATACGACGCTCCAGAAGGTGGGCGGGCAGTTGAAGATGGTAAACGTAAATCAACGAGTGCAGGAGCTGTTAAAGGTAACGAGCTTGCACAAGGTCTTCGACATTTACAAGGATGAGGCCAGCGCCGTTCAATCGTTTGAGCTGTTGGCGACGGGAGCTGGCAGATAGAGGAGAGATTCTCGCGATTTCTAACATGGGATTGCGAGGATTAGTGTCGGGATCAGACATTCGACCAGGTAAAGCGCCCTGATGCCTGGTAAACGCTGCCAGCTCATCCGCTGGATGGAACAGCTTCTAGGCCGTTGAGTTGGCAGCGTCTGTCGTCTTCTCTATGCCCGCCAGGACGCCTCGCATATAAGCGAAGCTGCTGATGACGCCGGGCATCGGATCGTCGGGACGGATCTCGTACTCCAGATCGACGAAGCCCTGGTATCTGATTGCGATAAGTGCTTCAAACATCGCGCGCACTGGCACGATGCCGTCTCCCACCGCTACCTGACTTTCCTTGCTTTGGAAGTTGGTGAGATCTTTCATGTGCAAGTTAAATAGTCTCGGGCCCGCTTCGTGGATCGCCTGAACCACGTCCGTCCCCGCGCGAGCCGCGTGCCCGACGTCAATGCAGCACCCGATGCGCGGATCCATAACTTTGACCTCCTTCAACACGTCGAGCGGCGAAGGCCATAACCGATCTTCCGGCCCGTGATTGTGAATCGCGATGCGGATGTCGAACTCCTTCACGAACTTCTCAATTCGCGGCAGAGTCTCCCGTGCGGGGTCGCCGGCGACAATCACCGCAATACCTGCTCGCTTGCAGTATTCGAACTTAGACCGGATGTCCGCGTCTTCATCTTTCGCGAAATAGATAGCTCCAGCGGCGTGAAGCCTGATACCAGCCGCGGCATAGTCTGCCAGCGCAGTCGCCTCCGCTTGCGGATCCAGCGGGAGATGATCTTTGACATCCTTCACATTCAGCGCGAACACGTTGAGCTGCTTCATGAAGCCGATCATCTGCGCACGACTGAAGTTACGGAACGTGTAGCTAGCCAGACCCAAACGAACCGGCGATGCTTCGACAGCTGTCGAGCGTTCCTGAGCCACTGCGAAGACGTCGCTTGAAGCAGCGCACGCTGCCGCAGCGAGGGCTCCGGAACAAATGAAATCGCGACGTGAGAAGCTATTCTTCATACAGGGCTAGTCACTCGCTACTTACTGAGAATGCTTGCATAACGGGCCGATACTCTGCGCTTTTTTCCACCTGATATTCACCCGGACTCGACCGGCGCACGCTAGACACGCGGTGCCCAGCCATTCTCATATTCACGGCCCCACATCTTCATCGCCTCCGGGTCGCCCTGGATTCGGCCGTCTTTCGTGTCGAGATGCAGCTCCCGGTTCACTTCCCACGCGATGTTGGAAATCTGCAGCATCGTCACGGAGATATTGCCGACCGAGACAGGAGCGTTGAGCATTTCGCCATCGCGGATACCTGCAATGAAGTTGGCGAAGTGAGCGTCCGTCATGGAATCGCGGCCGACAAGGTCTGAAGATGAGGTCGTACCACCTGCCCTGAACTCGCTCGTCTTCTTCCCTTCGAGGTCGTAAATCTCGTAGCCAGCGCGATCGACCAGCACCGTGCCAGTCGTTCCCATGATTGTCGAACCACGATCACGGCCATAATACTTCATTCCCTGGCAACTCTTGCCCTCCCACGAGATCATCTTGTCTTGGTACGCGAAGCTTGTCACCAGCGTGTCGTAGAATTGCCAGTCGTCTTTGAACTGGTATCTGCCGCCCGACGAGCTGATCCGCTCCGGATAGTCGACGCCCAGCGCCCAGCGGCAGACATCAACCTCGTGCGTGCCATTATTAAGTGTTTCGCCGGTACCGTAGATTCTGAACCAGTGCCAGTTATACGGGTGCACATTGTCACGATACGGACGGCGTGGCGCCGGGCCCTGCCACAAATCCCAATCAAGCTGCGGCGGGACGGGCGCGTCTTTTCCCTCGCCAATAGACTTCCTCACGTTGCTGTACCAGGCCTTCGCGAAGTACGGCCTGCCTATGACACCTGCGTGGATCTTGTCGACGATTTCAATGGTGTGGGGCGAAGACCGCTGCTGCGTGCCCATCTGCACGAGCTTGCGATACTTCTCCTGGGCCTGCACGAGCATCTCTCCCTCAGCCGGATTGTGGCTGCACGGCTTTTCCACATAGACGTGCTTGCCCGCTTGAAGTGCGGCGATGGCCATGGGTGCGTGCCAATGGTCTGGGGTAGCAATTGTGATGGCGTCCACATCCTTCTGCTCAAGAATCCCGCGAAAGTCTTTGTCCGTGGCGGGGGCTTCACCCATCTCCTGCTGCACCCTGTCGGCGAATTTTCCAAGAATCATGCTGTCCACATCGCAGACATGCGAGATGCGCGCAGCGCTCCGGTTCACCTTGAGTGCCGCGAGATGAGCGTAGGCGCGCCCATTAAGGCCGATAACGGCAAAATTGAGGCGATCATTGGAACCCAAGATTCGGCTATAACTCTTTGCTGTAGTTCCCACGGCCAGCGTTGCTGCGCCCACCGCAAGCGCATCCAAAAACTCGCGTCGTGTGGCCATAATTCTCCTTTTGTCGGGCGGTCCTTGACACTCCGGCGCCAGCTGACCGGTTAGCTTCTGCTCAGCAGGAGAATCCAGCTTTCGTCAGCGTTTTCCGGAGTCCATCCATGCTGGTACGGGTGGAAGCTTCGGGCGTACCTGCGCCGCGCCAGTGAGTTTCGAGGCTCACTGCGTTGTGGTAGCCGTCGCGCTGCAAAGCCTGAAGTTGTCCAACCCAATCCACAATGCCGCCGCCCACGGGAGCCCAATCGTATTTGTGATCCGGCTTGCGTATCACATCCTTGCAGTGGCAGTGCCCAATCCGATTTTTGGGCAGCAACTCGTAGCCGGTCGGATACGGCGTACTTCCGATAGCCGCGGCATTGCCGGGGTCCCAGTTCAACATGAAGTTTCTGTCTGGAATCGCCTTCAGCACGGCAGACGCCTCTTCGCCTGTTGCCGTGTTGCAGGACATCTCGTTTTCGAGCAGCAGGATGATATTGTCTTTGGCGCAGCGCTCCGCCGCCTGCTGCAGCTTGGCATTGATCGCTTCGCGATACGCTGTTTGATCATCCAGGCGCCAGAAATCGAAGCAGCGAATCCTGTCCGTACCGAAAAATTTCGCAAGCGAGATGCACCGGTCCAGGAGCTTATCCTGTGCGCTTGCATCGAAGTCCGCATGGAACTGGTCGCGGCTTTCGCTCTGAGATGACCGGGGAGCCCCAGGCCAGTCGGTCTTGAACAGTGGGCTCGCAATATCGGTGACGTGCAGTTTGTGTTCCTCGAGGAGTTTCAGCGCATCGTCCGACTCTTTCACATTGAGTTCCGTCACGTTCTTGTTCCACATTGTGCGCAGCTCAATCCAATGCAGACCGAAATCTCGAGACACGATCTGGCATGCCTTCTCGAAGTCCTGCGTGATCTCGTCATTGATCACCGCAAGCCTGAACGGGCACGTGCCAGTATAAAATTCCGCCACGCGCGGCGCCGTTTCTGACAACGCTCCCGCTTTCGTCACCAGTGGGGGCATCGCCGCTTCAAGTGCTGCCATTCCTAAGCCTGCGAGCACGCTGCGTCGTGAGTACTCCATGTGTTCGTCTTCAGTGCCTTTGAGAGTGATTGAGGCGGTCTGAGAAGCAACAGTTTTGCGCTTCGGGCTCGCCGATTGTGAGATTGGTATTCCGGCCGAGATTGTACCGAAACCGTTCGTCGAGTGTCGCCCTTTTTTGCTCCTCCCACTGCCTCACTATTCGCGTGCCGGCCGTGCTAAACCTCCGCGGCGGGAGGCTGCTAGGGCATTTTCGCTACCGTCGACGGTTCTTCTACGCTTCTGAACTGGACCGTTGGATGCGTGCAGAGCTACACTCAGGAAAAGTGGGATGAGAAAACGAGGCAGCAATAGGGTAGCGGTAAGAGTTCCGAGGGATCCTAAGTCCTTCCAACTCCGGCCAAGCGCTTCCTCGTAGGTACTTGCAGTGTGGGTGAAAAGTAAATTCGACTCCCATACGCTTCCGCCAAACCTATGCCATCGTCGAAGAGATGCGCTGTCGCGGTCGCTTGCCTGGTGGCTGTTGGCTTTGCGATCTGTCTTGCTTACGCCGCGCAGTCGAAAGCTTCGTTTAGTCTGGATCCTCTTTCGCCGCAATTTTCTAAACTTATCGCTCCCGGCACAAAGCTCGAGACGATCGCGACCGGATTTGGCTTCACGGAGGGGCCGGTGTGGGATCCCGGCGGTTTTCTGTGGGTCAGCGATGAAACCATAAACAAGATTTACAAAGTGCAGATGGACGGCGCGAAGAAAAGCTTGATCGATCTTGGCGATCCAGATGGAAACACGCTCGATCGTAACGGCTTCTTGATTGATTGCGCCAGCGTGCTGCGGGCAATCATCTCTATCTCGCGTCAGGACGGGCGGTACACGGTGCTTGCCGATCGTTACCAGGGCAAGCGTTTCAATAGTCCCAATGACGTGGTGCTGGGCCCCGACGGCGCGTTGTATTTCACCGATCCCACGCTCGATTTGCCGCAAGGTCAGGCGCAAGAAATTCCATTTCAAGGCGTCTATCGCTTGGCTCAGGACGGCGGGCGGGTGACGCTGCTTACGCGCGAACTCACGCAGCCGAATGGCCTGGCTTTTTCCTCTGACGGCAAACACTTCTACGTGGACGACAGCGAACAGCGCAATATTCGCGTGTATGACTTCCGCATGGACGGAACGATTTTGAATGGCAGGATTTTCGGCGAAGAACCGGGTGGTACAGACGACGGCGTGCCTGACGGCATGAAAGTCGACGAGCAGGGCAATATTTTTGTCACGGGTCCCCGTGGCATTTGGGTGTGGGACAGAGCAGGGCGGCATCTGGGGACCATCGTCATGCCAGAGCAGCCGGCTAATCTGAACTGGGGAGATCGCGACTACGGCACGCTGTACATAACCGCGACCACGTCGGTGTACCGGCTACGTACCAAGACGCACGGCTTTGTGCCATACCTTCCGTTCTCCAGCGTTGACGGGCGAAAACCATAAGGGTTGCGACAACGAAGAGCATCAGCTTGGATTGATTTTCCGTCTGCCGAGTTCCTGATCTTCCCGAATTGGAGCGATAAATGTTAGTAGGGCCTTTTGCACTTCATCTCTACAGTCTTCTGTGTAGAAACATCGCGGGGCATGGTACTCGGTACCACATTTACTAGACCTTCCAATCGGTACGAATCAGTACTTTTTTGTTTTCGCATTGGAGCTAAATCATCCGCCGTCAAGAAACTTCCGGGACAGTTTAACGCGTTTACCTCTGAACCGTAATTGAACCTACCGCCGGCTGACCGCGATTCCTATACTGCTACGCAAATATTTCCGCGGTTGCGGAGGGCGTTGATGAATCCTATCCGGGTGTTAGTAGCGAATCGGCCGCGGTTGATCCGCGAACTGGTGATGGCCACGATTTCGGATCAGCCCGACATCGAAATAGTTGGCGAGATCGAGCAAGAAGCTGAATTGGAACATGCCGTGGAAGTAACGCACCCGGACTTTCTGATCGTCGCATTGGAGAGATCCAATAATCTTCCCGATATTTGCAAGTCCATCTTACGGAATCAACCGCGCATGCGGGTGATCGCGATTGCGGCGGACCGGAACAGTTCGATGTTTTACTGGACGTCTGTGTGCATTGAGTCGAATCAAATCGAAGCTTCCGAAGCGGGCATGCTGAGCGCGATTCGCGGAAAGATGCGGACGTTGGATAAGGTCCAGTGATTGCGATGAACCATGCAAGAGAAGTGAAAAACGCGAGCGCGATGCGAATTCCAGGGAGAAGCGCGCGCGGAATTATCTGCGTGCTGGTCGCTCTGGGTTTCGGATGCGGCGCGATGCGAGCGCAAAATCAGCGCCCGGCTCCAATGGTTGGCTCGGACCTGGGGCGCGACAATTTGAGCCGCGTGGCGGCGTCAGCGGCGGAGCTGAAAGCGGTTTTGCTCACAGAAGTTGGACTGATGGTCGAATTGAAACGCTGGGTGGCCAAGGACGCGACAGACCACGGCCAGATCATCAGCGATTCGGACCTGACAAACGACGCCATATTTGAGCGATTGGAATCCGACATCCGGTTCCGGTCGGTTGCGACAATGATCGTGCAGAAATACGGATTTCTTGTACCAAGAGTGAATCCGTTATCCGAACTCGGCAAGGAGCAAGAGCTTCTGGTTCAAGAGCGCGCGAAATGGCAGGCGCAACATGCAGAAGAGGAACGTGCTGCAGCGCACCAAAAAAACCTACAGAAGAATCTGCAGAACGCGAGCGCTTGCGACCCGCAGTCTGACCTGGACTGTACGAACGCCCAGCCCATTTCGCCTGCTGATAGCGAAGGATCGCAGGGGCGACAGGGGCCGGCAAATCAGTCGCCTCAATTCAGGGCTCCTGATCAATATCAATCGATTCCTCCCAACTTCCCGAGCGGCGGCGAGAACCCTTTGGAGCGCGGGTTGTTGATGCAGACAAACGGAGATCCGTTAAACAGCAATCAATCGGACCAACTGGGGGACCGCTCTGACGGCATGCAATTGTTCGGTGGGATGGGTTCGAACGGATCCGGATCAGGATCCGCATCGGGAAGTTCTTTGCCGCAGCTTTTGGCCGGCGGGGATAACCAACAGTCCGGTTCTGGCTTCGGTGGCGGCGGAGGCGGAGGTGCGCTGTCAAATATGAGTGGCGGAGACATGGGCGCCGGCGGGATGGGAATGGACTCGGCAGGCGCAGCGCTGGCGATGGCAAGCTTGGGTTCTTCCGGCCGTGACATGAACGGTCCTCCCGCTTCGGGCCTGTCACCGGTTGTTCCGGTCCGACCGTCCAGCCGAAGGTCTCAGCAAAACGCGCTGATACAACCAGCTGAAATGGCGCGCAAGCAGAGTCCGTACACCGACATTCCGTCACTTTATGACATGTACCTTCAGGCGGTGCCTCGTCCTACGACGCCGCGACGATTCGGTTCTGAGGTCTTCGAGAACGGAACTCGCGATCCACAGTACATTCCGATGGACCTTCCTGTTGGTCCTGATTACGTGGTTGGACCCGGTGACGGACTTTCGATCGATATGTGGGGTGGAGTCTCGCAGCGACTTTTCCGCACCGTGGACCGGGAAGGGCGCGTCAGCCTACCCGAAGCGGGGCCTGTGCTGGTCAGCGGCAGAAACCTCGCCGACGTGCAACAAGACTTGCAACGTATATTGCGAACCGAGTACCGCGATGTGTCCGCCGAGGTCTCGCTGGCGCGGCTACGAACGATTCGTATTTATGAAGTAGGAGATGTGGCGAACCCCGGCGCGTACGACATCAGTTCGCTTTCGACGCCGCTGAACGCGCTATTCGCCGCGGGTGGGCCGACTCCGAAAGGATCGCTGCGGATCGTCAAGCACTTTCGCGGCAATCAGTTGGTGCAGGTCGTCGATCTCTACGATTTGCTGCTGCACGGCGTAAAGAGTGACATGGCTCGCCTGGACAATGGCGACACGGTTTTGGTGCCACCCATCGGCCCGCAGGTGACGGTGGAAGGGATGGTGCGGCGTCCTGCGATTTACGAGTTGAAGGATGAAAAGAATTTGGCGGCTGTGCTGGAACTCTCCGGCGGACTGCTTCCGACGGCCGCGCTGCGGCACATCGAGGTGCAGCGTCTGGTGGCGCACGACAAGCAGACGATGCTTAGTTTGGACATACCTGAAATTGGCGACTCCGCGGAAGTGACAAAGAAACTGGAAGCTTTCCAAATCCAGGACGGCGATCGCATTCGGATTTTTCCGATCGCGTCATACAACCAAGATGCAATTTACCTTGATGGCCATGTGATTCGTCCTGGACGCTACTCGTATCGCGAAAATATGCGCGTTACGGATGTGATCGCCTCCTACAAGGATCTGCTGCCTGAGCCGGCCGCCAACTATGCGGAAATTATTCGTCTGAACCCTCCGGACTTTCATCCGACGGTTGAGAGCTTTGATCTGGCTGATACGTTTGCCAATCCTGCACAGGCGCCAGTTCTGCACCCAATGGATACGGTGCGAATCTTCAGCCGGTTTGACTTTGAAAATCCTCCGGTTGTCTCGGTATGGGGAGATGTGCGAGCGCCCGGAACTTACCGGACTTCCGGTCAAATCCGGTTGGGGGACGCGATTCACCTGGCTGGTGGACTATCGCCTGACGCGCAGAAAGAAGATGCGCAGGTCTTCCGGTACTTGCCCGACGGAAAATTCAAAATCTTCAGTGTAAATCTCAGCGACGCGCTGTCCGGGGATCCCACGGAGAACATTTTGCTGCAGCCGCGCGATCGATTGCTGATTCACCGCAATCCGGACGCTGTGGAACCGGCGACGGTTTACATTCAAGGCGAAGTGGCGCGGCCCGGGCGCTACCCCCTCACGACGAACATGACCATCGCGGAATTGATCCAGGTGGGCGGCGGACTAAAGCCGAGCGCGGATACGAACACCGCCGACCTGACGCATTTTCAGTATGCCAACCAATCGTCTTTGACGGCGCAGCACGAATCAATTTCGCTTTCCAGCGCGCTTTCCAAGGGGCCAGAAGCGGCGATTACTATTCACAACGGAGACGTGCTCACCGTTCGTCAGCTGCCGGGCTGGAACGACCTGGGCGCATCGATCACCGTAAAGGGCGAAGTGAGAAACCCGGGAACGTACGGAATTCGTCCAGGAGAAAAGCTGAGTTCGATTCTGGAGAGGGCCGGAGGTTTCCAGCCTGACTCTTATCCCTATGGCGCGGTACTGCGACGAGTACAGGTGCGCGAGCTGGAGGTGCGAGATCAGGACCAGATGATTCTGCGCGTGAAAGATGAACAGTCCAATCTGCAACTGCTGCCGGAAACCGATCCGGATAAGAAACGAGCAAAAGACCTGGCGCTTCAGCAGTGGCAGACCGCGCTGGAACAGTTGAGTTCTAATCCGCCCACAGGCCGGGTGGCCATACGGATTTCGGCGGACATCCATCAATGGCAAGACACGATCGCGGATGTGGATGTGCGAGCGGGAGATTCGATCGAGATTCCGAAAAAGCCGAGCTACGTGATGGTCACCGGCCAAGTCTATAACCCGACGGCTGTTTCTTATCGTCCGGGAAAGAGCGCGACGTGGTATCTGGGCCAATCCGGCGGGCCCACGCAATTAGCCAACAAGAAAGCGATTTTTGTGATTCGCGCGGATGGCTCGGTCCTGGGCTCCAGCCAAGGGCTGTGGAGCGGAGATTCTCTGGGTGCGGAGTTGCGTCCGGGCGACACGGTAGTGGTTCCGGAGAAGGCGGTCGGTGGCGGTGTCCAGTGGCAGACGGTGTTCCTGGCGGCACAGGTGGCGTCGTCGATTGCGTCCACGGCGTTTATCGCCGCGCACTATTAGATCGAGAGATCCAGGAAT
>Ga0209169_10000575_pt1 | contig 22290 bp, 18 predicted proteins | sample HubBroMetageWRM4_FD_188346 | JGI IMG/M metagenome (GOLD analysis project Ga0209169, IMG submission 188346) | Warmed soil microbial communities from the Hubbard Brook experimental Forest, New Hampshire - Hubbard Brook CCASE Soil Metagenome WRM 4... | ecosystem: Environmental > Terrestrial > Soil...
GACCTCGGCGACTTTGTCTGTGATCTCCTCGTCAGGAGCGATCTAGCGGTCGGCTGCGTACGCGCAGAGCGCCCGACAAACGGAGAGGAAGACGTCCGGCTACTGCTGCGCCATGAAGCGCAGATGGGCGGCTCAGACGGGATTTTCGTCGGGTCTGTGCCTCACCCCCGCGGGTGGGGCACGTTCGCGCGGTTCCTGGGACGTCACGTACGGCAGCTCCGCGACTGGACGTGGGCGGAGGCTGGCCTGCACCTCGCCGGGCACCCGGCCCGCAGGTTCGGGCTGCAGGACCGGGGCCTCGTCCGGAACGGGTACATTGCCGACCTCGCGGTGGTTGACCCGCTTGTCGTGGCGGACCAGGCGACCTACGCCGAGCCGCGGCGGCCTGCCGTCGGCGTTTCCGACGTCCTTGTGGGAGGCAGGTTCGTGCTCCGGGACGGAGAGCTTACCGGCGCCAGGCCCGGCCGGGGACTGCGGCGCGTGAGTGGCTAAGGATCGGCCAGTCTTGGAGTCCAAGGCCCGATGCCAGGACCCATGCGCAGCCGGGCTACGGCTGACTGCCCGCCATGACCTCGCTCAGCGCGGCCGGCGCCGACTTGCGCGGCCGCCCGCGCGGCTTCTTGCCCGCCGTAATAGCCCCGTGCAGGAACAGCGCGCCCCCCCAGACGCCGAACGGCTCGCCCCGTTGCAGCGCCCCGGCCAGGCAGGCGGACCGCACCGGGCAGATACCGCACAGCGCCTTCGCGCGCATTACGTCCTGTGGTGAATCGGCGAAGAAAAGCTCCGGGTCGCTGCTGCAGGGCAGCTGCGGGGCGGCGGCCGGCTGCACCGGCTGGCGTCGGCCCGTTCCCGGCGCGTAACTCGCGTCGTACATCGGTTCCTCCCAGCTTGGACCGGCTCTCTGCGCCCGGCAGCATCAACTGGCCGGGCGCACGGGCCGATCGGTCCCGATCACGAGTGCGCTGCCCGCCGAACGAGCCGGGCACCCACGCGGGATGCCGCGATGCCGGATCCGGTGCGTGCCCGCCTTCCGCGGGCCCGCCTGACCCGGGCCCCCGTGGCTGCTTCATTGCGCAGATCCTTGGCCCGCTCGACGGCCATGCTCTGCAGTAGGTAGGGATACATCTCGTCCTCCTCGGTCCTGGCACCTCCGAGACTGTTCGTAAGGCCCCTCCCGGGACATCGGGAAGACGCCTTATCTCTGGGTGCGCCAGGGCCTTAGAGCCTGTTCGAGAACTAGCGGCGGCGCCGGCGGCCGATGGTCTGGTGCCGGGTCAGCCAGCGTTGGCACGTGCCCCATCGTCGTTCTCCTGACGTTGCCTGGTCTGGGCTTGGTACTGGATGAGACGACGAAGATCCCGGAAACTCATCGCAAGCTCCTATGCCAGCTCGGGCCCCCGCGCCGCCCCGACAGCCTCGGCGCCAACAGGCTCGCTTCTGCTCGAGCCCCGCATCAGCAGCAGGTAGACCGCGGCGGCCACCACCCACCCCACGATCCACGAGATGTCCGCGCCGCCCAGCTTGGCGACGAGCGGGCCGATGTAATCGGGTTGCGAGACGAATGGCCACTCCGCGGCCAGGCCGACTGCGTAGGCGAGCAGCCCGCGCCAGGCGACCTTGCCGTAGATGCCGTTCGGGATGAAGAAGGACTCGACGTCGTAGCGAGCGTGCCGGATCACGAAGTAGTCCGTGAGGTTTACCGCCGACCACGGGATGAAGATGACGAGCAGTACGTCAAGGAAGTTGCTCAGGTTCGTCACGAAGTGCTGGTAGCCGAGGAGCGCAACGACCAGCCCCGCGGCCATGACGCACAGGAAGGGCACGAGCCGGACGGTGAGTGAGACCGCCTTGAAACGGCGCCACATATTGCCGAACGCGAGTATCTGGAACCCGCCCGTGTATGCGTTGAAGGTGCAGGCGTCAATGAGGCTGAAGGCCATGACGATCAGGGCCCATTTACCTGAGACCTTGCCGACCGCGGCGACCACCCCGAGGCTCGGCAGCAGCGCGGCGAAGTAGGCACCAATGACGCACGATCCCACGGTCGCCAGGACGTTGCCCCCGTAGATCGCCCAGAACAGCCGCTTGCCGTTGGTCTGCGCGGGCAGGTAACGCGTGTAATCCGACACGAAGGGGCCGTACGACAGCATGTCAATGACGAGCAGCGCCACGCCTGCCATGAACAGGCCCGCCGAGGGCGCCGTCATGCTGGTCTCGTGAGCCGGCAGCGAGCCGTAGCTCAGGGCCTGAATGAGCATGATGAGGAGCGAAATCCCCACGATGACCGCCGTCGCCCGCATGACGTGGTGAATCCAGCGGTAACCGAATATGCCGATCACCACCGCGGGGATGGTGAGGATCACCGCCCACCACGGGATGCTCACAGAACTGATGACGCCCTGCATGCTCTCCGACTGGATGACAAGCTGGGCGGCGATGAATCCTACGTTGAGGAGCAGGACGCAGGGGAACAAGAATGCCGAGCCGTAGAACCCGAACTGCCCGCGGCTCTGAATGGTCTGCGGAACGCCGAGCACCGGACCCTGAGTGGCGTGCAGCGCGATGAGCAGTGCGCCGATTAATGTGCCTACGGCTATGGCGATGACCGCCCACCAGAAGGTCAGGCCGATCTCCACGACGACCGCGCCGATAACGAGGTTGAAGACGTTGACGTTCCCGCCCCACCAGAAGGCGAACTGGTGCCATGGTTTCCCGTGCCGCTCGGCGGCGGGGATCACGTCGATGTGACGGCTCTCGAGATGTCCGCCGAGTTCTTCGTTTGCTGCTGTGGTGTCGGCCATGATCTCGTCGCCCCTTTCGTGAGCGGTCGTGACTTATTTCTGAGAGCTGATCAGGTCGGCGGCCCTTTCTGCGATGGCCAGCACCGTCGCATGGGGATGCGCGTTGGGGATCGCAGGCATCACCGATGCGTCCGCGACTCGCAACCCGTCTATCCCTTGCACCCGTAGTTCCAGGTCCACCACTGCGCGCTCGTCCTGGCCCAGCCGGCAGGTGCCGACCGGGTGGTAGTAGCTGCCCACCGCGTGCCGGACGTAGTCCCGCACGCCGGCGGCCGTCCGCACGTCGGGGCCTGGGTAAACCCTCCGGTGGCGGTCCCGCGTGAACTCCCCCCAGAAGCCCCGGCCGGAGGCGGCCTCGGTCGCTTGCTGGATCAACGTCACCCCGGCAGCCAGCGCATCCAGGTCCCGTCCGGCGCGCAGAAGACCCGGGTCTATCAGGGGAGACGCTTGCGGGTGCGCAGATGCGAGCCGGACCGAGCCACGGCTTTCCGGCGCCACCACGGAAGCAACCAGCGCGTATCCATTCGGCGGAGGCTCGTTCCCCGCGGCCGTCAGCGGAAGCAGGATCGAGAACAGGTGCAGGTCGGGGACCGTGCCTCCAAGCCCGCTGCGCAGTGCCGCGTACATCTCGCCGTGGTTGTACTGGCTGACCGGCAGCGCATTCTCGGTGGCGTACGACGTTAGTGCAATGGGGTGATCTTGGAGATTCTCGCCAACCTCTCCGGCATCCGCCACCGGGCCTATGCCAAGGTTGCGCAGCCGATTTGCCGGGCCAATCCCCGAGAGCATCAGCAACTGCGGCGTGCCGATGGCCCCAGCGCAGAGGATTACCTCACGCGAGCAGCTCACCAGCGCTGGCGCTCGGTTGCGGACGTAGCTGACGCCGGTGCACCTGCCGCGGGTGAATCTTAATTTGGTGACGCGGCAGTCGGCGCGGACGACCAGGTTGGGGTTGCCCAGCATCGGCCGCACGTAGCCGTCGGCGGGGCTGACGCGCTCGCCGTCGGCGATGGCCAGATCGACCCAGCACACGCCTTCCTGGTTCGGCCCGCTCAGATCGTCGGTTGCTGGCCAGCCCGATGCGGTCAGCGCTGCCGCGAACGCCGCGGCGACCGGGTGCCGGTTCGTCTCTGGCACCGGGGCCACGCGTATCGGCCCGTCGCGGCCGCGGAGCTCCGGATCGCGTCCGGGCGCGCACTCGGTCCGGCGGAAGTATGGCAGCAGGTCCGCGAACGCCCAGCCTTTCGCCCCTGCCGCCGCCCAGTCGTCGTAGACCCGGCGGTTGCCACGGACGTGCGCCATTCCGTTGATCGCGCCGGATCCGCCAAGGGTGCGGCCCCGTGGGTAGGTGACCGGGCCTGCTTCGGCTTGCGGGACGGTGACGCCGGCCCAGTCTGCCGCCGAGCCGAGGTTCTCCGGCCATGCGTTGGGAATGGTCGTGGCGCGAGTACGTTCCGAGCCTCCGGCCTCCAGGAGCAGCACCCGGGCACCGGGATCCTGCGCGAGCCTGGCCGCGACGACGCAGCCCGCGCTGCCCCCACCGACGACGATGTAGTCGAAACCGTCCACCGCTTCCCTCTCGCTCGCCATCGGCGGGGCCAGAGGCCACCATCGCGTGCGGCTATGGCGGCGATGCGCCCTCTGCGTCCGTGTCGGCGGCGCTGGACTCATAGAACAAGTCCGCTACCGCATCGCTAGTGGTCAGCCACACACCATCGCGGTCGCGCAGCTGCTCGAGCGCGCGAGCCAGGTGGATCGCGCGCCAGGGCTGTCCGACCAGGAACGGGTGGAACCCGACTCCCAGCACGCGCCCGTGGTCACCCGGGTCGGCGAGCATCTGGTCAACGGCGTCGAGGATCGACTGCGCGAACTCCGCGCCGGTCTCGTGATGCAGCATGAACGCGACGACGTCGTTGAGCTCCCGCTGGTAGGGAACCGAAGCCAGCGACCCGCTGGAGACGTTCACCCAGTGCGGCTGATCGTCGTCCGCCCAGTCGATCGTGTACCGGTAGCCAGCCTCGGCTATCACGTCGAACGTGTTCATCGTCCCGGTCAGCGCCGGCCCGATCCAGCCCGCCGGCGGGTGCCCGACGGCGGCCTCGATCGTGCTCGTGACCTTCTTGACGAGCTCGACCTCCGCGTCACGCTCGAGGCCGACCTGCCAGGTGGAGTTGTTGTCGCCGTGCGCGACCCAGCTCGTCCAGCCGCGCTCGAGCGCCTCCTCGATGAGGCCGGGGTACTCGGTGCAGGCATCGCTGTTGACGATGCCCGTCACCGGGATACCGGCCCGGTCCAGGATGTCCATGAGCCGGAATGCGCCCACCCGCGGCCCGTAGTCCCGCCACCCGTAGTTCATCGGATCCGGCACCAGGTCAGCCGTGTACGGCACGAGGGACAGGCCCGGCTTCCCCCACGGGTAGTGCTCGATTGCCACGCCGAACCAGAGGGCCAGGCGGGAGCCGCCGGGAAGCTCGAACGGCGGCCGGCGAACGATCGGCGAGTACTCGTAGAACGGGTTCCTCACGGCATTTCCCCCGGTTAGGTGGTGGGCCCGAGGTTGACCACAACGGTCTTGAGCTCGGTGTACTCGTCCATGGTCTCTCGGCAGGTCTCGCGTCCCCAGCCAGACTCCTTGTAGCCGCCGAACGGCAGAGCGGAGTCGCAGGCCTGATAGCAGTTGACCCACACCTGGCCAGACTCCAGCGCCGCGGCGACCCGATGCGCCCGCGTCACATCCTGCGTCCACACGCCCGCCCCCAGCCCGAATCGGGTGTCGTTGGCCGCCTCCAGCACCTCCTCGTCGCTGTCGAACGGGATCACCGCTATCACCGGGCCGAATATCTCCTCGCGGGCGACCCGCATGTCGCTGGAGGCGTTGACCATGACCGTGGGCTTAATGAAGTAACCGTTGTTGCCCCACCGGGCTCCGCCGGTCACGATCTCGACGCCCTCCTCGCGTCCCAGACGGATGTACCGGGACACGCGATCGAAGTGCTCCTGAGAGACCAGGGGACCCATCTGCGTCTCGCTGTCCAGCCCGGGGCCGATCTTCAGCGACTTCGCGTAGTCGGCAATCCCGGCGACGACGTCGTCATAATGCGGCCGCTGAACGTACAGCCGGGCGCCGGCGATGCAGCTCTCGCCCTGGCAGACGAATCCGGCCATGCAGGCAGCCGGGATCGCGGCTTCGAGGTCCGCGTCGGTAAAAATGATGTTCGGCGCTTTCCCGCCCAGCTCCAGCGATACGCGCTTGAGCGTGCCAGCGGCGTTCCGGACGATCTGCTTGCCTACCTCAGATGATCCCGTAAAGCTGATCTTGTCGACGCCCGGATGGCGGACCAGGGCCTCGCCAGCCTCCTCGCCATACCCGGTCACGAAGTTGACGACGCCCTCGGGGATGCCGACCTCGAGCGCCAGCTGTCCGAGCAGCGCTATCGACAGCGGCGTCTGCTCGGCCGGCTTGATCACGATCGTGCAGCCGGCGGCCAGGGCGGGGGCGAGCTTCTTGACCACGGCCAGCAGCGGCAGATTCCACGGGGCGATGGCCCCGACGACGCCGATCGGCTCGCGGAGCGTGTAGGCATGGTAGGAATTGCCGAGCGTGGCAGGGAAGGAGACCGGGATGGTGTCGCCCGTGATCTTCGTCGGCCAGCCGGCGAAGTAGCGCAGCATGTCAACGGTGAACGGCACATCGAAGAAGCGGGCCTCGTTGATGGGCTTGCCGTTGTCCAGCGAGTCGATCTGAGCGAAGTCCTCCAGGCGGGCCTCGATCATGTCAGCCAGGCGCCAGATCAGCTTCCCTCGCTCCTGCGGAGTGGTGCGCTTCCACGGCCCTTTCAGCGCGCGCCGTGCGGCGGCCACGGCCCTGTCGACGTCCTCGGCCGCCCCGCGCGGCGCCGAGGCGATCTCGCTGCCGGTGGCCGGGTCGTACACGGGAAAAGTCTCACCCGAGGCGGCCTGCACCCAGTCAGCGCCGATCAGCATCGAGGTAGTGCCTTCCGTGTACTTCCGCGCGCTCTCTGACAGCGCAGTTACAGACATCGCACGTCCCTCCGTCGCTTGCCCTTCGTGATCACCATGCCGCAGCCGTATCTGGGCCGTCTACGCCCGGTCTGGAGATTTGCCGCCGTCTGCACCGTCGGCTGGGGCCGGGTCGCGCGAAGCTCGGGGCATCGCGCGGCCCGGCCCGCACCAGCCCGCAGGGTCACCGCCTGCCGGCGGCAGCCTGCCCGCTTCAGTCGGCGGCCCCGGCCTGGCCCAGAGCGGCACGATGCAGACCTGCCCCGACTGGTGCCGGTGGCGCGATCCGCACGGCCAGCAGGTAGAGCACGAAGGCCACGATGCCTCCCACGATCCACGAGATATCGACGCCGCCAAGCGAGCTCACCAGCGGCCCGGTGTAGAACTCCTGGCTGATGAACGGGACCTCAGCGGCGACCGCGATGATGTAGGGAATCAGGCCGCGCCAGATGAAGCCCGGGTACTGCCCATTGGGCGTGAAGAATGACGGCACGTCGTAGTTGCCATGCCGGACGATGTAGAAGTCGGCGAGGTTGATGGCCGACCACGGGATGAAGACGAACAGCAGGACGGCGAGGAATTCCTCTACCTTGGGCACGAACGAGGTGTAACCGAAGAGGGCCGCCAGGACGCCCGCGACGAGCAGCAGGCCGCAGCCGACGACGCGCGTGGATATCTTGTCGCGTACATCCCGGAAGCAGCTCGCGATCGTCGCGATGGCCAGCATGCCGGTGTACACGTTCAGCACGTCGGAGCCGATGAGGCTGATCGCCATGATCGGCAGGATCCAGATGCCGCAGATCGTCTTGACGGCGACCGGGACGTTCGAGCCGGCGATCGGCAGCAGGCTGCCGATGTAGCCGCCGAGGATGCCCAGGAAGATGGTGGGAATGGCGTTGCCGAGCATGACCGCCCAGAACGGCCCGCGGGCACGGACGTTCTTCGGCAGGTAGCGCGAGTAGTCCGACACGTAGGGCGCCCAGCTGAGCATGTTCGTGGCGGCAAGCGCGACCACCGTCATGAAAAGCGGGAAGCTCGCCAGGTGGAAGCCGGTCATGCTGTGCGGGAAGTGATGGCTGCTTCCGTAGATCGCCGTCTGAATGATGACCACGATGAAGGTGGCGACGAGAATCAGGAACATCCACCGCTGCCAGCGATGCACCCAGTCGTACCCGTACAGCGCGAGAAATGCGACGGGTATGGCCACGATGATGATCCAGACCGGGATGCTGACGCTCGAGATCATCACGTTCATGGACTGCGCCTGGACGACCATCTGGGCTGCCAGGTAACCGAAGTCGAGCACGACGGAGGCTGCCAGGACGAACAGGGATCCGTAGAACCCGAACTGAGCGCGGCTCTGGATCATCTGCGGGACGCCGAGTCTCGGGCCCTGCACCGCGTGGAAGCCGACCAGCAGCAGCCCGAGGACCGTGCCGATAGCCCACGCAAGGACGCCCCAGAAGAAGTTCCCGACGATCTCGACCGCGATCGCCCCGAGCAGGATGCCCAGGATCGTCAGCGTCGCGCTGAACCAGAGCGTGAACTGATCGCGCACTCGCCCGTGACGTTCGTCCTCGGGGACGTAGTCGATGGAGCGGACCTCGATCTCACCGAGCTTTTCACTGGAACTCGCCCTCACGTCAGACATGTAGGAAGCTCCTCTCCCCTGCGCCACGTGCGGATATCTGAGTAGTGGATGACCTCCCGGCCGAAGCCTGGATCGCTCGATGTCGGCCTTGAATTGACTTGTGCGAAAGGACACCGGCGCGCAGCCGACGGCCACGAATCCCCCTCCAGACCAGCAAGGACGAAGGTCCTGCCGGACTGGCGAGAGCATCCCCGACCGCAGACAGGCCAGAGATTACAATCACTTGGTGTGGACTGTCAACAATCGTCAGTAGACTTGTCGGCTCGCAGTCGCCGCGCGCGTAGGGGACGCTACCGGCCGGTCCAGCGAAGGCACCATGTCTCTAGCTAACAGTTGACAGCAGGCGGCCAGCAATGCTGGAATCGCCGTGACCTTCCCCGTTCGCTGGCAGGGGTGCGCTGTGACCGTTGATGAGCGCAGCAACGTGGGCCCGAGCGTGCGTTGCTCGATCTGTCCCTTCACGCCAGTACCCTGGCGCCGTCTCCTGCCGGTGTCAGTGCCGGGCCATCCGTCCATCCCGTGATGCGCGCAGGTGGGCGCCAGTGCGGGGTCGGTTCGCGTGGCCGGAGTACCTGGCGGGCTAGGGATGTGAAGGGGGAAGGGGTGGCGGGCGGGGGTCAGAGGCCTTGAAACGGGCGCAGATCAATGATGGGGAAGGCAGGGCGATTGCATGACTGCAGATCCGGTGGCTGCTTATGTGGCGGGCCGCGAATTCCGGATGCTGATCGACGGTGAGTTCGCCGACGCCGGGCAGGCTGCAGTCAGAGAGGTGATCGACCCGTCCACGGGCCGGGTCGTCGGGGAAGTGCCGGAGGCGTCCCCGGCGGACGTGACCGCCGCGGTGGCCGCGGCCGGCGCGGCGCAGCCCGGCTGGCAGGCACTGGGCGTTGACGGGCGGGCCGAATGCTTCCGCCGCTTCGGCGAGCTGCTGAGCGAGCGGCGCGAAGAACTCGCGATGCTGGACGCGCTGGACTCGGGCAATCCGGTGCGCGCAATGCGCATCGACATCGACTTGTGCAAGCCGTATCTGGCCGGCTGGCCGCAGCTGGCCCGCTGGCTGTCCGGCGAGGTGATCCCCGGCAGCCCCGGCCGCCTGCACTACACGACGTACCGGCCGTACGGGGTCGTGGGACGGATCACCGCGTTCAACCATCCGGTGATGTTCGCCGCGACGCGGCCGCTGCCGGCGCTGATTACCGGCAACACGGTGGTGCTCAAGCCGGCTCCGCAGGTATCGCTCTCCTCGCTGGCGCTTGCCCAGCTGTTCGCCGAGGCGTTCCCGCCGGGGGTGGTGAACGTGGTGACCGGAGGCGCCGAGGCCGGTGACACGCTGGTCAGCCACCCGGCCGTGAAGCGGCTCGCCTTCACCGGCTCCGTTCCGACCGGCTTGGTCATCCAGCGCCGGGCGGCCGAGTCCGGTCACGTCAAGCAGATCTCGCTGGAGCTGGGCGGCAAGAACGCGATGGTCGTGTTCCCCGATGCGGACGTCGAGGAGGCAGTGGCCGGCGCGATCTTCGGGATGAACTTCACGACGTGCCAGGGCCAGTCCTGCGGGTCCAATTCGCGGGTGCTGGTGCACCGGCGCAGCTACGACGAATTCGTCGCCCGCACGGCCGAGCAGCTTCGCGGCTACACGGTTGGCGTTGCCTACGACGACAACACCGACATGGGCCCGCTGGTCAGCGCCCAGCACTACGAGCGGGTCAACCGCTACCTCGAGGCGGGCGTGCAGGAGGGCGCCACGCTCGTGACGGGCGGCGAGCACCCGGCGGGCGCGCCAGCTGGCGGCTACTACGTGACCCCGGCCCTGTTCGCCGACGTTCGCGGCGAAATGACGATCGCCCGCGAGGAGATCTTCGGGCCGGTGATCAGCATCCTGCCCTGGGATGACTACGACCAGATGATCGAGCTGGCGAACGCGGTGGACCTCGGCCTCACGGCCAGCGTCTGGACCAAGGACCTGGACCTGGCGCACCAGACCGCCGACCGGCTGGACGCCGGGTATGTCTGGGTGAACGACAGCACCATCCACTACTTCGGCACCCCGTTCGGCGGCACGAAGGACAGCGGGATCGGCCGGGAGGAAGGCCGCGACGAGCTGTTCAGCTACCTGGAGACCAAGGCGGTGCACCTGAAGCTGGCTGACCCGCGGGCCGCGTTCGCGCGGATGTAAACCGGCCCCGTACTCGCGGCAGCACACCATCGGGCACGCCAGCAAGAGGGCAGGTGATGGAGGTTTGAGTCCGGCCGAGTTCTCAGTCAGCACGAAGGTGATCAGCGGCCTGGGCAGCCTCGCCCGGCTCACCGGCGAACTGGGGCAGTCCGGCGCGCGGCGGCTCGCCGTCGTCGCAGACCGGGGCGTAGCCGACGCTGGCCTGCTGGCCGAGGTGCTGCAGGGCGTAGACGCCGACGCGATCGCTGTCACGCTGCTGATCGACCCGGATCCGGATGTAGCGGCGGCTGAGCACGCGGCCGCCGCGGCCCGTGCTGCCCAGTGCGACCTGGTACTGGCCGTTGGCGGCGGCAGCGCCATGGCCGTGGGAAAGGCCACAGCGATCCGGCTGACCAACGAGGGCCGCATCGACACGTACCAGGGCGTTAACCAGGTCCCGGCGCCTCCCGCACCGACGATCGCGATCCCGACCACGGCCGGGAGCGGCAGCGAGGTGTCCAAGGTGCTGGTCCTGCACGAGCCCGGCAGGAGGGACGAGCTCGTGGTGCGGGCCGACGGCTGCGAGCCTCGCGTCGCCATCCTCGACGGGACCGTGCTGCGACGGCTTCCCCGTGATCCGCTCCTGTATGCGGGGCTCGACGCCTTGTCGCACGCGATGGAGGCTCAGTGGGCCAGGCGCGGATCCTGGTTTACGGCCGCGCTCGGCGAGGCCGCCGCACGGGAGATCATTGAGGTCCTCCCCGAAGTCGCGGAGGGAGCGCGCAACGGCGCGAACCGCAGCGGGGACAATGACGCATCCCTGCAGCGCCTGATCGATGCGAGCTGCGCGGCGAACATGGCCTGCGGTAACAGCGGGCTCACCCTCGTGCACGCGCTCTCGACGGCGCCGTCTGTCCACCTGGCGCATGGGCTGAAGAACGGCATCCTGCTGCCCTATGTTGCGCGCTTCAACGAGGAGGTCTCCGCGCCGGCGACGAGGGCGCTGATTGCGCAGATCGGACCCGTCTACCGCACGCTCGGCTTCCGGCCGGTGTTTCCGCCGAGCCTGGCTGAGACCGACGCGGCAGACGCGATGGTAGCGGCCAGTTCGGGTCACCCGTTCCGTGCGAACAACATCCGGGAATCCGGCGATGCCGAGCTCTTCGGGATGCTGGAGGAGGCCGGCCTGCCGCGGAGGTGATCGAGGAGCAGCAGCAGCGCCGCGAGCTCGCGCGCTGTCGCGGGCAGGATCACGCGGAGTTGCCGCCTCGTCGCCGCCCCCCAGGCTCACGGCGTACTGAGACCGGGGACACGGCTCTCGCCGGCCGGTGTCCTCAGGCGGTATCCCTGGCTCTGGGCTACCGGTCACCGTAATGCGCATTCGCAGCTAGACCAGGTCGCGCTGCCGCTCCCATCAGCCCCGGGGCGGCCGTCGCCATGACCGCGTCGGGGCGCCGGTTGTCATCAGCTAGCAGTTGACAGCTAACCCGCTTCGGTGCTGGAATCAGCCGAAGGAAGCTGCCTCTCGTCACCTGGGGTGAATCTGTGACTATTGATGCGCACATGCATGTCGGCGAGTTCCCGTTGTTCAATGTGCGCCTCGATGCCGAGGGACTGGCCGGAATCTTCAGCAAGCACCAGATCGACGCCGGCATGGTCTTCCATCCCAACAACGCCATGGTCCGGGAGGTCATTGAGGGGATCGAGCCCGCCTACGGCTTCTACTGGGCGAATCCCAAGCAGCCGGGCTTCGTCGAGGAGGCTGCCACCTTCCTCGATCATCCTAAATTCCTCGGGGTCAAGATGCACCCACTGCTGGACGGGTATCACCCCAACGACCCGGCAGTTCACCCGCTGATCGAGCTTCTCGTGGAGCGGGACATTCCGGTGCTGATCCACTGCGGGCACCCGATATTCACCCTGCCGTGGAGCATCGAGGAGCTCATCGTTAACTTCCCCGAGGCCAAGGTAATTCTTGGCCACATGGGCCACGGCAACATCATCTACATCAATGCCTGTATCGACATTGCAGACCGGCATCCCAACGTCTACCTGGAAACGTCCGGCATGCCGGAGCACGCGAAGATCGCCGCAGCAGTCGAGCGGGTGGGTCATCGCGTGCTGTACGGATCGGACGCCCCGTTCCACGATCCGTCGGTTGAGATGCTGAAGGTCAAGGTGAGCGGACTGGATGACGCCGGCGTGCAAGCGGTTCTGCACGACAACGCTCAGCGTCTCTTCTTCGGTAGTTAGTGACGAAAGGACTAGCCAGGAATGCGCGATCCGGATTTCACGCTAACCGCAGGGCCCACGGCGGCATCCCCGGCCACGCTTGCGGCGCTTGGCAGCCCGATAACGTATCACTACGACCCGGTCTTCCTGGAGGCCTTCCGGCGCACCGAGGCGAAGGTCGGACAGCTGTTCCAGACGCAGAACGAAATCATCCTGATGCAGGGCGAGGCCGTCCTCGGCCTGGAGGCGGCGGCCCGCTCGCTCGTACGCCCCGGGATGCGGGTGCTGAACCTGGCGTCCGGGGTCTTCGGCAAGGGCATGGGCACCCGGCTCAAGGCGCTGGGCGCGGATGTGGCCGAGCTTGAGGTCGCGTACAACGACGTGGTCGATCCGGGAGCAGTGGCCGACTACCTCGACGCCCATCCGGGAATTGAGCTGGTGGCCGTCGTCCATTCGGAGACGCCGTCGGGAACCCTGCACGACTGCTCGGCAATTGGCCCGATCGCGCGGGCTCACGGCGCGGTGACGCTCGTGGATGCCGTGTCCTCGCTGGGCGGCGTGCCGTTCGAGGCGGACGCCTGGCAGCTGGACGTCTGCGTGGCCGGCCCGCAGAAGTGCCTGGCCGGGCCGCCAGGTATCGCGCTGGTCTCGGTCAGCGACGCGGCGTGGAAGTTGATCGAGGCGAACCCCGATGCGCCGCGGGCCTCGTACCTGTCGCTGCTGGACTGGCGCGAGCGATGGCATGGCGAGGGCCGGTTCCCGTTCACGCCGCTGGTGAACGACATCAACGGCCTCGAGGCCGCGTGCGACCAGCTGCTGGAAGAGGGGCTGGAGGCCGCGTTCGCCCGCCACCACCGGGCCGGGGCGGCGTGCCGGGCCGGGGTCCGCGCGATGGGCCTGGAGATCTGGCCGAGGACCGAGGAAATCGCGGCCGCCTGCGTGACCGCGATCAAGGTTCCCGACGGGATCGATCATGAGGCCGTCCGGGCTCACGCGAGGACTCACTACGGCGTGATGATCTCCCACGGGCAGGGTGCCGGAAACCTCGTCCGGATCGGTCACATGGGCCCGTCCGCCAACTCGCTGTATCCGGTGGTCGGCCTGGCGGCGCTGGGCCGCACCCTGGCCGACCTTGGTGCCGACGTCCGCATCGGCGAGGGCCTCGAAGCCGCGCTCGCCGTGCTCGCCGGCGGCCGCTAGCGGCGCACCTGTCAGCTCGCGGTGCCGCTGGCGGTCAGGGTGTCCCAGTCCTGCGCGCCGAGGGATTCCCGCAGGCGCTCGCCCGGGACCCGGACGTGCGCCGCGGCCAGCACGGCGGCCTCGTCCGCGTCGCGCTCCCTGATGGCTGCGAGGATAGCGCGGTGCTCGCTGACGGAGTTCTCCAGGTTGCCCCGCAGGGCCAGTGTCTGCGGCTGGAACCGGCCGGTCTCGGCGACGAGGCGCCGGTGCACCTCCACCAGCTTCTCGTTTCCGCTGAGCTCGCACAGCAAGTCATGGAACGAGACGTTGGCCGCGAAGAAGTCAGCGACCGCGTCGTTCTTCGCGTGCGCGGCCATCTTGTCCACGAGCTCGCTGAGACTATCCAGGTCCGACTCGGATACCCGCGGCACGGCCAGCCTGACGGCAAGGACCTCCAGCGCTTCCCGGACCTGGTAGGCGTCGACCAGCTCGCGGGGCGTGATCGCCCGGACCTCGGCGCCGCGCCGCGGCCGCACGGTCACAAGGCCGTCGGCCGCGAGCCTGCCCATCGCCTCGCGGATCGGGCCCCTGCTGACCGACAGCTGCTTGGACAGCGCTACCTCAGACAGCTCGGTGCCGGGCGGCAGACGATTCGCCATGATCTCGGCGTGAAGGTGCTCGTACACGCGCTGCCACAGCGTTGAGTTGTCAAATGCCGGAGTCACCGGGCCTCCCTAGATCAGTGATTCCTCGCGGTTCAGTGGTCGCAGGCGATCGCTGAACGTCCAGTTGTGGCGCTGATAGAGCGGTTGTGCCAGGCGCACGCTGCCCTGGCCAGCACGTGCTGGGCGACGCGCCTACTCGCACGGCACGATCCGGTCGCGCGGCGCTAGGCACAGATTCAGCCCCCAGTACTAGCGGGAGTGGGCGGCGCAGTAACCGTCGTTCGCCCACCCGGTAGGGATCAGCGGCGCAGCGGCACTGAGCCGCTCGCGGTAGCCAGGCTCTTTGGACAGTCAGGGAAACAGGTGCCCCGGCCGCGCCATGAGGAAGGTATCCGCGTCTGAGTTCACAAACGATCACGGATGCCCTCCCTCCCATGTCGTGATCGACCCGGCACGCCAACGTCGGCCGGATGGGATCACTGATCTAGGCACCCCGCTGGAGCGATTGCTTATCTAGCTGTTGACAGATTACAGTTGGAACCTGACACAGACTATCATGTGTCGGGCGAGGCGGAGTCCGTCGCCAGCGCGGAGAGGCGGGCGGCCCGGATGCCAGATCGCGGCCCGTCCCGGATGGCCTTAGTATCACACCGCCCGGCGCTCCCCCCGGGCGCTTCGCATCACCCATCACACCGCCCGGCGCTCCCCCCGGGCGCTTCGCATCACCCATCACACCGCCCGGCGCTCCCCCGGGCGCTTCGCATCGCGCCCATCACACCGTCCGGCGCTCCCCCGGGCGCTTCGCCGGACCGGAACCGCCGCCGGCGGATCCGCACCTTCTTCTATGCGCCGCGTAGCGGCGCACTCACGAGCGCGCCGGGCTTGGCACTTCGCCATGAGTCATCTGTTGACAGTCGGCAGTTTTGCGACTTACGTTGGCCCCGGAGTCTGAGCGATCCCCGGAGGACACATGGAGTTTGGCGTCAACCTGAACAACCGTGAACCGCTGATCACCTCCGACTACACCCTGGCTGATGTGCTGGACCTAGCCGAACTCGCTGAGCAGCGGGGTTTCGGCTCTGTCTGGGTGGGCGACAGCTTGTTCTCCAAGCCGCGGTACGAGCCGATCAGCCTGCTGTCGGCGATCTCACAGCGGACATCTCGCGCCAAGCTCGGCACGGCGTGCCTGGTCACCTCGACGCGGAACCCGCTCTACCTGGCGCTGGAGTGGGCCACGCTGGACCAGCTGAGCGGCGGCCGGACGGTGCTCGGCGCTTGCATGGGCAACCCGGAGCACGGCGTGCGCCGCGAGTTCGAGGCACTCGGGCTGCCGTTCGGCAAGCGCGCAGCCGTCTTCGAGGAGGGCCTGGCCGTGCTGCGCTCGCTGTGGACGACCGGCAAGGTCACCCACCACGGCGAGTACTTCGACTTCGACGACATCTCGTTCCACTCCGGCACCGAGATGGGCCCGCTGATGCCGGTCCAGCAGCCGCCGCCGACGTGGGTGGTCTCGAACATCAGGCTGACCGGTGATCTGGCTCCCGAGGTCGCCAAAAAGCGGATGCGCGATGCCTGCGCGCGGGTGATCAAGTACGGCGACGGCTGGATGACCTGCTGCCGGGCCATGCACCCGGAGGAGGTGGCCGAGCAGATCAGCGCGCTGCGCAAGGCGGCCGCCGACCTCGGCGAGGACTTCTCCAGATACACCGTCTCCTACCAGGTCACGATGAACATCGGCGACTCGGCCGAGGAGGCAACGCGTGCGTTTGGCGAGTACATCTCCAGCTACTACCCGGAGCTCAGCAAGTCCGTCGACCTGTCCAACTGGGGGCCAACGGGCACCCCGGAGACCGTGGCGGACTGGTTCCGCCGGTTCAGTGCAGCCGGGGTGGATCACTTCGTCTGCCGCTTCGGCGCTCTTGACCAGTTCGGCCAAGTGGAGCGCTTCGCCGCCGATGTCCTCCCGGCCCTCGAAGAGAAAGGCTCGCCCCAATGACAGAGGAACCCCGCACGGAAGCGCAGATGCGCGCCTCGGCCGAACTGGTAGTGGACACCTGCTTCGAGGTGAAGGAGGGCGACGTCGTCACGATCATCACCGACGACCGGCGCAAGCCCGAGGCAGAGATCGTGGCGACCGTGGTCTCCGAGCGCGGCGGCCTGCCCATCGTGGCCAACAACGAGACACAGATCCGCCGGGCCCTGGCGGACACGCACTTCCCCATGGTGCCCCCGCGCAACCTGCACCAGGCCATGGTCACCTCCGACCAGATCATCATCATGACGAACCTGGAGTGGGCCAACCGCTTCGCGCACGTGCCCGCGGTCAAGGAATCGGTCGCGAACATGGCCCGCATCGGATCCATCGAGGAGGGCTTCGGCCGCTGGCCGATCTCGGTGGCTGACATCGAGGCGACCATCGGCAACGCCAAGAAGGCCATCGCCCGGCTCGAGGGCAAGAAGCGGGTACGGGTCACCTCGCCGGCCGGCACCGACGTGACGGTCAGCATCGAACGGCGGCCCGCGCTCGAGGTGGTCCCGGTCAAGCAGCCGGGCGCGATGATGGGACCCGCCCCGCTCTGGGGCGAGGTGGCCTACGCCGCGGTGGAAGACCAGACCAACGGCACCATCGTCATCGACGGCAACATGCTCGGCATCGGCATTCCCCGCCACGTGGAGAACCCGATCACCTGGCACGTGGAGGACGGCAAGTACCAGGCCATCGAGGGCGGCGCGGAAGCGCGGCGGCTGCTCGACGTCATCACCGGCGTCCCCGGGACCGAGACCGTTGCCGAGTTCGCGTTCGGCACCAGCGACTTCGCGCCGGTGGGCGATCCCTCGGAGAAGGGCCGGAAGGGCACCGTGCACTTCGCCCTCGGCGACAACCAGAACTGCTACCCCGGTGGCCAGAACCGCAGCGTCCTGCACCTGGATGGCGTGTGCCACAACGTGTCGCTGCAGATCCTTGATACCGGCGAATACATCGTCAAGGACGGGGTCTGGCAGCTTTGAACGCCATCACGGTAGTGACGCTGGCCGACGTGCCGCCCGTCGAGCTTGCGGGCGGCAGCTGGTCCCGGGTCCTGGTGGCGGAGGAGACGGTCGGCGGGAACGTCTCGGCCCTCGGCTACTCGGTGTTCAAGCCGGGTACCGCGACTGCCGACCTGTCGCACTCGGTCGAGGAACTCGCCTACATCGTCAGCGGCAGCGGCGTGATCCGGCTGGAGACCGGGGATGTCCCGGTGACCGCCGGGCAGGCACTCTACGTCCCGGCCCGGCTCTGGCACACGGTGGTGAACCCCGGTGAGGAGGACCTGGTCATGGTCTTCTCCTTCCCCTCGCCGGGTTATCCGCCGACGGAGCGGCGGTGAGTTACCCAGGGGCGCGGCCGCCGGCCACGGCGGAGGACGCGGTCCGGCAGGTCGCAGCGGCCTGCCGGATCATCGCTCGGTTCGGCCAGGAGGATCTCACCCTGGGCCACGCCAGCGTCCGCGGGCCGGACGGGCGCACGATCTACATCAAGCGCAAGGGCAAGGCGCTGCGCGACGTGCAGCCCGAGGACGTCATCGGCATCACGCTCGACGACCCGGACGGGCACCTGACCCCTGGTGCACACCTCGAGACGATCATGCACCTGGAGACGTACCTGGCCCGGCCGGACGTCGGCGCGGTCATCCACACCCACCCGATGTACTCGATCGCGATCGGCGCGACGGTCGGCGGCCTCGAGCTGCTCTCCCACGACGGCCTGCTGTTCCCGGACGGGGTACCGGTCTTCGACGGCACCGCCGGGCTGGTGACCACGCCTCGGGACGGCCAGGCGGTGGCCCGGGCGCTCGGCAGCGGCCGGGCGGTGCTGCTGCGCAACCACGGCATCCTGGCGGCCGGGGACGACGTCAGCTGGGCGGTGCTGACCGCGCTGACCCTGGAGCGGGCGGCACGGATCCAGTTCATCGCACGGACCCTCGGCGAGACGGTCCCGATCGGCCGTGATGTGGCCCGTGAGCTGTCGGCCAGCAAATACCAGGAGGAGTTCGCCGAAGAATACTGGGCGGACTGGTGCCGTATGCTGGACACCCCTATATGACGGAGCGGGTTCAGGCGACGATCAACGGCGGGCACTTCGAGGGAGAGGTCGCCCCGCAGGAACTGCTGCTCGACTTCCTGCGCGACCGGCTCGGCCTGACCGGCACCAAGCAGTCCTGCGAGGTTCAGGTGTGCGGGGCGTGCACGGTGCTGGTGGACGGGAACCCGGTGAGCTCGTGCTGTTTCCTGGCCGCCGACATCGACTCCCGCGAGGTGGAGACGATCGAGGGCCTGGTGGGCTCGGACTTCCACCGCCGCGCCGTCGAAGCGTTTATGCGGCACGCCGCCGTCCAGTGCGGCTTCTGCACGCCGGGAATGCTGCTGACGGCCAAGGCGCTGGCCAGCCGGGGCCTGCGCGGCGACCGCGGCGAGATCGCGGTGGCGATGAACGGCAACCTGTGCCGCTGCACCGGCTACCACTCGATCCTCGACTCGCTCGCCGAACTCCTCGGCGACCCGGCATGAACGCCGTCGGGCAGAGCGTCGAGCGCGCCGATGGCCGGCTGAAGCTGGCCGGCCAGGCCGAGTACACCGGGGACATCCAGCTTCCCGGAATGCTCTACGGCGCGGTCCTGCGCAGCCAGGTGGGGCACGCCCGGATCACGTCCATCTCCACAGCGGCCGCCCAGAAGGCCGAGGGCGTGGTCGCCGTTCTCACCGGCGAGGACCTGTCCGACCTGGATCCCTACTACGGTCACGCGCTGCGGGACCGGCCGATCGTGGCCCTGGGCAAGGTCCGGTTCGCTGGTGAGCCGGTGGCAGTGGTGGCGGCGCAGTCCCAGGCGGCCGCCGACGCGGCGGTCGCCTATATCGACGTCGAGTACGAGGAGCTTCCGGTCGCGGCGTGCCTCGACCAGGCTCTGGCCCAGGACGCCCCGCTGGTCCACGAGCAAGTGGCCCGGCCCGGCGCCTCCCACGGCCTCGGTGACCTGCCCGACGCCGACGGCAACATCTGCTACAGCTACTCGTTCCGCCGCGGCGACGTCGACGGTGCCTTCGCGGACGCCGCGGTGGTGGTCGAGGGCGAGTACACCTTCCCCGCCGTCTACCAGTACTCGATGGAGACCCACACCACGATCGCGCACTGGCGCGGCGGCGAGCTGACCCTGTGGTCGTCCTGCCAGCACCCGTTCCTGGTCCGGCAGGAGATCGCGGCGCTGTTCGGGCTGCCGCTCGACCTGGTCCAGGTGATCGTCCCGTTCCTCGGTGGCGGCTTCGGCAGCAAGTCCTACACGAAGATGGAGCCGCTGACCGCGGCGATCGCGCGCAAGGCCGGGCGGCCGGTGCGGATTCTCAACAGCGTCAACGAATCGATGATCACCACGCGCCGCCACAACATGAAGTGCCGGATGCGCACCGCCGCCGCCGCGGACGGCACGCTGCTCGGCCGCAGCGCGGAGGCCTGGATGGACACCGGCGCGTACGCGGACAACGGCCCCCGGGTCACCGCCACGGCCGGCGACGCTGCCCCGGGGCCCTACCGCTGGCGCGCCGTGGAGTCGGCCGCGCACTGCGTGTACACCAACACCAGCCCGTCCGGCTCCTACCGCGCGTTCGGCGCCACCCACCTGCAGTGGATCGGAGAGTCGCAGCTGGACGAGGTGGCCCGCCGGGTGTCCATGGACCGCCTGGAGATCCGGCGCAGGAACCTGCTGCTGCCGGGGGAAGAGGTCCGCCCGGGCGGCAAGCCGCTCGACGCCGACCTGATCGGCGACGTGGAAAAAGCGGCCGCCGAGGTGGGCTGGTCGGACACGTCTGCGGATACCTATCCCCGAGCACCGCAGGCCGTCCCGCGGGGGCGGTACCGTCGCGGCCGAGGCGTCTCGGTGGGCCTGCTCGCGGCCGGTGCTCAGCCGGTGTCCATGGCCACGGTTCGGATGGGCCCGGACGGCTCGGTCACCGTGCTGGTCGGCACCACCGAGCTCGGCCAGGGCGCTCGCACCGTGATGGCGCAGATCGCCGCCGGCGTGCTCAGCAGCCCGGTCAGCAAGGTAGTGATGCGCGGCACCGACACCAGGTACACGCCCTACGACCGGTCCACCGGGGCGAGCAGGTCAACCACGGTGGCCGGGCTGGCCGTGCAGCGGGCCGCGCAGAGCGTGCTGGACTCACTGCTCGAGACGGCGTCGGCCAAGCTGGAGACCCCGCCGCCGCTGCTGCGCACCGCCGAGGGCCGGATCGAGGATCAGGGCGGCCGGTCGATTACCCACGGCGAACTCGTCCGCGCCCGGTTCGGCTTCGATGGCGGCGAGCTCATCGGCCACGGCCGGGTCCAGCCCGAGGGCGGCAGCGGTTCCTACGCCGAGGGGCCAGTGTTCTGGGAGGTGTGCGTCGCCGCGGTCGAGGCGGAGGTCGACATGGAGACCGGCGTGATCACCGTGCTGCGCACGTCCACCGTCGCCGACGTGGGCAAGGCCATCAACCCGCAACTGGTCGCCCGCCAGGACGAAGGCGCTCTTCTGCAGGGCCTCGGCAACGCCCTGTTCGAGGAGATGCACTTCGCGGCGGACGGCATGGTGCTGAACGACACGCTGCTCGACTACCGGATTCCTGCCTTCGAGGACATGCCGGCGAGCATGACGTGCACGATCGTCGAGAACGGCGACGGCCCGGGCCCGTTCGGCGCCAAGGGCTGCGGCGAGGGTGCGCTGGCCGCGGTCCCAGCCGCGATCGTCAACGCGCTGGCGGACGCGGGCGTGCCGATGAACGCGCTGCCGCTCACCCCGGAGCGGGTGTGGCGCCGGATCCAAGAGCTGAAGATCAGCTGAAGCCGGAGCGAGATGAAGCTGCCCCCGTTCCGTCTGTACCACCCGGACTCCGTCGAGGAGGCCTCGCGCCTGCTCACCGACCTGGGCGACGACGCGACCGCGTTCTGCGGCGGCACCGAACTGCTGCTCGCGATGAAGCTTGGCCTGACCACCTATGACCACCTGGTCGACCTGAAGCGGGTGGACGGCCTGCGCGGTGTCGCCGGCGGTTCCGGCGGCGTGCTGCGCATCGGCGCGGCCACCACGCATCACGAGGTTGAGACGTCCGCCGCGGTGCGCGCCCGCTACCCGGAGATGTCGGTGATGATCTCCCGCGTCGCGAACGTGCGGGTCCGTTCCGTCGGCACCCTCGGCGGCAACCTGTGCTTCGCCGACCCGCACTCCGACCCGGCCCCGTTCCTGATGGCGGTGGGCGCCACGCTGGAGTGCCAGCGCGACGGCGAGGTCCGCCGGATCCCGGCCGCCGGCTTCCTGACCGGCCTGTACGAGACCGCCCTGGCCCCCGGCGAACTGCTGACCGCGGTCGAGCTGCCGGCCCGCCCGGACCGCACCGGACTTGCCCACCGGCGCATGAAGCTGACCGAGCGGCCGGCGGTCACCGTGACCGCGCAGATCACCGTGCGCGGAAACGCCGTCGCCGAGGCCCGGCTGATCGTCGGCTCGGTCGGCATCATGCCACTCGCCGCCGACGCGACCGCCCTGCTCGGCGCCACCGCCGCGGACTTCGCCGCGCGCTCGG
>Ga0209169_10000576_pt1 | contig 22281 bp, 21 predicted proteins | sample HubBroMetageWRM4_FD_188346 | JGI IMG/M metagenome (GOLD analysis project Ga0209169, IMG submission 188346) | Warmed soil microbial communities from the Hubbard Brook experimental Forest, New Hampshire - Hubbard Brook CCASE Soil Metagenome WRM 4... | ecosystem: Environmental > Terrestrial > Soil...
CCGCAGTATTTCCGCCTCAATCTCTGGGCAAGTGGCAATTATGTCCTCGCTCATCGCCTTTTCAAGCGCCCGTGTGGGCGTCCCGCGGCGATCGGCAAACTGAAGCGCGGAAATCCACACATTCGTATCCAGAACCACAATCACCGATGAGTCCGCGCGAGGCGAGGGGCAGGTTTACCGCGGCGAATCTGTTTGATGAGGCGAGGCACGTCCGCCTCGGCATAGCCAGGATTCCGGCTGGCCGCATACTCGCCGATCTCCTCCAGCGTCCGTCGCGCCTGCTGCGCATAATAGCTGCGAAAAGCTTCGCGGAAGAGTTCGCTCATGGTCCGGCTGTCGCGCTTGGCAAGAGCTTCTGCTTTCAGCGCCAAATCAGGCGGGAGACTGATCGTGTAAACACGGGACGTTCGGGTGGTGGACATGACGCCATATTACAGCGTAATGGAATCCATTACAATGCAAAGGAGCTAAGCCCGGACTTCAGCCTGTGCTTTGGCCCGGCGCTCGGCGTAGAGGGGAAATGCCTCGCACAACTCGAGGACTTCTTTCCGAACTCTCTCTAGCACCACCGCATCGGTGCGCTGCAGCAGTGCTTCCGCGATCCAGCGCCCGACCTGCCGCATCTCCGCTTCTTTCATTCCACGCGTGGTCAGTGCCGGCGTGCCAATGCGGATGCCGCTCGGCTTCATCGGCGGGTTCACATCGAACGGGATGGCATTCTTGTTGACGGTGATTCCAGCCTCGCCCAGCGCCTTCTCGGCCTCGCTGCCCAGCATGCCCTTGGAAAATACATCGACCAGCATCACATGCGTATCGGTCCCGCCTGAAATGACGCGGAAGCCCTCTGCGGCCAGCGTTTCGGCCAGCACCTTGGCGTTGGCCACGACTTGCTTCGCGTAGTCCCGGAACTCAGGCTGCATCGCCTCCTGAAAGCAGATCGCCTTGGCCGCGATGATGTGCATCAGCGGGCCGCCCTGCATTCCAGGAAAAACCACTTTATCGATCGCTGCCGCGAACTCGGCCTTGGAAAGAATCATGCCCGCTCGCGGCCCTCGCAGAGTCTTGTGCGTAGTGGAGGTCACAATGTGAGCATGCGGCACGGGCGAAGGATGCGCGCCGCCCGCAACCAGCCCGGCAAAATGCGCCATATCGACCAGAAAGAGTGCGCCCACTTTGTCCGCGATCTGCCGCATGCGGGCGAAATCGATGATGCGGGGATAGGCGCTGCCCCCACCGATGATCAGCTTCGGCCGGTGCTCTTCAGCCAGCTTTTCCAGCGCGTCATAGTCAATCGTCTCCGTCTCTTTCGTCACTCCGTAAGGGACGATCTTGTAGGTCTTCCCCGAGAAATTCAGCGGATGCCCGTGCGTGAGATGGCCGCCATGGGCCAGGTTCAACCCGAGAATCGTGTCGCCGGGCTGCAGCACGGCCGCATAAGCCTCCATGTTGGCCTGCGATCCGGCGTGCGGTTGCACGTTGGCGTGCTCCGCGCCGAATAACTGCTTCGCACGGTCGCGCGCCAGGTTCTCGACCACATCCGCGAATTCGCAGCCACCGTAGTAACGCCTGCCTGGATATCCCTCGGCATACTTGTTAGTGAACACCGAGCCTGCGGCTTCGAGCACGGCTTCGCTGACGAAATTCTCCGAAGCAATCAGCTCCAGGCCTTCGTGCTGGCGGCGCGTTTCGTTGTCGATGGCAGCGGCAATCTGCGGATCGGCTTCGTACAAAGGGCGATACATCTTCGTTGAACCTGAGGAGTTCTTCATATCTCGGTTTCCTGGGGCGTCTTGTATATTTCGGGCTGGTGAAGTTCCATATAGCGTTCTGGAGCGCTCACTAGAGTAAAGTCAAACTGTGAATAGAGTCCGTGCGCGTCGCGAGTCAACAGAATCCAGCGCCTCAGATGCTGCAGTGCCGGATGCTGCATGACGCATTGCATCAGCCACTTGCTCAAGCCGCGCCCGCGATGCGATTCCAGAACAAATACGTCGCCCAAGTAGGCAACCGTGGCAAAGTCGCTGACCACGCGGGCAAAACCAACTTGCGCGCCGCTGCCTTCATAAATACCGAAGCACAGGGAATGCTCGATCGACCGCGCCACAATCTCCCGCGGAATGCCTTTGGCCCAATAGCAATTCGTGAGAAAACTGTGAACCACATCCAGACTCAGGCGCTCACGGCTTGTGCTGATCACAAACTCGCCGAGCCGGTACTCCATCACCGATTCGGAGTCAATTATGCGATCAGTCGCCATGCCCACATTCTACCGCCTAGCCGTCCTAGCCCTCGAACGCTGTTCGCAAAAACGAAGCCAGTTGCCACCCGTCCATATATTTGTAGGGCGTCTCGCCCATGGTGTAGTGGCCGCAGGGCAGCACAACAACCTTGTGATCCAGCCCGTGGCGCTCAAACTCCTCCACCACATCGCGCGAAAGTTCGGGCAGGAAAGTCAGATCGTACTTCGCATAAATGATGAGCGACTTCCGCGGCCAGCGGGAAAATTGATTGAAGTACGCCATGGGACTAACGGCGAGCCAGGACTTTCGCAATGTCTCCAGCGTGATCTGCGATTCCATTCCCTGCCGGATGTGCCGGGTCGATTGCCCATGCCACACTACATCGGCAACATAAGTTGAAGCATGATTGAACGCCGCGACGCGAATGCGCGGATCATGCGCCGCGGCGATGAACGCGTAACAGGAGCCTAGACTCGTGCCCACGATGCCCAGCTTGCTGTAGCCCTGTTGCTCCAGCCAATCGAGACAGCAGCGAACATCCACCACGCCCTGCCGCACCGCATCGAGCGTGCGGCCGATGTTGGCGGAGACGGCATAATCCGCGCGACTGGTCTCGGCCGGCATGCGAATATCGTGATAAGGCATGCTCAACCGCAACACCGCGATTCCCAGCATGTTCAGCAGCTTGCAGAGGCTCACGTAGGCAAGCGCATCTGCATTCCAGTGCGGCAGAAGAACGATGGCGCGGCGTCCGCGCGCAGGAAACCAGCGCGCATTCACCAGATTGTTTTCCGAATAAGGCGTTTTCACCGGCGCAGTGAACCGCAAGAACTCGGCCAACGTTCCTTTCACCTTGGCTTCGAGCTTCGGATCGGGAACTTCACGCGTGGAGAAAACCTGCACTTCACGCTTCTCCAGCCTGAAATCGTTTGGCCGCGTATAAGAGTAAAACTCATCACTCGCAGCGACGATACGCCGGTTGAAATCAATCAGGAACTTCCCGGGATCATCCGCGGCCTGCCCCGGCTGCCAGCCATTCCGGCAAGGCCAGTCCCGGGCATATTCCAAGCCCCACTCCAGCGGACGCACCACGCGGTTGTTGTCCACCGAAGTAAGCCGGTGTTCCCAGTCATACATCCATTGTGCGTAGCGCGAGGGCATGGTCAACCTTCTAGTGTAACAAGCTGAAATCGCATCGCTCAGGCGCCGCCATTCAACGGTCATATTGAACGGTTGGTGCCAAGCATTTGGTCCTTAAACGGGATATTCATTAGAAATCTCCCCGGATTGTGACGTCCGTCACCGAGGATTACGCCTAACGCGATATTCAAGTAAGGGGGGTCGGCCCACGCGAAGCTTACTTGAACTGTAAGTACATTTGGAGTTACAAAGGATTTTGAATGGGGCGAAGCCAAGAGCCATGCCAACATCCGAAAGCATGGCTTCGACTTCGCTTGGGCAGAGGAACTGTTCCGCAGTCCCCTCCTTGTCCGGCCCGACACTCGCGAGGACTATGGCGAGGAGCGATGGATTGGCATTGGCACGATCAAGGGTCGCATCTCTTTTGTGGCGTTCGCGGAGCCAATACCCGGGACCATCCGCATCATTTCGCTGAGAAGGGCGGATCATGAAGAGCGCAAAGAATATGAAAAGGCCCTCCAGAACGGACTGGAAGCGCATTGACGCGATGCGCGACGAAGACATCGACTATTCCGATATCCCAAAGATGGGGCCCGACTTCTTTAAGAACGCGATTCTCTGGCCTGGGCCGAAGAAACAGATTACCTTGCGCGTTGATCCCGACGTGCTGACGTTTTTCCGCAAGCACGGCCGCGGCTACCAGACCACGATGAACGCCGTCCTGCGCAAGTACATGGAAGCCAGAAAACGTCAGACGGTGTAAGCGGCAGTCAGTTCCCGTACCTTCGCGGCACGCGCTTGGAAATATTGCAGAGAATCTCGTAGGGTGAACTGTTCGCCAGCCGCGCGTGCTCGAGAGCATCGACGCTCAAACCGTCGCGGGTCCCGAGCAGGATTACCTCATCACCGACAGCGATCCCGGGAATGCCTGTAACATCCACCAGCGTCAGGTCCATCGAGATGCTGCCGATGATGGGCGCATAGTGGTCGCGAACGATCACGCGGCCGCGATTCGAAAGCTGCCGGTTATATCCATCTGCGTATCCCACGGGCAGCACGGCAACATGCGCCGGCGCTCTGGTCACATAAGTTCCGCCGTAGCCCAGAGCCTGATTAGCGGCAAAATCGCGCATGGAGAGAATGCGCGTCTTCCAGGTCAGCACCGGCTTCACCCCTAGCCGCAGCGTGCCGCCGCTCACTTCCCTGCCCGCTCGCTGGAACGGCAAGTAATATCCATAGAGTGCCACGCCCGGACGCACCATGTTGTTCCACGTTTCGGGGCGCGAGATCAGCGCGCCGGTATTAGCCATGTGCACAAGAGTCGGATCAAACCCAGCTGCTCGCACCATGCGTTGCGCTTCCGCGAAGCGGTGCTCCTGCTCCGCCACCGAAGGCGCATCCATGATTTCCGAAGAAGCCAGGTGGGTCGAAAGCCCTTCGAGAACAAGATGCGGAGCCGCGCTGAGGGCTTTCAGAACCGCAGGAAGTTCGGCCAGCGCCACCCCCAGCCGGCCCATTCCTGTATCCACCTTCAAGTGCACAGCCTGCCGTACCGCTCCAGCCGCAGCATTCTCCAGAGACTCGACGTGCCAGGGTTCCCACACCGTAGGCGTGAGGCGCAGCCGCACGATCTCGCTCTCTTCGCCGCGCCAGAACCCGGTCATCAATAAAATTCGCGACTCGATGCCCGCCTCCCGCAGCGGGATCGCCTCATCGAGCGATGTAACTCCCAACCAGGTCGCGCCTTCCGCCTGCAGAGCGCGCGAGCATTCCACCGCGCCGTGGCCGTAAGCGTCGGCCTTCACCACCGCGCACACCGTTACGCCCGCGCCGGCATGCTTTGCCACCGTGCGAAAGTTTTGCCGCAGAGTGGTCAGGGACACTTCCGCCCATGTGGGGCGGGTCGCCACGCGGCTCAGAACTTCTACAGTTGTCGCCACTGCGCTCGATTATAGCGGGAGGGGCGCGCGCGCTCAGGTTACGCTTGGGCTACTCCCGAGCTAGTTTTCCATGAGCGAGAAGTTCACCGTGATTTGCGTTTCCACCTCGACGGGTTCCCCGTTCAGGATGTACGGCCGGTAACGCCATTGGCGGACAGCCTCAATCGCCGCCGGAACGAGCATGGGATGACCAGCCAGGACTCCAAGATTCTCAATCGCGCCCTGCCTGCTGATCACCGCCTGCAGCACGACCTGACCCTGAAGGCGTGCAACTCGTGCGAGCGGCGGATAGGTCGGGAGAATCTTGTGAACCAGATCTCCCTCGCTCATGTGCGAAATGGAAACCGGACGGGCAATAGTGATCGGTCTTGCTGGCATAGCCGGAGGAGTGCCGCTCCCCATCGAATCGAACACTCCGCCTGGATCACCTTTGAATCCCGGGAGGTTCATACCAGATGATGCAACCGGCGGCCCATCATCGCCGACCGTCGGGAGGTCGGTCCGAAACCGCGGAGACGGTCTGAGAAAGATGCTCGCACTGCGCGGCGCAGCCGTATTTGCTCCCGCCTGTGCTCGCACCGCGGGCGCGTCGGCTAAAGGTTGCCCCACACTGACCGGCGTCGAGAGCTGGCGAAACAATGGCAAGCCCGCTGGCCGGAGCAGTGGCAACACGATCAAGATGCCAGCAGCCAGAGCCTGCAATCCGAACGATGTCAAGGTGGTCAATCCGCGGCGCGAACGCTCGTCCCATGACGAGTTAAGGGTGTCGTCAAACATGGTGCCCTCCTTAGTGGAATGCGTTACTGCTAAGGACACCTGAACCGGCTGCGCGAGACCATGCGGGACAAAGAAAAAAGGCCGCGCTTGAACGCGGCCTCTAGGAACCTTTCTGACACACTCGGTGTCCCCAAAAAACTACTTCGGGGGCGTAGTTGACGCCGGAGCAGCTGGCTTGGGCGCTGCCGGCTTCGGAACCGCGGGCTTGGCTGCCGCTGCGGCTGGTGCGGGCACGCCAGACTGCGTGTTATAGAGGTCCACCACAGACTTGGTGATGTCTCCTTGTTCGCCATACCAGAGTATCGGGCTTTGTGGCCAGGGATTCGATGTGTCGACAATCATGGCGAAACCGTTTTCCTGCGCATGCTTCACGATCACCGGCGCCATCTTCTGCAGAATGCGCTGAAAAATCTCCTTCTGCTGATTCTGCGCATCTTCCTGAGCGTCCTGTACGGAGCGATCAAAAGACTTCTTCTTGGTCTCGATCTGCTTGACCAGAGTGGCGCGAGCATCCTCATTCAGCTTGTCGCCCTGAGCCTGGAGTTGCTTCTGTAGGCCTTCAAGTTCGTCGTTCTGAGACTTCAGCTCGTTTTGTTTCGGCTCCAGCTTCTTGCGCAGGGCTTCGAAGTCGCGCTGACCTTCGTTCGAACCAATCACGGCTTGTTCAATGTTGATCGTTCCGAGCTTGGAGCCCGTACCAGTTGTGATAGTTGGCGAGACCGCTGCGGCTGCGGACGCACTGGCAGCACCCGCTGGAGCGGCAACACCGGTTTGAGCCCATGCGGAAATCATCGAGAATGCCGCAATGGCGAGGATGGACCGCAGAAACTTGCTTGTCATTGGATCGCTTAAACTCCTTGGAATATGGTTCCGGTAAATACGGGTCCGGGAAGAACTCAGATTACCCTCTTCAGGCTACGCTGGCCCGTACTCACGGGGTCTTCAGTCTTGCGCTTCTCGCAACAACCGCCGTCAGGCGCACTTGGAGACGTGGCGCGCACTGGATTGCCAGCCTAACACGCCAGGGTTGCGGACGTGTCGTCCACCCCTTATCAACTTTCTGCAATGGTGTGGATCAACCCGATTATAGAGAGCCTCCTCAACCCCCGTCAAACGTAGTTTCAGCGCTGCCAAGTTCCTTAGAATGTCGTAGCCACTGTGAACCGAAACGTCTTGCGCGGCTCCCGCAGCAGGAAACTCGGGGAATAGGCGTTCTTGGCCAGGTTGTAAGTGTAGTTGCCAGCCGCTTCAGCATCCCCCGAAGGAAACATGCTCCGCGTAATCGGTATCGGCGGGTTCGCCGCGTTGTCCAGGCGCAGCGGGTTGTATGCCCAGTAAATCCGGAAGGGTGCGTTGATCACGGGCAGGAACATTTGCAGTTCAAGCCCGGTGGACATCCTCGGACGCCAGTTGGTTGTGCCCAAAACTCCCAGATATTGCGATGGCAGCGGGTTCAAGATGCTGCCCGGAACGCAGGTATTGGCCGTGGCAGTCTGCGAAAGTGTGGGACACCCGACAGGCGTTCCAGTCACAATATCGTATTGCTCTTGTGCAATCTGCAATTGCGATTTCCGCACGATAGGATCAATGCCCAAGTCCACAAACGGAGCCAGCGCTACTGGCCCATAGATCGTGATGCGGTACTCCGCATTGGTCACTATGCTCAGATCGCCGCCCGGAAATGTGATCTGATCGACCGGAATCGGTATGGTCACATTCCCCGCCCGTGGATTCTGCGGGTCCCTGGGCACAGGCGTTCCGTCGGGATTGGTCAGTGTGATCGATCCCACGTTCGGCAGGAACGCCACCGGCGATACAGAACGTATGTCAAACCCGCGCAGATCGTTCTCGCCGCCCATGTAAGCACGCTGGAACGGCGGCGCAACCAAACCATCAAATCCGGTGATAAACGATCCCTGAACGTTAAAGCCAAAAGCATTGCGCCGGTTCTGCATGGGAATGAATTTCTTGTACTGAACAATGGGCCGGACCGATCGAATGGTCCCTCCGAGTCCGGCAATTTCCGCTCCCAGCGTAAATTGATTTCCGTGATGGGGTGAGATTGGACTGTCCAGCGTATTAAAGGAAAAGTTGGGGAAGATCTTGCTGGTGATGATGCCTTCCAGCGCGCTGGGCCCGGAAATACCTCGGAAGGCCAGGAATTCGAACAAATTCTTGGATGCCGAGCTCAGCGCCGCCAACGAGGATCGGTCGAACGAATAGGTAATACCCACGCGTTTGAAAGAGCGGTGTAGCGGGTAGCCCAATGATGAAGTGAACCCCGCGCTCTGTTGCGTGTAGTTTTGCAGGTTCTGCAGCACGGCGTTGGGCAGATTCAGGGTCTGTCCCCCAAGAATGGACAGTTGCCGCGCCTGATCGTACTTGGTCTGCTGATAGTACACATTGAAACCAAACTGCAGCGGCCGGTCAAACATGTAGGGCTGCGTAAAGCCGAACCGAACGCTTTTCGCCAGGTTTCCGGCGTTCAGCTGCACCTGAAGCGTCTCACCCAGGCCGAGGAAGTTGTTGGTGGCGTAGTTGATTCCCACAAAAGCGCCTTCCAGTCCGCTCACGCCTCCGTTAAGGCCGACGCTGTTCTTACCCTTTTCATGGACCTTCAGCGTCAGGTCGACCAGCCCGTCTTTCTCATCCAGTTGGCGGATCGTGGCGTTCGGATCATCCGGCTTCAACTGGTCGAAGTATCCCAGTTGATTTAAACGCAGCAGGCTCATCTCCCATAGATGCGCGTTGTAAACGTTGCCTTCCTCGAGCGCGATCTCGCGCCGGATCACCTTGTCGCGGGTGGTAGTGTTGCCCTGGAACTCGATCCGTCGCACGTAAAACGCCTTGCCTTCGTCCACGTCAACATCGAGATAGATCAGCTTCTTATCGTCGTCAAACCTGGTGTCTGGAATGGAAGTGAAGTTGATGTAGCCCAACTGGCCGTAGGCTTTCCGAAGGTTCTCCAGGCCCTTGGCGATTTTCTCCTTGCTGAAGACATCTCCGTCTTTGATGGGAAACAGGGATCGCAGCGCCCGCACGTTCTGCACCGCCTTGTTGTTCTTGAACGTGATTCCACCCAGCGTGTAGCGCTCGCCCTCGTCGACGATCATCGTGATGTCGACAGACTTGCCCTTCCCTCCCTGCAGCAGCGGGACGTGGGCGCCGGCGTGTCCGGTATCGTGAATTTCGGTCTTGGGCTCGCCCACAATGTTCATCTTGAAATAGCCACGATTCTGGTATTCATTGCGGACCCGCTCCGTATCTTCGTCCAGCTTGGTGGCGTCGTAGGTCCGGGCAAAGATGTTTTCCAGGAAGATCGAGTGCGGAACTCCGATGGGCCGCAGGTTCTTCATGGCGTAACGCAGCACCCGCGACCTGACGTTCTTATTGCCTTCAAACTTGATCTTGCCGACCTTGACCTTCGGACCTTCCTTCACCACAAACGTGACCCCGATCGCAGCCGGCGGAATCTGCCGTATTTCCGTGCGGACGGTGGAGAACTGCCGCCCGTGTTCGGCCAGCAGTCCTTTGATCGCCACTTCCGCTTTCTTCACTTTCGTGGGGTCGTATTGACTTTCTACCGATAATCCAACCTTCGCTTCTTTGAAGCGGTCGAGCACATCGCTGGTCGAAACCGAACTCAGGCCTACATAATTGATCTCGCGGATGGTCGGTTTTTCCTTGACCTGGATAATCAGCCGCCACCCTTTCGGAGTCTGTTCCCGGCTAAAGCGGATATCCTCGAAATAACCTGTGTTCCATAGCGAGTTGAAATCACGCTCCAGGGCAGCGGGATCATAAATATCGCCAGCATGCGTGAAGATACGGGCCTTGACGGTTTCGGAGGGAATTCGGCGATTGCCCGTAACATTGATCTCAGAAATAACGTCGCTCTGCGCCCAGCTTGCCGAGGCAGAAAGCAGCGCCAGCGCGATCCCCAGCATCCACCCCAACCCGCTCATCCTCCGGCAAAGCCGTAGGAATGAAGAAGATGGGGAATGCGCAGAGGCGGAAGAACGGTGGCCGCGCCCGGACACAGCAATTTTTTGATGAGAGCAAAGATGAATCGCTACTACCTCAGCCTCTGGGATATAGGAAAACGATCATTATACGGTAGAAAAACAGAAAGCGTCCAAGCGGCCACTCTTGCCGGTGGCTTCATGGAAAGGGCTTGGCTAACTCCACCTCCACCAAGACGGAATAAAGCGTGGCGGAGTTGCCCAGATCGCAAAGTTTTTCTGATCCGAGCACGTTAATGTTCGGGAATTCGCCGCCAGACCGGTAAAGGCTCGTGTGGGGACAGCCGCCCTCGGCTGTCCAGGAGCGAAGCTCCGCAAGCTTTCCGCCAGCCAGCGCCCGACTTCGCCACTTTCGCGCACAAAATCCCCTATAACCGGATTGCCGCGGATCGACTTGAATCTTCGTCGCACACTCATCTTCCAGAGTTCAATTATAAGGTGATTCCGCGGGAAAGCCCCTGGTGTATCAAAAGAAAACGGCCAGCAAAAGAAAACGGGCGGCCTCGCGGCCACCCGTTGTAAGTGTTCCCGGACGTTGCCGGCTTATTGCGTCGGTTGCCGGTCGTCTACTACCGCCGCCGCCATGATAGGCGTGCTGTCAATCGGGTTCACGAACAGCAGACCGCCAGCCACCAACGGAATCGAGCCGTCGGATTGCAGCGCGCTCAAACCCGTCGTGTTGACGAACAGCGTGGCGTTGAATGTAGCCACCGTCAGCGGCGCGCCACCCAGCGAATAACCGATCAACCCGTTATTCTGCAGTTGGAAGGTTCCAATATTGCCGCTGGCGATGTTCACACTGCCGCTGTTCAGCGTTCCATACACGCCCTGGAAGCGCAGCGAGATCATCTGCGGCGTAAAGACGCTGTTGGAGTAGCTGCCGCCGATGAAAACGCGTTGGCCCACAATCACCGAGGAGTCGTTGAACAGAGCGTTGGTGAACAGATTGTCGAAGAAGCAAATGTCATACTGTGTCACCGCGTTCACGTTGATGGTCTGAATAGTGTCGACATCGTTGACCAGGTCAGCACCCGTCTCGCCCACCCAGAGCGTGATCTGCTGCGCCGCGCCTGACGTCGGGTTCACAGCCAACACCCGGCCCGAGAGGAAGGTCTGCGAAGTGGTAATGACTTCCACGTTGTTCGCCATGAGGCTGCCATCAGCCTGGAACGATCCCTGCACTCCAACAAACGCTGGAGTCGCCAGATTGTTGATGCTCCATCCGCTGTTGAACTGAGTGTCGCCATTGACGTAAATCGTCAACTGGCGTCCATACGGACCCTGTAGCAAGAACGAATCGCCGGCCGCGTTTACCGAAACCAGCCCACCTGTAAGATCGGTGACCTGCCCATTGGGATCGCTGGCTTGCACCGCCTTGGCATAGATAACCGGATTCACCGCGCCCGTGACCTGCCCGTTGCTGTTAACTGCGACCGATTGCCGAATGTCAAATTCCATCCTCAGCCCGGCCAGGCCATTGCTCTCCACAACCATCGGCGCGGGGAAATTCACCGTGACGGTGGTCTGCGAGGTCGTGCCGGTTGTGGGGCTGAAGTAGGCGCTGATAGGCGCCCCGATCGACGGTGGCGTGGTGCTCATATCCACCCAGGTGATCGCGGGGTTCGACAAACTAAACGTAGCGCTGGTGTAGGTGTCCGGGGGAACGGAGTTGAACGCCAGTGGAGACCGCAAGCCCAGAAGCCGCGCGAAATCCACCGTAGTAGGCGTAGACAACACTAGCGGCGACCCCTTGCTGCCGGTGAGAATGATGGAGTTGATGGTCACATCAAAGCCGACCACCGAGGGCAGCGGAGCGTCTTCGCCGGTCACAAACACACTCGCCGGTTGCGAGGATGGCGAAGTGCCTGAGTTCGACCCCGTGCCGCAGCTCGCGCCCAGTATCGAAACCGCGAGCAAAAGAGCAATCCCATAAATTCGTTTCATGGCAAACTCCTGTTCAAAGGTTTGGCTCCCACTTCATCGGGAACCGCAAATTGCCTGACGAAGAATGGAAACCCGCAGTTTGGGAGGATGTCGCGTAACCAGAATACTAGTTACCAAACGCGATTGCGGCGCGGAAAACCTGCTATGCGATGGGGTTTCAGTGACTTAGAGACCGCGTGGAGCGCGGGGCTTTTAGAGCATGGACTTTAGTTTTCAAGCGGAACGGCGGAATTCGAGTCTATTTCAGTTCCAGTACTTCCTTTTCTTTCGCTTTGCTCATCTCTTCCATCTTCTTGATTTCGTCGTCGGTGAGTTTCTGAATCTCCTCCAGCGACCGCTTCTCGTCGTCCTCGGTGATCTTCTTATCTTTCATCGCCTTCTTGATGGCATCGTTGCCATCGCGGCGAATATTCCTCACGGCGGTGCGGTGCTCTTCGAGCACCTTGTGCAGATGCTTCACCATCTCCTGGCGGCGCTCCTGAGTAAGCGCCGGCACGGGCACCCGGATCATCTTGCCGTCGTTCATCGGATTGAGCCCTAATTCCGCCCCCCGAATCGCCTTCTCGATCGCGCCCACCTGCGACGGATCAAAGGGCTGCACCGTAATCATCTGCGGCTCCGGCGCATGCACCTGCGCAATCTGGTTCAGCGGCATTTGCGAGCCGTAATAGTCCACATTCACGCTATCCAGCATGTGCACAGAGGCGCGACCGGTACGCGTTGCCGCCATCGCCTTGCGGAAGTCTTCCACCGCCTTGTCCATCCGCGTCTTCAGTTGTACGTATGTTTCTTTCAGGCCCGGAATCGCGGCCATGCTCGCTTGAGCCATAATCAGTCAGCTCCGTATGACATTAATCAAAACGCTGAATTATAAACCTAACACCAAACTGGCCACGGATTCACACAGATCACCACGGATCCAAAAATCTAAAACTAAATCCGTGAGAATCCGTGTGAATCCGTGGCCAAAGCTTTTTAAGCGCTAACCCGCGACCCAATCTTCTCTCCGCTGACCACGCGGCGTATATTCCCGTGCTGATTCAGGTTAAACACAATGATGGGAAGATTATTGTCCTTGCACAAGCTGATGGCGGTGGAATCCATGACTTTCAGCCCCAGCTTCAGAACATCCATATAAGAGATGTCGTTGAACTTCTTGGCGCCGTCGACCTTCATCGGATCGGCATCGTAGATGCCATCCACCTTGGTCGCCTTCAGAATTACATCCGCCTTGATCTCCATGGCGCGCAAGGACGCCGCCGTGTCGGTCGAGAAGTAAGGATTCCCCGTTCCGCCCGCGAAGATCACTACCCGGCCTTTTTCCAGATGCCGTATGGCGCGCCGCCGGATGAACGGCTCCGCCACCTGGTTCATCTCAATTGCCGTTTGCACGCGCGTATAGACCTTCTGCTTCTCCAGCGCATCCTGCAGCGCCAGCGCGTTGATCACCGTGGCCAGCATCCCCATATGATCGGCGGAAACCCGATCCATATCTCGAGCCTGATCGGCCACGCCACGGAAGAAGTTGCCGCCGCCCACCACGATCGCAAGCTGCACTCCGAGCTTATGCACGTCGGCAAGCTCAGCCGCCACTTCGTGGATGCGTGCCGTGTCAACGCCAAACCCTTGATTGGCAGCCAGGGCCTCTCCGGAAATCTTGAGCAGAACGCGTTTAAAGGCAGGGGTAGTCATAGTAGCGCCGGCGTCCCGCCGGCTGTAGCGAACCTGGAAGCCCGCGCAAAACACAAAAAAAAGGCGCCCGCAGGCGCCCCAAAATTACTCAGCTTTCTGTTCCGAAGGCTTGGTGACAGCAACGGTCTCGCCCGCGTCGCCCACTTTAAAGCGCGCGAAGCGCCGCACACTGATGTTCTCGCCCAGCTTGCCGATCTTCGCCGCAATGAGCTGCGCAATCGACACGGTCTGGTCCTTGATGAAGGGCTGCTCCAGCAGGCAGACCTCCTCGTAGAACTTTTCCATCTTGCCGGCAACCATCTTCTCCGCGATATTCTGCGGCTTACCCGAGGCGACGGCCTGCGCAATGTAGATCTCTTTCTCGCGGTCGAAATCCGCCTTGGTCACATCTTCCTTGCGCACGAACTTGGGATCGCTGGCCGCGATGTGCATCGCGATATCGTGCACCAGTTCCTTGAAGTCGTCGGTGCGCGCCACGAAATCGCTCTCGCAGTTCACCTCAACCAGCACACCAATCTTCCCGCCGGCATGGATGTAGCTGGTGACCGCGCCTTCGCTGGTAACCCGCGTGGCTTTCTTCGCGGCAACCGAAACGCCCTTCTTCCGCAGAATGACGACCGCCTGCTCCATATCGCCTTTGGCTTCCGTCAGAGCCTGTTTGCAATCCATCATCGGAGCCCCGGTCTTCTCCCGGAGATCTTTCACTTGTGCAGCAGAAATGTTCGCCATAGTAGTGCTCATTGCTAAGAATGTTCCTTCCCTGATCTTCCAACCTGCCTTACAAACTTTGACCCGCGCCGGGAATTTTCTAAGCATGACCCGCGCGGGTCTGATGTCAAACGCCCGGTTTGTTCTGACTAGCCACTGATCACTGACCACTGGCCACTGCTCTTAAACCGTCTGGCTCTCCACCTTCGGCACAACCTCAGCATCTTCGTTTGCCACCGGCTTCTTATGCGTCCCCGGACCCAGCACCTCTTCCATGCTGATGTTTTCGCCGATGTCCGCCAGATCAGACGCAGCCGCAGCTTCCTGGGCTCGAACCTCGAGCGCGGCCGCAGCGTCTTCCGCCTGCTGCAATTCCCGAGCCTGGGCCTGTTCGGTCGCCGCCGTCATGTCGGCAACCTGCTTGTCGGTCATCAACTGCGCTCCCTCGGCGATCGACTCCGAAATCTTCGAAGTAAACAGCCGGATCGCCCGCAGCGCATCGTCGTTGCCCGGAATCACGTAATCCACTTCGCTGGGATCGCAATTCGTATCCACCACCGCGACCACCGGAATGCCCAGCTTGCGCGCCTCGCGCACCGCGATCTGCTCTTTGTTCGAGTCAATCACAAACACCGCATCCGGCAACCGGCTCATATTCTTGATGCCCGCCAGGTTGGCCTGCAAGTGCTTGCGCTCGCGTTCCAGCTTGATCACTTCTTTTTTCGGCAGCAGCTCGTAGCGGCCATCCGTGGCCATCTCGTCGAGCTCCTTCAGCCTCTTCACCGACTTCTGCACCGTAACCCAGTTGGTGAGCAGGCCGCCCAGCCAGCGCTGGTTGATGTAGAAGCCGCCGCACTTCGTAGCCTCTTCGGCAATCGCGTCCTGTGCCTGGCGCTTGGTTCCGACGAACAGCACAATCTTGCCGTCAGCCGCCAGTTCCTGGACAAATTTCGACGCCTCTTTAAACATCTTCAGCGTCTTTTGCAAGTCAATAATGTAGATCCCGTTGCGCTCTCCGAAGATGTACTCCTTCATCTTGGGATTCCAGCGCTTCGTCTGATGCCCGAAGTGAACTCCCGCTTCGAGCAACTCCTTCATGGTGATAGTAGCCAATGAACCTCCTCGTTAAGTCTGCATCCGGTAGTTCAAGGTTTCAAAGTCTCAAGGTTGCAAGGTTTCAAGACCACCAATCCGCTTCGGTCTTTGAAACCTTGAAACTTTCGAAACCCTGAAACCTTCTTTCCCGGATTGCCATTCCCGTCCCCGCGCCGCGAGGCACAGGAAGAATTGAACACCTAAATCTGTCGTAGAGACGTAACTTGTTACGTCTCTCTAACCACGTCAGCCCAGCAGACGCAAAGACGTAGCAAGCTACGTCTCTACTGATGACGCTTGCGTTACCGCTTGCTGAACTGGAACCGCTTCCGGGCGCCCTTCTGCCCGTACTTCTTGCGCTCTTTGCCGCGCGAGTCGCGAGTTACCAAACCCTCGGACTTCAGCTTGCCCCGCAGCTCCGCATTGAACTGCATCAGGGCCCGCGCAATGCCGAGCTTCACCGCGTCAGCCTGCCCGCGCACTCCACCGCCCAGCACGTTGGCGATCACGTTAAACGAGGCTGCGGTATCGGTGGACGCCAGCGGTGCCTTCGCCGCCGAACGCTGCGCCGGAGTCACGAAATACTCCTCAAACTCACGCCCGTTCACTTTGAAATCGCCGCTGCCGGGACGCAAATAAACGCGCGCAATAGCTCGCTTCCGCCGACCCGTTCCGTAGTATTGAACTAATTCCGCCATTTAGTCTCTAGCTCCTAATCTTATTGTCATCCTGAGCGCAGCCGCTTTTCAGGCGGAGCGAACGATCTCCATCTCCCCCGGCCCCAGCCCGGAAGGCCTACGCCCGCACTTCCAACTGCAAAGCCTGCGGCTTCTGCGCCTCGTGCGGGTGCTTGTCGCCCTTGTAAACATTCAGCTTCGACAGCATGTGCGCCGCCAGCTTGTTCTTCGGCAGCATGCGCCGCACCGCATCTTCAATAATCTTTTCCGGCCGGCGCGCCAACCGCTTGCGATAATCTTCGGTCCGCAGCCCGCCCGGGTAGCCGGTGTAGTGGTGATACTGCTTCTGCTCCGACTTCATGCCGGTCGTTCGAATCTTCTCTGCATTCACCACGATCACATGATCGCCAGTATCCAGAAAGGGCGTGTATTGCGGATTTTCCTTGCCCATTAACACGCGCGCCACCTGCGAGGCCAGACGCCCAAGCGTCTGCCCATCTGCATCCACGACGTACCACTTGCGCACAATTTCCCCCGGTGACGGGAAATAGGTAGACATTGCAACTCTCCCAGAATGAAAAATGCGAACCGCGATTGAAATTACCAAAGAAGACCGCTCGTTGATTCCCCGGCGAGGACGCCAGACCATCAGGCGGGCAACCGCGAGACTTCCCAAAGTCTTTAAGATACCGGAGCCTACGGGGAATTGTCAACGCAGAGTTAACAAAGGTAACGCCCAACCGGAATCAGAGGAATCCGAATGCTTTACTCGTAAGCCAGCGCCTCAATCGGATCCTTGCCCGCCGCCTTAAACGCAGGATAAAGCGCCCCCGCAATTGCCCCCAGCACTGCGACCAGCATCGACCAGCCAATCCAGTCTGCGCTGACCACCACCTGCACCAGCGGAAAGCGATGCCGAATAGCCCAGCTCGCCGCCAGACTGAAAAGAATGCCGAGCACGATTCCAGCTACGGCCAGCAATCCAGTCTCCCGCAGAATGGCGGTCACGATGTAACCCTTTGAAGCACCCATGGCCTTCAGTATCCCAATCTCGCGCGTGCGCTCCATCACCGCGGCGTACATCGACTGGAAAATCACCAGAAAGCCGATGATCAGACTCACTCCAATCACCACTCCGATGAATGGCCGGAACCCGGGCAGATGGCTGGGCGTCATCATACTGAGGTACTCGTCAGTGGACTGCACGGTGTATTTCTCCATGCCGGGCTGACTCTTCACCGCTTCCACCACTCGATCCGCGTTTGCAGGGTCGTCGAGTTTCAAATAGAAAACCGAAGCCTTGTCCTTTGCCCCGATCAAATCCTGGAGCGCGGCGATCGGCAAGAATTTGCGTGCGCCCCGGCCGTTTTCGACAACCCCAGCCACGCGAAAGTTGTGGTTAAGAACCTCCATGGTGCTGCCCACCTTCACGTGGCGCTGACGCGCAATGTAGTCATCCACCAGAATGTCGTTCGGACCTCGAAACGGCCCGCCCTGCACATATTGAAAAGGCCCGCCCAGAGCCTCAAAGCTCGGCAGATCGATTCCGTCGATCACTTCCAGCGCTCCGGCGGTCGAGAGTGCCCAGATCACCGGACTCGCCACCTTGACGTGGGGCATGCCGCGCAGGATGTCACCAACCTTCACAGGAACGGGCGCTCCACTGATCCCAGCCAGGAAAGAAGATCCCGGCGGTTGCACTATCACGTCGGCGCCAATGCCCGCGGTCCGGTTCTTCGAGTCATTCAAGATGCCGTAGCACAGCCCCGCGATCAGCAGAATCAGCGCCACTTCGAGCGCAATGGCCACAATACTGATCAGCGACCGGATCGGCCGATGCACCAGATTGGCGAAAATCATTCTGTTCATCATGTTCGAAGTCCAAACTCAACCGCAGCCCAACTGAAGCTCAACCACAGCTCAACCGATTGTCATCCAAAAACTCCTGTCATCCCGAGCGAAGCGAGGGATCCTGGTTCCTGCCGACACCGTCCACACTGCCGCCTCAGGCAAACACCAGGATCCCTCGCTTCGCTCGGGATGACAATGAAGATTACCGCGACTGTGAAGCCCGAACCCAACAGCTAATCGTTGTTAGTCCCCTGCGGCGGCACTGCAGCCTGCGATTGCGGCTTGTCCAGATGCACCACTTCCGCCCCCGGCGGCTGTTCCAGCGCAAACTGGTCGTCCCGCAGCGGCTTGTTGATGTCCAGCTTCAACAGATTGAGCGTGATGTCGTACTCCTCCTGCGGCCGGGAAATCTCGATGCGCGAGGGGAAACTCACGCCGTCGTACTCCTTGTAGTTCGCGTAGCGCACATCAGTGACCAGCCTGTGCTGCTCGTCATAGATGTACTGGCGATGCGGTTGCAGGTCGGTACGGCTGAAAACAATCTTGCGCGACAGCACCCATGTTTGCTCATTCTTCCGGCCGCTCGAGCAGTTCGTCAGGCAACGAACCACTACCAGTTCATAGTCCTCTTGCAGAACCCGGCGGCCTTTGGCGTCATGCAGAATCTCCTCGCCGTTTTCCAGCACCGCAATCTCGTGTTCGGGATCCGGATCCACCGGCGGGATCAGCAGCGCTTCGTAGATCTCCTGCGGCCGAATATTCTCCATCGGCTGGTCCGCATTGTGCGTCTGCACGTCGTTCCGTCCCGTCACAAAACGGTTCTTTGGCGGAATCCACAGCTTGAACTCCTGCCCATTGCTGACCATGTCGAACGCCGTCGTACGCACGATCGGCAGCAACCCGATCATGTGCAGCATCGCCGGCTGCCGCGCCAGCACATAGCCGCGAATTTCCTTGTAATCAGTGACGTGACCCTTCTTCGCCCCACCCACCGACGTGTCAATATCCACCGTTGCCTGCAGTGACCGCACCTTCTCCGCGTGCTGGTTGATGCTGTCAATCAATCCCGATTGGGACGATTCCCGCAGCGGAGTCTTGGAGTATGTTTCCTCCACCGGCCGCGTCCGGAAAAGACAGCCCGTTGTGGGCAGTACGGCGAAGACCAAAGCCAGAGCCCAAAAGGGCGTAATACGTCTCATGCAGGGATTCGCTTATCTCCAAGTCATTTGAGTATACCGCGCCGGAAAGGGTGCAAAACCCCCAAGCATTTCCGGAATTATTAGTTAACAGGCAGGGCTAGGGACCATATTGTCATCCTGAGCGAAGCCGCTTTTCAGGCGTGATTGTCATCCTGAGCGGAGCCGTTCTTCAGGCGTAGCGAAGGATCTCCATCTCAACCGGCCCCGTGCATAAGCCAAACCGACACGACCGAGAATCTTACTAAAGTCAGCTGCGCAGCCCTCCACCATCGTCTAAACTGTCGCCGTGCGTAAGATCTTAGGACTCATCCTTATTGCGGTGCTCGCTTTCGCAGGCTGGCTCGCCTGGGCTCTGCTGACTCCGGTTGAACCTCCAGCAAAAACGTTCGTGATGCTGCGCCCGGGCTATTCCACCCACCGCATCGCCGCCGAGCTCAAATCCGCCGGCGTCATTCGCAGCGCGGAAGCATTCATTCTCTGGCACGACTTCCACCACGGCCGTTCGCTCAAAGCAGGAGAATATCTCTTTGAGAAGCCGGCAAACATCATCGACGTCCAAAAGCGCCTCCGCCGCGGCGACGTTTATTTCCATACCGTAGTCGTTCCCGAAGGCTTCACCATGTTCGATATCGCGCGCGCTATCGAAGCTGCAGGACTCGGTCCTGCCGACGATTTCCTGAAAGTGGCGCAATCCGATACCGCCCTCATCGCCGACATTGCTCCCAATGCGCCTTCGCTCGAGGGCTATCTCTTTCCCGACACCTACGAATTCAGCCGTATGCAAACCATGCAAGAGATGGCTGCCGCAATGGTCAAGCAGTTCCGCCAGGTCGCACACCAGATCGGATTGATTAGTCCGACGGACGCCGCACCCGATGTCATTACCCCAATACAACCGACGCCTCAATCCATCGTCACGATGGCCTCTATCATCGAGAAAGAAACTGCCGTCGCCGACGAGCGTGCGCTCGTCGCCAGCGTTTACAACAATCGCCTGGTGAAGAAAATCGCCCTCGACGCCGATCCCAGCATCATCTATGCCGAACTCCTGGCAGGGGCTTACTCAGGCGCACTTCACCACGACGACATGCGATTCGATTCGCCCTACAACACCTACAAGCACGTGGGCCTTCCCCCCGGCCCCATCGGCAATCCCGGCAAGAGCGCTCTGGAAGCCGCCATGCACCCCGCCCAGAGCGATTATTACTACTTCGTAGCCGACGCCGCCGGCCACCACCGCTTCGCCCGCACCATCGAAGAGCACGACAAGAATGTTGACGCCTACCGCCGCGCCATGCGCGGAAAGTAGCGCAGACGACCGTGTGGCGCGGGCACTCCTGCCCGCGAAGCCCTCACCACTCAGCCGGCGCGGTCATAGCCAAGTCTCGTGCCAAAGGTTAGAGCCATGCGGGCGCCAAAGACATCCGTACGTCCGTGGTAAAAAACGATCGTCAAGTAAAACTATCGTCAAGTAATCTGTCAAAATAAGCGCGACCGACATGCAGTCATCGCCGGAATCGCAATCGCGTCTGAGGTGACCCTTGCCTAGAGCCATTGTCGTCTTCGTATTGTCTTTTCTCTGTGGCGCCGCGCTCGCGGCCCAGAATGCGCCTCCTGAGCGCAAAGTAGTGGGCAACGTGGTCACTTCGGAGCGCGATCCGGCGGTGCGAATTCAACTGCCGCAGCCCGCTCAATACGTCGGAGCAGATCGCTGGGTGCTCTACGGCATCGCGGATTGTGAACTGCACGCTTTCGTGGAAGCAGAAGCAGACTCCCAAAAGAACGTTCAACGACTGTACTGGGTGCAGTTTGAAGGTTATTTGCCGAGCCGTCCCGAGCTGCATCACACCTACGATTCTCCAAACCATGCGACCATCGGCGGCATGGATTTTTACGTGGACACTTGGGTTCGAGCGAAGGACGCAGCCACAGACCCAGGTTCTGACCGGGAGCACATCGAGGCGCTCGTGCGTGCCAAGGGTTATCGAATGCCGGAGGCAATGATGTATGTGCGCCTCGTTCACCTTCTGGATAAAGAAAAGCGTAAGGAGTTGATGATTATCTATGGCGAGGATCTCGCGCCCACCGGGTTTACCGCAGCCGAACTGAGCGAAGGCGGCAAAGCCCACGACCGGTGGCCTGGCATGGCGGATGCGCTGCTCGAACACGCACAGAAACGCATCACGATCGAACCGGCAAAACCGTGATTTGCGCTCCGTCGCGTGGTAAGTGGATCGATAATCTTCAGCTGCTCGATGACTGAGCCGGGCCATCCATGCGTGACGATCAGCGGCAACGCATTTTCATGTTTCGAACGAACGTGAATGAAATGAATGTCCAGCCCATCGATCTCGGTGATGAACTGTGGCAGGGCGTTCAGTTTCGCCTCGCACTTGCGCCAATCGTAGTCTGTGCCCCAATACCGGGCAAGTTCCCGAATTGTCGCCAGCGGCACGCCTTGCGATTCATCCGTGACCGTCTCCCGATCAGGCCACCTTGTCGAGTTGATCCGCCTGCGCAATTCGGTGAGTTCCCCTTCTGGAACATTCACCTGAAACGGACGAATAGCAGTCTTATCAGCTGCCTGCTTAGCATTGGTTAGGGTCATGGGGTTCTCCTTTTGAGGAGTATTGGATTTCGAATCTGCAAATGCCTTGCCGATCGTTGCTGGTCTGAACGCCGCTACCAGGCCCAACATCGAGCCCGCCTTGAGAAAGCGACGGCGCGATTTGTCGTCTGATTCTTTCATGGTGTCCTCGCTAAAGAACAGTCTTATAAAACGGCGGCAATACAATCCACTTCAATATCAAACCCGCCGTTCAAGCAGGAACATTAATCAGGAACATTAATGAAGATGCGCGCGGGCGGATTTTCCGGGAAATAACGCCTGTAGACGGTATTCACCGCAGGGAACATCTCTACTCAGACGGAGATCGTATTGGATCAACTCAAGCTCTGTGTCGAAACGGCAGCCTGTTTTGGGGTCGAACGGCGGA
>Ga0209169_10000577_pt1 | contig 22277 bp, 20 predicted proteins | sample HubBroMetageWRM4_FD_188346 | JGI IMG/M metagenome (GOLD analysis project Ga0209169, IMG submission 188346) | Warmed soil microbial communities from the Hubbard Brook experimental Forest, New Hampshire - Hubbard Brook CCASE Soil Metagenome WRM 4... | ecosystem: Environmental > Terrestrial > Soil...
ACTAGCTATGATTCTATTCGATGCAGGGTGCGGAATGGAGGATAGCCGGGAGTGATCAGGGTGAGTCGGGGTTGACAGCCGTCAGCGTTCAGCCATCAGGAAAACCCTCTTTGGCTTCTGACCGCGCTCAGGGCAGTGGATTTTAATTGGCGGTTCGACCGGGGGCAAAAAAAATGCGGGGCTGAAATCGGCGACCCTAATCTCCGTTTCCAGCCCCGTCTCCCAGGTTCTGTGGTAGGTGAGGAGAGTATGGGGCAGGTGGAAAAAGGGGACAAGATTACTGGGGTCACTGTACTTTGGTAACCGGGATTACGCTCAGGACTTGGTCAGTGAGTGTGATGATTCCATAACAATGTTGGCTCCGCTGAATTACGAGTATGATTGTGGCCCATGCGTCCCCTCGATCGGGGGGACGAGAGGGAGGCCGTCACGATGAGAACATTGCTCCTGATTTTTTCCGTCATTTTTGCTTCGCAAGCCGCGCACGCCAGCGACCAAATGAAGCCGGTGTTTTTGAAGACGAACTGCATCTTGAAATCGGGGTCAGTGATCCTGTCGGCGTTCAAAGAGGCACTCCAGGACTCGAAGAAGTACGAATTAGTGCCTGACTTGAGCGACAACGGAAAAATGGATGTCGTGATTTCGGTGCAAATGATTTGCGAAGAAGACAAGGGCAACGTAGCGGTCGCCAGCATTTATGGGTTGGTCAAGTGCTTTGGGCCTAGGAATTGTCACGCCTCCGTCGATGCCTCAACTCTGACTGCTCTACTGTCCGAACCCGGCATTGAAAGGCAAAGTGGCATTAATCTCTTCAAGGAGTTTGATGAGATGCAGGCCAAAAGCAAGAACCACCAGATGGTCCTGAACTGATAACGTCTAAAAGCCGCACCAAAAACAGGCCTGAGATCGCAGTAGGCTGCTGCGCCACTCAAAATCCGCGGCACACAAACGGGTGCGAAATCTGAGCTCTCCGCAGCTTACTAAAGGCTACTTCGCCGTCACCAGCGAATGCGTGATGGCGTGGACTGAGAGCGCGATTCGATTTTGCACTCCTACCTTGCGCATCAGTTTCGCTACGTGGGCTTTTACGGTGCGCTCTTCGATTCCGAGGGCTGAGCCGATTTCTTTGTTGGAGCGGCCGGCTACGAGCATCTCCAGAACTTCTTTTTCGCGGTCGGTGAAGGTGATGCGGCCTGCAGGGAAGATTCTGCCGGGGGATGCGCTTACGCGCTCGATGAAAGTTGAGAGTACGCGGCGTGGCGCCCACACGGAGCCTTGGTGAACTATGCGAAGAGCCTGGATGAACTCGGCTGGCGAGGCGGCTTCGTCTACATAGCCTTTGGCGCCGGCGGCGATGGCTTTTAGAACACTTTCATCGTCCATGCCGGAGCCGGTTACGATGATGCGCAGGTCGGGACGCACGGCCTTCATGCTGGCCATAATGTCGTAGAGGTTCTGGCCGCCGCGATTGCCTAGCAGGACTAAATCGATGGCCTGCAACTGGGCGAGGTCGGCTAGCGAGGCGGAGACCAGCTCCAGATCTTGCTCGGTATCAAAGAGGGCCCGGAATCCTACGAAGCGCAGTGGATCGCTCTCCACTACGGCGATGCGTATCAACGGCTTTCTGGCGACGGCAGCTTTCATTAAGGTTTCCCTGTTAGGATTGCATCCTGTTTAAGCTTGCCTGAAGCAGCAAAGAATTGAAACGATTGCTGATGGAGACAAATTACGGGGGTAACCCCTAAGGTCAGGCATAGAACGGAGGTTTGGCTGTGATCCTAAAGCGAATGATGCGGTTTTGTGCGGGGATTCTGATGGGTGGCGTAATGGGTGGGGGTCTGGCGTTGGCGCAGGCTCCGACGTCAGTGCAAACTACTACGCAACCTTCAGGGGCTTATCAGCCGAAGTTTAAGGGTGATCCGGCGCGGTCAGAATCAGAGGCGCAGGCGCTGGCTTATATGCGAACATTGCTCCGCGCGCAGCACGAATATCAGAAGCGGCATGACAAGTTCGCGGATTCGCTGGCGGCGCTGGCGGGGACGGGATCGTTCACCAAGCGCATGGCGCAAAGTACGGAGCGCGGAGATTACACGGTCAGCTTCCGCGTGCATAAAGATGGGTTTGTGCTCACGATGACGCCTAAGCAGATGGACAGCGAACACCGGTCATTCTATGCGGAGGACGATATGATAATTCACGGCGACGATCAGAAGGCTGCGGATGAGGATTCTCCGAAGGTGAAGTGAGGAGAGTCTTGCGCGACGCCACGGTCGGCTTGCGCTGATATCAGCATCTGCTTTGGACGGGAGAGGGCGCCCGTCGTTCCACTGACTCTTATTCTTTGGGACTGTAGGGGCCTTCGTCTTGATCGGAGCGAATTGGTTCGGGCTGAACGGTGGCAATTTGATCGGCTATGCGACGGGCGGGCATGGGGCCATCGGCGCTGTGACGGCGTAATTCTTTTACTATTTCGTCGTGAGCGTGAGCGCCGAAGTCGCGGGCGAAGCGGGTAAGAGCTTCGGTCAGAACGTCGTGATGGTGCACGTTTTCCAGACCCGGTTCCCGGGTGACATTCAACCACAAACGATGAAGCAGGACGACGTCCTCATTCTTCATGGTGGGTGTGTGCGGACCGATGCGGAAAGTGTCGACGGTGCTATCCGGGCGAACGATTTGAAGAACGAACTGTTGTTTAGGCTCGGGTATAGCTTCCCATGCACTGCCTAGCGCGAATGCCTGCTCGGCGCTGGTTGTGGTGCTGGAGAGTCCAGCAACTACGGCAGAAGACTCGAGGTTGTGAGCGGTTTGCGCAACGGCCGACCAGGGGTCGCGAGCGGGAACTACGAGAAGCGATATCTTCTTACCGAAGCTTTCGGCGATAGAGACAGCGCGGGTGAACAGCGTCTGCTCGTAATCGCTGAAAATCTGCTCGGTGGAAAGGCCGTAAGCGGCGCTTCCGAACTGGCTGACGCGTGCGGTCATCACAACTACGTCCTGCTCGCGCAGGTTAGTATGCTCCAGCACCCAGCGGAGATGATGCAGAGTGTTGTAGTCGCGCACTGGCACGAGCACGTTGCCGGCGCGGATACCGAGAGAGCCGCGTTCGACCGTGTCGCTTTGCAGCAGTTGAAAGTGATCTTTCATTTGCTCTTTGGCGAGTGCGTATTTTTTCCGGTTGGCGTGTTCGGAGGCCGTGAAGATGACGAAGAAAACCACTGAGAATGAAACACCGGCGACGGTCGCGACGGACTTGGTTGCCAGGTTGACTAGCGCGGTGGCGAGAAGGACGAGGAAAACGGAGACTAGGCCGATGGGCAGTTCGTGTCCTGCGATCGTGATGTTGGGAGGAACTTTCCATCCACGCACGCCTTTGTACTTAAACCGCAGGACGAGCATGGCCAGGCTGTTGAAGGTGAAACTCCAGATCACTCCGAAGGCGTAGGCTTCGCCGAGCACGTAGACATCGCCGCGGCTGGCGAGGATGGTAAGGACTTGCAGCGCGACGACCAGATTGATGATGCGTGAACTGGTGCCATATTTGCGATGGGGAAAGCGGAACCAGTCGGCGAGGACTCCATCTTCGGATACGCGGTTGAGGACGCCATTGGAGCCAATGATGGCAGTGTTGACGGCACCGGAGAGAATGAGGAATCCGACGACTACGACAAAACCGCGGAAGATGAGACGCAATATCTCGGGTCCCCACATGTACATGGCGAGGCCGGAGATGAGATTGTCCTTGTAAACCGGGACGCGGACAGCGTCCGGAATGAGCATGACGGACAAGAGCGCGGACAAGCCGGTAAAAACGAAGCTGTAGATGGCGATGACGATCGCGGCCTTTTTCAGATTCTTGAGTTTGGGATGAGCCAGTTCACGATTGACCTGGGCCAACGATTCTTCACCACTCATCGCGAGCACGGAGTGGCCGAAGGCAATCATGATTCCGAGCAGCCCGAACATTTTGGCCAGACTCTGCTCGGGAAAGCTGTGACGGAGAAAGCCCAGAGATTCCTTGGAGAAATGGAGATTCTGAGGAGTGGGGAGCGGAACGGGATTGTATCCCGACTTGAAAAGAGTGAGCGCCGACCATGCGAGCAAGATCACGACCATTACGGTGGTGATCTGCATAACGCGAAGCGCTTTTTCGCTGGACTCCTGAATGCCCTTGGTGTTTTCCCACCAGTAATAAATCGTGACCGCGAGAGCGAAGACTACCGAGGTCAAATTGACGTTGAAGTGCGGCGTGCCGTTGTAGAGATTGTGGACGGCGCGAGGAATCCAACCATGTATGTCGGCGGTGATAAAAGTTTCGTTGATGAGGCCGACGATGTACTGGCCGGCCGACACTCCGGAGATCGGGCCGGTGAGGATGTAATCGAACATCAGGGCAGAGACGCTCAGCTTGGCCAAGGTTCCGCCCAACGCTTCTTTGACCACACGATAGACGCCGCCGCGGACGAACATGGAGCAACTCTCCACATAGACGGCGCGCACAGCGAACGAAAAGAGCATGACCGCGACGATGAACCAGGGCGCGGATTTTCCGACGGCCTGCTCGGCGATTCCGCAGGCGTAAAAGGCGGATGAGGCAAGGTCGTTTAATACGATGGCGGCGGCGCGCCAATACGAGATGAAGGTGAGCATCACCGAGGTAGCGACGACGATGCGGACACGATTTGACGGTGACGTAGGTTGGATTGGAGATGACATGGCGGCTAGGAGTGGTTTTCTTCCTCCATGCCAAAGAGTAGCTTGAGGTCTTCGATCCCGCTGAGCACGAGGACGACGACGGAACCGATGGCGCCGACGACGAACATGCTTTCGAGAATCCGTACCAAGAACGTGACGATCAGGTGACCCATAGGTTGACTATGTTATTTGAAATGAGGCTGGATGACCAATTTTGAGATGCCGGCGTGCTGATCGATGTCTGGCGACGACGATTTGTTATAGCGATTTGCTATGCTGGCCTGTGCGACGAATCCCCTTTAGCGTCTGGCGTTTGGTTCTGCTCTCGGCGGGGCTGCAGATCGTTATTTTTCCGCTGCCGAATCTTTACTGGCTCTCTTGGATTGCAGTGATGCCGCTGATTGTTGCGATCTTGCGGACACGGACTCCCGAGACTCTGCAATTACAACTGGACGGACGCCTTGATGCCGGGCGGTTGCTTCCGGCTTCGCCTTGGCAGGGATTTTTGCTTGGTTACCTCTGCGGAATTCTTTGGTTTGCCGGGACATGCTATTGGATTTTCGACACTATGCACCGTTACGGCGGGTTGCCGATTTTGGCTGCCGCTCTGGCGCTGCTTTTGTTCTGTATGTATGTCGGGCTTTATCACGGAATGTTTGGGCTGCTGCTGGCGCTGGTAGTTGGATACAGGCCAAAACAAGCGGGGTCGGGCGCGTCGATCCAGCGTGGGCTGGTTGCGGTTCCGTTTCTTTGGGTGGCTGTGGAGTTGGCCCGGACGCGGATTACGGGGTTTCCATGGGAGTTGCTGGGATACTCGCAAACGGGAAATTTCGCGCTAACGCGGATTGCTACTCTGGTCGGTGTTTACGGGCTGTCGTTTGAAATCGTGTTGGTGAACAGCGTTTTTGCCGCGGCGTTTCTGGCTCCCAAAGAGCGGCGGAAGTGGCTGCTGACCGCGGCGTGCGTGGGAGCTTTGATCCTGCAGGCGGGGCAGTTACTTGATCCTCCCATGGTTGCGGCGGATCATACGGCGCTCTTGGTGCAGCCGAACATTCCGATCCTCGAAAGTTCGATGTGGACGACGAGATATTTTCATGACACGTTGCGAGATTTGACGGCTCTGAGTCTGCATCCAACGGGGGAACAAGCGAATCAGCATTATGACTTGATTGTGTGGCCGGAGTCGCCTGCGCCGTTCTATACGAATGATCCGCTGTTTCGTGATGCTATGAGCGCATTGGCGCAACAGTCGGGGACGTGGGTGGTAACGGGGTCGATTGGAATCACACCCATGATGCACAGCGGAGGGGGGAACTCGCAGATTTTCAACTCCGCGGTTGTGATTAGTCCTGAGGGCGAGTGGGTTGGACGGTATGACAAAGTGCACTTGGTGCCGTTCGGCGAGTATTTACCGTTTCCCTCTCTGTTTTCGTTTGCCGGAGGGCTGACTAAAGAAGTGGGAGAGTTTCAGCAGGGGGCGTCGCATGCTTCGCTGGATGCTAGCGGCGCGACTCATCCTACGCGATTGGGGACATTTATATGCTATGAATCGATTTTTCCTGACGAAGTTCGGCAGGGCCCGCTTGCGGGCGCGCAGGTTTTGTTGAATATTTCGAACGATGGCTGGTACGGCGACAGCGGCGCATGGGCGCAGCATCTGCAGCAAACACGAATGCGGGCAATCGAGAACGATCGGTGGCTGTTGTCGGATACGAATACGGGGAAGACGGCATCGATTGATCCGTATGGAAGGATTGTGGCGACGATTCCGCGCAAGGTGCGCACTGCGCTGGCTGCGCCCTATGCGTTGATTTCGGGAACCATGTTCTACACGCGACACGGGGATTGGTTCGCGTATCTGTGTGCGATAATTTCTGTGGGAGCGCTAGTGATCAGTCAATGGTCGGCGGCCGTTAGTCGTTCGTAAAAAGATGATGACGACTAGCCGCGAACAACTAACGACAGTGTGGTGAGTAAAAAGCTATGTTAGATGAGCTGGAGCAGCAATACACTTCTTTAAAGACCAAGGTTCACGACCTGCGGGAGTATCTTTGACGTCGGTAAACTGCGACAGCAGTTTGCCGAAATAGAAAAGCAGGCGTCGGATCCGAATCTGTGGTCAAATCCTGAAAAATCTCAGCAGGTGATGCGCGAACGGAAGCGCCTGGAAAGCTCATTGTCGCTGGAAGGCGATTTGGCGCGCCGGACTGATGACATTGCCGCCTATTTCGATCTGGCGCGTGAAGGTGAGAACGTCGCTGCCGATTTGCAGCGCGACCTGGATTCTTTGCGCGAGTTGGTTGACCGGGTTGAAACCGAGACGTTGCTTTCGGGAGAGACCGACGAGCTGAATGCGATCGTTACTATTCATCCGGGAGCGGGTGGGACCGAGTCGCAGGACTGGGCGGAGATGCTTTTGCGCATGTATCTGCGCTGGGCGGAGCGGCAGGGATTCAAGACGGAGATGTATGACTACCAGCCGGGAGAAGAGGCGGGAATCAAATCGGCGACATTTTCGGTGATTGGCCAGTATGCGTTTGGTTACTTGAGCAGCGAGATTGGAGTGCATCGGCTGGTGCGAATTTCTCCCTTTGATCAGGCAAAGCGACGGCATACGTCGTTTGCCAGCGTGTACGTTTCTCCGGAGATTGACGAGAGCATTGAGGTCAATATCAAGCCGGATGACATCCGAGTCGATACTTACCGCTCCAGCGGTAAAGGCGGACAGCATGTGAATACTACTGATTCGGCGGTGCGGATCACACATATTCCAACCGGTCTGGTGGCGAATTGCCAAAACGAACGTTCGCAGCACAAGAATAAAGAGAAGGCGATGAGCATGCTGCGCTCGAAGCTTTACGAATTCGAGTTGGAGAAGAAGCGTGAGGTTACCAAGAAGATTGAAGATTCGAAATTGGATATTGATTTTGGATCGCAGATCCGGTCGTATGTGCTGCAGCCATATCGGATGATCAAGGACCATCGCACGAAACTGGAAATTGGCGATGTGGATCGGGTGATTGACGGGGATCTGCGGCCGTTGATGCAGGCTTATTTGCGGATGCGGCGCGGGGAGAAGTGGAGCTAGCTGGTAGCCGTCAGCGGTCAGCTGTCAGGAAGGGCTGCGGCGGGATCGTTCGCGAACATTGTTCATGGATCGAGGTTAGAGCCATTGACGAAAACTGGCAGACATCTCCGGCCGCCTCATCTTGGACCGCGCCTGCAGCGGGCTTTTAGGTATGCGGCGGAGAAGCACGAGGGGCAGACTCGGAAGCAGACGGCTGTGCCTTATCTTTCTCACCTGATGGCGGTGGCGTCGCTGGTGCTGGAGGCTGGCGGTGACGAAGATCTGGCGATTGCCGCGCTGCTACATGATGTGGTCGAAGATTGCGGCGGGATGCCGAGGCTGCGGGAAATCCGCAGGCGATTTGGGCCGCGCGTGGCGAAAATTGTGGAGGGTTGCACGGATTCATTTGGCGAGCCGAAGCGGGAGTGGGTGGAGCGGAAGAAAGATTATCTGCGCGAGGTGAGGCACGCTGACGTCGATACGCGGTTGGTTTCGGCCTCTGACAAACTGCACAATGTCCGCACGATTTTGTCGGACTACCGGCAGCATGGCGAGGCGATCTGGGCACGGTTCTCGGGTAAAAAGGAAGGTACGCTCTGGTACTATCGCGCGCTGAGCGATGAATATCAGCGGCGCAACCCGAATCGGATTACGCGCGAGCTCGCGCTGGCGGTTGGGGAGTTGGAGCGGGCGGTGGGCAAGAATCCCGGCTCGTCGAGAAAGTCAACGAAAGAATCCGCGAAGAAGAAAGCTGTCGCAGTTCCGGGAGATTAACGATGGCCCGAATGCTTGACATGATCCGCAATTCACAGGTTCCATCGAACCTTATGCAGTCGGCGGCGCGTGGAGCACTTTCGGTGCCAGCCGACGAGATGATCGAGATTCTGGTCTATCTGGGACTTCATCACAAATTATTTGGCGAGCAGGCACGACTTACTCTGGCCGGTTGGGATGAAAAGTCGAGCGCGGCGGCGGCGGGCGATCCGAAGACGAGTGCCGAGGTACTGGGATATTTCGTTTCGCCGGAGAATTTGAGGACTTGTTTACTTCCGGCGCTGGCCGAGAATCCTGCTGTCGCAGAAGAATCGCTAGACCAACTTGCTGTCTCTGGTGCGCGCTCGATTGTAGAGGTGTTGTTGGCCAGTGCGCGGGTGATGAATTCACCGCGGTTGTTACAGGCTTTGCAATCGAATGCCAATCTACGTCCGAATGAACTTGCCGAAGTCGGTACGAAGCTGACCGCTTTGGAAGCGTCGGCGGCAACGGCTACGACCGATGCGGACGCGCCCGACGAAGTGATCGAAACGACAATCGCAAAATTTCTGGAGGAGAATGCCGTCGAGTTGGAAGCGGTGAAAAACGAACCGTTCCATGCGATAGGAATTTTGGTTGAAGATGCGGGAAGCGGGGAGAGTGGGGAAGTCGCGGCGCAGATTCCTGTGAGCGCGAGTGCAAGTCCGGACCCGACGCAAAGTGCAGCGGGGAAGTCAGCGGTGGCGACGGCTCCAAAGTCGGCATCTGCTGCTGTAATTGCTGACAAGGCGAGAAAGGCGCTACTGGGCGACGAAAAGCGCGACAGCTCATTGCAGAAAATTTCAAAACTCGATATCAGAGGCCGGATCATGCTGGCGATGCGTGGTAATAAGGAAGAGCGGGCGATCCTGATACGCGACTCCACGAAACTGGTATCGATCGCGGTGCTGGATTCGCCGAAGATTTCGGATTCGGAAGTGGAAAAAATTGCCTTGCAGAAGAATGTGCTGGAGGCGGTGTTGCGCGCGATTCCGATGAAGAGGAAATTTGCCAAAAACTACAACATCACGCGGAACCTGGTGCAAAACCCGCGGACTCCGCTTGATCTCTCGTTGAGCTTGATGAAGAACCTGATGGTTCACGATTTGAAGAATCTGTCTGGGAACAAAGAGGTTTCAGATACGATTCGCAAAGTAGCGCTGCGGATGTTTCGACAGAAGACCACCAAAAAGGGCTGAAGGGGCCTCACTATTTGGAGCAATCGGATCCTATTTACGAATTGTTATCGGGGGCGAAGACAATCGCCGTGGTGGGATTGTCGGAAAGTCCGATGCGGCCTAGCCACGGGGTTTCGGCTTACATGCAAGCGGCGGGGTACAAGATTATTCCTGTAAATCCGCAGATTACGGAGGCGCTTGGAGAAAAGGCTTATCCGTCGTTGCTTGAAATTCCGCTTGAAGTAGCCCAGAAGATTGATCTGGTGGACGTGTTCCGGCGGGCGGAGTTCGTGGATGAGATTGTGGAGCAGGCGATCCAATTGAAAATTCCGGCGATCTGGATGCAGGAAGATGTGGTTAACGAACGCGCGGCGGAGAAGGCGCGAAAGGCTGGAATTTTTGTGGTGATGGACCGGTGTGTTTTGAAGGAACACCGGGCGCGATTCGGGTAGCGTGTTGCGGGTCAGCCGTGAGCGTCATGAACGTACAAGCCAATTCCAATGCTAGGTTTCTCTCCAAAATTGCCTATCTGCGAAGAGGATCGCCAATGGGTGAACGAAGGCTTCAATCGTTTGAAGTCGATGCTGGGAAAACATCGGATGTTACAAGCTACGGTAGTACTCCCTGCCGCGGAACATTTTCCTGATCCCTATGATGGGAGTCCTGCTGCGGCCGAGAAGCTTTTTTGCCGAGTGTGCGCTTTCATGCAGATAGACCATGCCCGCATCGACCTTGAAATCTTCCCTGACGAAACCGAGCAACTCCGCAAAATTTTGCCGTCTTGGCGAGGCAACCCGGGAAAATCAGCTGCCGGTCTCTATATACACGCAGCAGAAGGAGGCGATAGAGAAGTGGAGAATGAAGAGAGCCGCGTTGTGGTCGCCTTAAAAAGCACGTTGCTTAAGGATCCCCTCTCGCTAGTGGCAACCGCAGCACACGAGGTCGGTCACGTTATCCTTCTTGGCGACGGACTTATGGACCGAAATACACCAGACCACGAGCCGATGACAGACTTGTTGACGGTTTATCTTGGCTTCGGCATCTTCACGGCCAACTGTGCCGCGCGATTCAGGCAATATCAGGAAGAGAGGCGAGGTGGGTGGTCGATGCAAACGCTGGGCTACCTCCCCGAGGAAGTCTACGGCTATGCACTAGCAAAATTTGCTGCCGAACGTGGGGAAGACAACTCCGAGTGGGCAAGGCATCTATCGACAAATGTTCGTGCTTATTTCAATCGCTCGCTAGCTTGGCTAAAGAAGAACACTCTTTGATCTGCAGAATTGTATGCGCCACTATTATTTATTGCGCCTTCGTTATTGTGCCTTCCGCGAACTAACCAAGATCACGGTAGCGTCGTCGCGCAGGCCGGTTCCATTGGCAAATTTCCTCACATCTGCGAGTAGACCGTCCAGCGTAACGTCGGGTGATTGCATCTGGGCGAGGAGTCGCTCTGCTCCGTATTCTTCGCCGGAATCGACCTCCGCCTCGGTGATTCCGTCGGAATAGAACGCGATGCGCGAGTGCTCGCCGAGCGTGACTTCGGTCTGCGAAAATTTGCTAGCGGAAATTCCTAGCGGCAAACCGTGTTCATGATTGATCCAGCGGTGTCCGGAAGGCTCGACCAGCAGGGGCGCCAGGTGGCCGGCGTTCGCGATTCGGAGAACGCGGCTTGATGGATCGAGTTCGGCGTAGACCATGGTGACGAAGCGGCCATTGGGGAAATCCTCAATCATCATGTTGTTGAGACGCGTCAAAACGTCGCCGGGTCCAGAGCCGGTTTGCGCGAGCGAACGCAACATGCCGCGGGTGGCCGACATGAGCAGCGCGGCCGCCGTGCCCTTGCCGGAAACATCGGCTAGAACGAAACCCCAGCGTCCATCGGGTAGCTGGATGAAGTCATACCAGTCGCCACCGACCGACCCGGCTGGAATCGAGAGTCCGGAGACGCGGAAACCTGGGATGAGAGGAGAGGTGCGCGGTAATAGAGCCTGCTGAATGGAACGCGCTTCTTCGGCCTCGCGGCTCATGCGCTCACGTTGCTCGCGTTCGCTGCCAAAGCGACGAGCGTTGTGGACTGCAACGGCGACGTGGGCGCACAACCCTTGCAACAGCCTTAGTTGATCGGGGCAGAAAGCGTTGAGATCGCAATGGGACGCGGTGAAAACTCCGACCAGATCGCCCTCGCGTTGCAGCGGGATAGCGACTTCGGAGCGGGTATCGGGCTCGCAGGCCACGTAATAGGGGTCGAGAGTAACGTCGGGAGCATAGTGCATCTTGCCAGTGGTGGCGACGTGTCCGACCATTCCGTCGCCCAGCTTGAGGCGATGACCCTTGCCATGGAGGGTGCAGCCGCGGACGCCCGCTAGTACGAACTCAGAGTGCTCGGGATCGCGGAGATAAATGTTGATTTCGACGCAGCCGAGCGACGATGCGACCTCATCGACGATGCGCGGGACTAGCTCTTCAATATCGAGAGTGGAGGTGATCCGTTGCGCGAACTTTTGCAGGCGCACCAGTTCGGCGATCCTGAGTGCCGGCACGTCGGGCGGAAGCTGGCCGGACGCACTAAAATCCGTGAGCGGGGTGGTGGACACAACAAAATCCTCCTGCTGATCAATTGCAAACTACTTGTTGTATGAGATCCCAAAAGTCAGGTTTCAGATTCTCTTTTTGTTCGGCCTGTGGTTCGATTTTGGGTGGGACTTGATGTGCGGCCGGATGCCGGCTGCTTGAGCCTTTTGATTTCTTCCAAGCGTTCGCGAATCCGCTTTTCTACTCCTTCATTCGTGGGGCGGTAGTAGAAACGGTCGCGCAGGCTGTCCGGCAGGCATTGCATGTCCGCAACCTTTTCTTTGGTGTCGTGAGCGTATTGATAGTCCTTGCCGTAGCCCAGACCTTTCATCAGACCGGTGGGCGCGTTACGCAGGTGCAGAGGGACGGATTCCGCGGCGGTTTGTTCGACATCTTGCAGAACTGCGGTGTACGCAGTGTAGAGGGCGTTGGATTTGGGTGCGATTGAGAGATAGACGACCGCTTGCGCCAGGGCGAGATTGCCTTCAGGCATTCCAATGAAATCGACGGCATCGCGAGCGGCCATGCATAAGGCGAGGGCGTTCGGTTCGGCTAGTCCGATGTCTTCGACTGCCATGCGGACCACGCGACGTGCGATGTATAGAGGATCTTCTCCGGCTTCTAACATGCGAGCTAGCCAGTAGAGTGCGGCGTCGGGATCGCTGTTGCGGACTGATTTGTGGAGCGCGGAGATGATGTTGTAATGCTCTTCGCCGCTTTTGTCGTAGAGGAGGATACGCTTCTGGACGGCTTCCTGGATGGTGGCTTCGGAAAGAGTATTTGTGCCGGCCTGTTGCGCGAGCGATGCGGCCACTTCGAGAACGTTGTAGCCGCTGCGGGCATCGCCACTGGAGTAGGCGGCAATTTTGCGGAGGGCATCGTCCGAGGCTTCGAGATGCATCTGGCCTAGGCCACGCTCGTTATCCGTGAGTGCGCGTTGGAGCAGTACGACAATCTGATCTTCGGTTAAGGGCTTCAGCACATAAACACGGCAGCGCGAGAGCAGGGCGGAATTGATTTCAAAGGATGGATTTTCAGTGGTGGCCCCGATCAGGCGAATGCTGCCTTTCTCAACGTGCGGGAGAAAGGCATCCTGCTGCGCTTTGTTGAAGCGATGAATTTCGTCGACGAAGACGATGGTGCGCGTGCCGTATTGGCGGGCGCGGTCGGCATCACTCATGACCTGCTTGATTTCTTTGATGCCGGCGAGGACGGCGGAAAATTCGATAAAGTCAGCCTTGGTGATGCGGGCAATGATTTTGGCGAGGGTTGTTTTGCCGGTGCCCGGCGGGCCCCAGAAGATCATCGAGGTGGGGTCGTCGCGCTCGATTTGCACACGCAGGGGTTTGCCGGGGCCGACTAAGTGCTCCTGTCCCACGAACTCGTCGAGGGTGCGCGGGCGCATACGATCGGCCAAGGGGCGTGCGCCTGGCGAGATCGAGTCTTCCGGCGGGGTGGACTGGAATAAATTCACAAGACCATTTCACCACAGAGTCACGGAGAAAACCGACTGATGTCATTTCCGATTTCTTGTGGCTTCGTAGAGTACGATGCTGGCGGCTACTCCAGCGTTGAGCGATTCTACGTGCGCGGCTTGCGGAATCATGAGGGTTTCGTCCATTTGACTGGTTAAATCGGAGGACAGACCTGCGCCTTCGTTGCCTATGAAGATCGCTAGCGGCAAAGTCCATGAAATCTTGGGTAGCGGAGTCCCCCGGTGCGAAGACGTTGCGAGCAGGCGGGCGCCTTGAGCGCGCAGCAGGGGAATCAATTCGGCGGAAGTGATCCGCACGACGGGTAGGCGAAGGATGGATCCTGCTGAACCTCGCAGGACTTTTGAGTTGTAGGGGCTGACGGTTCCTTCAGTAAGAAAAATTCCGGCGGCTCCAAAGGCTTCGGCGGAGCGCAGGATTGTGCCGAGATTGCCGGGGTCCTGCAGGCCTGCGGCGACTATTAACGGGCCGACAGTCGAGCGGTCTAACAACTCATTGGACGAAAAAGCACGTATTTTGACCAAGGCCGCCACGCCCTGGGGTGTCTCGCTCGGGACGATCGATTTGAAGAGCGCATTTGGCACTAGGAGCGCTTCGGTGCGGGAGTTGATCTGGGGTAGAAGTTTTTCGGCGAGTGGGCGGGCTGATTCGCTGAAGAATATGCTCTCCAAATGCTGGCCGCTGCGCAATGCTTCTTCGATGATTTTGACACCTTCGATGGCACATTCGCCCCGCTCAGTCAGTGCGGCGCGGTGGAACGCCATGCGCAATTCCTTCAAGCGCTGGTTGTGACGGCCGGCGACAGGGCGCAAACGGTCGCCTTGAGTTTGAGTTTGCGCCCTCTTCGCGTCTTGCTTCATGAGTTGGTTCCAAGATCAGGATGTATGGTACATTTCATTGTTTACGCGAACAATGTTTATGCAGACAATGTTCACGCCGATAATTAGAAGGGACCAGAGTGCGCGCGGAAATCCTTAAAATTCATGCGGTAACGCCCGAAACTTCGTTGATCAAGTATGCCGCCGAACAGATTCAGGCCGGGCAGGTGTTGGGGATGCCAACTGATACGTTCTATGGCCTGGCGGCGGACCCGTTCAACCTGCGCGCGGTGGAACGAGTCTATGAGATTAAATCGCGTTTGCGGCATAAACCACTCTCGTTGCTGATTGAGCACGTGGATCAGGCGGAGGAATTTGCGCGTCCTTTGCCGGATGATTTCCATTTACTGGCGCGGCGTTTCTGGCCTGGACCGCTGACTATGATTGTGCCGGCGGCATCGCATCTGCCACTGAAGGTAACTGCGAATACCGGGAATGTTGCGCTCCGTGTACCAGCGGCTGAGATTCCGCTGGCGGTGGTGCGGGCGGCGAAAATTCCCATCACGGCGACATCGGCCAACCTGAGTGGAGCGACGGAATGCACGACGGCTGAACAGGTCCGCGAGCAGTTGGAAGATCGTATCTCGATGATCGTGGATGGGGGAAAGTCTCCACGGACAATCTCATCGACGATCGTCCACTTCAGAGACGACGGTACCTGGCAAATTCTGCGTGAAGGCGCGATCCCGGCCAAGGATATCGTCGAAGCCTTGTCTTGAGAGGGCAGCACTAAGTCAGCATCGAGATGGCCGAGGACACTAATCCATCTAAGCGAGATCCATCTAACGCAGAAAAATCTTTTTGGATACGCCCTTGGGCGCTTCTTCTTTTGGCAATGGTGGGAGCGCTGTTATTATTTCTCGGCGTTACCGGGTCGCGCATCGTGCGCGCCTCCGCCGAACTACCCACAAAAAAAGCCGACGTGATTGTTGTTTTCGGAGCGGCCGAATATGTGGGGCATCCTTCGCCTGTCTTTCGGGCGCGCCTTGATCACGGATATGAACTGTTTCAGCAGGGAATGGCGCCGGTGGTGATCACGACCGGCGGATCGGCGCAGGACCCGGATTTCAGCGAGGGCGGCGTTGGCCGGGACTATCTACTGCGGCGCGGTGTTCCGGAGCAGGCTCTGATTGCGGAGACGCAAGGCTCCGATACGGCGCAGTCGGCGGCGCGAGTGGCCAATATCATGCGCGCGAACGGCATGCACAGCTGCATTGCGGTGAGCGATTCGTATCACGTATTTCGCATTCGCGCGCTGCTTGAACACGAAGGCGTGCAAGTGGAGTTGGCGCCCAGGCCGGAGTCGCGTCCGCGCCATTTGTGGGACAGGTTCGCAGCGGTGATGCGCGAGGTGGCTAGTTATTTAGTTTGGAAGGTGGGGTTGCCTTAGGTCAGCCGTCAGCATTCAGGCCAGCCTTACAAACGATGGATATTGAATATTGACTGCTGACTGCCACCGACTGCGCTTTTACCAGCCCATTTTTTCGCGCAAACTTGTAATATGCGCGACGTGATGGTGTCCGTGCCAGGAATAGAGGGCGAGAGTTTTTTCAAGCGACATGGGGCCCATCTGCGGATGCCGGAACGTACGTCTCCATTCCGTGTCGGTGAACTCGCGGAGCATCAGCACCCAACGCTGGTGTAGAGAATCGAGCAATGCCAGGGACATTTCAATCGGAGCGTGCTTGGCTTCGGGCAGCTCAGCCCAGAGATTTTCTGCATAGGGCTTGATGGTAGGTTCCTCTTCGGTGAGCGCCAGCTTGAAACGGATGTACGAATTCATATGGCTGTCGGCGACGTGATGCGCGACCTGGCGCGGCGTCCAGCCGCCTTCACGATAGGGAGTGTCCAGTTGTTGGTCCGAAAGTCCGCGCAGCGAAGCGCGCAAACGCGCAGGAGTCTGCTCGATGTCGGACAGATATTGCTGCTTCTGTTCGGCCGTCAACGGATCAGAGTAGGAAAATTTCCCGATTGGATAGCGCGGATCAGACATGAAGGTTCCTTCCGAGAACTAGATGACTGCGGGGTGAAGGGTGATGCAGAAAAACTGCAACTGGACGATCTAAGGGGACAACCGTTCAGTGACTAGCGGACCATGGCGAGCACACGGACTGGAACTTCGCCGGGTTTCTTGTTCTTCGCCGGCGCCACGATTACGAGTGATCCGGTCGATGGCAGTGAGGTAAAATGCGCGGCTCCTTCGACTACATAGCTTCCGTGAAGAGCGAGTTGTTGCGCAAGCGTGCGGTCGGAGGTGAAGTTTACGGGCGTCTCGACGGCAAAGCCGATGGTGTAGCGGGCATCGATGAGAAACTCGGCTGCATCGCGCGCGATAGGGAGTGACAGAGTCTCGCGTCCACCTGCTCGGCGAATGGCTACAACCGCTCCTTGCGGAATCATGCCGTGGTGCGATTCCCATGCGGCGATATCGTCGAGAGATATCTGCTGGCTGCTCTCGGGTGCTGCGTTTAAATCCATAACGACCAGTGGAGCGATGAGCCGCTCAGGCGGAATTTGTCCGGCAGACCAGGTTCCGGGAATGAGAGCTCCGGGCGCAATGATATGGGTCTTCGATTCCGGGGCTGTGGTCTGCAATGTCGGAGCATTTTGTCCGTCGGTCAAGTCGACCACATGCGAATAGCGATTCTGCTGGGTGGAGCCCGGTCGCCGGTCGGCGAACAACAGAATGGCGAGAACTAGCGCGTAAGCGATGATGAAGCTGCGAATCTGCATTAATCCTTTAGCTGGAAAATGGGTAGCCGTAAGTAATTAAGACGTAAGTCTCTTCAGTATTGTTGCCCCGAGGGGGTGTCTAAATCAATTCACGGTTGTACATGGCCGCTGGATCGCCTTTATTTTCTTTGTACGAGATAGACAGTTTGTTGAAAATTCGGATCCCGATTTCAGCCCCTAAAGCTGCATGTGATCGAGAACGTATCGGTAAAGCGAAATCCTGAAACGAACCGTGCTTTTTCGGCGGACTTTAGAGCCGATTCGATCCAAACCAGCGACCAGTATTCGAGTAGGAAACTTTCGTTTCGGTCGCAATTTCAGTCAAGACGTGCCGCGAGTTAGAATATGGTTAACGTTGCCGGTAGCTTCCATGCTGATCGCAGTCGCCGACCTCTTGTTGAGGTTGAAGCCACACCTGCCGACAGGTTGAGGATTACAGAAGCCACCGGAATTGCAGAACTGAGGATTGATGTTCGGCCGCGAAGAAAAAGTTTCGGCTCTCCGGCTCACCGCCGTGCAGTATGTTGTGCTGTTTATTTTCCTGTTGCTCGCATACGGTTTGTGGAAGCTGCAGGTGATGCAGAGCGGAAAGTACGCGCAACTGGCCGAGCAGAATCGCGTTCGCACAGTGCCAATCCTGGCGCCGCGCGGCAAAATTCTGGATCGCGAAGGCCGCATAATCGTCGACAACTATCCCTCGTTTTCTGCGTTGTTGCTGCGTGATTCCACGCGCGATCTAAACGCTGACGCAAATGCCATCGCCAAGGGGCTACATTTGAATCCCGACGAAGTGCGACAGCGCATTAAACACTTTGCGTCGACGCCACAGTATCAGCCGATTTTCCTGAAAGAGGATATTACGCCCGACGAACTGGCGTTTATCGAGGCACATAAGAACGAACTTCCGGAACTTGAAACCATCATGGCGCATCGGCGCCTCTATCCGCGTAATGGATTTATGGCGCACCTGATTGGCTATGTCGGCGAAGTAACGGAAGACATGCTCAACCAGCCGCAGTTTGAGCTCTACACGCCCGGCGATGTGGTGGGTGTGAGCGGTGTGGAGAAGCAATACAACGACATCCTCATGGGCAAGAACGGGTCGCGACGCGCGATCGTGAATAGCCACGGACGCGAGGTCGGACGTCTTGACGAAACGCCAGCGGAGCCCGGCAAACAACTGAAGCTGACTCTCGATTTGGATTTGCAGATTGCCGCGGAAGAGGCAATCGAAGGCAAGAACGGCGCGATTGTCGCGATGGATCCGCACACAGGGGAAATCCTGGCGATGGTGAGCCGTCCGACTTTCGATCCCAACGATTTTGCGGTGAAGATCTCACGCAACGAGTGGGACAAGCTGGTGAATGATCCTGATAAGCCGCTGCTGAACAAAGCGATCCAGGCGCAGCTCGCCCCCGGCTCGACGTTCAAGATCATTATGGCGACCGCTGGTTGGCAGGAAGGGATTGCCCAGACCCTCCATGTAAATTGCACTGGAGGTGCAACGTTCTACGGCCGGCGCTTTGGATGCTGGGTGAAAAGCGGCCACGGCGCAGTCGATATAACGAGAGCGATTTATCAATCCTGCGACGTTTTCTTTTATACGCTGGCGGAAAAACTAGGCATTGACCGCATTGCAAAATACGCCACTGCTTTAGGGTTGGGGCAGAAGACCGGTATCGATCTGCCCAACGAAGTCAGCGGCGTGATGCCTTCGGAAGAATGGAAAATTCACAACTTCCATCAGAAATGGTTTGCCGGAGAGACGATTTCCGTGGGCATCGGTCAAGGTGCGATTGCGATTACGCCTGTGCAACTGATGCGCGCCGTGAGCGCCATTTCTATGGATGGCCGGATGATGGTGCCGCACGTGATTAATCCTACGAACCTGCCAACTGGGTTTGTTCAGACCACGCACTATAGCGAGGTCACAAATGTCCCGATCGATCCGACTGGGTGGAACACCATCACTGATGCCATGGGACGAGTATTGTTGCCGGAAGGCACGGCTCCATCAGCGCACATTCCGGGAATCGATATCGCGGGAAAAACTGGATCGGCGCAGATCGTTTCGCTGGCCGTGCGGGCGAAGCACCAGAACAACGCCGATCTCGCTCAGAACGGATGGTTTGTGGGATTCACGCCGCGACGCAATCCGGACGTAATTGTTTGTGTATTGTTCGAAGGCGGCGAGCACGGGCGATTGGCGGCGCGTTTAGCTACGCAAGTGATCAAAGCTTACGTCGATAAACAGAAGCGCCAGCCGACGAAGATGGCGGCGGGATCGGACAAGGTGGATGTGGGTGCGCTCTGGACTGATCCCGGGGGGGCTGAGGCCGACGGAGATAAATCGAGCGGAGATCATCTGCAGGCTGGCCGTTTTCTTGTCGACGTTTCGCGCAAAGGTGCTCCCTTAGCGGTGGCTGCGCCAGGGTTACGATAAAATCTCTCCTGCCTTGACGGAAGATGCCTGGGGAAACAATGTCCCTCGACTTGCGCTTGGTCGCTTCGCTCGGACGCACGGCGCTCGGGATGACAGGGTGTTTTGAGCAGCAAGTTTGACATTTCTATTTAGCGGTTGGCGGTCGTGGTAGGTTAAATTCCGGATCTGAAAATGAAGTCTGCCGCCCAACTCGCGCTGGACGCTGCATTCCGGCGCGGAGTGACTTATGCCGACGCACGCGTGGTGGCGATCCGGAATCGCTCGCTGACCACTAAGAGCGGACGCGTCGGTCACACCTCGGAGTCGGAGTCGCTTGGGATTGGCGTGCGCGTGATCGCGGATGGCGCTTGGGGGTTTGCCGCGTCCGCGGATTTGAGTCGAGCGGCGGTGGAAGCGGCGGCTGCGCGGGCGGCTGAAATTGCGAAGGCCTCAGCGCGGGTGAAGCGCGAAGATGTTCGACTGGCTCCTGAACCGGCGGCGGTGGCGGAGTGGACCACTCCCCACAAGATCGATCCTTTCACGACCTCTGCGGAACAGAATCTTGATCTTCTGCTGAAGGTTGACGCGGAGCTACGCGCTGTGACCGGTGTCACCCTCGCCGAGACTGGAATGAATTTTCAGTGTGAAGAATCGTGGTTTCTTTCTTCCGAAGGCTCGGATATCCACCAGACAAAATATTCGACTGGCGCGGGCTATACGGCGTATGCGTTTGCCGGTTCGGAGATTCAGAAACGGTCGTATCCGAATTCGTTCGGCGGGCAATGGCAGAACCGCGGCTATGAGCTGATTGAGGAAATGAAGTTGGTGGAGAACGCCCGGCGCGTGGCGGAAGAAGCGGTCGCGCTGCATCGCGCGGATCAATGTCCGGAAGGTACGGCCACGATTATTCTGGACGGATCGCAGCTGGGTTTGCAGATCCACGAATCCGTCGGACATCCGATTGAGCTGGATCGCGTGCTGGGTATGGAGGCGAATTTTGCGGGGACGTCTTTTCTTACGCTCGAGAAATTAGGCAATCTGCGATATGGCAGCGAACTCGTGAATGTCGTCGCCGATGCTCGGCAGGAGCATGGCCCGGGCCTTGGAACCTTTGCTTATGACGATGAAGGTGTGGCGGCACAGTCGACGCCGATTATTACGAATGGGCGCTTCACGGGATATCTGAGTTCGCGCGAGACTGCGCACACGATTGGAGCGGTGCGATCGGGCGGAACGTTGCGCGCTGAAGGTTGGAACCGGCTGCCCATGATTCGCATGACCAACATCAGCATCCTTCCGGGAGAAAAACCGCTGAGTTTGGAACAGCTTATTGCATCGACCGATGATGGCATTTATATGGAGACCAATAAGTCGTGGTCGATTGACGACAAACGCTACAACTTTCAGTTCGGATGCGAGATTGCTTGGGAGATTAAGAATGGCAAGCGAGTACGGATGCTGAAAAATCCTTCATACTCCGGGATCACGACGGAATTTTGGAATTCGATGGATGCGATTTGTTCACGGGATGAGTGGACTTTGTGGGGAACTCCCAATTGCGGCAAGGGGCAGCCGCAGCAGGTCGTGGGCACGGGACACGGCGCTAGTCCGGCGCGGTTTCGAAATATTCGCGTTGGATCGGCATATAGAGGAAGCTAGTTCACCGCGGAGACGCAGAGACCTAGAGAAATCAAGAAATTGCTTACGCGAGAACAAGCCGCCGATATTTTCGACCGCATTCGACGCTTCTCGTCCGCGGACGAAGTCGAAGCTATTTTTACCAGTTCCTGCTTCGCCCTGACCCGGTTCGCCAACAACACCATTCATCAGAATGTGGAGGAAGAGAACTCCGTGGTTTCGGTCCGCACGAATTTTGCGGGGCAGACGGCGCGCGCTAATGCTAATCAGTTTGACGATGAGAGCTTGCGGCGGGCGGTTGTAGCTTCGGAGAAACTGGCGCGAGTGCAGGTGGCGGATCCGGATTTGCTGCCGATGCCAGATAACCTGGAAGCCAATGCTATCACGGGCGAGGCGTCCGTCGCTCCGTCACCTCGATTCTTTGAGCAGACGGCGTCGATTATTCCCGCGGATCGCGCTGAAGTGGTTCAGCGCATCGTATCCGTTGCGGATTCCCATAAGCTGACGACTGCTGGGATCTACTCAACCTCCGAATCGCGCGAAGGAATTTTCAACTCTCGTGGGTTGTCGAATTGGCATCATCAGACATTAGCCGAGGTCTCCATCACCATGCTGGCTCCGGATTCTTCTGGCTGGCAGAAATCGAATTCTCCGGACGTGAGTAACCTCGATCCGGTGCGATTGGCGGAGACGGCAGCGCAAAAGGCGGTCGAATCAGCTCATCCTCAGGAGATTGCGCCAGGGAAGTACACGGTGATTCTGGAGCCGGCTGCGGTCCTCGACATTGTCGGATTCATGTTCTGGGATTTCAGC
>Ga0209169_10000578_pt1 | contig 22270 bp, 16 predicted proteins | sample HubBroMetageWRM4_FD_188346 | JGI IMG/M metagenome (GOLD analysis project Ga0209169, IMG submission 188346) | Warmed soil microbial communities from the Hubbard Brook experimental Forest, New Hampshire - Hubbard Brook CCASE Soil Metagenome WRM 4... | ecosystem: Environmental > Terrestrial > Soil...
TTCCCGCGGAATCCGCACAACCGACACGATAGAGGCCACCCCAAAGGCGACCGCCAGCCAGAACACCGCCGGCAAACCGAATTTCCAACCGAGCAAACCCGACAGACCCGCTCCGACGGCATTGCCGGCATGGTTGTATGCCTGGTTGATGCCGTTTTGTCGATTGAATCCCGCCTGCCGAAACATCCCAAGCGTAATGCCGCTGACCGCCGGCCCGATGGCCGCTCCCGCTATCGCCGTTGCCACTTGAGAAAGCGCCACGGGCCAGAAGGACTGCGATACCAGGATGACCGCCGACGCCAACACAGTACACATCCCGGGAATGACCACGAGCCCGCGCTTGCGCCGGCTGGCATCAACCCACGCGCCCGCCGGCGCGGTCATCAGGACACCGGCCACCGCACCGATGGTCATTACCGAACCGATCCACCCGCTCTGCCAGCCGTGCGCCAACAGAAACACGCCGAGGAATGGACCCACGCCGGCCTGCATATCGGCCATGAAGAAGTTGAGCGCCTGTAACGCACCCCGTCCGCGAACTGGCTTGGTCAGTGCCTCTGTCCCGTCACCCATGGGATTAGATTCGCGAGTTTAATGCGGCGGAAAGCGGACGATCGCGCCTCCCTTCAGTAGCACACCGCGTACCTATCCTTTGGTCCGTGCAGGGCCCGCCGTCTCACCGCACCTCGTAAGGATGAAAGACGTAATCCTTCGCCTTGACGGTCACATGACATCCCTGCCCGCACCCAGGGGTACCGGCTTTATCCACCGTGAAAGTCGCCGACGCCGGGTCATAATCAAACTGCGCATACCCCCATCCGCCGGTGTCCGGAAATCTCTTGCTGTCCTTCTCCATGAAGAAGAGGTCTGCCAACGTGTCGGGCACGTTCACGGAAAACTGCGCTTCCTGGCTCTTCTTCGGCTTCCACTGGACCTTGGCGATCTTGGAGCCTTCGGGAAAAGGCTTGCCGTTGCCCGGAATGCCCGACTTGTAGGCCGCAATGATCGTGGGATTGCCCAGGATCACTTTCATCCGGTCATCCGTCTCCGCACTCGAGATGAGCTGCCAGTCTCCATAGCCCTTGAAGTCGGAGAACGCGACGCCACCCGGCAGCTTCAAGGTGTACCTGTCCTGCTCGGAAACGGCCAAGCCGCTCACTATCGTGAGCACGAGTATGCTGCTACCGATCCACAGGCTTTTGCGGTTCATCCTCGGGGTCTCCTCAAGACAATTCGACACAACCGCTATGAGGCCTGCACCGACCAACCGGTGCAATTACCCCAAGGTATCGGCCGACTCCGCTTGGGTGTCGAGCAATACCATTGTGCAATCGACGTGCTTGCGCACCTCTGGTCTGATCGTGTGAAGAGGAGTCGTCTATGTCGCCAGTGCAAGTCGAGCAGAAAAGTTATGAGATGCCACCGCAGGATGGCTTCACCGTCGCCTACTTCCTCACCGTAGCCGACATCGAACGATCGACTCGTTTTTATGAAACCGTCTTCGGCGCTCGGGTTCTGAGCAGAGGCGACGCCAATGGTGCCCCGGGCTACATCCAACTTGCAAACACATGGATGATTCTCAACGTCGGGGGCGGACCGACCCCCGACAAACCAACGGTAACGCTCAGCGTCCCCAATCCCGATTCACTCAGCAGCTTCATGAACATCCGCGTTGCCGATATCCAGGCGTGCTATGAGCTATGGCGAAGTAGAGGTGCCGAATTCATTACACCTCCTAGGGATCACTACGGCGAGACCTGCTGCTACATGCGCGATCCCGATGGTTACATTATAGAAGTAGGGCAAAGCAAGCCGGGCTTCGCATACGGCTGAACCCCCTCTTGCGGCGGTGGCGCCCAGGTAGAGGCGGAAGGCGCGCCCGCAGTGGACAGCTCCCTACAGACGCAAGCCGCGGCGCCGCGGCGGCGACAGGCCGAGGAAGTCCCGGGCCGCGGTCCAATGGCGCAGAAGTGTTCTTTCCGCTGTCCAGACGACCAGCAAAGTTGCTCCTAACAGAGGCAACAGGGCACCGAGCACGGCTATCGGTGCACACAGTCCGATTGCCAGCGGCGCCCGGGGGTCCGGTGTTGGGGCACCGAGAACCCCGACCGGTCGACGACGCCACCACATGACGACCGCGCTGATGCAGACGATCCAAAGGCTTGCGGCGGTGAACAGTCCGAGCGCCTGATTGAGCGGCGCGAAGAGTTGGCCTTCGTGGGCGGCGATGCCGTACCCGATGACCCGATCCATCAAAGGCCTCTGTGAGAAATCACGACGAGAGACCACGGTGGCGTGGGCACCGTCCAGCGTCAGCTCCCCCCTTTGCGGCCTGTTTTGGGTATCGGACTTCGCTGTCCAGTTCATGTCAGCTCGCGAGGGAGGAGCGATCAGGACCGGGGGTTGCAGGTTTTCAGCCCGCACCGTGCGCACGAGGCCGTCCAATGGTCGATAATCGGGTTGCCTCTGCAGGCCCGTCGCAGGACTTATGCCGTGATGGTGTTCCTGCTCCCCGGACTCCGCCGGCGCCTCCGCAGGTGGCGCTGCGGCCAGGCGCCGTTGTTCGAGTTCCGACGATCTCCCGGTGGTCCAATCCTGCTTGATCGGACGACTTGAGCTCCAGTGCCGGACATCCTTGAGCAGGCCACCCCATGATCGTGCCCAGGGCAATCCTGAAATGAGTAGGAAGAGGGCGAAGAAGGTAACCCAGAAGCCCGTTACGGCGTGCAAGTCGCGCCACCACAAACGTCCGCGTCGCCCTAACCTCGGATAGAGGATCCCCGCGACTCCGGTCGAGCCTGTTGGCCACCACAGGTAAAGCCCCGTGACGAGCATTACGATCGTCCAGGACGCGGCGGTCTCGACGAGCATCGAGCCCCGGTCGCCCTGCATGAGCTCCCCGTGGAGACGGAATATCTGGTTGGTGAACCGGCTGTCCTCATCTACGGAGTGCAAAACCTGTAGCGTGACAGGGTGAACATAGACCCGCGTGAGATCTGATCCGTGTCCCACCAACACCTGCACCGCCGAAAGTGCGTTCCGTGGTAGCACATAGGCGTTGAGCGCACTTCCCGGCACTGCGGCCAGTGCGGCGGCGACCTGTGCCGAAGGGCTTGCGGGCTCCCCACGGATCGTCAGGCTGTTGTAGGGTCGGTCCAGCCATGCATCGATCTGAGGTTTGAACAGATAGATCGAGCCTGTCGCTGCCAGCCACAGTACAAACGGAATGCACAGGATGCCGGCGTAAAAATGCCAACGCCATACCGTGCGGCGATCGGGCCATCGCCGTATCTTGGTCAAACCGCCATGGGCGGGGTTATTGTTGGTCGCATACGCCATGGCCGATAGCTTATCGCCGGGCGAGGCGTCGCCCCTGCGACCGCTTGTCGCACGGCCTGCTTACACGACCTCGACCCTTCCCCCAAACCCGCTCCGAAATAACGCCTCATGAGCCTCCCGATCAGGGTCATAGCAGCATTCCCTGACCAGCCGCACGTCATAGTCCGCGTCACTGGCCCAAGTGACAGTCGAAAGCACAACGCCGGTACTACTGATTCCCGCCATGACCAGCGTGCTGATACCCCGTTCCCGAAGGTCGGCATCAAGCGCCGTGTCATAAAACACACTGGCCCGTGGGCAGGAATAAAAAACGTCATCCCGCTCGGTCGCAAGCCCCGTCATCGGAAGAGCATTCCGGAACCGTCCAGTCGGTACGATCGATGAGATCAGGCGATTACTCTGCGAGGCATGCTCATACGCCTCGCCCAGATAAAAATTGGGAAACAACACTGGCCGCCCCGTGACACGCCAGCGCCGGATCAATGCATTGCATTTATCCAGCAGCGGCGCGGGTTGCTCCCCGAAGAGTATGGCGAAGACGTCGACCTGATAGTGCATGATGACGAGAGCTGCTCTCTCAATGTAGCTCCCTTCGAAATCGAGCGACATCTCTTCTCCTTGTTTATCTAAAAAACCAAGTTTACCCGCCAAGGGCCTTATAAATCGCATCCCGGATGGCGTCCGGCAACGCCCCCACCATCCCGGCGACAGCCGTGTTGGTCAACAGCACCACCGACAGCTCCCGCCGCGGATCCACGAACCAGGAGTTGCCATACACCCCGCCCCACAGCCAGCTACCTGGACTCTGCGGAGTTCCCGTCCGGGAGGGATCCACCAACACGGGCCAGCCCAACGCCCATTTCCAACCGGGTATGGTCACCTCGAAGTCACCGGGTTTCACCGTGCTCAGCTGCGCGACCGATGAGTTCGACAGGATAGGTGCCCCGCCAGTACGTACCCCTTCGAGAAAGCTCATGAAATCCTGCGCGGTGCCGCTCATCCCGCCACCTCCTGAAGGGTAGGAGTCAGGATTGAACATCCGATCCGGCGCGTAAGATATAGTCGCATCTCCGAATGGGGTCAGGTGATGCGCACCCATGCGAACCGGCTCCCGCTCGCCATCTCCATAGGCCGTAGCCAACCGGGGGCGATCTTGCTTCGACACGGTAAAACCGGAGTCGACCGCGCCGAGCGGTTCCGTTACCAAACTGCGCATCAATGTCGGCAAGGGTGTCGCCGCGGCCCGTGCCAGATATTCCCCCAGGACGTCGGTTGAAACCGAATAGCCCCAACTCGCGCCCGGTGTGTAGGCCAGCGGCACGGAGGCAATGCGCCGCAGATTTTCTTGAATCGACAAGCCCGGCTGATCCATGCCGTCAGAAACGTTTGCCCGGTGGTAGGGCCCGTCGCTGCCTTCGAATAATGTGTAGGTCAGTCCCGCGGTATGGGTCAACAGCTGACGCACGGTGATCTGCGGTGTCTTACCGTCGGCAGTCCTGGGGAGGAATTCCGGCAGGAACCGGGTGACCGGGTCCTCGAGCGCGATGACTCCACGCTCAGTCAGCGCCAAGGTCAATGCAGCCATCAGTGGCTTTGTCAGGGACGCCCAACGGAAGAGGGTATCGAGTTTCGTGTTCTGCTGGCTTTCGCGATCGGCGTACCCCACGGCCCGCTCATACACGCGCTGCCCATGCAGCGAGACGCTCAACACGCCGCCTACGATCTTGCGATCAGCAATGGCCTGGTCGAGCACTGCGTCCAGTCCATTCCGGATCAACGTCGCTGTCGGCTTGATTTCATTCATGCCTCGTCACCCTCTGTCAGTAAGTCCTGCAACGCCACCAGTGAATTGCGCACAGCAGGTCCGCCTGCGTAGAACGTGAGCTGCAGAATCGTCTCAACAATCTGCTCCCGGGTCACGCCGATCGAGAGCGCGGCTTCCGTGTGAGCCCGCAGCTGCGGCTCTGCCGTACCGAGAGTGACGCAACTGGCAATGAGCACCAGTTGCCGTGTAGGCAGATCGAGGCCCGGCCGGCCCATCACGCCTCCCAGCGCCCACTCGATGGTCATGTCCGCGAACGCGGGACAGATTTGCGCCATCTCGGCGACCATGGCCGCACCGGCATGTCCTCCGTGCAGGCGCTCCAGCAGCCTCAAGCCTCGCTCTTTCAATTCTTGGGACATGACGCGGTCTCTCCTGTTGATGTGGATGCAGTGTCACTCAGTAGTGAAATTTGATAAACTGCCATTCACTTGGGAGACTCGAAAGCATAATTACGGAATGGACCAGCTCATCAGCATGACGGCATTCGTCCGGGCCACCGAGCTCGGAGGATTTGCCCCCGCCGCCCAGGAATTGGGCATAACGGCGAGCATGGTGGGTCAACACGTGCGCGCGTTGGAAAACCGGCTTGGCAGTCGACTCTTGAATCGGACGACTCGGCGCCAGAGCCTCACCGAAGTAGGTCGGCTCTATTACGAGCGCTGTCGCCAGATCCTCCTCGATATCGACGATGCCGACCGAACCGCAAGCCAGCTTCGCGCGGCCCCGCGCGGGCGCCTACGCGTGAATGCTCCCGTGTCCTTTGGCGTTCACGCCCTGACACCGGTCATCGCGGAATACCTCGATACCTATCCCGAGGTGGAAGTTGACCTGACAGTCAACGATCGTGTCATCGACCTCGTAGAGGAAGGCATCGAAGTCGCCATTCGAGTCGGTGTGTTGGCCGATTCCGGCCTGGTTGCCCGCTCACTCGCACCGTATCAACTCGTGATCTGTGCCTCGCCCGACTACCTGGCGAAGTTCGGGCAGCCGCACAAACCGGCGGACCTTGCCCGCCACAATTGTCTCTCCTTCGACCGCTGGGAGGCGCCACACGTCTGGACTTTCGCCAGCGGCGAGTCGGTGCCGGTGCGCGGTGTCTTGCGAACCAACAACGGTGAAGCGCTGCGCGTCGCCGCCCTGCGAGGCCTGGGCATCATCAAGCAGCCGCTCGTCCTGCTCGCCGACGACATTCGCTCCCGGCGGCTGGTCCGAGTCCTGCCCGACTATGAATTGCCCACCCGGCCCATGCACCTGGTCTATCTCCCGGACCGTCGCCCGACCCCGAAGCTGCGCACTTTCATTGATTTCGTGTTGGCCCGGCTCGGGCCGGGATGAGCCACCCGGGTCGGTATCTAATGCAAACACATGATACCGTTCAGCTCACTCCAAGCGCAGCATTAATTGCCGTAAGTAGCGCGGCCTCGCTGAAGGGCTTGAACAAATACTCTACAGCACCCTGTGCAAGCATCTCGTTCCGGAATGTCTCATCCGTGAATCCGCTGATGAATACGATAGGAATTTTCTGGCCGCGCCGCTTCAATTCCCGTTGTAAGTCCGGCCCTGACATGCCCGGCAGGACGACGTCGAGGATCAGGCACCTCGTCTGATCTGCAGAATCGGACGCGAGGAACTCCTCAGCCGTGGTGAAGGAGCGGACGGCAAAGTTGAGGTGACTCAACAGCTCGGGTAGCGACTCGCGAACCGAGTCGTCGTCATCGACCAGCGATACGAGCGAGACGGTGACCGTCACGAAGGACTCATGTATGAATCGCATCGGTTAGTGCGGGCATGCCGAGAGCTGTCACTTTGCACGCCGCTCTCGCTCTCGCTCCCGCGCGCGGTATGGAAAATGTAAAGGTGGCCCCGTGGCCTTCGTTCCGGGTTGCCCAGAGCTTGCCGTGATGACTCTCGACAATGGAGCGACTGATGGCGAGCCCGATCCCCATACCGCCGCTCTTGGTGGAGTAGAAGGGCTCGAAGAGCTTTTCCAACGCCTGCTGAGAGGCGAATCCCACTCCCGCGTCCCTCACGCTCAGGCGGATGCGGTCGTCGGCATCTCTCACGCAGCTGATCAGCAATTGTCTCGGGCGATCGTGTACCCCGGTCATTGCGTCCCTGGCGTTGAGGAGCAGATTCAGGATGACCTGTTGAAGCTGGACCCGATCTCCAAAAACAGGAGGAAGGTCGTCGGCGAGTTCTGACTTCACGATCACCCGACTTCTGCGCAGCTCACCGAACGACAGGGCAATCACCTCCCGCGCGATCTCATTCAGCTGCACCGACTCAGTCGTGGTGTCCTTCTTTTTGAAGAGCGCGCGCAAGCGCGTGATCACGTCCGCGGCGCGATTGCCGTCTTGCACCGTGCGCTGTACGGCTTTGCGTGCGCGCTCGACGTTGGGAGGATCCATGGCCAGGTATCGCAGGCAGCTGGTGGCGTTGTTGGTGATGGCGCACAAAGGCTGGTTGACTTCGTGGGCGATCGACGCGGTCAATGCTCCGAGGCTTTGTACCCGGGACAGGTGGGCGAGCTCCGCTCGGGTTTTGTTCAGCGCCTCTTCCGCGAGCTTGCGTTGCGACACGTCCTGGACGGCGCCGACATACTCCAGTTGCCCATCCTGGTCGCGGCACGCGTGAGCCACCACATGGAGGTACTTGACCGAATGATCGGGCATCAGGAGGCGGTACTCGTGCTCATAGTCGCTGCCTTCGTTGCGTATCCGGTCGACCATTTCGTACCACCTCGGGAGGTCATCCGGATGTATTCGAGAACAGGGCAACTGAAGTGTCAGGGGCACCCCGGGGTCGAACTCGAAAATGCGATAAATCTCATCGGACCAGGTGATCTCACCCGAGTCCACTCGCCAGGAGAAACTGCCCGTTGAACTCAGATGCAGGGCTTTCGCCAGCAGCGCTTCGGTGCGCCTCAGCGTGTGCTCGCTCCGGCTTCGCTCGATTGCCATGCTCGCGACGTGGGTGAACTGCTGGAGGAGCGCCGGATACAACGACGTGGGGCCGTTGACTGCGCGCTCGTACACCACGAAGATCCCGAGCATCTCCCCGGTCAATGACAGTATCGGTGCTGACCAACATGACTTGAGATCCTGCGCCGGCGCCTTGGCCGGTCCGCCGTTGCTGTCCAACTGCAGGCCCCCGCTTGCGCAACTTACCGATTGACCCTCGAGGAGCTCACTGTAATTGGACGGCAATCCAGGTCCGACTGCGTGCTGCACCCGGGTGCGCGTGCGGTCGAGAAGCAAAACACTGCTGGAGTATCCCTCCACGGTGGCGTCGAACAACCTGCACAAGGCGTTCAGAAGAGCCGGCAGCGGACGTCCCTGTTGGATCAATCCGCCGATCATCGCGTCGATATACGCGATACCGAAACCCGACCACACCAATGCCGGCTCCCCCGGACCCTGGCGCGCCTGGAGCGGGGCCGGCTTGCCGTCCGCCGCGGTGACCAGGTCGCCGAGGTGTGGACCAAGATTCTCCATGCGGGCCAGCTCTGCGGTCACGTCGTCAGCGCTGGCGTGCTCATTCGCGCGCACAGCGGCGGTGAGTCCCAAATCGTCCCGGCGGCACAGATTGGTCGCGTTCACTGACGGTTTCCTCCCAACGCATGAATAGGCAATCACGTTGATGGATGCCTTGTTAGTATTCACGCATAGGCTGCGGCGCAGCGCTCGTTATGCTTTGCGAGCGGCTGTTAACAGTTGCGAGCGGTCACAAGAATCGCATTCAATGAAAGGTTCGTGAAAGGCAGCGCTATGACCAAGCCGGGAGAGCCCACCAGAGACGTCCTGTCGTTTGGCCCCTTCAGGTTGGACGCGCCCGGAAGAGTGCTCACCAAAGAAAGCGTTCCTGTGGATTTGGGCGCGCGGACCCTGGACATATTGGTCGCGCTGGCCTCCCGTCCCAACGAAGCGATAGGAAAACGGGAGCTGATGGAGCTGGTCTGGCCGGACGTCACCGTGGGCGAAGGGAGCCTGCGATTTCATATCGCGAGCCTTCGCAAGGCACTGGGCGATGGAGTGGATGGTGCACGGTACATCGCCACCTTGGCCGGACGGGGCTACTGTTTCGTGGCACATGCTTCCCGCTCGAAAGCCGGGGACTTGGAGGACTCCGCGAATGCGGCCAATGTTCCGGCCGCCACCGCGCTTGGCCGACGGCCGTTCGCCAATGTCCCGAGCCGCCTGACCCGTATGGTCGGCAGGGCCGACGCTGTTGTCTCGCTGTCCGGCCTATTGGCCGATGAGCGCTTTGTCACGATCGTGGGAGCGGGCGGAGTAGGCAAAACGACCCTCGCGGTGGCGGTTGGACATGAACTCGCCGAAGCCTTTGCGGGAGCGGTGCTGTTTGTCGACCTCGGCGCCCTGAGAGACCCCAGCCTCGTGGCCGGCTCCGTGGCATCCATGCTCGGTCTGTCGGTTCAAGCCGAAGATCCGGCCTCGGTCCTGGTCCCTTATTTGTCTGACAAACGCATCCTGCTGATTCTCGATACTTGCGAACACCTCATGGAAGCGACCGCGACCTTGACCGAACGAGTTTTTGCCTCGGCGCCGCGTGTCCATATCCTTGCAACGAGTCGTGAGCCGTTCAGGGTCGAAGGTGAACACGTTTACCGCTTGGAACCCCTGGCCTGTCCACCGGAAAATCTGGAACTTACAGCAATTGCAGGAGCCCTGACGTTCCCCGCGACACAGCTTTTCATGGAGCGGGCCGCTGCGACCGGCGCACGCCTGACACTCAGCGACACCGATGCAGTCATCGTCGCGAGGATCTGCCGGAAGCTTGACGGCGTACCGCTCGCAATCGAATTGGCAGCCGGACGGGTCGGTACGTATGGCCTGACGCAAACCGCCGCGCTGTTGGAAGAACGGCTCTCGCTACTATGGGTCGGGCAGCGCAATGCTCCGCCACGTCAACAAACACTGAAAGCCACTCTGGACTGGAGTTATGGGCTGTTGTCCGATCCGGAGCGACAGGTGCTGCGTCAGCTTGCGGTGTTCATCGGCAGTTTCACTCTCGAGGCGGCGAGGGGGGTGGCGGTGAGCGCCGGCCTCGGTCAGGCCCATGTCTTGAGCGCGATAGACAGCTTGGTTGCGAAGTCGATGGTCGTCAGTCACGGCACTAGCACGCCGATGCGCTATCGCCTGCTGGACACGACTCGTGGTTACGCACTGGAAATCACCGTCGACGACGCCGAGCGCGCGGAATGCGCCGCGCGTCATGCGAATTACTACCGGCGCTGGCTGGAGCAGATCGCGGCTGAGTGGCCGACCTTGTCGAATGCGGAGCAGCGGGCGTTGCATCTCGCCGATCTCGCCAACGTGCGCGCGGCCTTGGAGTGGTGTTTCGGCGCCAACGGTAACGCCCGCATCGGTATCGGTCTCGCCGCCGCGGCCGTGCCCGTCTTTTGGACCAACGCCCTGCGTCCCGAGAGCCATTTCTGGGCTGAGCGCGCCATTCTTGCGCTAGACGAGACCACGCGCGGGGGAGCCGAAGAGATGCATCTTCAGGCGACGCTGGGCATGTCGTTGATGTTCGAGCGTGGCGAGGCGGAGCGGGCGCGCGTGGCTTTGAATAGAGGTCTGGCGATTGCCGAGGAGCGCGGGGATGCTGTCAAGCACCTGCAGTTGCTCGTCCCGCTACATGCGTTCTTTACGCGCACCCAGGATTGCAAAAGCGCCCTGGCCTACGCAAAACGGGGGGTCGCCGCCGCGGCGACGACCGGGAATTCGACGGCTGTCTCATTCGCCCGGACTCTCTTGGGAATCACACTGCATTTCATTGGTGACTTGGGCGCAGCCCGGGTTGAGCTCGAAGCTGGCATGCAGCGCGCATCCGCGTATCAGCGGCCGAGCGCCATCTTTCTGGTCGCCGGTCATCACCTCTGGGCAGGAGCCGCGTTAACGAGGACGCTCTGGCTGCAGGGCCATCCAGCGCAGGCGATGGAATGCGCGCGCCGGACCGTCGCGGACTCCGATGCCATGGAAATATCGCTCGGCCTGGTTTTGGATTGGACGTTTTCCGTGTGTCTGTGGCTTGGCGATTTCCAAAGCGCCGAGCAGCACCTGGCCGCGATGGTGGCCCGCGCCGAATCCAAATCGCTGGCGAAGGTTGAGGCTCGCGGCTTCAAAGGCCAGTTAGCGATCTGCCGTGGCGACATCGAGAACGGCGTGCAGAGCTTACAGGGCTGTATCGAGGATCTGCGCGATACCCGTTACGAGTTGATGACGGGATTCAACATCTCACTCGTGCAAGGCCTTGCGGCGCTCGGCCGGTTTACCGAAGGCATGACACTGATCGATGCAACGATTCACGCGGTAGAGGTCAACGGAGATCTCTCATACATGCCGGAGTTACTGCGCGTGAAGGGCGATCTGCTGCTCGCGATGCGGCAAGCCGGCGACGCAGCGGAAACGTGCTTCATGCAATCGCTCGGCTTGAGCCGTCGTCAGGGTGCTTTAGCATGGGAGTTACGTACCGCAGTCGATTTAGCGCAACTTTGGGCCGGTCAGGGGCGCGCCGGGGATGCACGTGCGCTGCTACAACCTGTGTTCGAGCGCTTCTCGGAGGGCACGGGAACATCTGACTTACAGTCCGCCGCCCGATTGCTTGGGAGCTTGGCACAATGATGCAATCCGCGGAAGAATCGGCTGCGACGCGTGGCGCGCACCTGCGTGTAGCGTTAGCTTGCTTACTCGGCAACATGCTGTCGCCACTGCTGCTGATACATGTTTCCCTGGGACAGTTCCTCATCCCCGTTTCCCATGAGTTCCAGTGGCCCCGCCAACGGGTCTCCGGTGTGCTTACCCTGCTCGCCCTGGTGAGTGCAGTGGCCTATCCGATGGTCGGAAGGCTGGCCGACCGTTTCGGACCGCGCAAACTGATCCTGATCGGGCTCTTGGGCGCCGGCTCCGGTGTATTGGCTTTGGGGTTCGCGACCCGGAGCGTCCTTATTTTTTACGCAATGTTCGCCGTGGTCGGGGCGTTCGGCTCGCTGTCGAGCACGATGATTTATAACCAGGTGATCTCGCGCTGGTTCGACAGGGCCCGGGGCCGCATGTTGGGGCTTACTGCCGGGCTCGGGAATGGGCTCGGCGCCGCTATCATGCCCTTCGCGGTGTTGATCTTGATGAGCGACTGGGGCTGGCGCGCAGCGTTCTTCGGCCTGGGTTTGATCGAGATTGCCGTGGGGCTCCCCGCGATCCTGTTTTTGCTCCAGGATGCGCCGCGAAGGGCCCGCGGCCAGGCGCCGTCCGCGGATGACTTGCCGGGCATGACGCTCGAGCAGGCGGTGCGCACGTCCAGTTTCTGGCTGACTCTCATTGCAATCTGCCTGGGGGCCGGTTGCCTGACCGCGGTGCTGGCCCATGTTGTGCCGATCCTCACGGACCGCCATTTTCCGGTCAGTCAGGCGACCCTGGTGGTGTCGCTCTTTGCCATGGTCGGCGCCGGGTGGATGGTCGTGGTGGGCTTGCTGCTCGACAAGATCGATTCTCCACGGATCATCGTGCCCCTGTATCTGATTTCCGTCCTTGGAGTACTCGCGCTCGAGCGCGGCACAACCCTAACTGAGCTGGTCGCCGGAGGCGTGATGATGGGCATCGGCCTGGGTACCGAGTATGCCGCCTTGTCTTACTTCATCTCACGGTACTTCGGGCTGAGGCGCTTCGGTTTGATATCCGGAGTCATGTACTCGGCCGTCACCATCGCCCAAGGGGCCACTCCCTATCTGATGGATGTGGATTTCGATCGTCACAGATCCTATCTGCTGTCGCTTCACCTGATAGAGGGGGCACTGGTATTGGGTGCTGCGTTCATCGCCTGCCTGCCACGCTATGAGGCCATTAAGGCGTGGCCGCAGAAGGTCAAAACTGCATCGACAGCTTGAAGTGGAATTCGCGCCCAACCCCGGGCAGTACCGAGGCGTTGGAGTCGACGTCGTATTCGGCGATGAAGTAGCGCTTGTTCAACAGGTTGTCCACGTAGAAATCCGCGCGCGCACCCTTGAATCTGGCATAGGCGCCGGTTTTCACCAGCACGTACGCGGGCAGTCTGATGCTCCCCGGGATCGAGCCCCCCGTCCAGGAGTCATAAGTCAGCCCACCGGTCACTCCCCAGATTCCGCGCTGGTCATAAGTCGCGAATAGACTGGAGGAAACTCTCGGCGTGGTGTGCAGTGTGTAGCCATTGGCCAACCCCAGGAATTTGGCATTCGTCTCGAACATGCCGCCGTAGCCCTGGACTCCCGCAATGCCGGCTTGCTCGGGTGTGATGATCAGGAACGGCCCGCTGCCATTGCCGCTGGCGAGTTGCTGAACGTGCTGCAGGGTTACGGTGCCTGTCAGGCCAAGAGACCTCGTAGCCAGGTAGCGCAACTCGGTCTCGAAGCCTTCGCTCTTCTGCGCGTCGATCGAATCGTCGTACACGTCGACATACTGGTTCGTCTGTCTGTAGAGGTCCGCGGCCGCATAAAGACGACCGTCGAATAGTGAGGTCTTTACGCCGACTTCCCGGAGTGTCGACGTTCCGATCGCGTCGTGTCCGGTTACGAGAGCAGGGATGACCGCGCCCCCCTGGTCGAGATTCAACGAGTGGGACTGTGCGTAGGTGAAGTAGGGGACCAGGTACGGATTCTTCACGCTGACACTGAAGTTATAGCTCACGGGGCTTGCCCTTTCGGACGACCACACCCCATGGGTCCCCAGTGTTCCGGTGTCGTTAGATTTGAGCGAATAGTTGTCGTCCCGGACCCCACCCAGGAAGTCGAGGTGGCCGAATAGCAGTGCGTCTTCCAGGAGGAAGGTCGCAGCATCGGATTGCAGGCTGGTGGTAGCGTCGTCCCATTGGTAGTTGCCCGTGGGGCCGTTTCTGTTGAACACCGCGTTGAAGATCTCGTCCGGGGTCTGGGGTCGCGACAGGTCCCACCGGTCCTGCACGTTGACCCCCGAGTTGAGATACGCTGCGGAATAAGCGTGGGAATACCGGTAGCTGGCGCCGATGACGGACTGAAGTAACAGTTGATCGCCGATGGTGCGCTTATCGTCGTAAGTGACGCGCTCTTCGTTCACCGTCGTGCGGAACTGCGTGGCAAACCCGACGCTTTGATAGTTGAGGGCGCTCAGATACTGGCTGAAAGACTCCAGCTTCAGCTTGCCGAAGTTGCCAAATCCGCGCGTCAGTCCGATATAAAAAAGCGGGGTGCTGGCGTCATTGATGTCCTGCGACGAGATGGCGGTCTGCCGCGGCGATAGGTTCACGAGCCCGACGGCTGCTGGATTCAACTGGGTGTACGGGTTGGGTGTGGCGAGCACGCCATAGGCCGGGAGAACGTATTGCTGGATCCCGCCCGCGGCCTTGGCGTTCGCAGCCGCGAAATCGGCATAGGTGATGTAGCCCTGGCCCGGCTGAACGATCGGCGTCAGCGCCGTTCCGGAGGTGTACTGGCCGTTGTCGATCAGATTCTGGGTGACGCGGTTCCAGCCGAGGTCCTTCAGGTAGCCGGTGGAATTGATGAACTGCGCGGTGGCGGACACTTTCCAGTCCGAGGCCAGATCGCTGTTGAAGGTGAGTTGCGCGGTTTGGCTCCGCGGATGCTCACCGAGATAGAAACTGCCGGAATCGACCAACTCCACGAAGCCGTACACACCGGCCCGGTAATCGCCAAGCGTCAACGGCAGGCCCCCTTCGAGCGTAGCCTGCTTCTGGTCGTAGCTGCCATAGGTGACAGAGGCCGCCCCTGTCGGCCCGCCCAGGTACCTGGCATCGCCATCGAGCGCGCTCTTGGGAACGAAGTTCATGTAGCCGCCGATCTGGCCGGCACCGTAGGCCGGCGAAGGCGGCCCGCGGACCAGCTCGATATTCGAGCTGGCGTCCACCGGCGTTGGGTAGGTGGCAATGTTGGTGATCTGCTGGAAGCCCTGGAAATAGGTGTCCGCGATGGTGCCGCGAACGTTCAGGCTGCCCGGAACTCCGAAATAGCTGCCGGTAGAGGTGCCGGCAGCGACCGCCGTGAAATCGTAAACGGTCTTGATGTCGTAACGATCGAGCAATTGGTCGCTGATCGCGGTTACCGAGCGGGGCGTATCGACGAGGGATTTGTCAATGCCGAATGCCGCCGTGCTGTCGCGCTCCTGGATAACCCCGGCCAGATTCGGGGTGCTGGTGACGATGACCTCTTCGAGCCTCCGGTCGTTCGGAACAGTGTCCTCGTCGGCCCACACCGCTCCCGTAGATGCCATCTGGGCGAGCAGACACAAACCTGCGAATGAGACAAAACGCATGGCCCCATTGACGCACAAGTCGTGGGGAAGCGCCCGTTAGCCGTTAAAAGCGGCTGTTAGCGGTTGTTAGCGCGACGTTCCCCCAAGGGACAATGTCCAACGGCGGCGCCTTGATCCAATCCGCCAGCGGCGCCGACAAGCAACCTCTGTCCCCTATGGGCGAGATCTGGGTAATTCTTGGCGCCGCGGTCCTGGCCGCCGGTTTCACGGACGTATTCCTGGTCGTGTTGAACTACGACGAGACCGGCTTTCTCGCTACGCGCATGTGCAGGTGGCAGTGGTACTGTCTACGCGGCGTGACTCGGCGGCTGTCGCGGCGTTGGCGTCCGTTTGCGCTGCGTCAGGTTACGGGGCTCAATATCCTGATGAGCGTGACGATCTGGCTGGGACTCGTTGTAGTCGGATTCGGATTGATCTACTACGGCCTCATGGCCGGGGCAAGCTTCGAGTATGACGGCCGGGGAGTAGGGGCCGGGTTATTCAGCGCCATGTACTTGAGCGCCGCGCAGCTGTCCACTGTCGGCACTTCTCAGATCAACGCGCAAACCGACCTGCTACGCACCCTGACGATCGCCGAGACGTTGAGTGCGCCCTTGCTGATTACTTTGATTCTGACTTTCCTCCTGGGTGTGTACCAAGTCATACGTGACCTGCGTACCCTCGCCTCCAACTTTTCCGATGCCGAGCACGGAGTGGGTAGCCCACTGACCAATCTCGAGCCCTACCTCCCGGATGGCCAGGGATTGGACGGTTACCTTCAAGCGATCAACGCCAGCTTCTGGTCCTATACCGACGGATTGCGCATGCATCACGTGGCGTACTTCTTCCAGAGCGGCCGGGATCAGTTCTCTTTGCCTTACGTGCTTTACGCGTTCGGCGCGACGCTTGCAGCATTGCGCTGGGGACTTCCGTCAAGTAGCTCCGTGCCCAGGCAGCCGCAGCTCACTCGGTTGATGGCTCAATTCGAGCGCTTCACCGACTACCTGCACGGTCAGCTGGGGTGGACGGGCGAGGTGCCCGCAACGGTGTCCTTCGAAAAGTTTTCTGCCGCCCATGACGGCGCGGTAGAGACGTCGGACCTATGGACCGGTCGATTCTTGCGCATGAGTCGTCATATGGAGAAGCTGGCAAGACTTGCACCTGCGCGCGAATCTCAAGAGGCCTACATGCGTTATCAGCAATGGCTCCCTTTCGCCTACCGGTGCGACCGGGCGACGTCGGAGGTGAGCCGGGATCTCGACTACCAGCCGCTGGAGACGGTGATCCGATAGCGTTAAACCGACACGCCGTCGTCATCATAGAGCGTGAGGTCATCGGGCCGGATACGCCACCCGGACACCCCATATCGACGGGATCGTGGTGTCAAACCACGGTGGCAGGCAGCTCGATAGCGTTACATCGACTACCGGATGCAGTGATGTCAACCGCGCCACTCCAGACTTATCGCTCAAGGAGTGACACGCGCCGCGGACCCGCGCGACGTCCGGCCCGCATCCCGACTCGCGCGGACTGTCACTTCAAACAGTCCGCGCTCCTTGCTGCCAAGCTTGCGCACCCCTTTGTATTTCAACAAGTACAGATTTCGTACTTCAAACAAGCTGCGCTGTGCCAGACATTCGCTTCCGTCCTGCAGCGTGTTTCAAAAAACTGTAAAGAAACAAAAACACTGCTTCCCTAGGCTGCACGGATCCCTTCCCTGCGGCGAACCAACACCAGGTTTGAGGTGCGCTGTGTTAGGAAGGGTATCGACTATTATACACATTTCTTAATCTAACTTAACTTTAAGAAGACGATCTCGTGAAAACACAAACTACCCAGCAAAAGGCTGCGGTCAAAGCCACCGCGGCAATCTCGGCGCTGATCGCCGTTGCAGCTGCAGCGGGCGCCCACGCAGACACCATCTCCATCGGCAACTACACTCCTATTTTCCAAGGCATTTCCGCAGCGGGTGCCACCGTCGACGGCCAATTCGCCTCCGTCCTGCAGATCAATCTCGATGCTCCCGGAATCTCCTTCACCACCAGCCCGCTGTGTTCAGGCTGCACGGCGACTGCCGGCGCGAACGTGGTCACGAAGCAAACGGCCGCGCAGTTCCTGGCCTCCAGCGGAGTGGCGGTCGCCATCACCGCTAACACGTACATCAACAATGATGGCCTGCCGACCCCGACGTCGGAGTCCGGGCTGCAGGTGTCCAACGGTACCCTGGTGAACCCGGACCAGAGCGGCTTTGGCGATCTGCTGATCTCGAAGACCAATCAGGCGACGTTCGCCACGGGCGGCAGCGTTTCCAGTCTCGCCGGCGTCTATAACGCCATCGCAGGCCAGCAGGGCCTGATCCTCACCTCGGGCTCGAATACCGGTTCGGCGAGCAGCGGCAGTGCCAACCGGGCGGGTGTGGGTCTTTCCCAGAACGGCCAGTACATGTACCTCGTGGACGTCGACAACGTGACCCTCAACAGCGAGGCCAACCTGTTCTCCGCCCTCGGCGCCTACAACGCGATCAACACAGACGGTGGCGGCAGCGCCGAGCTGGAAGTCTCCAATGGCAAGGGTGGTGCCACCAACTTGAACAACAGCGGGACGAAGGACATCGGCGCGGATCTGGGCATTTACGCCGCGCCGCTCGCCCCGGTGCCGCTGCCGGCGGCCGTGTGGCTGTTCGGTTCGGGCCTGATGGGCCTGCTCGGTTTCGGCCGTCGCCGACTTTCGGCCTAAAGGAGTCACTAGCATGAATCGACTCATTTCAACCCGAGTTCTCACGGCCGCCCTGGCGCTGGTGGGTGCCTCCGCCTTGATGGATGCGCAAGCGCAAATCGTCAGCGTCACCCCCTATACCCCGATCTACCAGGGCATCAGCGAAGCCACCGCGACCATCCAGGCGAGTGCCGGCACGGCCTATGGCTATGTCATGCAGATCAATCTTGACGCGCCCGGCATCAGCTTCACCACGACTCCGCTGACCGTCGGCGGTTCACCCGGCGGCTCGGTGGAAACGAAGTCGCAGACCACCGCCCAGTTCTTACAGTCCACAGGGACACAGGTGGCCATCAACGCGAACACGTTCAACACCTGCTGCAGCACCACCGCGCCGGCAAACGAGACCCTCAACGGCCTGGCCATCTCCAACGGTCAGCTGGTGTCTCCCGACGCCGCGGGCACTGCGGATCTGCTGCTGTCGGCGACCAATCAGGCCTCGATGGCCGCTGGTGGAACCGCCAATCTGACGGGCATCTCCAATGCCATCGCGGGGTTCGGCTATGTCGTCCAGAACGGGAAGAACGTTGCGTCAGGTGCCAGTGGCGCTAACACGGCTTCGGACCCTCGTATGCTCGTCGGTCTGTCCCAGAACGACCAGTACCTGTACCTGGTGGCGATCGACAGTGGCAGCTCGGACGGCAATGGCGTCACGGGCTCCGAAGAGGCGAACGTCATGCTCGATCTCGGCATCTACAACGCGATCAACTTGGACGGCGGCGGTTCAACCTCGATGGTCGTTCAGGGCGCCAATGGCAAACCCGACGTCCTCGAAAGCCCGTTCACTGGAGCCGAACGCTATGACGGCAACAATCTGGGCGTCTACGCACAACCCCTGGCCCCGGTACCGCTGCCGCCCTCACTGGTGTTGTTCGGCTCGGCATTGCTGGGTTTGCTGGTCGTGAGCCGCCGCCAGTTGCTGATCTGACTCTATTCCCGGGCTGACCCCCTAACCCCCAGGCCCGCAAGACGCCCCCGCAAGGGGGCGTTTTCGCCATTTGAGACGGGCCTTGACCCCTATGGAATGACTTTCACCAACTCCTTGACCGAGCGGCTCGGCATCGCACCTTCCGCCGTGAGCTCCCGACGCTCCTCGTTCCAGTGCAGATGCGTGGTCAGCCCTTTCCCTTTCTCGTAGTCATAAGACACGCCGTCGTCATCATAGAGCGTGAAGTCGGCTGACTTCCCCGGATACACGCGAATCTCCCGGAGCGGTTGCGGCGCGGCCGTGTTCTGAATGTCGACGCCCATGGGAATAATCGAGCCGGCGCGCACGAACAGTGGAATGACCTCGATGGTTGCGGCGACCTCGACCGTCTGCCCGCCCTTGAGCTTCTCCTGGGTCCAGTAGTTAAACCAGTCACTTCCGGCGGGTAGGTATATCCGTCGGCTCTCCCGGCCTTGCTCGGTCACGGGTGCGACCAGGAATGCGGGACCAAACATGTATTCGTCGCCGATGTTTGCGACATTGGCGTCGTTCGGAAAGTCCATGAACAGGGCCCGCATGAACGGGGCACCCGTGTCATAAGTATGCTTGCCGAGTGAGTAGATGTACGGAATCAGCGTGTAACGCAGCCGTAGGTACTTACTGATCACGGCTTCTGCCTCCTTGCCATACGACCACACTTCCGTGCCGCTGCGCGAGCCGTGCGCACGCATAGTCGGGGTAAAGGTTGCGTATTCGTACCAGCGTGTAACCAACTCCGGGTAATCGTCGTTGTGTCCTACGACGTCGCGTGCATCGGACGGGTCGAGCAACGGTTTGCGTTCCGGTGTGTGCTGTTGGGGAAACGGCTTCCACCCGCCAATGTCATTGCCCCAGTAGGCCAGGCCGGAGGCGGTGAAGTTGAGGCCGGTTGGGACCTGGCGCTCGAGCGCCTCCCAGGTTGGATCGAGGTCCGATGACCAGAACAGGCTCCCGTAGCGCTGTGCGCCCAAATACGCTGCACGCGCGAGGATGAGATTGCGTTTATTGGGTCTATCCCGTCGCGAGCCCTCGGAGATTCCTTGCGTATGCACCAGCGGATAGAGATTGTGGTAGCGATCCCCTGAACCGATGCTATAAAAGTAACCGTCCGGTACGACATCGGGCTCGGTCTCATCCAACCAGAACCAGTCGAACCCTTGCGAGGCGATGTTGTCCCTGATCCTGTCCCAGTACCATTCGCGTGCCTGCGCGTTGGTGCTGTCGATCAGGGCACCGGCGCGATCGCTGCGCTCGGGCAGCCCGTCGACCGGGTTGCCGTCTCCATCCTTGAGTAGCCAGCCCTTTGCTGCCAGAAAGTCGAAGTAGCGCGATTCCTTCTCGAAGCGTGGCCACACGCTGATCAGGCTGTGCACGCCCTGCTCATGCAGCCTCGCGTTCATCGCTGCTGGATCGGGAAAAGCGACCGGGTCGAAATCGAGCTGACCCATGCGCGTCCAGTAGAACCAGTCGACGACCATGACATCGAGCGGATAGGCGCGTCTTCGGTACCCGTCAGCGACATCCAGCACCTGCTGCTGAGTTTCGTAGCGCGCTTTGCTCTGGATGTAGCCGAAGGCCGCCTTGGGCGGGAGTGGTGTGACCCCGGTTAATTTGCGATAGCCCGCATACAGTTCATCCGGTGTCGCCCCTGCGATGATGAAATAAGAAACCCGCTCGCCGACGTTCGAATGCCAGGTCGTGCGACCGTTAATACCCGCAGACACGACGGTCTCGGAAGGATTGTCCCAGACGATGCCGTAGCCTTTGTTGGTGACCAGGAAGGGTACGCACACCGTTTCGCCGGCGGCCGCATCGTAGTTGTGCCTACAGTCGATGGTGCGGCCCCGATAATCCAGAATCCCCTGTTGATTCTGCCCGAGCCCGTAGTAATGCTCGTCGGGAGGTGCGTTGAAAGTCGCCCCCGCGCGAAAGGTTTTCTCGCCGTTTACCGTGTGCGGCGCCATCTCCCAACCGGTCATCTCCAGGATTGGAGTGCCTTCCGGCGTGCGTACCTGGAGCGATACGCGGGGGAGGGATCGCGAAAAGTAGCGCTCCGCCTGGCTCGGTGTACCCGGCCGGGGCTGCGCCTTCACCTCGAGCGACATAGCCGGGGAGGAGAACACATCGCCCGAAACCGCCGCCTGATGCGTCCACCCCGCGGCATCTGCCGCGCCTATGAAGCCGTGGCCAGGAGGGGCCACCGCAAGAGTTTTATCGACACTGAGTGTTACGCGCACGATGTTCGGCGCGTAAGGCTCGATCGACACGTAACTCCCGTTGCGGTCGAGGAGGCCGAACGGCGCTGCAGCGGCTTGGCCCGCGAACGCGAGAGTTATGCAGAAGACACAGAGCATCCAGGCAACCGGGCTGTGCCGGCGGGCCCAGCCTGTTACCACGCATTCGCACGGCCGTTTCGGCTCATGGCTCGACTCCTCGAGCATTGTCGTTCCACCCCGTCTCATGCCGATCGATTTATGATAACGCTACCATAGTACGCGGCCCGGTGACGGCATGAGTTCCGGTGATCCCCCTCTTTTTCCCTGAAGTGGCCCTGGAGGGCGAAATCCCCCGGTGCCCATAATCGGAACCAGCAAACCTGCGTTGTGTACCGGAAGGAAAAACAGTGACGTCTGTGACCCGAAGACCCTCTTTGCCGAGATGGCCCCAGGCCGTTCGAGCCTGCGCATCCTTATGTCTCCTGTTGGTCTTGACCCAACCGGCCGCTTCGGGCGCGCCGGCCGCCGCGCCACGTGACGGACAACATGATTTTGATTTCGGTGCAGGCACCTGGCACACGCACATCGTGCGCCACTTAGACCCGTTCGACGGCAAAAGCCCCGTGATCGAGATTGAGGGCACTGTCAGTAGCACAAAGGTATGGGGCGGGCGTGCCTGGCTGGAGCAGATCGAAGCCGAGGGTCCGAAGGGTCATTGGCAGGCCTTGAACCTGTTTCTTTACAACCCGACAGCGCACCAATGGAGCCAATCGTTCAGCAACAGCAACGCCGGCACCATCGGTGCACCGTTCGTTGGCGAGTTCAAGGACGGCCGCGCGGAGTTGTTCTCCCAGGACACCTTTAACGATAAAGCGAT
>Ga0209169_10000579_pt1 | contig 22266 bp, 23 predicted proteins | sample HubBroMetageWRM4_FD_188346 | JGI IMG/M metagenome (GOLD analysis project Ga0209169, IMG submission 188346) | Warmed soil microbial communities from the Hubbard Brook experimental Forest, New Hampshire - Hubbard Brook CCASE Soil Metagenome WRM 4... | ecosystem: Environmental > Terrestrial > Soil...
AGGCGAAAAGCGAGTCGTGTTTGTTGGCGACTCCATCACCGACTATTGGAAGTTGGCAGATTATTTTCCTGGCAAGCCTTACATCAACCGCGGCGTCGATGGGCAGACCACGCCCGAGATGCTGGTACGTTTTCGTCAGGATGTGATCGACCTACATCCCCAGGTGGTAGTCGTGCTGGCGGGAACCAACGATATTGCCGGGGTCACCGGACGCACGTTGAACGAGGACATCGAGGCCAATTACGCTTCAATGGCCGAGTTAGCGCATGCGCACGGCATCCGGGTGGTGTTTGCGTCCGTTCTCCCCGTCCACAACTATACGCACGATGCTGAGGAGTCTTTCGCGCTGCGTCCACGCGATAGAATCCTGGCGCTGAACAAGTGGCTTCAGGACTACTGTGCCAGGAACCATTTCGTTTATCTCGACTACTTCAGCGCACTGGTGGACGAAAGAGGCATGCTGAATCGCTTACTGGCTGACGATGGACTCCATCCGACAAATGCTGGGTATAAGATCATGGCGCCTCTGGCGGAGAAGGCAATTCAGCAGGCGCTGGCGGAAAAGGGCGCCCAGTAAGCTGGAGGTAGATGTTTCCGATGACACTCAATGTGGCGGATTCAAATCGGCAGTGCGTCTTCGAGTGCGTGGTTCTGTTTTTTCGATCTCGTCCACGCCTAGTCCTGGGCGCGCCTAGTCCAGTCGGGTGGATGTCCCCAACCGCCCTCATAGACAAAGCTGGCCAGCGGCTTTCGTTTTCGCGGGCTCGCAACTCTCTTTTGTAATTTCTCGGGAAGTTCCGCCGAGTTGCCGGGGAATCCAATGGCCACGGCGGCGACGGGCTCGTAATCTTGAGGAATAGAAAACTCGCGGCGCGCTTTTTCGACATCGAAGCCAGCCATCTGATGCACCACCAATCCCAACACGTTTGCCTGAAACGTGAGATTGGCGATTGCCTGGCCAACATCGTGGAATGCGTGCCGGTTGGTTTCTTCCGTAGAGCTAAACATCAGCTTCGCAACGGACAAGAGAAGCACCGGGGCGTGCTGCGCCCATTGGACATTGAATTCAACGAGACAACCGAGCAGGCGGTCGAAATCGGATTTACTTTCCTTCGTGGCCACGAGAAAACTCCACGGCTGCTCGTTCATGCAAGACGGAGCCCAGCGTGCCGCTTCCATCAAACTGGCCAAGGTTTCTGGCTCGACTGATGTTGAGGCGAAGGCAAGAGCACTTCGCCGATCCGCAATCAAAGGATGAATCGGGCAGTGACAAGTTCGCTGCGCGTCATCCAAAAGTTTTGGTTCGGCCGCGTCATTCGCCATCAGATCTCCTCGTTCTGGTAAGGTTTCTACCGCGGATCTCCTACCACTGATCTTCAACAGCCGGACGGCGCTGAAGCACACGGCCAAGTACGCGTTCTTCAAGTGCGGCGAAGCGGGCGCTGCCGCGGGTTCGTGGTCGAGGTATGTTTACGACTTCGTCGAGTGCAACGCGGCCTCCCTCAATTAAGATGACGCGATCCGCCAAGCTTAAGGCTTCGGCAACGTCATGGGTTACGAGCATGGCGGTAAAACCGCGGCTTCGCCAAATGTCTTCAATGAGTTGCTGCATTTCGATGCGCGTCAGCGCGTCCAACGAGCCCAGTGGTTCATCCAGAAGCAACAAATTCGGATCATGGACCAGAGCGCGAGCCAAAGCTACCCTTTGCCGCTGCCCTCCCGATAAAGTAGCGGGCCAGTCGTTGGCTCGTTCTGCCAGACCAACTTGCGCCAATACTTTTTGAGCTTGCGCTATGAGTGCAGGTTCCAGACCGAGCATGACGTTCGGAAGAACTCGTCTCCACGGCAGCAGCCGAGAATCCTGGAACATCACGCGAACGTCGGGTTTCTCGTGCCCCGCAACTTTGCCCACAGAGATGGTTCCCGCTTGTGGCGTCTCCAATCCGGCGACTGACCGCAAGAGAGTGCTCTTGCCGCATCCGCTGCGCCCGACAATGGCGACGAATTCACCGGCCGGGATCTCCACGTCAAAATTTTCGAGCACCGTGCGTTCCCCGAATGCGATGCTGACGTTCTCGATTGCGACTGACACTCCGCGCGAGCAGCGCTGGTTCTCAGCTTTAATCTCTCTCGAACTGAAAGTGACAGGCAAAGTGATTCCTTATCGTGCCGTCTCGTACGCCGGATTCCAGCGCAGCCAGTAGCGCTCTAATCCTTTGGCCAGAAGATCGGCGAGTTTTCCTAAAATCGCATAAAGCAGAATGCCGACCACCATGACATCCGTCTGCATGAATTCGCGTGCGTTCATGGTCATGTAGCCGATTCCCGAGCGCGCTGAAATAGTTTCCGCTACGATCAGAATCACCCACATCAGCCCAAGCGAAAAGCGCACGCCGACCAGAATGGAGGGCAAAGCTCCGGGAAGAATGATCTCGCGGTATAGCGACCAGCCCGACAGGCCGTAAGTTCGGCCCATCTCCAGAAGTCCGCGATCGACCGAGCGAATCCCGTGAAAAGTATTGATGTAGACAGGGAAGAATACACCGAGCGAAACGAGAAAAAGTTTGGCCGATTCGTCAATGCCGAACCACAGGATAACTAAAGGAATGAGAGCCAGAGGAGGAATATTGCGGCCCATTTGAATCGTCGTGTCGAGCAGCGTCTCGGCCCAGCGCAGTGAACCGGTAAGCAATCCGAGCAAAAGTCCGAGTCCACCGCCGACGACAAAACCCGACAAAGCACGCAGGGTACTGACTCGAACATGCGTCCACAATTCGCCCGAGGCGCTGAGTTCGATGAACGAATGCACGACTGCGCGTGGCGAGGGGAGAAAGCGGCTGGGTAAAACCCCCGCGGAAGATGCCCACTGCCAGACGATCAACAGCAAAATGGGCACGACCCAGGGCAATGCTCGCTTCGCCAGATTGCCACGCTGAAGTTGAGTCTTCATGGCGCTTTTCTGATCCTGATTCACGACTTCGCTCTTAGCGTTTGGCTTGGGTTCCTGTTGACGTTCCCGGCAATATCGCATCGCGGACATTAATGTGTTTTGGAATCAACCTGAGGTCGTAGAAGGTGTCCGCGATTCCTTGTTGCTCCGCCAGTACAGCGTCGTTCATCGGTGCTACGCCGTAGCCTCCTCGCGACAGCGCTAGTTCAAGCGTGGGCTGATCCAAACCAATTTGCGGTTGTAGTGCTGCAGCTGCTTCTTTCGGATTCGTTTTCGCCCACTGATCTACGATTGCCAACTCCTCCAGTACGATCGCAATTACATCGGCTCGCCTTGCGGCATACGTTCGCGACGCAAGAAAAAACTGATGATTGCTCACGACACCGTTGCCGTCTGCCAGAATGCGAGCTCCGGTTTGCCTTTGAGCCGCGGCGAGAAACGGCTCCCAGATCGCCCACGCGTCCACACTGCCGCGCTCGAAGGCCGCTCGCGCATCTGCCGGAGTGAGGAAGACTGTGTCGATGTCCTTATATTGCACTCCTGCTTTTTCGAGCAGCTTGACCAAAAGAAAGTGAACGTTTGATCCTTTGTTGAGCGCTACTTTCTTGCCCTTGAGTTCAGCCACCGTTCTGATGGGCGAATCTTTGGGAACTAGAATGGCCTCACCGGCGGAGGCTGATGGTTCGCTGCCGACGTAAACCAGATCCGCTCCAGCAACCTGGGCGAAGATGGGCGGAGCTTCGCCCGCGATACCGAAGTCTATGCTGCCCACGTTCAAACCCTCAAGTAACTGTGGCCCGGCAGGGAATTCCGTCCACTTAACTTCAACGTGCAGCGGCGCCAGCCGTTTCTCCAAACTGCCGCGTGCTTTGAGCAGCACAAGGGTCCCGTATTTCTGGTATCCGATGCGGATGACGTTGTCGGCATTCTGGGCCAGAACGAATGGCGCAAAGGCCAATACGGCCAAGACGCATTGAACGATCGTGCGCTGCAACATTACAGGTAGAGAATTGCGCATAAGTCTGAGTCCTAAGTCGGTCGTTATTCACGAATAGAATGAGGGTTTCGGAAGCTGGTGGTTCAACGCCCAGTCTCCCAACTCGCGAATCTTGTAGTCGACCGGATCATGCAAAGTGTGAGTGCGCAAATTGCGCCAGAAACGGTCGATCCTCGCCGGACCGGCAGCGGCGCGCGCTCCCATTACTTCGAACATCCGGTTTGTGATCTCCAGCCCAGCCTTGCTCGTAGTAACCTTGGAGGCTGCGACATCAAGCGCACACTTGCCACGCTGATTTTCAGTGATCGCGTCTCCGCTCTCCCACGCCCTCTGCAGAGATTCTCCCGCGATGTCTGTGAGCGCCTGCGCAGCTTGAAGATTCACAAAGAAGTTGCCATAGTTCGCCAGAATGTAAGGATCTTCCGTCGCGTTTTGCGCAGTTGAAGCAATCCACGGTCGCGTCTGCGCCAGAGTGTAGTTGCGCGCCTCCTCCAGCGCGCCTTCGGCGATTCCCAGAAAAATATTGCTGAGAATCAACTGCGCTATGCACGAACGCAAAGATGCTCTGATACTCCCCAGTGGTCCCGGTGTCTTTAAGAACTCTTCCTGTCCGGCGGCCACATCGCAAAACTCCACAGTTCCGCTGTCGGTTTGCCGCTGTCCCATAGCGTCCCAGTCGTCGAGAATGCGAATTCCCGGCCGGCTCGAAGGTATGGCGGCGACCATGAACTTCTCGTCCACGGACCGAATCGCGGAGACGATCAGCATGTCGGAGTCAACTGCCCCGGAACAAAAACTCTTTCGTCCGTTGATGAGGTATCCACCATTCTTGGACGCGAGGTTTGTACGCTTGTCGAGCGGATTGAGCGCATTGCCCCAGAACCATTTATTCCGTACAGTCTCAGAAAAGAGCTCTTCGGTCTGCGCCCGCGATCCGTAAAGCGATACGGAAGCTAGCATGAGGTGCTGAAAGCCAAACAGATGGGCTAGGGAACTATCGACACGCGCGAAGACTCTTATGAGTTTCATCGTGTCCGACCACTCCATTCCCCAACCGCCGAAGTCTGCCGGAATCGTGACGTCAAGTAGCCCGCTCGTGCGCAACAAGTCTCTTTCAATCTTTGCCGTGCCGCCCCGCTTATCGCGTTCAACCGCGGTTTGCGCAAATGCCGCCGCCAACTGGTCGGCAATCTCAAAAGCATGTTGCCGGGGCGGAACATTAACCGCGATGTGATTCACCGTAGAAAGCATTCCAACCCTCCAGTGACCCACTGCTGCCGCAGCAACATGTCTGCTGAATGAGTGTTGCTATAGCAGCACCTGTCTATTGGCGGAACGGCCTGATATTCGCCGTAACCGCCTGAAAACTTGAAATTCATGGACATAGCCGCGTACCTCCATTGGCAAGACAATTGCCAAAGCTGATGTGGAATTGAGTTCTCCCGGAAAGAGACTGAAATTATGGAAGTTTTCTGGTTCTTACCGACTCACGGAGACGGTCGCTACCTCGGCGCCGCCGAACAGGCGCGAACCGTCAATTACGGTTACCTGAAGCAGGTTGCTCAAGCCGCCGACCAGCTTGGTTTTCAAGGCGTTCTGCTGCCTACTGGCCGATCCTGCGAAGACGCATGGGTCGTGGCGTCAACTTTGGTTCCGGTGACAACGAAGTTGAAGTTTTTAGTAGCGATTCGCCCCGGCATCACGTCTCCCACGGCTGCAGCGCGAATGGCCGCGACGTTCGACCGGCTTTCCGATGGACGGCTACTGATCAACGTCGTGACGGGCGGCGATCCAGATGAAGCTCTCGGTGACGGTGTTTTTCTCACACACGATGAGCGCTATGAAGTGACCGAGGAATTTCTCCAGATCTGGCGAGAGGCCGTTGGTGGCAATGCAATCTCGTTGAACGGCAAGCATCTTCATGTAGAGAATGCGAAGGTTTTATATCCGTCGGTGCAGAAGCCGCATCCGCCGCTCTATTTCGGAGGATCGTCAAAAGTTGCTTACGGCCTGGCGGCACGACAAGTCGACGTTTACCTCACCTGGGGAGAACCGCCGCAAGCGGTTGAAGAGAAAGTTACGACCGTTCGACGTCTTTCCGAGGAACAGGGCCGCTCTGTCAGGTTTGGCATTCGACTGCATGTCATTGTTCGCGAAACAGAGCAGGAAGCCTGGGCCGCAGCGAACGATCTGATTCGCTATGTCGATGACGACACCATCGCCAGGGCACAAAAAACATTCGCGCGCTTCGACTCCGAAGGCCAGCGTCGCATGGCGGAGTTGCATCGCGGCGGTCGCGAAAAACTGGAAGTCAGTCCCAATCTCTGGGCAGGCGTTGGTCTCGTGCGTGGAGGCGCTGGCACGGCACTGGTTGGTGATCCGGCCACCGTAGCGAGAAGAATGCAGGAATATGCCGACCTCGGAATTGAAACCTTCATTCTGTCCGGCTATCCGCACCTCGAAGAAGCGTATCGCGTGGCCGATCTGCTGTTTCCCCATCTGCCGATTACTGCGGGAGCGGAAAAATCAGTCGGAAACATTACTGGTCCGTTCGGTGAACTCGTTGCGAATGAGTATCAGCCGCGCACGACGACGCCGGTGCCAGCACAGCAGAGCTAGGGGGAAAGTTGAACGATCAGAAGAGGCCAAAGTTCGCGCTCGTCGCCGTTTTGATCATTATTGTGGGGGCCACATCGGGCTGTGCCCGCAAGGCTTCTGATAAGCCCACGACCATCAGGCTTGACTACGCCTATTACAACCCTGTGAGCCTGGTAATGAAGGACAAGAAATTTCTGGAGCAGGAACTCGCCGGTGACGGTATCTCCGTCGAATGGACGCAGAGCCTGGGCAGCAACAAAGCGCTGGAACTGCTCAACAGCAAGAGCGTCGATTTCGGCTCGACGGCTGGCGCGGCGGCTCTCATCGGAAAAGCCAATGGCAATCCCATCAAAGCGATCTATGTCTACTCTCGTCCCGAATGGACCGCGCTCGTCGTTCGCAAAGACTCTCCGATCACAAAAGTCGAAGATCTCAAGGGAAAGAAAGTGGCCGTGACGCGCGGAACCGATCCCCACATATTCCTGTTGCGCGCCCTTCACGAAGCGGGACTCACTGAAAAGGATGTTGAGCTGGTGGTGCTGCAGCATCCCGATGGAAGAATCGCACTTGAAAAAGGAGACGTCGACGCCTGGGCCGGCTTGGATCCGATGATGGCGCAGACCGAGCTTCAGAGTGGCTCCCGGCTCTTCTATCGAAACGTGAACTTCAACAGCTACGGCGTACTTAACGTACGCGAAGGGTTTGCCAACCAATATCCCGCGTATGTCGAGCGCGTCTTGGCTGCCTATGAGAAAGCACGTCTCTGGGCCATTCAGAACCCCGATGAATTCCGCAAACTATTTGCCGCCGACACCAAGCTCGATGATGCTGTCATCACGAAAGTTCTGGAGCGTACAGACCTCACAAATTCGACGATCGGAGACAACCAGCGACAAGTAATTATCGCCGCCGGTGACGTGCTGAAACAGAATAATGTGATCAACAGCAGCACCGATGTGAACGCAACTGTGAACAATCTGATTGCTCCTCAATATGTGCAAGTTGTGGTCAACAAAAATCTGGCGCAAAAATGAGCACCGCGGAGCATAACCGTAGGCTCGAGTGGAAAGACGCTATTGCGGAATTGACCACGAAGCCGCCAGACGACATCAGACGAATCTATATTCCCGATCGGCTTCTCGGCTGGATTATCCCAGTCGGAGCGCTGCTCGTATGGGAACTCTTTGCGCGCCTGGGGATGCTTCCTCCCAATTGGCTGCCCGCTCCCACTGTCGTCGGCAAGACGATCTATCAGTTGGCAGTTTCAGGCGATCTATTGAAACACGCCGGAATAACCATAGCCCGCGTGGCGGTCGGATTTCTGCTCGGAGCAAGCGCAGGCACGCTCCTCGGCGGTCTCACCGGCTACCTAACGGTAGCACGCAAACTGGTGGATCCTACGTTGCAGGCGTTGCGCAGCGTTCCTTCGATCGCATGGGTTCCACTTTTTTTGTTGTGGCTCGGCATTCAGGAAACCTCGAAGATTGCTCTCATCTCTGTAGGTGCATTCTTCCCGGTCTACCTGAATCTTTCGGTCGCCATGCGACACGTCGATCCAAAGCTGCTTGAAGTCGGAAAATTGTACCGCTTGAGCAGTTTCCAAATGGTTCGCAGGCTCATTCTTCCCGCGGTTCTGCCCGAATACATCGTCGGTCTTCGCACCGGATTGGGCCTGGCGTGGATGTTCGTCGTCGCTGCCGAGCTCCTGGGAGCAAGCAGTGGAATCGGATATCTCATGATCGACGGCGAAATGACTGGGCGTGCCGCAGTCATCTTAGCCAGCGTGATTCTTTTCGCCATCTTTGGAAAGGTCACCGATTGGGGCATGAATGCCATCGGTCGCCGGCTACTAGGTCACAGAGCCCGCTGATTCACTGCCATTCAGCTTATGGTCAATACTGATTTCGATCAACACGGCGCGCTCAACATTGAAATCGCCCGAAAAGCTTTTTCGAGTTCCAAAGGCTCTCTCCTGGCGTTGAAAGATATTCTGCTGACCATCAACTCTGGCGAATTCGTGTGCATTGTCGGCGGCAGCGGCTGCGGCAAGACGACTTTGTTGAGAATCATCGCTGGTCTGGAGACCGACTATGAAGGCGCCGTTTTTCTAGACGGCAAGAAACTTACGGGGACTGGTTTAGATCGCGGTGTAGTTTTCCAGGAACACCGCCTCCTGTCGTGGCTCACGGTACATGACAACGTTGGCTTTGGACTTGCAGGCCTAGTTTCAGAAGACCGCAGCAGAGACATTCGACACTACATCAGCTTGGTTGGGCTACCTCAGTTCGAAAATGAATATCCGCATCAGCTTTCCGGTGGCATGTCACAGCGCGTGGCCATTGCGCGAGCACTGGCAGGGCGTCCCGAGGTTTTACTGTTGGACGAACCCTTCGCATCTCTGGACGCGCTGACTCGTATGCGCATGCAACAGGAGATCTTGCGCATTTGGCAGGCTGAGCGAACCACGGTCGTGTTGGTCACTCATGACATCGAAGAGGCAGTCTACCTTGCCGACCGGGTTGTCATCCTATCTCCACGGCCAGGCACGATTATGAATATCCTGCCCGTCGATCTGCCGCGGCCCCGTGACCGAGCGGATCGAGAATTTGTCCGAATGCGCAAGTCCATCCACGATGAATTGCTTGGGTCGGGCAGCGAGAACGATCTTGCCCCTGAACCTGTGTCTGACAATTTCTAAATGGCGAACCTATCAGGAAGGTTGGACCGACGTCGCAGTTTTTCGACCACCGGGCAGTTCACCGCATTGCATCAGCTTGGCCCGAAGAATATTCCGGCTGATGCCGAGCAACCGCGCCGTCTGAACCTGATTGCGATGACAGAATTCATAGGCTGTTCGCGTGATCGCCATATCGATATCCGCATATAGGTTAGGACGTCCAGTTTCAAAAACTTCAAGTAGTGCCTCATGCAATGCTTCGAAAGGCTGGGCTGGAGCACTGGTCGTGATCCGCAATTTAAGAGGAGAAAGCCTCAAGTCTTCCGGTCGAACCACATTTTCGCGGCAAACCAGCAGGGCGTGATGGATGACATTTTCTAGCTCTCGCGTATTGCCTGGCCAGGAGTGCCCGCGAACCAATGCATCGACAGCCTCCGCGCTCAACGTGGGACCCTTCAACCCCAGACGTTCTCCATAAACTCCAAGAAAGTATTGCGCTAACGGCAGAATGTCACCGGGCCGTTCGCGCAACGGAGCGATATGCAGCATAGCCACCTGCAGCCGGTAATAAAGATCTTCACGGAAACGTCCCGCGGCAACCGCATCCTCGAGATTTACATTGGTCGCAGCCACCACGCGAACGTCAATCGCTACCGGATTACGCGAACCCAGCCGAACCACCTGGCGTTCCTGCAGCACACGAAGCAATTTGACCTGCATGGCGAACGGCAGATCGCCGATTTCATCCAGGAACAATGTTCCGCCCCGGGCCGCTTCGAACCATCCCGCACGCGCGACCGTTGCGCCGGTGAATGAGCCGCGCTCATGACCAAACAATTCGCTCTCTACTAGGCTCTCAGAAAAAGCTCCGCAATTCACCGCTACAAAAGGACTATCGGCCCGTGCACTCAACTTATGCACGTGTCTGGCAATCAGTTCTTTGCCGGTACCTGTCTCCCCCGTAACCAGCACGTTCGCGGAACTGGGTCCAATCAACTGCATTCTCTCCAAGAGTGCCTTGGACTTAACGTCCTCAAACACTAACGCAGACGCCCTCGGATTGAACGGCACGACAGGTGTAACGGGGAAACTTAGAAGTGGTTTGGGAACCGGCGAGAGAGACATGATATAAACTCTACTATACTAATCGACATAATATGATAACACGCGATACATGTCAAGACACGCTACAACTCCCCGAGGGTAGAACCTTGCAGATAAATGCACTTACTCAGGGACTGTCTGCGCCTCGATCCTAACCGCGGCCAGTAACCTCAGCGCTTGGTTGATTTACCGCGGCAGTCTCCTCTATCGGCGAAATAATCGGCAACGTCCTCGCTTTTTGAGTTGCAAACGATGTGGCCAAGTTCGTGCCGCAGGGTATGATCTGGGCCGGAGTAGATTCTTTCGCGAAAGATGCGAGCGTTAATTACGGTCACCTTGGCATCGCATATCGTGAACGCCGATTCCGAAGTTGTCACGTCAAAATGGCGAGTGATCTCCCGCCACTCTCCATCAGTACATGCGACGATGATTTTCCAGTCCGCGGGATAACCGAGAGGCGCGACAATTTGCTTTAGCGGTTTGGTAGCAAATGTACACGCTGCAACCGTTTTGACACCTGCAGGATAGATTATTGTGCCGAATGCTGGTGCGGCGAGCGATGATAAAATACACCACAACCATAGGAACTTCTTCATCGGGGTTCTCCGTGGTCAGGTCTCGGTGTGGGTGTCAGCCCTACCGAGACCGTTAAGTGTCACGCGGTCAGCCGCGCGTAAAAAGTATTAGGTGCGGTGGTCCGAGGTAGTCTGCTCTCCACCCCGGACCGGCAGCGATTTGTTTCCATCCGTCGCTCAGCCCCTTCTCGCCGCGGTGGCCGAAGCGTGTGCCTCTTTCAACTTCTGTGCACACTCATCACAGCAGACTTCCACTGTCTTGCCACCAATTTTGACTTCGATCGAATTCGCATCCAGCTTGCAATCGCAAGCTGCACAAGTTTTCTCAACCATGACATTCCTCTTCAATACCCGCGATTCGGGTAAGATCAGTAGGCCACGCAAGAAGTGAGATCCGCTGTCAGAATCTTTAGCGATTTGGCGGGACAGGTACTAGCGGTGGGTGCTGACAACAGGTCCTAACAATAGATCGTAACCAGAGGCGCTAACGACCTAGCGCCGACTGTCTGAACTCCGAGGGCGAGCGACCGTAGGCTTCGCGGAACGCGGCGCTGAAATGGCTGTGGCTGGAGAAGCCGAGGTCCAGGCCTAGAGCAGTCAGATCGTCATATTGCCCCAGAAGATCCAGCGCCCGCGCCAACCGTAGTCGCAATTGATAACGATACAAGGGCAGGCCTTCCACTTGCTGGAAAACCTGCGTGAGATAAACCGGTGAGCCGCGCACTTCGGCGGCGATTTCGGCCAAAGTCCATCGTCGAGCCAGATCGCTCGACAACACGAGCTTGATCCTGTCAACCAGTCGCTGGCGTCCGGTACTGGCACCGGCCGCATGCGTCGTGCGCGGCCCGAGCGACCGTTGTACCAGAGTCAAGGCCAGGCTCTCACCTTCCAAAGATTCGGCGATGTTCTGCCGCAGACTATGCCGCAGTAATGCCACAAGCGCTTGGGCGCGCGCGTCAATCCGTAAACGCTGCTGTCGAAATGCGAGCGTCGGCCCGTCGCGCAGAAAACTATTGGGCGCCATTTCACGCAGCAACGATTCACTGATGGCCAGTGTCAGACTGGCATCGCCGCCCGGTACGGGATGGCTGACCCTGTAGCCTTCGGCGCCGTTGAAGAACAGCACCTGATTTGCCTCAGCTACGGCTTGGTCATTTCCTAAATGCCGCACGTACACGCCGCGATACGGAAACACTAGTCGGGTGGTTTCCGCGCACTCTTCCACGTTCTGGTGCCGGTGGCTGCCCTGGCAGTAGACATCCCGAATCGTAATCGTCGGAGATCTCAGCAGAGATTGAACGACAAATTCAGGCATGGATCTACCTTCGTTTTCCAACCTACACTCTCGAGGTTAGCATGTCCCTTTAATCCCACGAGTTCAGACGACGGGATGGCCGAGGCAGCCTGAAAACAGCCCCACTAGCCACCAAAAAAATATTTGTTTAACGCTCGACAACGGGAGTATACTGCCTTCGTTATCTGGTCCACTTATCAGACCAGTTGGAGTTAACGTGCCCGCTTCCGCCAAGCCCGACTTCGAGATTGTCCGAAGGAACAAAGTCTACGAAGAAGTCGCCAAGCAAATCGAACGCCTGATTCTGAAAAAACTTAAGCCTGGTGACAAACTGCCCTCCGAACGCGAGTTGGCAGAGATGCTGAGAGTAAGCCGCAGCTCCATTCGAGACGCGATCCGAGGCCTGGAACTGATGGGCTTGGTCGAGCCGCGTCAAGGCGCTGGAACAATTGTTCGAGAGACCTCAGCTGAGTCGTTGATCAATCCTTTTGCCAACGCGCTGAAGCACCGGCGGGAATTGGTGACAGAACTCCTGGACTTCCGCAAGATGCTCGAACCACCGCTGGCCGCGCGTGCAGCTACCCACGCTTCCGCGGAAGAAATTTCTGAGATGGAAGAAATTTTGCAGCGACAAGAGAAAAGACAAGCTCAGGGAGACGCCGCTATTGCCGAGGACGCAGAATTTCATTACAGCATTGCACTGGCTTCCGGTAACAGCGTTGTGCTGAAGGTAATCGACACGATCATGGACCTGCTGCGCGACACGCGGGAACGCTCTTTACAGGTGGAAGGACGTTCGCAAAAGTCGTTAGCCGGTCACCGGAGAATTCTAGCTGCCATCAAGCGCCACGACACTGAGTCGGCTAAGTCCGCCATGCGGCGGCATATTGAAGATGTCGAGGAGATCGTACTTAACAAGTTCTGACTGCTGAGGAGTGGCTTCCACAGGGTTTACTTAGTAATTATAACGCCGCAAAAACGAGGGTTTCGATGAGCTACACAGAGCTTACGGTTTGGACGCGCGGCATCATTATGGATAAAGAAGGCCGCGACATAGTCAACTCCATCTCCACTTCCGCACGTATCGAGGGCAAATATGCTCAGGCGATGGAAAACTATGTCGATAATCCCGATCGCACGAATGCCCCGACCCGCAAGTACTGTCGGGTGAGTGACACCATATTAGAGAACGAACTGACCTATGAAAACGAGCAGCCCAACATCGTAGTTTTGGTCGAGGGGACGATGGTCAAGGGTTGGGATTACATGCGCGGCATGCCTCCCGGCGGAACGCTCGTGATCAACACGCATTACACGCCGGAGTACATGATCCGCTTCGTGCCCGGCGCGGAGCGACTGGCTCAGCTCGTTTGTGTGGATGCGGCGAAGATCGCCGACCACAAGTGGCTCTACTACCGGCTGGGCGAACTCGGACTGGATCGCCTCTCGACCGAAGGCGCGGCCGAACGCAACAAATCAATTGCACCCGACATTGCCGCTCCGCTGATTGCGGCTGTAGTGAAGACTACCGGCATCGTCAAGATGGCGACGATTGAGCCGATGATCGCTAACAAAACGGCGTTTGACATTGCGCTCGACGAGTTGCACATCATGAAGCTGAACCCAGTGGCAGCATAGGAAGGATCACATGTCGACCAAAGGCACAAAAATTCCCGAACGGTTGCAGATTCCGTTCGCAGGCATTACACCTGCGCCATCGCAGGAAAAGGGCCAGGATCTTTTCCCAACTGGCAACTGGCGTTCGATCAGACCGGTATATCGAGACAAATTGCCGCCCTGCAACAACGCTTGCGGAACGAATGAAAAAATCCAGGGCTATCTCGACCTCGTAAAGCGCGGCAAGTATCTGGACGCCTACGCCCTCATCAAAGAAGACATGCCTTTTCCGTCGGTCACTGGAAGAGTTTGTTATCACCCTTGCGAGCAAGCGTGTAACCGTGGGAAGTACGATGAGGCCATCTCGATTCGCGCGGTCGAACGGTTTCTCGGCGATCTCGGACAGGCGCTACCGACCGATGTGGTTAAGGCTGGGACACCCAATGGTAAGAAAGTTGCCGTTGTCGGATCAGGTCCGGCAGGCCATAGTGCCGCGTACCAGCTTGCACGTCTCGGCTACCAAGTGACGATTCTTGAGAAATCCCCGAAAGCCGGTGGCCTCAATCGCGGCGGTATTCCGGACTGGGTGCTTCCACAGCACGTACTCGATCGCGAGATCGAACGCCTCGTCGAACTCGGGATCACAATCAAGACCAATGTCGAAGTGGGGAAAGATGTCACCTGGGACGACTTAAAAAAGAATTACGACGCCGTCGTCTTGGCTGTCGGCCTCACCGAACCCAATAGCGTGCGAGCTGAGGGTGAAAATAAAGAAGGCGTACATTACGGACTGCCGTTCCTGCGCGATATCGGCATGGGCACATCCAAAGTCAAGCTGGGTGCTCGGGTGGCCGTGATCGGCGGCGGGAACACCGCCATCGACTGTGCCCGCGAAGCGCTGCGGCAAGGCGCCGCGGAAGTAACGATGATCACGGTGGAGGCCAACTCCGATGAGATGCCAGCCTCTTCGGAAGATCTGCACGACATGCTCGAAGAAGGCGTGGAGCTGATGCACGGCCGGGCAGTGACTGCGGTGCTCGGTAACGGCAAAGTCGAGGCCGTGCAACTGCATCCGGCGCGCTTCTCTGGCGCTATCAATGCTTCGCCAATCTCCATCGATCGGGAGGCGGCTGCCAACCACTTTGCTGTCGACAACGTCATCATCGCCATTGGACAGAGAGCGGCACTTGGCTGGTTGCCGGATGAGTTCAAGAGCGAGCGTGGCACCATCAAAATCGATCGCTTCGGACGTCTCGGTAACACCAACTTTTTTGCGGCAGGCGACATCGTGCAGTTGGGATCAGGTCAGCCGCTAATGGTTGTGAACGCGGTAGGCGATGGCAAGCGCGTCGCCTTCAATCTGGACAAAGTGCTGCGTGGTGAGTCATTGGAGCCGCGGACGATTCCCATCGACGTAATCTTCGATTTGAATCGCATGAATATGACGTATTTTCCGCACTTCCCCCGCGTTGAACAGCAGTTGTTGCCTGCAGCAACTCGGCGAAAAACGCAGGATGAAGTGATTCAGGCCTTTACGGAAGAGCAGGCAGTAGAGGAAGCTGGCCGATGTTTCAGTTGTGGCACCTGCAATGCCTGCGACAACTGTTATCTGGTGTGCCCCGAGCCATGCATCACACGTCCGGAACGTTCAAACGGCCTCTATAAGATTCTGGTCGACTACTGCAAAGGTTGCCGCGTGTGCATCGAGGAATGTCCGACGGGCTGCCTAGAGGGCGTGCCCGAACTCGACTTCGACACGGGAGTCGTACGCATGGATACAGCATTCGCCATCTCGCCGGGATTGCACGGACGGCAGGCGGAGGAACTGCGGAATCTGGGCGATCGAGCCCCGAAGAACATTTAGAAGCGGAACATTCAGAAATTGGAGTGAATCATGGCAACGGTTACCGCAGCAAAAAAGAAAACAGTGCGGATCAATGGCTGCGTTGCGGCAGCCCAGGCCGCCAAGTACGCCGATGTCGATGTGATTGCGGCCTATCCGATCCGCCCTTACACCGCGACGATGATGGCGCTCGCGCAAATGGTGGCCAACGGAGAACTCGATGCCGAGTACATCGTCGCTGATAGCGAGCACTCGCAATTGAGCATCGCGCACGGCGCTGCATCAAGCGGAGCGCGCGTTTTCACCGGCAGTTCAGGGGTAGGCGTCCAATTCGCCTACGAACTTTATTCGCCGATTTCCGGCAGTCGTATGCCGGTACAAATGATGATTGCTGACCGCACGCTTGATCCGCCCGGCGATTTCGGTTCCGAGCATACCGACGCGCTCTCTACCCGCGACATGGGATGGCTCATGGGCTGGTCCTGCGACGCGCAGGAAGCATTCGACAATCACCTGATTGCTTATCGCATCGGTGAGGATCCCCGCGTGCTTTTGCCGCAGATGGTCTGCCAGGACGGTTTCTTTGTCTCTCATATCACGGGTGACGTCGAATTGCCCGATTCCGGCCAGGTAAAAGAATTCCTGCCGCCCTATAAGCATCCCTACCCGCTCGATCCGCGGCATCCGGTGTCACATGGCCCGCAGATCATGCCGGAGCAGGGTCCTCCGCTCCAGTTAGAGCGCGCGCGCGCCATGGAAGATTCGATGGCGGTCATCGAAGAAGTTCATGAGGAGTTCGCGAGCATCTTCGGGCGACGCTATGACCCATGGCTTGAAGAGTTCATGACCGACGACGCCGATGTCGTCTTTTTCCTGCAAGGCGCTCACGGGGTGACGGCACGATTCGCCATTCAGCACATGCGCGACAAGGGACTGAAAGTCGGTCTCGTACGGCTACGAACGATCAGGCCCTACCCGACCGATCGTGTGAAGGAAGTGCTTAGTAAATTCAAAGTGGTGGGCGTGATCGAGACGAATATGGGACTCGGCAGCGTGAGCAGTGGCGGCGTGCTCTACGCCGAGGTTTGCGCGGCTCTCTATGAAAGCTCCAAGCGGCCGCTTGTCCTCTCTTTCATGGCGGGGATGGGAGGCGAGGCGATTGTGTTGAAGGAATTCTATTGGATGACTGAGAAAATGTTCGAAGTGCAGAAACACGGAAAGATCGAAAAGCGCACTCATTGGGTGGGATTCGAAGAATAAGAGATCTAGCGATGGAGAGCCGGGCGTCGCTCGGCCACGGAGGAATGATATGGCAACGATAGAAGTTCAGCGGCAGCTACTCCCGATTCTCGACAGCCCGAATCAGGGCGCGCGCTTCTTCAACCCTGAATTGCCGTCCAGCGAGCCCTTTGTTCCCGGCCATCGCACCTGTGCCGGTTGCGGGCCCTCCATCCAATATCGGATGACGAGTAAGGCGGCGGGCGACAATACCATCCTGGTCGGGCCGACCGGCTGCATGTATGTCGCGAACAGCTCGTATCTGTGTACTCCCTATAACGTGCCTTGGGCGCACACCCAAATTGGCAGTGCGGGCAGCTTCACAGCTGGCGTTGCAGCGGCCTATGAAGCCATGATCCGCAAGGGCAAGTGGAAGGGCGCATTTCCAAACATCATTTGCGAAGCGGGTGATGGCAGTGCATCCGACATCGGCCTCGCCTCAATTTCGGGCGCACTCTATCGCAATCACGATTGTCTGATCATCTGCTACGACAACGAACAGTATGCGAACACCGGCATCCAGGCATCATCGCGCACGCCTTATGGGGGCATGACCACATTCTCTCCTCCGGGTCCGGAAGTTCCGGAAGGAAAAAAACTATTTCCCAAAGATCTCGCCCGCATGATGGCAGCCGGCCATCCTCACTGCTACGTGGCGACCGCGAGCGTGGGCTACCCCATTGACTTGATGAATAAAGTGCGCAAGGGACTCAACCATAAGGGTGCGGCCTATCTGATGGTCTATACCCCATGCCAGAAGGGCTTCGTGTATGAGACACCGCGCTCCATCGATCTAGGTCGCCTCGTCGTGGAATGCGGACTCTATCCCATGTGGGAATGGAGCCCGGAGAAGCGTGCCTATGACTACAGCTTCCGCCCGGCCAGTATGCGTCCAGTATCTGAATATCTGAAATTGCAAGGCCGCTTTGGTCACCTCCATGCTGAGCACATCGCTACCTTGCAGAAGTTCGCCAACGACCAATGGCGGATGATGGGCGTGACGCTGCCTGAGGCATTGATCCAGGCCGCGGATGCGAAAAACCTGGTCAATATGTCATCTGCGGCAGAAGCCACTGCCGTTGCGGAGACCGTATGAACACTAAAGCGACTCCACCGCCTGCAGCTCCCGAACCGCAGGAAAGCTACATCGTCACTGAAGGCAAAAAGCGGGGCTCAACGCGAGACGTGCGGACGGAAGCGGCGTTTGATCGCTATTACACCGTTCTGCGCGTGCATCCAGGCGACGCTATCCTTACCGACAACTGGCACACGAATGAAGTGCTGAACCACGCCCGTAACAACTTCGAAGGAACTACCTTCGCGATGCGGACGCTCGAAGCCTGGGGCGCAATGATCGAAAACGACCACCGTGCCTATTACACGGCCGGCGGACGAGTGTGGGTTATGGATCTGGAGCCTTCCGCGGGCAAGAGGCCACGGCTGCCCGGCGCCGGAGCCGGCAAGAAGTAGCTTAGCTTGCGCCGTATCCTGCTCATCGACGACACGCCGGAGATTGCCGAGCTTCTGACGTTTGCCCTGCGCGACCGAGGCTATGAGGTGTACGCAGACGGCTATACCCCTGCCGTGAACGAACTGGTTCTGGAGCAACACGCCGATGCGGTCGTGCTCGACTGCTCTTCTTATGACATGAGCGAGGCGCTCTTCGACAGCGTGCGTCATCATCCGAATCACGCCGAGCTCCCCATAGTCATCATCAGTGACACACCGGAAAAGGCTGACGCAAGCCTCCGTTCCCGAAATGCTCGAAGAGTCTCGCTGATTCCCAAACCATTCACAGGGTCGCAAGTTGCAAGAGCGCTCGATGATCTACTTGAACAATGATCTGCTGGAGTAACGATGCCGTTGTGGAGCATGGACGAGTGGCAATACCTCGAGCGCGAGGTCGTTACCGACCCGAAAGGTAAGCGGTGGACTGTGGCGCTGATGGACGTGCTTGGTCAGGAAGGGGATCCTGACATGCCGAACAAGTTGCTGGAATTACAGTATTCATCGGGCCGGTATTTCACGCTCATCTATGCAGATGGCGGAGCCCTACAGCGGGAACGTGGCTTTGCCTCGCTAGCAGAAGCAGAGAACGCATACCGCGAGCTTCTTGTCGCCGTGATCGGCGGTAGCATCGATCCGTCTCAACCGGTATTCCGGCAAAACCTGGAAGACTAGCGGGATGACGATTAATTAAGAGATTGACAAGAGGGAAGAGCATCCGGCATTTACCGCATTTCACCGGCCGGGATCCAGATCTCTCATCACGACGTGAAGCACCTGCCCCGTTTGCCGTGCATCACGCTCGGAGACCGTCGGCTTTAGACCGCTGTCATCATGATCTCGATATGTGCGCGCAACCGCCGGTAGTCGTGCGCACCCGCCGCGAATGAGTCCCGCTTTCTCCGCGACAGCGAGCCGCGTGTCGAAAGACCAATCGGCAATCATATCGGTGGGAGCGCCGGAGGCGATCAACGCACTCAGCCCTTTGTGCTCCAGCGCGTCAGTTACGATGGCCTCCAGAATTCCGCAAGAAGTCCGCAGCGCCATTTCATAGTCTGCTTGCTCGAGGGCTCTTCGACTATCGATATAGGCCTGCTCCACAATGGGCCGAAGCTCAGGGTTGTGAACAAAGTCGAACCGGTGGGGAGGTGAAGCCTCTGAGGATACAGACGAACGTCCGGAAACGCCCTGGCTATCGCCAATTCCCGAGAGCGTGGCCTCGGCTTGTTCTAGGACGCCCAGCAATCGCGTAACAATCTCGGTCGGAGCCGCTCCTGCGACAGCGTGGCCGTCCGCTGAGCGCATCAGGAAGGCCTCGCTGAACGATCGGGCAAGCCAATGAGCTTTGCTGCCTCCGGATAATTGATTGATGGTTACGCCGCAATCTTCTTGCCAGGCACGAGTGGCTGCAATCACGGAGCTGTTGGAGGGCTCATTCGTCAACGCCTCGCGAACTTGGCGTCCGCGGCGGATCAGGCCATCGAGGTGCGATACATAAGTCCCAATCTGCCCACGCAGGCTCTCATCCATGGTGATATCTCGAACTTAACACCTAGCTTCACAAAGAAGCTCGCGACATCACGAGCCTCAGATTTGAGGGTAGTGGCTCAATTTGAATTCTTACTTTTCCACAGCAACCACACGCCAAAAAGAACAGGCGCGATCCATCCGAGAAAGAGCACGTAGAACACGATGAGGAACAATCGAAGCGCAAGGGCAGGGTCATGCTCACCCTTCCAAAAAATGCCGAAACTCCTGTGGGAGTAGAAAAGGCCAGCGCTGATGGCGGCGATTAGCCATGCCGCTCCGATTGCCAGAAACACATACGGTTTCATACCTCAACCTGCTTCACGTCCAATAGTCCCACTAATTCCTCAATATTCCAAACGTGACTGCTGATCCCCGCTTCCATCGCTGGAGTCACGCGTAACGTCTGATGCACGCGGGCAAAGTTGTAGTACATGAACCAGAGCGCCACGGCAGCCGCGTGATTCTCAACCTTCTTTGAGAAAGCGTTCGTGATGCCACGAATTCAGCGACCGCCGCTAGCCCTGACAAATTCAAATTGAGCCACTACCGATTTGAGTGAATCCTTGACACCTCGAGGCAAGCATGATAACTTGCCCCCGCAAGTGGTTCGATAACTGGACCAGTATATATTATGGTCAGTAATGAGCCAAGAGTTCCGCGAGTTCACGTCCATATAAGTGAGCTGGCAAAATTCTGCTGAACTAAGTAGTTCTTGCAGTGCGCTGTTAACGTGTAACGCGCTGTCATTGGAGACATACCTATGGCTGCATCTCCGGACTCTCTAATCCACCCCTCTCGTATCCCCAATCGTTGGGTCCAGTTGACGGCGGGCATCGTCGCGATGATGGCGATCGCAAACTTGCAATATGCGTGGACTCTCTTCACCAAACCCATTCAGGCACATCTGCACGTTAGTCTGGTCGCTGTTCAGTGGACGTTTACTTTATTTGTCGCACTGGAAACTTGGCTCGTACCTTTCGAAGGATACCTTGTAGATATCATCGGACCCAGATTTATGCTAGGTCTGGGCTCAATCATGGTCGGACTGGGCTGGATCGGATCGGGATATGCGGAGACGATCAACGGCCTGTATTTCTGGTATGGAGTGGGCGGTATTGGCGCCGGGATCGTTTACGGGGGCGCTATTGGGAACGCGCTGAAATGGTTTCCCGACCATCGCGGTCTCTGCGTGGGCCTTACTGCCGGAGCTTTCGGCGTAGGCACCGCGACGACTATTGCTCCCATCGCTGCCATGCTGAAAGTTTCAGGCTATCAGCATACGTTTATTGTGTGGGGAATCATCCAAGGTGTGGTGGTGCTGGCTTGTTCGCTCTTTTTAGCAAGACCGCCAGTGGGCTGGACACCGTCAAACTGGAAAGAGAAAGAAGCGAAGATCAAGGCGAAAGTGAACACTTCGGCTGTCGACATGACACCCGCGCAGATGCTCCGACAGCCGTCTTTCTATGTCATCTATCTGATGATGACGATGTTAGCCTTCGGTGGTTTAGTGGTTACTGCACAACTTAATCCGATGGCCTCCTCGTACCATGTGGATAACATTGTTGTGGCCTTCGGCATGACGGCTTTAGTGCTGGCTATCACCGTAGACAGAGTACTCAACGGTTTCACACGTCCCTTTTGGGGATGGGTGTCGGATCACATCGGCCGCGAGAATTCAATTTTCATCGCTTTTGTTTTGGAGGCAATCGCGGTTTATGCGTTGCTCCAACTGATCAACCGCCCAGTCTGGTTTGTTGTGTTATCAGGTCTGTGCTTTTTCGCTTGGGGAAATATTTTCTCGCTGTTTCCTTCGCTCACCGGCGACCTGTATGGAAGAAAGTGGGCAACCACCAACTATGGAATCGTGTATACCGCAAAAGGCGTGGCTGCTGCCTTTGCCGGGCCTGGTGCCGCATGGCTTTTTGCCAGGACTGGTTCGTGGACGAAGGTCTTCTGGGCGATGATTGTGTGCGATCTGTTGGCCGCATTCATGGCTTTGTTGTGGCTGAAGCCTATGGCAGCCCGCGCTGTCCGAAATTCGGAGCGCACGACTTCGGTTGCCGATATGAGAGCGCCGATAAAAACGCGAGGAGTGGCATAAAACATAAAACTTGGTGGTGACCCGGGCGTCGTGCAAGCGCACTTTAATCATGCGGAGGCATAAGCCGCTTTGGCCTTGACGGCTGTGCTCACAGCCGTTTCTTTGCTAGATCCTTCAGCGTTAATCCTGAATTGCTCAACCAGGCGACGGAGTTTGGTCGAGGTTTCGACCAGTTGCTGCGATGCTTTTTGAGTGT
>Ga0209169_10000580_pt1 | contig 22259 bp, 23 predicted proteins | sample HubBroMetageWRM4_FD_188346 | JGI IMG/M metagenome (GOLD analysis project Ga0209169, IMG submission 188346) | Warmed soil microbial communities from the Hubbard Brook experimental Forest, New Hampshire - Hubbard Brook CCASE Soil Metagenome WRM 4... | ecosystem: Environmental > Terrestrial > Soil...
GTAGATCGGAGATGCGAGGGATAAACTTCTTCGCCTGTGGAAACGATCGTATGTACTTGGCTACACGGGGATCGCGGCCGGTAAGAGGCCGGAACTCGGGCACGTAGTGCGGGTTGGGCAGAAAGCGCACATCGAAGACGAGATCGGCATCTTCCGGCACGCCCTGCCGAAAGCCGAAGCTGACACAGGATACGAGAATGTTATTTTCCGCGGACTGCTCCTGAAAACGCTCGGTGATGTGGGCCCGCAGCTCATGAACATTAAACTTTGAAGTATCGATTACGAAGTCGGAAAGCCTGCGAATAGCTCCCAGGTGCCGCCGTTCGGTTTTCAGGGCCGATTTCACCGGCGCATCGGTGCCCAGCGGGTGCGGCCTGCGGGTCTCGCTGAATCGTCGCATCAGCACCGAGTCAGACGCTTCGAGGAAGACTACCTTGGTTGGAATCATGCGCCGGACGGATTTCAAAATCCCCGGCAGCTTCTCGAGTTTGGTGCCTTCGCGGACATCGACCACCAGAGCGGTGCGGCGAATCTCACTGGACTGCACCGCCAGGTCGGCAAATTGCGGAATCAGTTCCACCGGAAGGTTGTCGACGCAGTAGTATCCGAGATCTTCGAAGGCCTTTAAGACTGAGGCCTTGCCCGATCCGCTCATGCCGGTAATGATGACCAGCTCGGGCGGATGTTGTCCGGCAGTGCGAGTTTTTTTCTTCACGATTTCTTTCGAATCTTTTCCTGCGTGGCCCGACTTCTTTTGCCGCATAGCTGCGATAGTAGCATCGAAAATGGCGCTGCCGAAAACGGAAATCTCGATTTGTCTCAGTACCATAGCGAAAGGTAAGCTATGGCCTCATGAAAAAGTTCGAAGAACTAACCGAACGCGAAGTGCTGGCCCTGGCGATTTCGCTGGAAGAAGAGGACGAGCGGGTTTACGCCGATTTTGCCGAGGGTTTGCGGCAGGATTATCCGGCGTCGGCGTCAATGTTTGAGGGCATGCGCGAAGAAGAGTCTGGACACCGGCGGCGCCTGATTGAATTGTTTCGGCAGAAGTTTGGCGAACATATTCCTCTGATTCGCCGCCAGGATGTGCGCGGATTTGTCGATCGCCCGGCGTTATGGCTGGTGCGCCCCATGCGGATCGAAGCGGTGCGCAAAGAAGCCAGTACCATGGAAGTGGAAACCCGCCGGTTTTACGAAGCGGCCGCGCTTCGCACCCGGGACGCGAGCGTCCGGCAATTGCTCGACGATCTGGTCAACGAAGAACGTTCGCACGAAGAGCGCGCGCAGGAACTCGACAAGCAAAAGCTTCCCGCCAATGTAAAAGCTGACGAAGAGCTGGCGCAGCGCCGTTTGTTCGTGCTGCAGATCGTGCAACCCGGCCTGGCCGGACTGATGGACGGCTCGGTTTCCACGCTCGCGCTGAACATCGCTCGATGTGGCCGTCGGCCGACTTCGCGACTCAGTACGCGCTGCTCGCCACCTACAATCACTACCAGGATTTCTTCCGTGAGAACAGCTTCCAGAAAGAGAACGCGACAATCGGGGTTGTGATCCGTTTCCCCTTCTTCGATCTATCACAACGGGCGCGCGCACGCGCCGCAGATGTGGATGTATTGCTTGCCCAGAAACAGGCCGAAGAGGCCAAGAACCAGGTTTCGGAGCGAACCTTGAAACTGCAACGTTCGGTGCAGCAACTGGCCGCCGCGCAGGAGGTTGTTGGTCTGGAATACCAGATCGCGGAGTCCAATCTGGAGGCGACTCGCGTCCGAATCGATGCCGGGACCGCGACCCTGCACGATGAGGGTGACGCCCGCAGCCAGGTTGGCGAGCGTTATGCTGCCCTGCAGGACGCAAGGTTGCAACTGGAACAAGCGCGGATCGCCCTGCTGCGGGAGACCGGCGACCTGGCAAACTGGGTGGGAGTCGCCAAGTAAGGCCCTTCGCTGCTAAGAGTTGGCCGAGATGTACTGGAAGAGCACCTCAAGGCTGAGGAATTCAGCCAGGAAATGTTAATATAAGTTACTCACAAATATGCCTTTGAAAACGTTATTCCTGAATCCGCCCTCGTTTGAAAACTTCGACGGGGGAGCGAGTTCGCGGTGGCCCGCCACGCGCGAGATTGAATCGTACTGGTACCCGGTATGGCTGGCGTATCCCGCTGGAATGTTGGAGGGGGCACGCCTGCTCGACGCTCCTCCGCATCACGTTTCTGCCGATGAGACCATCAACATTGCCCGGGACTATGAGTTCCTGGTGCTGTTTACCAGCACGCCCGGCTTCCCGGGGGACATCCGGCTGGTCACGAAGATCAAAGAGGCCAACCCCAACATCAAGATCGCCTTTGTAGGTCCCCACGTGACCGTCCTGCCGGAGAAATCTCTGAAAGACTGCCCCGCCATCGATTTTGTTTGCCGCAAGGAATTTGACCATACCGTGGTCGAGTTCGCAGAAGGCAAACCGCTGGAAGAGATCGCTGGAATCTCGTACCGGAAGAACGGTTCAGTCGTGCACACTCCTGACCGCCCCGAGATTCAGGACCTCGATTCCCTGCCCCACGTCACCGACGTCTACAAGCGTGATCTCGATGTAACTCGCTACAACGTGCCGTTCCTGCTGTATCCGTTTGTCTCGCTCTATAGCACCCGCGGGTGCCCGGCACAATGCACGTTCTGCTTGTGGCCGCAGACGCTGAGCGGGCACCCGTGGCGCAAGCGCTCCACCGACGACGTTGCCAGAGAGATGGCGAAAGCGAAGCAACTCTGGCCGGACGTGCGAGAATTCTTCTTCGACGATGACACGTTCAATATCCAGAAGGCGCGGACCGTCGAGTTGTGTGCGAAGCTGAAGCCACTGGGGTTGACCTGGTCGTGTACCTCGCGAGTCACCACTGATTACGAAACGCTCAAAGCAATGAAAGAAGCCGGGTGCCGACTGTTGATTGTGGGATATGAGTCCGGTGACCAGCAGATTTTGAAGAATATCAAGAAAGGTGCAACCGTCGACCGAGCGCGCCAGTTCACCAAAGATTGCCACAAGCTGGGGTTGGTCGTTCACGGCGATTTCATCCTCGGACTGCCGGGCGAAACCCACGAGACCATTGAGAACACAATCCAGTTCGCCAAGGAATTGGATGTGGAAACGATTCAGGTTTCGGTGGCGCATGCGTATCCCGGCACCGAACTCTACGACTACGCGATGAAGAACGGCTTCATCGTCGCCGACACCAAGATGGTGGATGACGGCGGCCACCAGATGGCCCAAATCCAATACCCCGGTCTGCCCGCGGATGACCTCATGGAAGCCGTGCATCGCTTCTACGATGAATATTACTTTCGCCCCAAGGCCGTTTTCCGCATCTTGAGGAAAGCGGTCTTCAACAACGTGGAACGGAAACGCCTGTACAAGGAAGCTAAGTCTTTCATGAAGCTTCGCGCTGCGCGGCACAAGTGGGTGCAGGAAAAGCGCGAGAAGGACGATTCTACCGCCGCCATCCAGCCGGCCAAAGCGTAGGAAACCTGTGACGTTCCGCAAGTATTTGGTGCTGGCGGGTGTGGCTTTCTTTGCGGCCACCGGCGACGGCTTCATCGCACGCGGTATGAAGCAAGTGGGGAATGTTTCCCTGCACGACCTAAGCGGCATTTTCCTGGTGGTTCTGAATCCGGTCATCGCATTGGGCGTACTGTTTCTGCTGGTATTCTTCGCCTGTTACATGACGGCGTTGTCCTGGGCCGATCTCACCTACGTGCTGCCTGCGACCTCGGTGAGCTATGTCGTGCTTACTCTGATTGCCAAGTTCATTCTCCATGAGAATGTCAGCCTGACGCGCTGGTTGGGGATATTGCTGATCTCCGCCGGAGTAGGCTTCGTTACGCAAGGCCCGGCTTTAACTCCGCCACCACCGGCAGAGTCAGACGAATTGGTAGGCGCTTCCCTTTCCGCAAGGATAGAGCCATGAAATCGCTCTACACGTGGGGCGCGATCGCGGTGATCGTACTCACTTCCACAGCCGGAGATGTGCTGCTCTCTCGCGGGATGAAACAAGTGGGCGACGTGGGAGCACTGCGACGCCGCATCGGCCTGTGGGCAGTTCTGGCGCGCGTTCTAAAGAATCCCAATTTCCTGATCGGCGTCTTGTGTATGGCCACCGCGTTCTACAGTCTGCTGTTCGGCTTGTCCTGGGGAGATCTAAGTTTGGTGGTGCCAGCCTCGACGTCGCTTACGTTCATTACCAATGCGGTCGCGGCCAGGATCTTCCTGCATGAGCGCGTGGATCAGAGGCGCTGGGTAGCCGCGTTACTTGTGGCAGGCGGAGTGGTGCTGCTGGCAGTATAGGTGGAATTAACTGAACAGCCGCATAAATCCGGCAGCGGGCAAGTCCGGCTGGAGAAAAGCCGTGTTCTTCGATCCCGTAACTTGCGCAATGCACATTGCCGCCCTGTAGCCACTGCGGACTGCACCTTCCATCGTCGCCGGCCAGCCTGTGGCAGTCCAATCTCCGGCAAGAAAGACCCTCGGCCAGACCGTTTCGTTCGCTGGACGATACGCGTCCACGCCAGGTCTGGGCGAATACGTAGCGTGAACTTCCTTGATCACTGTGGACTTCACCAGATTCGCATCACGCGCGCCGGGGAAAAACTCGCGCAGCTCCTTAAGAGCGAGATCAATGATCTCCTGGCGTGATTTCTCGACCAATGTTTTGGATGCACTGACCACCAGCTCTACATAGCTTCCAGTCGACTCAGCCGTGCTCTTCGCTCCAGCCAGCAGCCTCGATTTGTGAAACATCCACTGAATGGTTCGATCGAGCAAGACCGCGTGATCGAGATCGCTGATCTGGCGGTCGAACCACAGGTGAATTCCTGTAATAGGCGAGGACTCGAAGTGGCTCAAACTCTTCCGCAGAGGCTCCGCCGCCGAAGTTTGAGGCAACAAGCGAGGCAAAACGTCAAACGATGCTGCCAGCACCGCAAAATCGAAGCTCGCGTCATTCCCAGCAAGCGAAAGAGTTACCGATTCTGGCTCCGCATGAAAACTCTCCACACCACTGCGTAAACGCACTTCGCCACCGCGGGCCTTGATATACGCCTGCGCTGTACCGTAGAGCTCCGTGAGCGGCACCATGGGTACTCCCATGCGCCCCGCCGGCGCAGACTTCAGAAACGACTCGCGCACCACTTGAGCCGCATACGACACGGACATGTGATCCAGGTCTTCGTTCAAGGCACTGACCAGGATCGTCTTCCAAAAACGTTCGATGGCCGTCTCAGTCTGCCCATGACTTTGCAGCCAGCTCAAGAATGTCTTGCCGTCTTCGGCTGGGGCACGCTTCGCCAGATAAGCCATAGCCCGCGCAATGGCCAACTTGTCCTTCAAACCGAGGCACGCCGCCCCCAGAAATGCAGGAGCGGTATGCAGCGGCGCCGGCAGCCAGGAAGCGCCAATCATTGAAGCCCGTCCTCCAGGCTCCAGAAATGTAAGCCGATCATACCAGCGAATCTTGCTCTCCACTCCAAGACGGGTGTAGAACTCGATGAGATTCGTACAACAGCCCAGCAAAACGTGCTGGCAGTTGTCCACCACTTCGCCGGTGCCGGGATGCTGGTAGGAAGAAGCACGCCCACCCAGGAAGGGTCGGCGCTCAAACAGAGTCACTTGAAAACCGCCGTCGGCAAGGGCACAACCAGCGGCCAACCCAGCCAGGCCGCCGCCCACAATTGCGACCTTGGCTTTCTGCGAGGCTGGCGCAGTCATCACGCCATTCGCTTCATGAAGCCCCGAGCCAGAACCCTGAGTTTCTCTCTGACCGTGAGGGTGATTTTGGGGCCGAAGACGTCATACTGCCTTTGCGCAATCTTTTCCAGTAAACGGCGATAGATGGTGATCAGAACCCAGAGAGCGGGCTGGCTATCTTCGTCGATCAACGGAATGAGTTCGTCACCAGAGCGGTAATATTGCCGCGCTCGTTCGGCTTCCGAGGCGAGCAAGGGGCGAAATCTGGCTGGATCAACGGCAGAGCCCAACTCAGAGGGCAAGATGCCAAACTTGAGCAGGTCTTCTTCCGGCAGATAAACCCGGCCCATGGCCGCGTCCTCTTTCACGTCACGAATGATGTTAGTGAGTTGGAAGGCCAGACCACAACGTTCGGCCAATGGCTCCGCAGCAGGATCCCGATAGCCGAAGATGCGAATGCACACCAACCCCACTACCGAAGCAACGCGGTGGCAATACACCCGCAAGTCTTCAAATGTGCGGTAACGAACCGCGCCGGAGTCTGCGGTTTCGCACAGCAGCAGGTCCTCGCCTTCAACATCCATTTCTGTCCCAAACGCCAACTGGTCCAGCAGCCCGGCCGGAATGTGGTAGCGCCGTTGCGCGTCCGTCAAAGCCAGCAAGACAGGCTCATCGGTAGCCTGCCCAGCCAAAGCCCGGTGGGTTGCATCCAACCACGAGGCCAGCTTCTGCCGCCGTTCCTGGGCGGGCAGCGCCGGATCGTCAGCGATGTCATCACAGCGCCGCATGAAGGCGTACACCGCACACAACGCTTGCCGCTTGGAGCGCGGCAGAACCAGGAAAGCGTAGTAAAAGTTCTTGGCTGCTGACCGCGTGATGCTACGGCAAACAGAGTACGCCACTGCAAGTTGGGATTCGGTGGCCACGAAAGGTGCGGGAGCGGGTTGCACGGCGGCACTCATACTAGTTCGCCCCACTAGTTTGCCCACCATGCCCCACCAGCTTGCTCCATGCCGCGCGGGCCACCAGCGCGAGCTTGCGGGACTTCGAAATCGCCGGCCTGCGACCCAGGACGGCGTATCCCTGGCGCTCGATTGCCCGAAGAATCTCCTGGCCGCCGCGGCTGAACAGTTCGATGTCGAGTGCCAGTTCGCGGTCCACTTTTGCCTTTAACGGCCAGCCACGCCGGAACCAGTCGTGAGCCCGCTCGACCTCGAACCGCACCAAATCGCAGAACACTGGCGTGTTCCTCTGCGCAGCGAGATCGGCCTCGCTGACTCCGAAGCGCCGCAGGTCTTCGAGCGGCAGATAAATCCGGCCTTTGGCGTAGTCGACACTCACGTCCTGCCAGAAGTTGGCCAGTTGCAGCGCCGTACAGGTGAAGTCGGAAAGTTGCTGGCGCTCCGCATCGCGATAGCCGCAAACGTATAGCACCAGCCGGCCCACCGGATTAGCCGAATTCTGGCAGTAACCGAGCAGGTCGGCGAAGCTTGCGTACCGGGTCACAGTCTGGTCCTGGCGAAACGCGATCAGCAGATCGGCAAACGTCTGCTGGGGAATGTCGCATCTGCGGACGGTATCGGCCAAGGCCACGAACACCGGGTGTCGAGGGTGACCCGAATAGCAAGCATCCAATTCAGCCTGCCATTGATCGAGCAATTCCAGTGATGCCGCCGGATCACCGACTTCATCGCCCAGATCGTCCGAGATGCGGCAGTAGGCATAAACGTTGAAGAAGTGCTGACGTAAACGCCGCGGCAAAAACCAGCTCGCTACCGAAAAATTCTCGTAGTGGCTGCGCGCCAGGTGACGGCAGTATTCCTCGGCTTCCTCCACGGTGGGGGCGTTTTCCGGAATCGCATAGCCCGCCGGAAGCCGATGCCAGCCCGCCAGTGCGGTAGGAACAGCCGTCCGGGAGTTGTCGCGTGCGATGGATGCCATGGTCAGTCTCGTCCCCGGGTTGATTCAGAAGCCCATCGGAAAACCGCCTTAGTGACCGGGGATAATGGCGGTCTTGATGTCGCCGTTGCGGTTCAGCATGTGGCGTAGAACCTGCTGCAACCGCGAGAGTGGCGCCTCGCCGGTGATGTAATCAGTAGAACGAATCTTCTTTTCGGCAATCAATGCGAACGCCTTGCGCACGGTCTCCGGAGTGTGATGGAACGTGGCCTTGAGCGTCACCTCGGAGTAATGCAGCCGGTTGGTATCAAGCTGCACCTTGGTGCCGCTGGCGCATCCACCGAAGAAGTTCACCGTGCCGCCCTTCCGTACCATATCGATGGCCCACTCCCAAGCCTCGGGCCGGCCAACGGCTTCAATCACCACATCTCCGCCGCGCTTCTCTGGTGATAACATGCGCACCGCGTCCACCGGATCTTTGACTTTAGTGATTTGCACCACTTCCCGCGCGCCCATTTGCTTGACCGCAGTCACTTGAGAGTCGCGTTTCACCACCGAAATGACCTTACAGCCCACGGCGGTTGCAACCTGTACGAACATCAGCCCAATGGGCCCGCCGCCGATGATAACCACGGTATCGCCGATCTCCACCCCGGTCTCGTGCAGACCCCGCAACACGCAGGCCAGCGGTTCCACCATCGCGGCATCCTCAAACGTCACCCCCGCGGGCATCGCCAGCATGTTGGTTTCAACGATCCGCCGCGGAATGCGGATGTACTCCGCATAAGCGCCGTTGTTGAACAGCAGATCTTCACAAAGGTTTTCCTGGTGGCGCGAGCAATAAAAACACATCTGACAAGGCGCCGAATTCAGCGCCACCACCCGCATTCCCTTGCGGAAGCTCCGCACCCCGGGGCCAACCTCTTCAATGACGCCCGCCAGTTCGTGACCAAATAAAGCCGGCGGAACAATCATGCGCGCATGGTAACCACGCTGATAGACCTTCAGATCGGTGCCGCAGGTCAGCGCGACCTCGACTTTGACCAGCACTTCCCCTTCTCCCAGACGAGGGATGGGAACTTTTTCTATCTTCACGTCCTCCTTACCGTAGAGGACTGCTGCCGTCATCTTGCCGTTCACTCTTGCGTTCCTTCCCGGTCACTGCCCGCCTGGATGACGATCTTCATCGAATCCGGATGGGGATGAGCGGCCAAGTTCAGGGCTTCTACACTGCGCGATAAAGGAAACCGATGACTGATCAATCGTTCCAAGTCCATTTCACGGTTCATCACGAACTGTACCGACTCCTTCTGGAGTTCGACCGAAGCGCTATAAGACCCCAATAGAGTTTTCTCCTGCACGCAGATTGCAGCCGGATCGATGGTGGCCTCGCCGCGCACCGTCTGTGCGAATAACAGCACCCGGCCGCCCGGGCGTACCGCACCCAAAGCGGTCCCAATCAGCGCGTTTCCTCCCACCGCGAGGATCGCCGCATCAGCGCCCCGGCCTGCGGTAAGCTCCCGCACCGCCTGCACGGTATCCGCACGCGAAGCATCAATCATGTTCTGTAAACCGAGTGATGTAGATATTGTAAGCCTCTGGGGATACAAATCGGAAGTAATTACCCTAGTTCCCGCTCGCTTGGCCAATGTTCCCAATATGATACCTATCGGCCCCTGCCCCATAACCAGAACACTCTCGCCCGGCGAAAGTTGCAAAGTTTCAATGCCCTTCATGCAGGTGTTGACCGGCTCCACGAAACCGGCCTGCTCGAAGGAGACGCCTTCTGGGATGGGAACTGTGCCTTCGCGGACAATCCACTCCATGACGCGAACGTATTCCGCGAATCCTCCACCGGCCGGCTCGAATCCAGCGGTGCAACCGACCCGCTTGTAGGTTTCGCACTGAGCAAACGTTTTGTGCTGGCAGTAGAAACACTCCCGGCAGGGGATGTGGTGAAAGACCACGACTCGATCGCCAGGTCTGAACTTGGTCACTTCAGCCCCAACCGCAGCCACCACGCCCGAGGTTTCATGACCAAAAATGCGGGGAGCGGAATGCGATCCGCTGGCAATTTTCTTGAGGTCAGTCCCGCAAATGCCGCAGCTGTGCACCCGCAGCAGTAACTCTCCAACTCCAATTTGGGGAACGGGGACGGTCTCGACACGGACGTCGCCGACACCGCGGTACACCGCCGCCTGCATGGTGGTGGGAATCGCCTTGGTCTGGTTCGGGGTTAGCAGTCCGGTCGCCATCGTCAGCTATTTCAACCTCATTGCGTGCTCGCCGCCAATTGCTTGCAGAGTGACTGCGCGGCGATGGAACTATTCCTCACCAACTGCCCTAGTCCGGCCCACAGCCAAGGACGCACCGCCACATGCGCCAGGAAACGGAACGATTGAAACCCTCCGTCCGAAGCCACAAAGCGAGCCACAGGAGGCAGAGTTTGATCGCGAGAATCAGAAACCACCTTGCAGGCTGTGAACCGAATCCCATGTGCCTGGGCACAGCGGGAGACGACCGCAGCCTCCATATCAACCAAGTCGGCCCCGTACGCCTTTGCCAGGCTGGCCTTCTGCTCGGAGTCAGCCACCGCAGCAAAACTCACCAGCACTCCGGCGCCTGTGCCGGAGTCAGTACGGCTGCCATCGCCGGCATCAATAACCAGCCGCGGAGTCAGCGCATGCCCCGTTTTGAGTGCTGGATCAAGACCCCCGGCGAACCCTGCCGAGATAATTAGCTCGGGTTGGTATGACTCGATAATCGCCTCCGCTGCCCGGCGCGCGGCTTCGGCCCCGATTCCACCGCAAACCAACACCACATTCTCATGCTCGAAGAACTTGAATGCCCGGCCCTCGTGCTGCTTCTGGGCCGTCCGCCAGTCTTTTACCAGCGGCCAAACCTCACGCTCGAGTGCTGCGACGATTGCGACTTTGCACGATTCTGACAAGTGCTCCCTAAGCGTAATGGTGGAACCGAAACCATTCCACCGCACGGGCCAACGCGCCCTCTACCGGCGACGGATTCCATCCCAATTCACGCTCCGCCTTGGCCGAGGACACAAACATTTTCTTGCGTCCCATGCGCACCGCGTCAATGGTAGCCCGCGGCTCTTTTCCCAGGATGCGCCCGGTAATCACTTCGTCCACCACACCGGCGGCCAGCGCTATCGCATACGGAACTTTCACCTTGGGTGATGGCAGGCCGGTAATCGCCGCCAGCTTGTCAAGAATCTGCTTCAGCGTGAGATTCTCTCCACCCAAAATGTAACGTTCACCGCTTCTTCCCTTCTCCAATGCGGTCACATGACCACGCGCGCATTCCCTCACATCCACGAGATTCAATCCCGTATCCACATAGGCGGGAAACTTCTTCTTCAAGAAATCCACAACGATGCGCCCTGTCGGGGTCGGTTTGATATCCTGCTCTCCCACCGGGGTAGTCGGGTTCACCACCACCACATCCATACCGCCTCGGCCTGCCTGGAGCGCGAATTCTTCCGCCATAAATTTCGATCGCTTGTAGGGCCCGATCATGCTCTCCAATTTGACCGGCGAATCTTCGTCCGCCAAGTGCCCGTTCGAGGTGAAGCCCATAGTGGCGACGCTTGAGGTATGCACCACCCGCCGCGCGCCGTTCTTGCGGGCGGCATCCAAGATCGTCCGTGTGCCTTCGACATTTGCCCGGTACATTTGCTCGGGATCGCGCACCCAGAGCCGATAGTCTGCCGCCACATGAAAAACCGTGTCGCAGCCCGCCATGGCCCGCTCAATTGAAGCCGGATCGCGGAGGTCACCGACAGCCCTCTCTGCGTCCAGACCGTCAAGGTTCCGGGTATCACTGCCGGCTCGAACCAGCAATCGCAGATCGGCGCCCTGCTCAGCCAGAGCGCGGGCCACATGACTGCCAACAAATCCGGTTGCGCCAGTGACGAAAGCTTTCATGTGAGCTGTCAGCTATCAGCTTTCAGCCATCAGCCCAAGTGCACTTCGCTGGAAGCCGACTGCTGATAGCTGACAGCTTCTACTCCAGATTCTCCGGCTGCAGGGAGATATCGCTTTCGCCGGCCGATTTCTTGGACCAATACTGGCGGACCCACGACTCCCAACTGTTGCCTGCCGCCATATCACGACCGGTAAAGGCGAGGGCCGCAATGTCGGCGTAGCGGACGGAAACTTTCCCGCCTCCGTTCTTCGGCAGCAGGCGCACCAGGGAATCTTCCAGTGTGTCACCGGTCCGGCGGTCGAATACATAACCCTCGATGCTCAGCCCATCCTTGCGAGTAATGAGTACGTCGCCGCGGTAGTCAAAGGCTTGTTCGAGCGCGGCGCGCAGTTCCTCAGGACTCGCCAGTAGGGGAACGGAACCCTCGAGCTTCTCCCGTGCCGCACCCGGCGCGACTTCCAGTACGTCGGGATCGGCCATGACCGCGTGCGGAGCTGCCGGAGTTCGTCCCGACTCGCGCCCGCTCATACTCGCGTCTCCTCAGCGGCGGGCGACTCGATTTGAACCAGCGGATTGAAAGCGTGTACCGGGCGCACCGGTTCGTCGAGCAAGCGCAGCGCGGATGGATCTTCATACTTGCCAAACAGAGTCGCCTTTGCGGTGTGCCACAAACCTTGTAGCGAACCGAACGTGTCATTCACCGCCGAAGCTTCATAGCCGCTGTGCACCATACAATTCGCACACTTGGGATTTCCCGACTCGGTGCCGTAGTTCTCCCACTCGGTGGTGTCGAGCAACTCGGCAAAGGTATCAGCATAACCGTCCTGCAAGAGGTAACAGGGCTTCTGCCAGCCGAAAACGTTGAACGTCGGCATGCCCCAAGGGGTGCAGGGATAGTCGCGCTTCCCCATCAAGAATTCGAGAAACAGCGGCGACATATTGAACCGCCAGTTCGATTTGCGGTTCGACAAGATGCCGCGGAACAGCCGGCGGGTGCGGGCGCGGCCCAGGAAGTGGCTTTGGTCCGGCGCCTTCTCGTAGGAATAGCCGGGCGAGAGCATCATGCCCTCGACGCCGAGGTCCATCATTTCATCGAAGAACGCGCGTACGCTCTTGGGATCAGCGCCATCAAAGAGCGTGGTGTTGGTCGTCACCCGGAAACCGCGGTCCAGCGCCTCCTTCATCCCTTCACGCGCCTTCTCATAACCGCCCTCCAGGCACACCGAGAAATCATGGTGCTCCCTCTGGCCATCCATGTGAACAGAAAAAGTCAGGTATTTGCTCGGCTTAAACAGGTCAATTTTCTGTTTCAGCAGTAGCGCGTTGGTACAGAGGTAGATGTATTTTTTGCGTGCAACCAGGCCTTCGACAATTTCTCCGATTTGCGGATGCAGCAGCGGCTCTCCGCCGGGAATTGAGACCGCCGGTGCTCCACACTCATCGACCGCGTGGAAACATTCCTCGGGCGTGAGCTGCATCTTGAGTACATGGGCGGGATACTGAATCTTGCCGCACCCGGCGCACGCCAGATTGCAGCGGAACAGCGGCTCCAGCATCAGCACCAGTGGATACTGCCTGCGCCCTTTCAGCTTTTGCCGGATGACGTAAGTTGCCACCGTCCACATCTGTGAAATCGGTACGGCCATAGTTGCTACGCCTCAGCCTTCTGTCCCGCCATCACCTTGCCATACGTGGTCAACGCAATCAGCGGGAAGTACTGCCGGTACATGTGGTACAGCAGGTAAAACACCCGCGGAAAACCCGTCCCGGTGAACTGCGGCTCATCCCACGAACCGTCCTTCTTCTGAGTCCGCAATAGATAAGCAATGCCACGCGCCACACTGTCGCTGCGAGTGTCGCTGGCCGCAAGCAGGCCCATCACCGCCCACGCGGTCTGCGACGGCGTGCTCGGGCCGACCCCTTTGCTGGTAGCGTCATCATACGAGCCGCATGTCTCTCCCCAACCACCGTCTGCATTCTGAAACATGCGCAGCCACTCCGCCCCTTGCTGCACATAAGGCTCATGGTGGTCCACGCCCATGGCTTCCAGACCCCGCAGCACCTGCATGGTGCCGTATATATAATTCACGCCCCAGCGGCCGAACCACGAGCCGTCCGGTTCCTGTTCCGCGCGAATAAACTTGAGCGCCTTCTTCACCCGCGGATCGTTTCGGTTGTATCCGTACGTCGCCAGCATCTCGAGAATGCGTCCAGTAATGTCCACGGTCGGCGGATCCAGCATGGCGTTGTGGTCGGCAAAGGGAATGTGCTGGAACACCATCTTGTCGTTGTCTTTGTCGAATGATCCCCAGCCACCGTTCTTGCATTGCATGGAGAAAATCCAGTCAATCGCCCGCTGCACCGACTCACGCTGATAACGGCCATTGGGATGCTCGACCCGGCTCAACCCCAGGCAGACCATGGCGCTGTCGTCCACATCCGGATAGAACTCGTTATTAAACTCGAAATACCAGCCGCCGGGCTGTCCTCTGCGGTTTTTCACTTTCCAGTCGCCCACGTTGCGAACCTGCTTCTGCAATACCCAGTCGGCGCACTTCACCATTCGCGGATCATTGGGTGGAACCCCAGCTTCACCCAACGCAAACAGGGCGTATGCCGTGTCCCACACCGGGGACTTGCAGGGCTGCATGCGGAAGGTGTCGCCCTCCTCTATGCCCAGCTTCTCAAACTCATCGATCGCCCTAATTACCTGGGGATCATCGAGCGAATAGCCCAAACAGCGCAACGCAATGATGGAGTTTAGGACCGAAGGGAAAATCGCGCCCAAGCCATCACTCATCTCGAAGCGTTCCAGCATCCATCGTTCCGCCCGCTTTAGCGCCAGCCAGCGCAGCGGACGAATGTGCACCGCTTCGAACCAATGAATCATCTGGTCCAAGACCAGAAAGAGGTTGCGCCAGGACACCAACTTCTGGCTCCAATGCAGGCGCATACGGGATTTGTCCCGCCCTCCGACGAACAACTCCTCGATTCCCATCTCGTCGGGAATCTTCTTCAATGGCTTCTTGGCGTAGCAGATCGAAAGCGGAACCAGGATCGCCCGCGACCAGGAAGAAATCTCGTAGATATTGAACCAGAACCAATTGGGAAACAGCACGATCTCCGGCGGGATGGCGGGCACCGCGTCGTAATCGTATTGCCCCAAAAAACACAAATAGATCTTGGTAAAAGTGTTGGCTTCGGTGACCCCGCCCATCTCCAGGATTTTCTCGCGGGCGCGCGTCAGTGCCGGGTGGTCGGGCTTGTAGCCGGACAGCTTCAGCCCAAGATAAGCCTTCACGGAAGCACTAATATTGGAAGGGGCGTCGGCATAGATCCCCCAACCGCCGTCCTCGTTCTGATGGCGAAGAATCCAGTTGCAGCATTTCTGAAAGCGCTCAGGGTTTCCCGTTCCCAACAAAGTATGCAACAGGATGTAATCGGATTCCAGCGTGGTATCGGCTTCGAGTTCACCGCACCAGTAGCCCTCTTCGTGTTGCTGAGAAAAGAGAAACTTACGGGCGCCATCCACCGCAGCCGCGACCCGGCTGGCCAGATCATCGATCTTTCCGAAACGCAGCTGTGGCGCGGCTGAGGCGGGCAATAAGGGCGAGGAGGAAGTGTCGTCCATGAAGATCCGGTTACTCCGCAGCAACTCCAGCAGGGGCGCTGGCGATGGCCTCCACAATCTCGGGAGGCAAGCCGAAGCGCACGTTTTCAGGCATCACTTCCACTTCATTCACGTTATCGAATCCCTTGGTCGCAAGGAACTTCACCACTTCTTCCACCAAACACTCCGGGGCCGATGCTCCGGCGGTCAGGGCAATGGTTTTCACCCCTTCCAGCCACTCCGGCCGGATATTTCGGCAGCTGTCGATTAGATGCGAACTGGTGCCCAGATTGCGCGCCACTTCCACCAGACGGTTGGAATTTGAACTATTGTCGGAACCGACCACCAGCAACAGATCGGCATCGGAAGCCACTTGTTTCACCGCGACCTGGCGGTTTTCCGTGGCATAACAGATGTCCTGCGCTGCCGGACCCTGAATATTGGGGAACTTCCGGCGCAGCGCGGCGATGATGTCTTTGGTCTCATCCAGACTCAGGGTAGTTTGCGTGAGATACGCCACACGATTGGGATCAGGCAGGGTCAGCGATTCAACTTGCTCCGGCGATCCCACGACTTGCGTCACAAGCGGAGCCTCGCCCAGCGTTCCGATGACTTCGTCGTGATCACGATGGCCAATAAGGATCAGAGAATATCCTTCCTTGGCGAACTTCACCGCCTCCACGTGGACCTTGGTGACCAGCGGGCAGGTCGCGTCGATCACCCGCAATCCGCGGGTCTTGCTGGCATCGCGCACTTCTGGCGAAACCCCATGGGCGCTGTAAATCACTCGCTCGCCGTTGGGGACTTCGTCCACGCTGTCCACAAAAATGGCGCCCTTGGCCTGGAGTTCCTCCACCACGAAGCGGTTGTGGACGATCTCCTTGCGCACGTAAATCGGCGGCCCGAAGGCTTCCAGGGCGATGCGGACGATATCAATGGCTCGAACCACCCCGGCGCAGAACCCCCGGGGCTTCAATAAAAGCAGCGTTTTGCCGTCCTGATTAGGCACGATAGATTCCTATAAGGGTACACTTCCCCCACTATGTTTGTATTGTTAAAGCTTACCCGAAAGAACCATCTTGGTCAACGTAAGCGACTGACAGGCAAGGATTAGCAGCGATTGGGGAAATTCGGAGGGCGAATGGGAAACCTACCACACTCGGCGCACGCCATACCCATCGAGCGCGGCATCGTTGCTGACAATGGGAACATTCTCCGCTTGGGCTTGGGCAATCAGCAGGCGATCAAAGGGGTCCTTATGTGGTCCGGGCAGAAGACCTGCCCGTACGGCGTGCTCCACCGACACCGGCAGTTCTACGAACCGCGCGTGGCTTAGGTGCCCAGTGAAGTCTCGGGCTAGGTCAGCACCGCTTTCCAGCCGCCCCAGACGGACCTTCGTCGCAATCTCCCAAGCAGACGCTGCACTCACCAAAACTTCATTGCCTTCCCGCCCAATTACCTTCCGAGCAGTGGCAGGCAGCAAATTATGGTCATTCAACCACCAGAGCAGCGCATGTGTATCCAACAGGAGGCGCAAAGGAACTCACTCCCAAAATTTCAGTTCTTCCGGCGGTAGAGGTTCGAAGAACTCGGGGCCGACCTTGAGCTTGCCCTTCAAAGCACCCGGCTTGCGGTCACCGCGTGCGCCGGTGATGGGAACCAGGCGCACGACCGGCTCGGATCCGCGCGCAATGACAACTTCTTCTCCTTGGCAGGCCTTCTTAATCAGTCGGGAAAGGTTGGTCTTGGCCTTGTGAATAGTGATCGTTGTCATGTTAGCTAATCAATATTAGCTAACTAAACTTAGGAAGTCAAGATCACCCATTCGCCCTCAGCATCTGCTCCGCGTGCTTCCGCGATGTCTCTGTCAGCTTGGCCCCGCTCAACATGCGGGCCACTTCTTCGGTACGTTCATCGCCGGTGATCAATCGGACCGTCGTTTTCGTCCGCTCCCCGGAAACCCGCTTTTCTATCACATAGTGATGGTCAGCAAAGGTCGCAATTTGGGGCAGGTGAGTTACACACAGGACCTGATTCGCCCGCGACAAGGCTTTGAGCTTTTTGCCCACGGCTTCCGCGGCGCGGCCGCCGATGCCCGTGTCGATCTCATCGAACACCATCGTTCTTTGTGCGGACGGCACCCGCGCCTTCTTGCCTGCGGCCCCGGTCTCGACGCTTGCCTTCAAGGCCAGCATTACCCGCGACAACTCGCCCCCAGACGCAATCTGCTCCAGCGGCCGCATCGGTTCCCCGGGATTGGTCGTGATCAGATACACCGCCTGGTCGAAGCCTGACGCGGTCCAGTTCGCTGCTTCATCGCTGCCGCCGACCTCAATATGAAAGCTGGATTTCATGGCCAGATCGTTGATCTCAACTTCCACTAATTTCTCTAACTTACGTGCTGCCTCGTTACGTTTCTTCGAGACGGTGCGTGCCGCCGCCACATATTCCTTTGCGGCCTGCACCAACTCCCCACGAAGCTGGCTCAGTATTTCGTCTTTATTCTCCATCTCGGAAAGCTTGCGGCTGACTTCTTCGCCGTTCCGGATCACATCTTCGAGCGTTGGCCCATATTTACGCTTCAAGCGGTCCAGCAGCGCGAGCCGGTCTTCGATCTCACCCAGGCGTTCGGGCGAAGCCTGAATGCCGCCCGCGTAGTCACGCAGGGTCGCGCCCACGTCTTCCACGCTGATGCGTGCAGTCTCAATCGCTTCCAGGGCCTCGCGGAACTTCGGCTCGTAGCGCGACAGTTCTTCAATATGCTTTTGCGCCGTGCGCAGAGAAGAAGATGTGGAAGCCGGACCTTCGTAGAGCAAGTCAAACGCGTTCATGGCCGCGCCATAAATCTTCTCCGCGTTGGTCAGCACCCGCTTCTCGCCTTCCAGCCGTTCGTCTTCGCCGGGCTGCAACCTGGCCTCTTCGATCTCGCGCTTCTGGAATGTCCAGAGATCGAGCAGGCGCAACCGATCCTGTTCGCCATGCTCGAGTTCGTCGATCCGCCGGGTGATGCCCGTCCAGCGAGTGAATGCCTCCATCGTCGATAAGAGCTCGGTGCCAGCGTAAATATCCAGCAGTTCCAATCGTGCCGCCGCATCGAAAGAATTGAGGGATTCATGCTGGGCATGGATGGTGGCCAGAAACGGCGCCAGTTGCCGAAGTACACCTACTGTAGCCGGCTGGTTGTTGACGAAGACCCGGCCCTTGCCGCCAACGGCAATTTCCCGCCGCAAAATGACCGGGCCATCGTCCGCATCGATCCCATTGGTCTCCAAGATACGCGCCACGGTCTTCTCGGTACCGGCTTCTATTTCGAACACCGCCGAGATCACAGCCCGCTCGGCTCCGGTGCGGATTACATCGGTGGAAGCCTTGTCGCCCAGAAGCAGCGCCAGCGCGTCAATTAAGATGGATTTGCCGGCTCCGGTCTCGCCGGTCAAAAGATTCAGACCGGAAGCGAACTGCACCGCGACATTGTCAATGACGGCGTAATTTTCCAGCCGCAGCTCAGCCAGCACCGTAATTCCTGGGAATGCAGAAGTTGGTCGCAGCATAGCATGAAAACCCCTGGCCCAGGCGCAGGTTCAAGGGAGCACCTCTGGATCAGGATTGTGATGGGTTCTGTTGATCTGAAACTGCACCCCGAAATAACCGATAAATCGCGACTGTTCGCTCGGGGGGCCGGAGAATCCCCGGCCCGCCATAAAAAGCAGCAGAATGTCATGATGGAACTCGAACCTGCCTCCGAAATCGAAGGTGTCGTCGCGAGCCTTCGTTCCAACCTCCACGAAGTCGTAGACCTCGGTCAGCAACTCCAGCCTTTTGGTGGTCTGGTGTCCGGCGGCAAAACCCAGGACGCGACCATCGGCGAGATGTCTTGAGAACCAGTAACCGGCTTCCCAATTAAGTTCGAAGGAGCCCACTCGCTTCGTCACTTCGATGGGTAACAAGAAATTCGGCGCCTTGTCCACCAAGCCACGCCGCAGAGACGCCCCAGGATTATTCAGCTCGAGTTGGGGATAGGTGGAGACATTCCAACCCTTCGCCTCATCCTGGTAAAAGCGCCACTTTACCCCCGCCAGCGAGTTGCCCATCCCGCTGGCCAGCGGCCCCCCATCGTTGCTGACCAATAGATAGGGAATTTGGTACTTGAGTTGAATACGATCGCCGAGGCCGTAATTCAGATCGAGAATCGGCGTTTCGTAGGTATGCTGATCGTGTGTGAAATTCTGAGTGCAGGCGAGATTGATTTCCCAGTTGCGGTTCCCTGGGGTGCCAGGATCGTCGGTGAGCAAGGGAGGACCGCCCTGTGCCCAGAGTCCCGCCGGCGCCATGCCGGTCCAAGCCAATCCGCAGAGCAGCCAGAAGATTTTCCAGCGCAGCGGTCTTACTCTCGTGAATGCGGAAGCTGCTGGTGGCGACATCAAGAGTGTCCAAAAGAATATATCGGTTTGCGAAGACACACGAAAGACCGGTCTCCCAATGCCACGACGCATCGGGGAAAAACCTGTTTATGCATCGGGTTACATCATCGGGTAATGCAACGACGATTAGACATCCATCATCTATAATCCGGGGGCAGTTGTTCTCATAGAGAAAAATGCACTTCTTTCCACTCTTGACGGTAGTGGTCGGCGGCGAGATCGTTGATTTGGTCAGCGCAACCGGTCCCGTCGCCAAGGTCGTTCTGCTTCTCCTTTTGCTGTTCAGCGTGATTTCTTGGGCTATTATTCTTTCCAAATGGAGTTTGCTGCGACGGGCGCGGGTGCAGAGTGGGCGTTTTTTGCGGGCGTTTCGCAAGGCCCAGCGTCTGCAAGATGTTGCCGCGGTAGCCGAACAATTCAAGCCCAGCCCGTTGGTTGCGGTTTTCGCGGGAGGCTTTGAAGAATACCGCCGGCAAACAGGCAACTCCAGCGGTGTGTTGAAGAATCCCATCGCCGTGCAGCGCGCCATGCAAATCGCTGCCTCGGAAGAACTCACTCGCTTTGAACGCAACCTGCCCTGGCTGGCCATCACCGGTGCAGTCACGCCTTTTGTGGGTCTCTTCGGAACCGTCTGGGGCATCATCGACGCATTTCACGGTTTGGGCACCGCCGGAGCGGCCACGCTGCGCGCAGTGGCGCCCGGGATCTCCGAGGCTTTGATCACCACTGCTGCCGGTCTGGTCGCCGCCATTCCCGCGGTCATCGCTTACAACCTCATCGGTAGCTCCATTCGCGAATTCGCCGCGCGCGGAGATGATTTCACTCTGGAAATGTTGAACGCGGTCGAACGTCCACAGCAGGCCGTGGAGGTGCGCCGGTAATGGCCTTCACTGCCGCCAACGGACGCACCCAGACTTCGCTCTCCGACATCAATATCACGCCTCTGGTGGACGTTGTTCTGGTGTTGCTCATCATCTTCATGGTCACGGCGCCGATTCTGCAGTCAGGAATCGAGGTCAACGTCCCCAAGACTCGCACCGTAAAAGAAATCACCGAGGAACGGCTGGTTCTCAGCATCGACAAACAACAGCGGGTTTTTCTCGGAAACAATCCCGTCAACATTAACGAAATCGCAAGCCAACTGCGCGCCCGGATTCGCGATCCCCAACATCAGCCGATTTTTATCCGTGCCGACGAAGACGTGCCTTTTGGCGCTTTCGCCACCGTGATGGATGCAGTGAAGCAGTCTGGAATTACCAATGTCAGCATTGTGACCCAGCCTTTGGCTAGCCATGGAAACCAACGCTGAGATTTTCTTTGAGCATGACCGCTGGGGCCACAACGTGGCCTGGTCGTTGGGCCTTCACGTCGCCGTCGCCGGCTGCATCGTGCTCTATGCTGCAGTGGCCAGCGGAGGACGACGTGAAACGTGGGGAATCGGCGGCACCGGAGAAGCCATGGGCGTGACGCTGGTCAGTACGGTTCCACTTCCGGCTAATCCGACAGAGACGCAAAACGTGCTCGCCAACGAGTCGAAGGGGGTCAGCCAGTCGTTGCCGAAAGCTGAAGAGAAGGAACCGGACGCGCTAGCCATTCCAGACAAAGATACCAAGCAGAAACCGAAAACCAGCTCTACTCGCCGCAAGCCGCAGGCCGAGCCCGTCGAAGAAGCCAGTAACGTTGTTCCCTTCGGCGAAGGCGGACCAGTCAGTGGTCCTTATGGCATTTTCAGCGCAGGCGGAGCCAAAGGCGGATTTGGCTTTACGGGTGGGGGCGGCGATTTCGGTAGTCGCTTCGCTTGGTATGTACGGGTAGTGCAGCAAAAAGTCTCAGAGAATTGGTTGAAGTACGAAGTCGATCCGGGGATCACCGAAGCACGCCGCGTTTATCTTACGTTTGATATCACGCGCGATGGCCGACCCAGCAACGTGACGGTGGAGCAGTCGAGCGGTGTACCCTCGCTCGATCAGTCGGCGGTGCGGGCTTTGCAACGCATTGATACCTTCGGCCCCTTGCCCTCGGATTACTCTGCCAATAAGGTGTCGGTAGAATTCTGGTTCGATTACAAAAGATAGCTGCTGGCCAGAAATGAGAATCATGCGAGCAACCAACTTAAGTCCCTGGCGGTGGACGAGCGTATTACTGGCTGTCGTGTTGGCGTTGACGGTTTCATCCAGCGCCCAGGACTGGATCCGCACCGGCACGGGCCTAGGCGTGGAGAAAGTGCGCTTGGCCGCGCCCGATTTCGCCGCCTCCACTCAAGATCCTCGAAATCCGGATCTCCTCAAAGTCTTCAATGACACTTTGTGGAATGACCTGGACAACGCCGGAATCTTCGACATGGTGTCGAAGAGTTTTTATCCTTTGGCCGTCCCTGGCAGTCCGGCGGACGTGCGCTTTGACGCGTGGAATACGCCGCCGCCGAACGCTTCCATGCTGGCATTCGGAAACCTCGGGACCTCGGCCAACAACCTGACGGTGCAGGGCTGGCTCTATGATGTGAAGAACATCACGTCGCCGCAAGTCCTCGGCAAGCAGTACACGGATGCGGCCAGTGCTGACGCCGCCCGCCGCACCGCCCACAAGTTTGCCGACGAAATCATCTTCCGGCTGGGCGGCGGGATTCCGGGAATTGCAGAGAGTCAGATCTTCTT
>Ga0209169_10000581_pt1 | contig 22258 bp, 19 predicted proteins | sample HubBroMetageWRM4_FD_188346 | JGI IMG/M metagenome (GOLD analysis project Ga0209169, IMG submission 188346) | Warmed soil microbial communities from the Hubbard Brook experimental Forest, New Hampshire - Hubbard Brook CCASE Soil Metagenome WRM 4... | ecosystem: Environmental > Terrestrial > Soil...
ACGAAGTCATGAGCTTCGTCAAAGGCGGCCTGAAGGACTTGTCGATCTCGCGCACCACATTTGACTGGGGCGTGCGGGTGCCCGGCAATCCGCGGCACGTGATGTATGTCTGGGTCGACGCGCTCACCAACTACCTCACCGCGGTCGATTATCCGGACGTCGACAGCGAGAAATTCCGCCGTTACTGGCCGGCCGATCTGCACGTGATCGGCAAGGACATCGTGCGCTTTCATGCGGTGTACTGGCCGGCGTTTTTGATTTCGGCCGGCGTTGCGGTGCCGAAGCGCATTTACTCGCACGGCTTTCTGTTCAACCGCGGAGAAAAGATGTCGAAGTCGGTCGGCAACGTCATCGACCCGTTCGACCTCGTCAAAGCCTATGGCGCCGATCCGTTGCGGTATTTCTTCCTGCGCGAGGTGCCATTCGGTCAGGACGGCAATTACAGCCACGAGGCGATTATCAATCGCATTAATGCCGACCTGGCCAACGACCTTGGCAATCTGGCGCAGCGGTCGCTTACCATGGTGGCGCGGCAGTTCGGCCGTGCGTTGCCGAAGCCCGGTTCATTCAGCGCGGCCGACGAAACCATCCTTGCCGCCGCCGACGCCATGCTCGCAAAGGCGCGAGAGTTTATGACGACCCAGCAACTGCATCAGGTGCTCAATACCGTCTGGGCCGCGGTTGCCAATGCCAATCGCTACTTCGCCGGCGAAGCGCCCTGGGCGTTGGCGAAAACCGATCCGGCGCGGCAGGCCACGGTGCTTTACGTGACCGCGGAAGTTCTGCGCCAAGTTGCCATTCTGTGTCAGCCCTTCATGCCAGAGTCGGCCGGCAAACTCTTGGATTTGCTGGCAATCCCGGCGGATCGTCGCAGCTTCGCGGATTTCAGCACCAGGATTGCGGCGGGAGCCACATTACCGGCCCCGTCACCCGTCTTCCCGCGCTACATCGAGCCGGCGACACAAGCCGCGCAGTAGGGCCGTCAATGCTGGTCGACAGCCATTGCCATCTCGATTTTCCCGATTTTGCCGACGAGCTTGATGCCGTTGTCGACCGCGCCCGCGCGGCCGACATCGCGCGCATAGTGACCATCTCGACACGCGTTGCGCGCCACCCCGAATTGCTGGCCATCGCCGAGCGCTTTGGCGATGTTTATTGCTCGGTCGGCACGCATCCGCACCATGCCGACGAAGAGCCCGATATTACCGCGGGCGACTTGCTGTTGCGCGCGCAGCATTCAAAAGTCGTCGCCATTGGCGAAGCCGGGCTCGATTACCACTACGACCGCTCGTCGCGGGCGGCGCAGGAGCGGGGATTTCGCACCCATATCGAAGCGGCACGCGAGAGTGGGCTGCCGTTGGTCATTCATTCGCGTGAGGCCGACGCCGATACCGCGCGCATTCTCGAAGAAGAAATGGGGCAGGGCGCCTTCCCCGCCGTGCTTCATTGTTTCACCGGCGGGCCCGAACTTGCCCGGCGCGCCGTCGCACTTGGATTATTTATCTCTTTCACCGGCATCCTGACGTTCAAGAACTCGGCCGCGCTGCGCGCTATCGCTGCCGAATTGCCGGGCGACCGCATTCTGGTCGAGACGGACGCGCCGTATCTTGCGCCGAGTCCATTTCGCGGCAAGCGCAACGAGCCGGCCTATGTAGGCGAAGTCGCCAAAATTCTGGCCGAGTCTCGCGGCGTGCCTTTCGAGGAAATAGCCCGGCAAACCACCGACAACTTCTTTGCGCTGTTTCGCAAGGTGCCGCGTCCGAGCAGCGCGGACTTGCAGCGCCGGCAACCGCAAAGCGCGCCCGCGGCATGAGTCTACGCTTCACCATTCTCGGCTGCGGCTCTTCGGGTGGCGTGCCGCGGCCGGCACTCGGCTGGGGCGATTGCGACCCGAACAATCCGAAGAACCGCCGCCGGCGTACTTCGCTCTTGGTCGAACGCTTCGGTGCGGGCGGTGTGACGCGGGTTCTGGTCGATACTTCACCGGATCTGCGCGAGCAGCTTCTCGACGCCGCAGCAGATTCGCTCGACGGCGTATTTTATACCCACGAGCATGCCGACCACGTTCACGGCATCGATGATTTGCGCGGCTATTTCATCAAGCAGCGCCGGTTGATCGACGTTTATCTTGCCGCCCATACGGCGAAGGTTGTCCGTGCGCGGTTCGACTATTGCTTCGAATCTCCTCCGGGCAGCGACTATCCGCCCATCGTCCGTGAGCGCCGTTTCGCCGCCGGCCAACCGATCACGGTCGAAGGCCCTGGAGGCCCGATCACTGGCCTGCCGATCCTGCAAGCCCACGGCGATACCCCGTCCTTCGGCTTTCGCTTCGGCAGGGTGGCGTATTCCTGCGATCTCAGCGATCTGCCCGCTGAAAGCGTCGTCGCCTTGGCTGATACCGACGTGTGGATTTTGGACGCGCTGCGCTATCGGCCGCACCCAAGCCATTTCTCGGTCGCCGACGCGCTCGGTTGGATCGAGCGCCTGAAGCCCCAGCGTGCCATCCTGACCAATCTCCACACCGATCTCGACTACGAGAAATTACGCCGTGAATTGCCGCCGCAAGTGGAGCCAGCGTTCGACGGTATGAGCATCGAAGTCCAAGACCATTGAGGCAGAGGCCTGCACAGCGCGGCGGATAGTGCGCCACCGACAAAGCTCGGTTTATATGGCCTATGTGATTATGTTCCATAATATCTCTTATGCGAATCAGCCTTAGAGGGTCTTGGCGCGGCTTTAGGCGCCAAAGACGGAACCAAACACTTTTGCTATGGTTTCCTCCCCGCTGGCCAAGCTATCGCGGCCAGCGCTTTCGCTAGCTTTTTCCAAACCTCTACATTTGCACCAAGGGATCCCCGCCGTGAGCAAAACAAACGACACGCGTCGCAAGACTGCGGCACCGCTCGACACGCCCACCGACCTTTCGTCGGATGCGGTCAGCAAGATTTCCGCAAAGCTCAATGAAATTCTGGCGACGACTTTTGCGCTCTACCTCAAGACCAAGAATTTTCATTGGCACGTCAGCGGACCGCACTTCCGTGACTATCACCTGCTGCTCGACCAGCATGGCGATCAGATCTTTGCTATAACCGACGACATCGCCGAGCGGGTTCGCAAGATCGGCGGCACCACGATCCGCTCGATCGGCCAGATTTCGAAGCTACAAGGCATCGACGACAACAACGAGAATTTCGTGCCGCCGGTCGAAATGCTGCGCGAGCTGATGAACGACAACAAGGCGTTGATCGCGGCGATGCGCGAGGCGCACGAAATCACCGACAAGGGCGGCGACGTCGCCACCACCAGCATGCTCGAGAACTGGATCGATGAGGCCGAACGCCGCACCTGGTTCCTGTTCGAAGCGAGCCGGCGCGGCGACAATTCCGGTCACTAAACGCGCCAATTGTTAACAGCCGGCCGGCGCCATTCGCGGCGCGGCGAGGGGTCTGATAGCTTTCCGCCACAACTGGGAAAGCCGTCATGACCCCTTCGCGCGATATCGGCCGGCTAATCGAAATTATGGCGGCGCTGCGCACGCCAAAAACCGGCTGCCCGTGGGATTTGGAGCAGAATTTCGCGACCATTGCCCCCTACACGCTCGAGGAAGCCTATGAAGTCGCTGACGCGATTGCGCGCAACGACCTCCCCGACCTGCAAGACGAGTTAGGCGATCTCCTCCTCCAGGTGGTCTTCCACGCGCGCATGGCGCAGGAACAAGGCGCGTTCGACTTCGGCGACGTAGTCGAGGCCATCACCGCGAAACTTGTCCGCCGGCATCCTCACGTTTTCGGCCAGCGTCGCGCCGCCAACCCCGAGGCTGTCAAAGGCTTGTGGGAGGAGATAAAGGCGCAGGAGAAGGAACGGAAGCGAGCGAAAGCCGGGGGCGCGCCTTCAGACGACGGTGCCTTGGCCGGAATCCCGATCGCCCTCCCCGCGCTAACCCGCGCGTTAAAGCTCCAAGCCAAAGCCAGCAAAGTCGGGTTCGACTGGAACGACATCCGCGCCGTATTGCGCAAAGTTCGCGAGGAGGCCGATGAGATCGAGGCGGCGCTGGAAGCCGACCCAGATGAAGCCGCCGCCGAAGTCGGCGACCTGCTTTTTGCTGCCGTCAACCTCGCCCGTCACCTGCACGCTGATCCCGAGACGCTGCTGCGGCAAACCAACCAGAAATTCGAGCGCCGCTTTGCCGCCATCGAACGCGCGCTTGCGTCGCGAGGCAAAGCACCGCAGAACGCCACGCTCGCCGAAATGGATGCGCTGTGGGACGAGGCCAAAGCCGATGAATGAAGGTCTTCCGGCCTCCGCCGGACGAGCGCCCTCTGCCCCTCGGCAAACCGTGGACGAGGCTGACGGAAGTCTCAGCCGGTCAGATATTTAGCTACGCCGCAACGCGGCGCATGGCGGACTTATCGCGGGCGCCGCGGATGACCTTGACCGACTTCTCGATGGCCGACCACAGGCCGCTGATTTCGGCCCCCGCATAGGGATCTTCGTGGAGGTCCTTCACGTCGTCGCCGCGGGTCAACGCCAGCGAATAGCTTGCCCGGTGTGTGATCTGGCCGCCCCAAACCGGGACCTCTAACCGCGCCAGGCATCTGCGCGCTGCCGCAACGGCCGGCGTTTCGACACCATGACGTTTAGGCGGTGCCCCGTTGAGAATGACGGCGTATGGCGTGCGGGCTTGCTGTGCCAGGGCGATGGTGTGCTGCACGGCGTCGATATCAAACAAACCGGGGCGGCACGGGATAATCACGAACGTTGCCGCTTCGATTGCTTCAACCACGCTCGCTGAGCCGTTTGAAGGTGTGTCGAGCAGAACCCATTCCACCTCGTTTTTCTTGGCCTTTTTTACGATATCGCCGATGCCACGTTTGACGATTTTCAGCGGCAACGCGTATTCCGCGCGTAACTCGTTCCACAGCGTCAGCGAGCCCTGCGGATCGTCGTCAACGAGCAAACAGCGCCGCGTCGGGGCATGGATATGAACGGCGAGATGCGCGGCCAAGGTGCTTTTACCCGCGCCCCCTTTGCGTGATGCGAAAGCAAGAACATTCATCGCTGCAAGCCGCAACTGGAGGGGACGGTACGATCCGGAAGGAGGAATCGCGGGCGCATTTTCGCATGGCAGTTTCGAACGAGAAAATGAACAACCCGTCTATGACAGTGTCGCGCCAGTGTCACAAACAACGGGGCGCCAGAAGGCGACGCAGCAGCGACAACTTCAGTTCGACACCGGTCGTGCCGACGAGGCAAACCGCTCTCGTACAGCGTTGGCCCTGTCGGCGGCGGTCCGTACCGTCATGGCGACCTGCCCTGACTCTTGGTTGACCGCCTTGCCAATGACTTCGGTGTGCCGATACAGCCAGCTGACGCCCGCGCCGTCCGCCGCTTCGAGGATGAGCTCGATGACGACCCGGCCGGCGGCAAGCCGGGTTTCGATGGCCTCCTCCAGTCCACCAATCCCCTCGCCGCTAATTGCTGAAACGAGCACGGGCCGCTCTTCGGCGGCACGGCGGCCGGCGAGATTTTCAAGCTGGGCGCGCGCATCCGGGTCGAGCCGGTCGATCTTGTTCCAGACCTCGATCAGCGACGGCTTATCGGTTGATTTGCGCTGCGGATCGATGCCGAGCTGACTCAAGATGCCTTCGACGTCATGCAATTGGGCCGCCGCATTTTCATGCGCCATGTCGCGGACGTGGAGAATGACATCGGCCTCGGTCACTTCTTCCAGCGTGGCGCGGAACGCCGCGATCAGCATGGTCGGCAGATCGGAGATGAATCCGACCGTATCGGAAAGGATGATGCGCGCTCCGTGCGGCAAATCGACGGCCCGCAGCGTCGGATCGAGCGTCGAGAACAGCATATCCGCTGACACCACGCGCGCCTGTGTCATGCGGTTGAATAACGTCGACTTGCCGGCATTGGTATAGCCGACCAGCGCGACGATCGGATACGGCACACGGCGGCGGCTCTCGCGGTGGAGCGCGCGCGTACGCTTGACCTTGACAAGCTCGGCCTCGATCTTGGCAAGGCGTTCCTCGATCATGCGGCGGTCGGCTTCGAGCTGTGTCTCGCCCGGGCCGCCGAGAAAGCCGAAACCGCCGCGCTGACGCTCGAGATGGGTCCATGTGCGCACCAGCCGGCTCTTTTGATAAGTCAGATGCGCGTGTTCGACCTGCAGCGCGCCTTCGCGGGTGCGCGCGCGCTTGCCGAAGATCTCCAAAATCAACCCGGTGCGGTCGATTACCTTGGCATTCCAGGCTCGTTCAAGATTGCGCTGTTGTACTGGTGTGAGCGCGCCGTCGACCACGACAATGTCCGCTTCCAGCGTTCGTAACAGCCCGGCGATTTCTTCGACTTTGCCTTTGCCGAGCAGCGTTGCCGGACGCGCCGCGCTGAGCGCCACGACGCCGGCCTGCACGACGTCAAGATCAATGGCGCGCGCGAGCCCAACCGCTTCGTCGAGCTTTTCCGCGGGCGTACGGTCGTCAGCACGCTGAGAAGAAGGCGGCCGGCGGAGCACCGGTTCGATGACAAGCGCGCGGCCGGTCGCCGCGGGCGCGCCCGCTGCTCCCTCCCTCTGACTTGAGGGGACGTCGGAAAGTGTGGAGCGCGTGTCGCGGCGGCGCGGCTCCAATCAGATTTTATCCCCGGTTGAGGGCTCTTCGGCGCCTTCGAACAACTGCACGGGATGGCCCGGCATGATGGTCGAGATAGCGTGCTTGTAGACGAGCTGCGAATGCCCGTCGCGGCGCAAGAGCACGCAGAAATTATCGAACCAGGTCACCACGCCCTGCAATTTAACGCCGTTCACCAGAAAGATGGTCAGCGGAATTTTGCTCTTGCGGACGTGGTTGAGGAATGTGTCTTGCAGATTTTGTGCGCGGTCGGCTGCCATGGCCGTTGTTTCCGTTTTTGTACCGCAGGCCCCTGCCCCGCGGGTCTTTTCTTGTGTTTCCTAAAACAGGGTGGGCCGAGCAGCAGAACCCACTCAGAGCATTGCTATTTCAATAAAAAAGATAGGTTCGCTCGCCTCAGCCCAACATTTCGCACGGCCCGCCGGTCAGGTCCGGCCGCAACCGAGCAAATTTATTAGACGGTACCGGGCCCAGGGATGCAAGCCTAAGTTGGCGGGGTCGGAAGGAAACCGTCGTTGCGGCCCCCGGACGCGGAAAAATAATCTCAAAGCCGAGGCATCAGCCGGCTTCGGCATAAAGGTGAAACGCGCGCCGCAGCGCGGTCGCTATCGGCCCCGGCTTGCCCTCGCCGATCGCGTGGCCGTCAATGCTTATGACCGGCAACACGATCTGTGTCGCCGCGGTGACAAAAGCTTCACGGGCGGCATAAGCCTCTTCGAGCGTGAACGTCCGTTCCTCGATGGCAAGACCCTGCGCCCTGATGGCCTCGAACAGGACCTCACGCGTAATTCCGCGCAAAATGGCCCGGTCCGGGCGGCGGGTCACGACCTTGCCATCGTGGGTCACAATCCACGCGTTGGTCGAGGCGCCTTCGGTGACATCGCCATCCTTGTCGACGAACCACGCGTCGCGTGCGCCCCGCTCGATCGCCGCCTGCCTTGCCAGCACATTCGGCAAAAGTCCGATGGTTTTTATATCGACGCGCCCCCAGCGGTTATCCGGCACACTGACGACCGCAATGCCTTTGGCGGCAAGCGCCTCGTTGCGACCGTGGTTGAGCGAACGGGCGGTGACGACCAAGCTTGGGGGGATATCCGGCGCTGGAAAGGCGTGGTCGCGCCGCGCTACGCCACGGGTCACCTGGAGGTAAAGGAGGCCGTAGCCGATGCGATTGCGCGCCGCCACCTCCCGCATCACGATCTTAAGCGCCGTAAGCGGTATCGGCATGCGAATGCGCAGTTCGTCGAGCGAGCGCGCGAGACGCGCCAGGTGGCGGCGCTGATCGATCAACAATCCATTGCGAACCTCGCACACCTCGTAGACACCGTCGCCGAACTGATAGCCGCGGTCTTCGACGTGCACCTTGGCGTCGCGGAATGGCAGATAGCGGCCGTTGACGTAAGCGATCCGGCTCATCGATTTTAGTCGATCCCGAGCGCCTTGAGCTTGCGGTGCAGCGCCGAGCGCTCCATGCCGACAAATTCGGCGGTGCGGGAAATATTGCCGCCGAACCGGTTGATTTGTGCCAACAGGTATTCGCGCTCAAACACCTCGCGCGCCTCGCGCAAAGCCAAACCCATAAGATGCTCGCCGCCGTTGCCGTTCGGCATCGAAGGAATCATCGAGCCGACGTCAGGCGGCAGCATGGACGCGGTGATGACCGCTTCCGGTTCGCCGCCGGCGAGGATCATCAGCCGTTCGACGTTGTTGCGAAGCTGCCGCACATTGCCCGGCCAATCGTGCGACTGCAGCACCGCCAGCGCGTCGGGGCCGATATTGCGCTTGGGCAGGCCGGTGGTCTGCGAAATTTGCGTCATGAAATAGTCGACGAGTTCCGCGATGTCCTCGCGCCGCTCGGCGAGTGGCGGCACCCGGATCGGGACGACGGAAAGGCGGTGGTACAAATCATCGCGGAATTTGCCCGCCGCGATCTCCGACTCGATGTTGCGGCTGGTCGAGGAGACGATCCGCACATCGACGGTGACTTTGGTGCTGCCGCCGACACGCTGAAAAGTCTGGTCGAGCAACACGCGCAGAATCTTGTTTTGCGTCTCGCGCGGCATGTCGGCGATCTCGTCGATGAACAGCGTGCCGCCGTGCGCCTCTTCCAGCGCGCCGACTTTGCGCTGTTGTGTGCCATTCCCCGCGTCAACGCCGAATAGTTCTGTCTCCATCTGCTCGGGAATGATCGCAGCCGCGTTGATCACGACGAATGGACCGTTCGAGCGCGCCGAAAGCGCATGGATGGTGCGGGCGGCGAGTTCCTTGCCACTGCCGGAAGGGCCTACAATTAGAACGCGGCTATTGGTCGGCCCGACTTTTTCGATGGTCTGCCGCAGCTGATTAGCAGCGGGCGAACGGCCGACAAGGGTTGCGGCGAGCGGCCCGAGCTGGCGGAGTTCACGCACCTCTCGCTTGAGCCGGGAATTCTCCAGCGTCCGGTCCGCAACCAATAACAGCCGGTCAGCTTTGAACGGTTTCTCGATGAAATCGTAGGCGCCGCGCTTGATGGCCGAAACGGCGGTCTCGATATTGCCGTGTCCGGAAATCATCACGACCGGCAAGTCGGGATGCTCCTGCTTGAGCGAGTCGAGGAGCTGCAACCCGTCAAGACGGCTGCCTTGCAACCAGATGTCGAGGAAGACCAGATTAGGCCGCCGCGCGACGACGGCAGCAATAGCTTCGTCGCTATTGCCCGCGGTACGGGTGCCGTGGCCCTCGTCCTGGAGAATGCCCGCGACCAAGTCGCGAATATCCGCCTCATCGTCTACGATCAAGATGTCGGATGCCATGGCTAGACCGCCGCCCCCACGGGAGCCGGCGCCGCCGCGGCGCTTGCAATCGGCTCGGTAGCAAAGCGCAATTGCATCCAAGCGCCACGCGCGCCGGGCACCTTATCCGAGGCGTCCCTTAATTCGATGCCGCCGCCGTGTTCCTCAAGGATGCGCCCGACAATGGCGAGGCCGAGCCCGGTGCCTTTTTCCCGCGTCGTGACATAAGGCTCGAGCAGCCTCGCGCGATTTTCCTTCGGCAATCCGATGCCGTTATCGATCACGTCGATGACAATGTGCTCGGCCTCGCGGCGCGCGCTCACGGCAATTCGACCACGCTCCGCCACGCCGCCCTGCCCCGCTGCGGCGGCCGGATGGGCTGCCAGCGACGCGGCGCCGATTGCTTCGGTGGAGTTTTTGACAATGTTGGTGAGCGCCTGCGAGATCAGCCGGCGATCGAAGCGTGCGGGCATGCTTTCCGCCGGCAAGTCCACTTCAAAATCAATGTCCGGATGGCCGACCCGCATGAGAAAGACGACCTGACGAACAGTGTCGGCCACGTCCTCGGCGGCGATGACGGGCTTCGGCATGCGCGCGAAGCGGGAGAACTCGTCGACCATCCGCTTAATATCATCGACCTGACGCACGATGGTGTCGGTACACTGCTCAAACACGGCCGCGTCCTCGACAATTACCTTGCCGTATTTGCGGCGCAGCCGTTCGGCCGACAACTGGATCGGCGTCAGGGGGTTCTTGATTTCGTGAGCGATGCGGCGGGCGATGTCGGCCCATGCCGAGGACCGCTGCGCCAGGACGAGCTCGGTCACATCGTCGATGGTGATGACATAGCCGTGCTCGGATTCGGCGGCCTGCTCGCTGGTCACGCGCACGGAGAAGTTTCGCTCCTGGCCGTTGCGGGTGACCGTGACCTGGCGCTGTACCAGCCGCTGAGTGCCGTTCCTCGCGCTAGCGAAAACCTCCGCCAGTTCCGGGGCGACCTCAGCCAAGGGTCGTCCCAGTATTTCGCTCTCGGTCTGTGCAATCAGCCGTTCGGCGGAACGGTTGAGGATGGTGACCTGGCCTTCGGCATTGACGCCGATCACGCCGGCGCTGGCGCCGGCCAGCACCGCTTCGGTGAAGCGTCGGCGGCTATCGATCTGGTCGCGCGCGCGGATGATGTCGTCGTGTTGGGTGCTTAGCTCTTGCGTCATTTTGTTGAAGGTCTCGCCGAGATGCGCAAGATCGCCTTCCGACCGGCGGATCGGGACGCGAACCTGTAGATTGCCGGTAGAGACCACGTTGGCGGCGCCGATCAGGCGCCGGATCGGGGCCACCAGCCGGTTGGCGAAATCGAGCCCGATCCAGGCAGACGACAACAGCACAATCAGCGCGATGATCGCGAACATCAGCGCAAAGGCGATTTGAATCCCGAGCCGGCGCGCTTCAAGATTGGCATATTCGCCGACATTCTCCTGCGTGGCGCGCAACTGCTCGACCACGCGCGGATCAAGCAGTCGCGCCGCGTAAAGGTAGATGTCGTCATAGCCATGCAGCTTGACCGCCGCGGCAACGTGATCGCCTTCCGGAATCAGCGCTATTTGCGGCTCGGTTTCGGTGATTTTGGCCAACAATTCCTTGGACGGCAGCACGATGGTCTTGTCCATTTTCACGTCTGCGCGCTCGACGGTGGTGCCGTCGCCGCGGATCATGAGCGCCGCCGAAAGGCCCCGCGCTGTCGCCTGCGCCGTGAAAAACTTCTGGAAATGGTCGCGGTCGGTATCAAACATCGTCTTGGCGCGGCCGACGTCGAATGCCATCGCCATGATTTCACCGCGGATCGCCTGCGCATGCTCGCTGACGTAGGCGTCGGCAACGATCAGCGACTGTTCGATCATGGAGCGGGTGCGGGTGGAGAAGAACCGATCGAGGCCGCGATCGAGGGTCGTCGAGGCGACCACGGCGACGAGGATGGTTGGAACGGCGGCGATGACGGCGAACAGACCGACGATTTGCACGTGCAGCCGCGAGCCGGCGTAGCCGCGCCGGCGCGCCTGCACCACGCTCCAGACTTCCCGGCCGATAATGCCAAGCAGGAGCAGCCCGGTGGCCAGGTTGACGAGCAGCAGCTTGACCACGACCTCGTGCACCGGGGTGATCGGCGTCAGGTTGGCAAGAACGAGGAAGGTGGCGGTGGCGGAGAGGAGCGCGACGCCGACGGCGATCGCCCCAATCAAGCGGGAGGCCGCAGGCATCGGGGCCGCGGCGGCCGGATCTAGCGGGGCGACCTGATCGGCAGTCGTCATTTCCATACGAACGCGGGACTTGGCCGGCTCAGGAGGCTCGGCGGACGATGAATGGAGCCCCCGGCCATTCCCGCCGTGTCAATTCAAGAAAGCAAAGCAATCGGGTGATGCTTTTATACAACAATGTTGCCGGATTGCGACAATTTTGCGGGCGAACCCGGCCGGCCGTCAGCTGCCCGCGGTCCGGTACACCTGAATTTCCAGGTCACGGATCTTCTTGCGGAGCGTATTGCGATTGACCCCTAGGAGGTCGGCAGCGCGGATTTGGTTGCCCCGGGTCGCCGCCAGCGCGGCCGTTAAGAGCGGCGCTTCGACCTCGCGCAAGATGCGGTGGTAGAGCCCTGGCGGCGGCAGGCCTTCGTCAAAGCCGGAGAAATAGCGGGCAAGATGCCGCTCCACGGCGTTGGCCAGATTTTCGTCGCCGCGGTAATTGTCGCCCGGCGAAAGGCTCGGCTGGGAGAGTTCGGCATCGATCACCGCCGAGGTAATGGTCTCCTGCGGATAAAGCGCCGCGAGCCGGCGGGCCAGATTTTCCAACTCGCGCACGTTGCCGGGCCAGCGATGCCGCTTGAGCCGATCGAGCGCCGCCTGGTCGATCTGCTTGGCCGGCAAACCTTCGCGCTCGATCAGCGTGAAAAAGTGCCGGATGAGATCCGGAATGTCCTCGGTGCGTTCGCGTAACGGCGGCAGGCGCAGCGGCACGACATTGAGGCGGAAGAACAAGTCTTCGCGGAACAGACCCTGCTGAATGAGTTGCCGCAGGTCCTTGTTGGTTGCGGCAATGATGCGCACGTCCGCCTTGATTGGGGTGCGGCCGCCGACCGTCGTGTATTCGCCCTGCTGCAGCACGCGCAGCAACCGCGTTTGTGCTTCCATCGGCATGTCGCCGATTTCGTCGAGAAAAAGCGTGCCGCCCTCGGCTTGTTCGAAGCGTCCGGCGCTGCGGGTGTTGGCGCCGGTAAAGGCGCCCTTCTCGTGGCCGAACAGTTCGGACTCGATCAGATCGCGCGGGATCGCCGCCATGTTGATGGCGACGAACGGGCCCGTGCGCCGCTTGCCGTAATCATGCAGAGCGCGCGCCACCAGCTCCTTGCCGGTGCCGGATTCGCCCGAAATCATTACCGTCAAATCGGTCAGCATCAGCCGCGCCAGCACGCGGTAGATTTCCTGCATCGCCGGCGAGCGCCCGATCAGCGGAATTGACTCGAAATCATCGACTTGGGCGGGCGGCCGCGGCCGCTCTTTCGGCTCGGACAGCGCGCGGCCGACGATGGCGGTCAGTTCCTTGAGATCGAACGGCTTGGGCAGATATTCGTACGCGCCGCGTTCGGAAGCGCGGATCGCGGTCATGAACGTGTTCTGGGCGCTCATGATGATGACCGGCAAATCCGGCCGCGCCTTTTTGATCCGCAACAACAGATCGAACGCGTTTTCGTCCGGCAGCACGACATCGCTGATGATGAGGTCGCCGTCGCCCTGGTTGATCCAGCGCCACAAAGTCGCGGCATTGCCGGTCGAGCGCACGTCGTAACCGGCGCGGGTCAGCGCCTGATTAAGGACGGTGCGGATTGCCGCGTCGTCATCGGCAATGAGAATGTTTCCCGCGGGCATTTAATGATCCCCTGATGGGCGGCTCGGGCTCGAACGCGCCCGTCCCGTCTCATCGATCTCGGCGCTGTACATCGGCATGAGAACGCGAAACACGGTTCGCCGCGGCTGCGACTCGCATTCGATAATGCCGCCGTGATCGCCGACGATCTTGGCTACCAATGCAAGGCCGAGACCCGAGCCGGTCGGCTTGGTGGTCACGAACGGATCGAACAGGTGCGGCATTAATTCGTCGGCCACCCCGGGGCCGTTGTCTCTGACGCAAAATTCAAGCGGCAGTGAAATGCGGGTCTTGGCGCCCGGGATGGAAAGCCGCACGCCGGGACGAAACGCGGTCGATAGCGCAATCTCTCCGCCCGCGTTGTCGCCGATGGATTCGGCGGCGTTCTTGATCAGATTGAAAAACACCTGGACCAGCTGATCGCGGTTCGCCAGCACTGGCGGCAGCGAGGGATCGTACTCTTCAACGAAGCGGATCTGCCTGGCGACGCCGGTTTGCGCCAGCCGCTTTACGTGCTCGAGCACGACGTGAATGTTGATCGGCTCGCGCTCGACCGGCCGCTCGTCGGTGAAGACTTCCATGCGGTCGACGAGTTTCACGATGCGATCGGCCTCATCGCAAATCAGCCGCGTGAGAACGCGATCGTCGTCGCCGACCGATTGCTCAAGCAGTTGGGCGGCGCCGCGAATGCCGGATAGAGGATTTTTGATCTCATGTGCCAGCATGGCGGAGAGCGCGATCACTGAACGGGCGGCGCCGCGATGCGTCAGCTGGCGGTCCATTTTGTCGGCGATCGAACGCTCCTGGAGCATGACCACGACGTATTTGGGCTGCTCCGGCAGCGGCGCGACGTGCAGGTCCACGGCGCGATCGCCGGGATTGCGGGGCGTGCCGAGATCGACTTTGTATTCGTTGACCGCAGCACCGGTGGCGCGCACCTGATCGACCAACGCCAATAACGGGCTGCCAAACGGCACGAGCTCGTGAAGCTGGTGCCGGCGCAACAGCGCCAGTGACGCCTCGAAAAACGCCTCGGCGGCGGCGTTGGCCTCGATGACCTTTCCGTCCGCGGCGACGACGATCACCGGGTGTGGCAGTGCATTGAGCACCGCCTCGGCCGCGGTCGAAGCTGGCTGGAAGGAATGCGCAGCGCTCACCATGAGCGCCTCGCTGATGGCCAGTTCGGGTCGGTAAGCCGGTCAAAAGCCAAGAATGCTCCGCCTCGACCCTTCAGGCGATCAATGATCTGTGGGTTGCACACGAATTAGGCGCTGCCATTAATTTGCATATAGTTTAGCCAAAGATGCGGCCCGCGCGCAAGTGTTGCAGTGCAATATAGTCAATTTGTGATCGGGGATTTGATCCCTGTTCGGCGGGTTGCCTGCTTCGCCTCCTGCGCCGACATGCGCTAAGGGTTGCCGCTGAGGAAGCGGGAGCCGGAAGGCATGACGAGCAAGGTTGCGGCGGTCATTGTTGCCGCCGGACGCGGACATCGCGCGGGCGGGGAAATGCCCAAGCAGTATCGGCACATTGGTGGGGAGCCGGTGATCCACGCGGCGTTGGCGGCGTTTGCCGGCCATCCCCAGATCGACGCGGTGCAACCGGTTATTCACGCCGACGACGAACCCCAGTTCCGCGCGGCGACAGCCGGCTTGGCCCGATTACGGACGCCAGTTTCTGGTGGCGCCAGCCGGCAAGCCTCGGTTTATGCGGGATTAGAAGCGTTGCGCGGCGCAGCGCCGGATATTGTTCTCATTCATGACGCTGCGCGGCCGTTCGTCAGCGATGCGCTGATCGCGCGCGCGATCGCTGCGGCAAGCAAGCACGGCGCCGCGGTGCCCGCTGTCGCCGTGGCCGACACCGTGAAGAAGGTCGATGCGCAAGGCACCATTACGGCAACCATCGACCGCAACGAGTTGCGCATTGTGCAGACGCCGCAAGCCTTCTCCTATAACCTCATTGTCGACGCGCATGGTCGTGCGGCCGCAGCCGACCGCAGTGATTTTACCGACGATGCGGCGCTCGCCGAATGGGCAGGCCACCGCGTGAGCGTATTTCCGGGCGATAGCGCCAACGTCAAACTCACGACCAATGAGGATTTCGCGCGCGCCGAAGCGTTGCGGATGGCGGCGAGCGGCGATGTCCGCACCGGCAACGGTTTCGACGTTCACGCCTTCGCCGATGGCGATCACATCATGCTCGGCGGTGTGCGCATCGCGCACACGCGCGGCGTGACCGGTCACTCCGACGCCGACGTGGCGCTGCATGCGTTGGTCGACGCCATTCTCGGCGCACTTGCCGATGGCGACATCGGCCAACATTTTCCGCCCAGCGATCCGCAATGGAAAGGCGCGGCGTCGGAAAAGTTTCTCGCCTTCGCTTGCGAGCGGGTGCGGGCGCGTTCGGGCGTGATCGCCCATCTCGACGTAACAGTCGTTTGCGAAGCGCCTCGCATCGGCCCGCATCGCGATGCCATGCGCGCCCGCATCGCCGCTATCGCCGGAATTGGTGTTGACCGCATAGCGATCAAGGCGACGACGAGCGAGAAACTCGGCTTCACCGGCCGTGGCGAAGGCATTGTGGCGATGGCGACGGCGACCGTGCGATTGCCGTGGAGCGGATTGTGACGCAAGCGGCATTGCGTGCCGCCGCAACGAGCGTCCTGCAACGCGCCCGCTCCAACGGGCTGAAAATCGCCACTGCGGAATCCTGCACCGGCGGACTCGTCGCCGCCGCGCTGACCGAGATCGCCGGTTCGTCCGACGTGGTCGACCGCGGCTTCGTCACCTATTCCAACGACGCCAAGCACGTCATGCTCGGCGTGCCGACCACGACGTTGCAGCGGCACGGCGCCGTCAGCGCCGAGACCGCGGCGGCGATGGCGAAAGGCGCGCTGCAACATTCGTTGGCCGACATCGCGGTTGCGATCACCGGCATCGCCGGCCCTGGCGGCGGCAGCAAACAAAAGCCGATCGGGCTCGTTCACTTTGCCGCTGCAAGCCGCAACGGCAGCCGCGTCGCGCGCGTCAAGCGTTACGGCAATATCGGCCGCAGCCAGGTGCGAAAGCGCTCCGTCGCCGAAGCGCTGCGCTTGTTACGCTTATTGGCCGAGACCAAGCCGCGTTAGCCGCATTATTTGCGCTCGAAAAATACCGCCGCGCAGGTGTGGTGGGTGATGTTCTGCGCGGTATGGCCGAACGTGATCGGAACCTCCACCGGGTGTCCGGCGTGAGTATGAATAATCCTCGTCCCCTCGGCGGACGTTACCCTGAGCGCGCAGTCGGTCAGCGGGAAGACCACCGAAGGGATCGGATGCGAGTGTGGTGCGTCCAAGCGGCCGGGTCGCCAAACCGCGCGGGTCACTCGGAATTTCTCATTGTCGAGAATGAGCGCGTAAACGCCCGGGTCCGCCACATAGCTCGGTGGCGCGTCCTGCGCGACCGCAATCGACGGCGACATTAATCCAGTGGCCACCACCGCGAGAATGGGGGCAATGTGTTTGATCATCACACTCTCCTGCAACGTTGAAAAGAACGGCCACAGGATACAGAACCGCTACGACAGCAGAAAGACCTCGCTTTCGATAAGCTTAAGCGTTTACGCAGCGCGGGTGCCGTAAACTTCGTCGGCGCGGCGCTGGAATGCGCGAGCAAAGCGACGGAAGGCGGCGTCGAACATGGCGCCCATCAGCAAACCGAGCGTGCGGCTACGGAATTCGTAAGAGATGAAAAAGTCGACATCGCACGTGTGTTCATCGACCGGGCGGAATGTCCAGTGATTGTTGAGGCTTTGAAACGGGCCTTCGAGATATTCGACCAGGATTTCAAGTTTCGCCCGGTCCAGCGTCACGCGGCTGGTGAAGGTCTGGCGAATGAGCTTATAGGCGACGGTCATGTCGGCAACGATCATCTCCTTGCCGCCTTCGCTGCTGCGCTGCCGTATCTTGAGCGATTGGCACAGCGGCACGAATTCCGGATAGCGCTCGACGTCTGCGACAAGATCGAACATGTCGGAGGCGGTGTGCCGCACCCGCGTCGTGTTGGACAATTGCGGCATGCCTAGCGCGCCGCCCGGGCCGCTTTCAGCCGAGCGAAATCGTCGCCGGCATGATGCGACGACCGCGTCAGCGGGCTCGCCGATACCATGGCGAACCCTTTACCGTAAGCGACGGTCTCGAGCGCCTTGAATTCTTCCGGCGGCACGAAACGCTTCACTGGATGATGTTTGGGCGAAGGCTGCAGATATTGCCCGACGGTCAAAAAGTCGACATCGGCCGCACGTAAATCGTCCATCACTTGCAATACTTCGTTGCGCTCCTCGCCGAGCCCCAACATGATTCCCGATTTGGTGAACATGAGCGGATCAATTTCTTTCACCCGCTGCAAAAGCCGAATGGAGGCGAAGTAGCGCGCGCCGGGACGCACGGTGAGGTATTTGGCGGGCACGGTTTCGAGATTGTGGTTGAATACGTCGGGCTTTGCGGCGACGACGATCTCGGCCGCGCCAGCCTTGCGCAAAAAATCAGGAGTCAACACTTCGATGGTGGTTTGCGGGCAGCGGGCGCGGATGGCGCGGATCACCGCGGCGAAATGTTCGGCCCCGCCGTCGTCAAGATCGTCGCGGTCGACCGACGTGATCACCACATGCGCCAATCCGAGCTTAAAAGTCGCCTCGGCGACGTGCTCCGGCTCGGCCGGATCGAGTGCACCGGGAAGGCCGGTCTTGACGTTGCAGAACGCACAGGCGCGCGTACAGGTATCGCCCATGATCATGAAGGTAGCGTGCTTCTTCTCCCAGCATTCGCCGATATTCGGACAGGCCGCCTCTTCGCAAACGGTGTGCAGGCCGTTGGCGCGCACGATGTTTCGTGTCTCGAGATAGCCGCGCGACACCGGCGCCTTGACCCTGATCCAGTCGGGCCTGCGCGCGCTCGGCTGGTCCGGCCGATGCGCCTTTTCCGGATGGCGCGGCCGGCCGGCGCTACTGCTGAGCGTATCAATAACGACGGCCATGGGATCTCCGAGTGGCGCGTTTCCGCAAGCCATACTTACGGGCCGTAATGCAGGGCCGCAAGGCGTGCGAATGGCGCACCGACCTCCCACGAAACCTCATCGCCAACGCCCGTACTGAACAAACAGTTAGGCCACGCAACGGGTTTCGGCGTGTCGCGGTGCAAGTTTCGCCATAAAACAATGTTCTCTTGATCGCGGCGGCGGATTCGTAGGCGGAGGACTTGCTTGACGCCACGCGGCAAGGAAGCGGCGGCATTGGGGCTGCACCGATTCGGCTTCGGTCCGCGCCTGCGGCGCGACAATTATTCTCTCGACGCTATCGCGACGGACCCCCGCGGCGCAATTCTCGCCGATCTCGAACGTCCCAAGGCCGGTTATCTGCCCGTCGATTTGCCCTCGAGCACGCAAGCGGCCCGCGCGGTGTCAGATTTTCGCGCCGAGGAGCATGCGAAGCAGAAGCTGGCGCAGCGTGCCGCCAAGGACGCCAATGCGACCGCCATGGCGCCGAGCATGTCGGACGCGGCGCATCCTCCGGCAACCGCAATGGCGGCGGGCGCGCAGCCGGCGGACAACAAAAAGCCGCCGCTGCCCCAGCAGATCGTTCAGAACGAAGCCTCCGCGCGGTTCGACGCCGCCGCCGAGTCGACCATCGGGTTTGTCGAACGGCTGGTTTGGTTCTGGTCGAACCATTTTTGCATTTCGGCGGACAAGGATGTCGCGATGGTCGGCGCCTACGAACGCGAAGCCATTCGCCCATACGTGCTCGGTCGTTTCGGCGACATGCTCGCGGCGGTGGAGAGCCATCCCGGCATGCTGTTTTATCTCGATAATGTCCACTCGATGGGCGGCGCCTCGATCGACGGCATCAATCGCGATAAAGGGCTCAACGAAAACCTCGCGCGCGAGATCCTGGAATTGCATACGCTCGGCGTGCGCAGCGGCTATACGCAAGCTGACGTCACGAGCTTCGCCAACGTGCTCACCGGCTGGAGCTGGATCGATCCAGCCGAGCCGGACCACGGCGGCGAATTCGTGTTCAACAAGCGCCTGCACGAACCGGGCGATCAGGCGGTGTTGGGCAAGACCTATCCGGACGAAGGTGTCGCGCAGGGCCGCGCTGTCCTCGCCGACCTCGCGCGGCATCAGGCGACTGCCCAGCACGTCGCGCTCAAGTTCGCACGTCACTTCGTGGCCGACGATCCGCCGCCTGCCCTGGTGGCGAAGCTGGCAAAGAACTTCGATTCGAGCGGCGGCAATCTGAAAGCGCTGGCAAAAACCTTGGTGACGGCCGATGAATCCTGGGCGCCGCAGCGAAAGAAGCTTAGGCCGCCGTGCGAGTGGCTGGCCGCGACACTTCGCGTCGCTAAAGCCACGCCAGACCCGAGCAGTCTCATCGATCTGCGGACGCCCGCGGGCGATTGGCTCAATATCGGACGCTTGATGAATTTTCAGGTCGCGCTTGGCCAGCCGCTGTGGCGGCCGCCTGCGCCCAACGGATGGCCCGATAGCGAAGCCGCCTGGATCGATGGCGTGCCGCGCCGCCTTGGCATCGCTAACGAGATCGCAAGCCGCGCGCGGCCGGAGGTCGATCCGCTTGAATTACTGGAAGCAAGCCTCGGCCCGTTGGCGTCCGAGGAAACGCGTCAGACCATTTGGCACGCCGAAAGCCGGACGCAAGCCTTTGCGCTGCTACTGATGACACCGGAATTCTTGCGGAGGTGAGACCATGAGCTTTACTCACGCTCCCTCGCGCCGCGCAATGCTCGCCGGCTCGGGCGCGTTGTTCGCCTGGGCGCATCTGCCGCGGCTAGCGCATGCCGAGGGCCGTGATCCGCGCTTCCTCACCATCGTTCTGCGTGGCGCGCTCGATGGTCTCGCGACCGTTGCACCGGCCGGCGATCCGGACTGGATTGCGCTGCGCGGCGACAACGCGCTGCGCTTCGACGGCAAGGTCCCTGCCTTAAAACTCGACGGCTTCTTTGCGCTCAATCCGGCGATGCCGAACTTGCATCGCATGTTTCAGGCCAACGAAGCGATCATTGTTCATGCCTGTGCGACGCCCTACCGCGAGCGCTCGCATTTCGACGGCCAGGATTTGCTGGAAAGCGGGTTGCCGCAACCGGCGCCGAGCGATTCAGGCTGGCTCAATCGCGCACTTCACGGGCTTGCATCGGCCGGCCGGGTCGACGCCGGCGAAAGGGCGAGAGCGCTTGGGGTCGGTCCGGCGCTGCCGCTCCTCGTGCGCGGCCCGGCGCCGGTGCTGACGTGGTCGCCGCAAAACGCGCCGGCGGCAAGCGAAGACACCGCCCGGCGGCTGCTCGAGCTTTATCGGCACGCCGACTTAAAGCTCGCCAACGTCATGGAAGAAAACGCCAAGCTCGTCGCCATGGAGCACACCGACGATATGCGCAAGGCGCCGAGCAACCAGCCGCGCGCCTACTTCACCGACGCCGCCGGCACGGCGGCAAAATTTATGGCGCAGCCGGATGGGCCGCGCATTGGAGCGCTCGCGCTCGACGGCTGGGACACCCACAACAACGAGGGCATTGCCGGCGGGCGGCTCGCCCAGCTCCTCGGCTCGCTTGACGGTGCGCTCGCGGCGGTAAAGGCCAACATGGGACCGGCATGGCGCGAAACGGTCGTTGCGCTGGTCACCGAGTTCGGACGTACCGCGCGCATCAATGGCACGGACGGCACCGATCACGGCACCGCGACGGTCGCGCTTCTTGCCGGCGGCGCGCTCAAGGGCGGCCGCGTCATCGCCGATTGGCCGGGACTGAAGCCCGCCGATCTCTATGAGGACCGCGATCTCAAGCCGACGACCGATCTGCGCGCCGTGCTCAAAGGCGTGCTGAAGGACCATCTTCGGGTCGACGATCGCGCGCTGGCGGAAACGGTGTTTCCCGGCAGCAAAAACTTCAAGCCGCTGGCGGGACTGGTCTGAAGCTTTGGCGGGTGCGTTTGGCGAGAGCTATTCAGCCTGAACCTGAACCACAGGTCCGTGGTTCTGCTCGGCGCCGGTTACGATGACCAGGTAGCGGCGCTGAACTTTTTCTTCACCGCGCACGATCTGCCGGATCGGGCCAATCGCGTTGACTATCGCCGAACCGGCGGGGTTGGTCAAAAAACTCGAGAGTCCTTCGATCGTTCCTTGGCCGTTCGGATCGTCCGACAAAGCCAAGAGGTATTGCTGCTTCGGTTCCAGGCCGGTGACCGAAGCTTCCAGCACCTGCACCAATCCTTGATCGTAGAGCGCCACGCTGGTGGGCGCCGACGATCCCGGCTTCGCGCCCGGTGAAGCCATGGTGAGATGAGCGGCTTCGCCGGCCAGCCCCAGCGGCGTTAAATTGTCCGTGCCGGGGCCGCTAGGCACGGCATCGGGCACATAAGTTATCGCCTGCGGCGCCTGGCCGATGGGAACCGAGGCGATCACCTTGTTCGTCAGCGTATCGATTCCGATCATTTGGTCGTCAGCTTCAAGGCCGACATACACCCGCGTTCCGTCACCCGAAGGCCACACGCCATGCGGCAGCTTTCCGACCGGAATGGTCGCGACCTGCTCGAAGTTTGATGTGCGAATAACTTTCACCTCGTTCAGGCCGCCAATGGTCACGTAAGCAAACGTGCCGTTGACGTTGTGGACGATGTTGACGTGATTGGTGATCGGTCCGGTGTCCAAGGTCTTCAACAACGTGAATGGCGGCCGCGCGTCGAAAATCTGGGTCTTGCCGGTATCCTTCAAAGTGAACCAGACCTGCGTGCCGTCCGGCGTCGCCGCAATGTTCGGACAGAAGGGGCTCGTTTGCGTCACCTTGCCGATAATCGTGTGGTCGGCGACGGAAATCACGTCCGTTTCCGGATTGAAAGACGAGCAAACGTAACCGTATTTGCCGTCCGGAGAAAAAATCGTCATGCCGGGGCCGTT
>Ga0209169_10000582_pt1 | contig 22237 bp, 21 predicted proteins | sample HubBroMetageWRM4_FD_188346 | JGI IMG/M metagenome (GOLD analysis project Ga0209169, IMG submission 188346) | Warmed soil microbial communities from the Hubbard Brook experimental Forest, New Hampshire - Hubbard Brook CCASE Soil Metagenome WRM 4... | ecosystem: Environmental > Terrestrial > Soil...
GATGATCACAAATTGAGGTTACCAACGGCATGTTTCCCGTCTCGCCGCTCAGCGCTAAATTTGTGGTATGTCCACCGGAACCGGCCGCGCCAAACTCCGCTGCGCCCAATGCGAAATGGCGGAAGATCAATGCGAGTGCGACAAATACTGCTGCCTCTGCCAGACCGTCCTCGAGGTCCGCATCTGCCAGGACGGCCTGATGTATTGCGAACCCTGCCGCACCGCCTGCGACTACAAAACTTCGGACTAAACCCTCAGATCACCACCGCTTCCCGGTACTCCCCAAACACCCGCCGCATCGCATCTGAAATCTCGCCCACAGTCGCATAACCCTCCACCGCCTCCAGTATCCGAGGCATCACATTCGCGCCCGACCGTGCCGCATCCTCCACCCCCTTCAAACCAGCTTGCCACGCCGCGGCATCACGCCGCGCCCTTAGCGCCCGCACCCGTTCAATCTGCTTCGCCTCCAGCGCCGGATCAATCTTCTGAATCGGAATCGGTTTCTCCTCTTCCACCTCAAACCGGTTCACTCCCACCACAATTGCTTCCGCGCGATCCACAGCCTGCTGATATTCATACGCCGCGTTCTGAATCTCCTGCTGCACAAATCCGCGCTCGATCGCCTTCAACATGCCGCCCATCACTTCAATCTTCCCCAAATACTCCGCCGCGCGCTTCTCAATCTCATTCGTAAGCGATTCAATATAATAAGACCCGGCCAGTGGATCGACCGTCTGCGCCACGCCCGACTCGTACCCAATCACCTGCTGCGTCCGCAAAGCAATCCGCGCCGCCTGCTCAGTTGGCAGCGCCAACGCCTCATCATAAGAATTCGTGTGCAGCGACTGCGTCCCGCCCAGCACTGCCGCCAGCGCCTGAATCGCCGTACGCACAATATTGCTCTCCGGTTGCTGCGCCGTCAGCGTCGACCCCGCCGTCTGCGTGTGAAATCGCAGCATCCACGACCTGGGATTCTTCGCCTTGAAGTGTTCCCGCATAATCCGAGCCCACATCCGCCGCGCCGCCCGAAACTTCGCCACCTCTTCCAGGAAATTGTTGTGCGCATTAAAAAAGAAGGACAGCCGCGGCGCGACCTGATCCACATCCAGCCCCGCAGCGATCGCCGCCTCCACATACGTCATGCCGTTGGCCAGCGTGAACGCAACTTCCTGCACCGCCGTCGATCCCGCCTCCCGCAAGTGATAGCCGGAAATCGAAATGGTATTCCACTCCGGGACGTTCTCCTTCGCCCAGGCAAACATGTCAGTAATCACGCGCAAAGCCTGCTTCGGCGGATAAATATACGTCCCCCGCGCAATGTACTCCTTCAAAACATCATTCTGCACCGTGCCCGAAAGTTTCCGGATATCCGCACCCTGCCGCCGCGCCACCGCCACGTACAACGCCAGCAGAATCGATCCCGTCGCATTGATGGTCATCGATGTAGAAATCTTGGTCAGGTCGATGCCAGCGAACAATCGCTCCATGTCCTCGATCGAATCAATCGCCACCCCCACCTTGCCCACTTCGCCCGCCGCCAGCGCATGATCCGAATCCATCCCAATCTGCGTCGGCAAATCAAAAGCGACAGAAAGCCCCGTAGTCCCGTTCGCCAGCAAATATTTGTAGCGTTTGTTCGACTCTTCGGCGTCGCCCATGCCGGCGTACTGCCGCATGGTCCACAACCGCCCGCGGTACATCGTGGCCTGCACGCCTCGCGTAAACGGATACTCCCCCGGATACCCAACCTCGCCCTCGTAATCCGAACCTTTGAGATCCGCAGGCGTATACAGCGGCTTGACCGGAATGTGGGAAGAGGTCTCGACCTCCGCCGCAAGATTCGGCACCGCAGCTTTAACCGTATCCGCCATAATGACCGCTCTTTCCCTACTCAATAATTCCTGTCATTAATTATTGTCATCCGAAGCGCGCACAACATTTGTCATTCCGAAGCGACGCAGCATTCTTGTCATTCCGAAGCGCGCAGCGTTCTTGTCATTCCGAAGCGCGCAGCGCAGAGGAACCTGCTGTCCCCTGCAGCGCCACGAAACTCGCACCATCACCGCGCCCCCCGACCCTTCTGCCTCACCCTCCAGAACGAACTCACCCCAAACCAAGCAAAAGTCACAGTGAAACAAATTGCAACCACCACGCGCCCTAACCCAACCTGCCCCGCCTCGTACTTCGCATACTCTTTCGCCGATGCGATCCCGCCACTAGCCGCCATCACCAGGAAAACCAGCCCTGTAACCTCCAGCCACAACTGATGCAACACCCGCCCGAACGACCGGGCAGTCGCTGAGACCGCCTGCCCCACGGCCCGCGCAGTCCGGCTGCGCTTGACCTGCTGCCCAGCCACGCGCGCCACCACGCCCAACTTTCGTCCTGTAGAAACCTTGCTCACGGCCTCGATTTTAACAGCCTCCGGCGCTACAATGGCGCAAGCCTGCACCCGCCATCGAACCCATTAGCGGCCGCAGGCATCTAAACACCGTTGGGGGATGTTTGCAGCATGTTCGCAGCCCAGGCAGAGGCCGATCGGGGGACCAAGTGGATCAGCAACTCAAGCAACTCATGAAAGAACTCGGCGAGGCCATCAACGAGTCTCTCTCCGATTCCGAACAGATCGCCGAAGTCGTCTCCCGCATCAAAGACGGCGGCTACGACATTTTTCTGGTCCTCGAAGCCACCATCGGCGTCAGCAAGCAAGGCGAGAAATCCTCGGACAAGACTTCCCTGGTCACCACCCTCTCGACCAACCCCGAATTCAAAATCAGCGACCAGGATCTGAAGTTCCTAAAATCCCTCCGCATCAAAATCGAAGAAGAAAAGTAACCCAAAGAAAAGTAGGACATGTGGAGATGTGTTCATGTGGAGACAGCCGCCTCGGCTGTCCCGGCAGGAGCAAAGCTCCGCCGGAATCTAATGTGCGACCGCCAGCGCCAATCTCACCAGCGCTTTTCTGACTACTGACCACTGAAGTTCAACTCAACACCAGATCCAGCACCTGTTCCACCGCCCGGTCCGCCTCAAGAATCGAAGACTTGTGATCCGGCGTGCCAGAAAGATCCGTGTTCGCAAAAGCGATCCTCGCAAATGGAGCCGCCCGCAGAACGTCCCCCGGCGCTGGCTTGCCGTCTTTGCCAAAGTAAAATCCCGGCGCAGGGCTCGCGTAGGCATGCCCCCATCGGTTCAAAATAATCCCCGCGATGTCGCGGCCAGCGTCGAAGCCAGAGCCTGCAAACATATCCGTAAGCTGCCGGCGAATCTGCCGCTCGTACTCGCGAAACGGAGTCGAGATCATTTCCCCGCGCCCCATGTGGCCCTGCTGCTCGGCGGTCTTTCCAGGATACGTATACAGAACTTTGATAGTCAGCACGACCGGCGAATCAGGCCCAATCGTCGGCGATTCTGTCCCACACAGCGCCAGCTTGCGGACCTGCATGTAACTGCCCAGGCCCTCAAACCACTGGCATCCTGAGATTCCGAGCTTGTAAAGAAATCTCCAGTTGCGCACCGCTACGTTGGCCACCATGCAGGGGGAACGATAGAACTGCGAGTAAGCCTCCTTGCGATCGGCAGGAAGGTCGCGGACAACATGCTTGGTCGTCCAGCTTCCACCCGCCATCACCACGGAACGCGCTTTCACGCGGTACGTTTTCCCTCCGCGAGTGTAGGCAATCGTCACCGACTCTGACTTCGCCGGATCGCCATCATGTTTTGCCCACACCACGGTCGAATCCAGTCGAATGCGCGCAGCCGCGCCGGCGTGATCAAGAGCAGCAAAATTCAGTCCGTTGCGGCAAACATCTTCAATCGCAGGTGAGCCGGCAATCGATTCCGGAATCAGAGTCTTGACGATGAGTCGCGCGATACCGCTGTTACCGTCAGGAAACATCTGTGTCCCTTCCTCCGGGATCGGTCCCAACTCATCAAAGGCATACGCGGTATAGCCGGAAAGCGCATCGGGACCCAGCCCATAGCCTCCGCCTTCGTCGGGCGAAAGAAATGTTCGGACGGTCTCCCGGCTGATGCTGTAGGTTTCCATCAGATGATCTTCGAGCGTGATCGTATCGAGCCGGCGCGAGATGGCGTCGCCGCGGTACTCCGGTTTTTGCGCGGGCTTGTCCGGAGACTGATGCCTCAACAACTCCTCGCGTGTTTTCGCTGAAATCGGCGCTCCTTCCAGTTTCTTACCCCAAGGATCCGTCACCCAGACCCCGCGAGGCTGACCGAATTTCGGACCCCCAAACTTCGGACCAAAGTACAGACCGTAAGGCGCCGACCCAAGATACGGCGTGCGCTCCAGCGCTATTTCCGGCGCAGGTCCTGCCCACTTCTGATATTCCAATCGCTGCGTTTTCAGCCCAATCGATTCGTAGAACCGCGCCATAAAGCTGTGGGGATAAGGGCGCCAAAAAAGTGCTGAACCCTGATGCCCGATCAGCCGCTGGCCATCCACCAGAAACTCGTTGCGTTTGGCCTCGCCTCCAAAGATGGGATGATTGTCGAGCACAAGGCAGGTCTTCCCTTCGCCAGCCTTGCGTTGAAAGATCAGCCCCGCCGCCAGCCCGCTGATGCCTCCACCCACAACCACGCAATCGTAGCTCTCTCCAGTGTCGATCACATCGGCGGGAAGACTCTCGAACAGCCCATCGCGAATCTGGTGCCCGGCCTCGAGCACTGCGCTCGTATTGCCGTTCGAGTTCGCATAGTCCCCAACGCCGCCGTAACCAGTCCAGTCGTCGACTGCACCGGTTGCCGCGGTTCGTGCGAGCAACCGCACCGGCGAAGCCGAGTTGAGCAATATTGCACCAGAGCCCAGCAACGTCCCGTTCAGGAAGTCCCGCCGCGTAATGCCCGCTTCCATGCCCACGGAGTTCTTCCTCGACATGTCTTCTCCTCGCAGAAACCTGCCGCGCGTCCTCAGCGCCGTTCATTATACGGACCCTCGTAGCGCCGCCGTCCGGCGGCCGGCAAGATGCCGGCGCTACTTGCTGCCCCCCCCAACACCCACGGCAACCCCGGCCCCTGTGCTACCATCTACTGTTTTTTAGGCGTGGCTCCATGTCCATGAAAGACACTCTCGGAGTCCTTCTCGCCGGCGGCGCCGGAGAACGCCTTTATCCTCTTACTCGCGACCGCGCCAAGCCCGCCGTCACCTTCGGAGGCATGTATCGCATCATCGATATCACTCTCTCCAACTGCCTCAACTCCGACCTCCGCCGCGTCTACATTCTCACCCAATACAAAGCGCTTTCTCTAAACCGCCACATCCGCGAAGGCTGGAACATCCTCGGCCGCGAGGTAAAAGAGTTCATCGAAGTCCTCCCGCCCATGAAGCGGGTCAGCGATCAGTGGTATCAAGGAACCGCCGACGCCGTTTATCAGAACATTTATTCCATCGGCTCCGAGCAGCCCAAGTTCGTTCTCATCCTCTCCGGCGATCACATCTACAAAATGGATTACGGCAAGATGATGAAGCAGCACCTCGACTCCGCCGCCGACATCACTCTAGCCACCATCCAGATTGATCCCGCCGAGACCCCTCGCTTCGGCGTAGTTGACGTCGACAAAGACGGCCGCATCAATGGATTCGAAGAAAAGCCCGCCAAGACCGAGTTGCGTTCTCCCTGGAATGCCGAGAAATGCGCCGGCTCCATGGGCGTCTACCTCTTCAACGCCGACGTCCTCATTCCTGTCTTGCTAAAAGACGCGGAGGACCAAACCTCCAGCCACGACTTCGGCAAAGACATTCTGCCCAAGATGGTCGCCGACTACCGCGTCTTCGCCTACGACTTCGTCGACGAAAACAAGAAAGAAGCTCTCTACTGGCGCGACGTAGGAACGCTCGAGTCCTACTACGAAGCCAACATGGATATCGTTTCCGTTTCCCCCATCTTCAACCTCTATGATCACGACTGGCCCATCCGCACCCACCAGCGCCAGTACCCGCCCGCCAAGTTTGTCTTTGCCGAAAAAGAACGCATGGGCACCGCTCTCGATTCCATCGTCTCCAACGGCTGCATCGTTTCAGGAGGCATGGTCAAAGCCTCCGTCCTCTCGCCTGACGTCCGCGTGAACTCCTATTCGGAGGTCGACCAGAGCATCCTGTTCTCCCACGTCGCCATCGGACGCCACTGCCGCGTCCGCCGCTGCATCATCGACCGCAACGTTCATCTCCCCGAAGGCACTACGATCGGCTACGACACCGAAGCGGACCGCTCCCGCTACTTCGTGACCGATAGCGGCATCACCGTCGTCACCCGCGACTACTCTCTCTTCGAGAACCCCGTAACCGTCGACTACTTCACCAGCGAGTAATTGTCATCCTGAGCGGAGCCGCTTTTCAGGCGGAGCGAAGGATCTCCCTCTCCACCGGCCCACCGCGTAAGCCAAACCCCACCACTACTAAACTTCATGCCCATTGACGCTGCGTGCCCGCAGGACCATAATCTTGCCGTCCGTTTCCTTCGCACATATTTGGCGGATGCCGGCCAGCGAAAGACAGAACCCTGGGTTTACAATTCGGCCTCGTCTTCAATCTAGTGCAGTACCGGGAAACCTTCTCGGGGGGAACCAGCACGCAGACCAGTTTCTGAAGGAGCGAATCCATGAGCCCTATTCGTTTGACGAAACCCAAACTCACACCCACACCAACGACTGCAAAAACGATCGCCGGGCTGATCTCCGCCCTGCTCTTCGCGATCCTGACCGTTCCACTCGGTGCCCAACCAGCGCCCGAAACCCGCTCTCCACACGGCTTTGGTCCTTTCTATGACGCAGCGCATGAAATCACCATCAACGGCGACATCCAGGAAGTCGTCACCAGGCGCATCGCTGGCAGTCCAGCCGGCATGCATCTGCTGGTGGCGGGACCCGAAGGCCAAGTCGATGCGCACGTCGGACCTTTCCTCAGCAGAGAAATAAAGGACGCCCTGCACACCGGCACCCCGGTTCGGATCATCGGAGCCATGGCATCGCTGAACGGTAAGAATTATCTGCTGGCCCGCGAACTGAGCGTTGGCGGCACCACCGTCAAGCTCCGAAGCAAGAGCGGGCTTCTTCTCCGCAAGCACCCCGCCGGCCTCACGCCCCCCGAAAACCAGAAGATGTCCCAGCTTGAATCAAACGGAGGTGCCCGATGACATTCCGCAAATCCATTCTTCTTCTGTTCAGTGTGAGCATGATCACGGCGCTGCTGGCATGCGGCAGTTCCAGTAACTCCACCACGCCGCCCCCGCCCCCACCTCCTCCCGTGACCGGACCGTTGCCCGATGGCAACTACGTGTTTTCGCTGATCGGCGATGACGCTGCATCTGGCCAGTACTCCGTCGCCGGAGTCTTCACCGTCTCTCAGGGATCGATTACCGCCGGGGAGCAGGACTTCGTGGACTTCCCAAACACTGCCTATAGTGACCAGATCAACTCCACCGGCAGCAGCGTGACGGCCTCCGCCGATGGCAACCTGATCATTACTCTGGCCACGTGCAACGGGACCACCTGCACCGGCTCAAATAACACCGACACAAAAGTGGGCGTTAGCGGCACGGAGACTTTCGATGCTTCCGTGCTTCCGAACAACGCTGCCAGGGCCTTTATCACCGAGTACGACGCTTCCGCTACGTCCAGCGGGGAGTTAGACTTGCAAACCAGCGCCACGCTTCCCACTCCACCCATCGGATACGCTTTCATCGTCACCGGAGTGGACTCCGGCTTCTGTCAAACTGCTTTAGGCGGCGTCCTCAACATCACAAGCGCCACCGCAATCTCAGGAGCAAACAGTGTTTTCGACGCGAACGATTGCGGCGGGTCTCCCTCCGTCCCCGGTGCGCTTCTTTCGAATCAGACTTTCGGCGCCAGCACGATTTCTGGGCCTGACACCTTCGGTCGCCTCGTGTTCGGACTCGTTCCCACTGCCACTCTCACCCAGATCAATCTGGTTGGCTACATCGTCAGCCAGAACCAGATCGACTTGGTGGAAACCACCGATGGGAATGCGAATTTGGGCACGACCTCCGGCATTGCCTACAGCCAGGGACCGAATACCGACACTTTCAATACTGCTTCAGCCTCCGGTAATACCTACGTGGTCGGATTGAATGGAGGGGACTCGGTCGGAACTTTGCAAGCAGTCGCCCAGGTCACTGCCAACGCCGACACCAGCGCAAGCGGTTTCATCGACTTCAACGATCTCTCCACTGTAGAGCCGGCGAGTCCTGATCCCATTTCTGCCGCTGCAACGGCTTACGTCGTGGATCCCACCGGGCGAGTAACCATAACTGGTTTAGCCGATAGCGCCGTCCCTCCCAACGTCTTTAACATTCAGCTCTATTTGGATGGCAGCGGCCATGCGTTGGCAATTAGCCTCGACAGCAACAATTACCTCGCCGGCGTCGGCTACCAGCAAAGCGGGGCCGGCTCATTCGCTTTCAACGGGACCTACGCCATGGGTGCCACCGGCTGGGACGCAGGGTTCGAAGGCGAACTGGACGCTGTCGGTCCGGTCACGGCCGTTGGAACCGGTGGAACTTTCTCCGGAGACGTTGATCTCAACTGGCTCGACAGCACGGCTGGTCCCGTCTATCCCGACGCGCTAGTGGCCGGTGCCTTCACCAGCAATGCCGACGGCATCTTCACCGGCACCATCACGGGCGTCGATGTCACAACCTGCCCCTTGTTCACCACGACCGCCGAGGGGCCCTGCACCGCGGACGTATTCAACTACTACCTGATCGACGCGGCCGGAGACAACATCGCAATCGAAACCGACCTCAACCAGCTAACCCTCGGAGCCTTCGCCCAACAGTAGCCAGGGTTTTAACAATTCGTCTTCAAGACGTTCCAAGACGTATTCAAAGATCAGCGGCGCACTCCGGTGCGCCGCTTTTTTCTGCCAGCGGCAAATCATTTCGGCAACCAATCTCGCGTTTTTGGGAACCAATTCCATTCTGGGATGACCAAGGTTACCTAAGTAATGACGTATCAAGAAACCAAACATGCTAGCCTCATTCCCGATTGACGCAGTATGCCCAGCGGAACATAATCCCCCATCGGTCTCCATCTTCCTATTGGCGGATTTCAGCCCGTGAAAGCAGACTTTCTGGGTCAACTTCGGCCTCATCTTTCGAACAGCCGACCAGAAATACCAGTTCCAGGAACAAGAACCACCACTCTACAAGGAGCGAATCCATGAGTAGTAGCCGTTTCACGAAACCCACAACAATGATCGCGGGGCTGATAGCCGGCCTGCTGTTCGCGACCCTGGCAGTTCCACTCGGCGCCCAACCGGTGCCCAAAGCCCCGTATTACGACATCACCAAGGAATTCACCATCGCCGGTACCGTCTCGAGCGTGGTCTCGAAATTCACCCCGGGATTGATTTCCGGTTCCCACCTCATGCTCGTAACTGGCCGCGGCGACGTGGATGCAAGTCTGGGGAGATGGGGTTTGGAAGGCAAGGGCGCCCTCAAAGTAGCCGCAGGTCAGCAGGTTCAGGTGACCGGGGTTATGAAGACGCTCAAAGACCGCGAAGTCTTCGTGGCCCGTATCGTGAAAGTGAACGGCCACGCTTATGTGATGCGGAACGAACACGGCATCGCAATGTCGCCGCAAGCCCGTGCGCGTGCTGGCAAGAAGGTTGTATTTAGATCGGAGGCCCTATGAACTGCAAAGCTTACGGAATTTCTTTCGCCGCTGTTTTCCTGGCGTTTGGTTTGTTGACGGGCTGCGGAGGGTCGAGCTCGACAACTACCCCTCCTCCCCCGCCTCCTCCCACTACCAGTAACTTCGTGTTCTCTGTGAGCGGACAGGACGGTCTCCCAGCTGACAGCGGGGACATTAACTATTACGCGCTCGCAGGGGTCGTGACCATTAACACCTCGACCGGCGCCGTAACTGCCGGCGAGCAAGACTACAACGACGGTGATGGCACCACCTCACCGCAGGGCGGCGGCGATTCCATCAGCGGAGGCACTCTGACCGTTAGCTCTTCGACCGGCCAGGGAACGCTCACCCTCAACACCAGCAACACGGCTTTGGGTGTAAGCGGCGTGGAAACCTTCGCCGTTCAATTCGTGAACGCCAACCACGCTCTCATCACCCAGTTTGATGGCTCGGCAACCTCCAGCGGAAGCCTGGACCTGCAGTCTCTGTCCACCGCACCCTCCGGCGGTTTTGCCTTCACCGTCTCCGGAGTCGATCCCGGCTATGACCCAATTGCGGTCGGCGGCGTTTTCACCTACGCTACCACCACTCCTACCAGTGCTAATGGCGCTATCGACCTCAATGATGACGGGACGATCCAGACCAACCAGCCTTTCACCATAACCTTCAACGCGCCCGATGCTTCCGGACGGGGCACGATCACCAGCAGCGCGCAGTACGACATCGACGGTACCGAAACGGCAATCGCGTTCAACTACTACATCGTTGGTCCGGAAGCGATACGGATCATCGATGTCGATACCACCGATGCGGCTATCGGCTCGGCATTCGGTCAAGGCACAAACGCTACCGCTGCCGGCAGCACGACTTTCGTAGATCCCACCTCCAGCCAAGCCGTATTCTCGGTCGCTGGTAACCCGTGGACCTTCGGGAACGGCGCTGTGGGCATGTTTACTGCCACGGCGGGCGCCGCCGGCGCCGGTACCTTCGCAGGCGTTGGGGAAGACTTCGAAGTAAATAACGGGATCTCGTCCGGCCTCGAAGCCTCGCTTGCGGGCACCTACACCATGGGGGCCAATGGATATGGGACCCCCTTGGCATTCACCACTGATTTCGGAGACACCACAACCTGGGGGCTCTACGCCACCGATCCGAATCTCAATCTGGAGGATCCCAATAACACCACCGGCGGAGGTGGTGCTCTTGTTCTCGATCTTTCACAGTCCACTGATGTTCTCCCTGGCACCACGGGAGTCATCATTCCGCAAACCGACAGCGCAACTGCCGCCACGGATTTCAACGGCAACTACGCTGCTGGATGGCAGAATTTCAACTACTACGAGAACGGCTGCGGTGGCTGCGAGACCGACATGGTCTCTCAGGGATCTATGGTAAGCGCCGGAGCTCTGAGTCTAACCGGAGACGACAGCGATCCGTTCGCAACCTTGACTGCCACCACCCTCACCACCGGGGATACCTTCGCGGGAACTCCGCAGGCTGATACGATCAACCTTGGACGCTACTCCATGCTTACGACAAATTCGGATCCGCTGGCCGTTACCATCAACGCCGCTACCCCAGCCTCCGGAGAATTCGACCTGGTCATGTATCAAGCCGGTGCCAACCAGTTGTTCTGGCTTGAACTGGACGAGGGAAGCACATTCAGCGGACCGCTGGAGCAGCAGCCATCAACGCTAACCGGCTTACCCGGCGCATCAATACGGCCGAGTGCCCAGATTAAACACAAGTAACCGGAAAAGGGCACAGCCGACAAGCTTTGCCCTGAAAATACCGTTCGACTCAGTGGCGCACTCCGGTGCGCCACTTTTTTCGTGCCCGCAAACCAGATTCCTATCCGCGTGCACCTACGCCCACATGCCAATCACAACCAGATTCGTATCAGGGTATGCCTTCAGGCATACCATCAGAGCCCACAAAATCAACCGCGCCTTCAGGCGCTGCCTCGCACTGCTACAATGCCCTGTTTCCGATAATAATTACAGCCGCGCTCCTGGTCCCGCGCGAACTTACGGGACCACACCCGCGTACTGTCTTGTGAGGCAGAGTTTGGTTTAGCCGAAGGCCGAAGCCCGAAAGCCGACAGCCGTTTCATCCGGGGAAATCTTGGAAGACGTTCAGGTAGTCGCGATGCTGGTCCGCCGCTGTGTTGCCGGCGACGTCGCTGCCTGGGAAGAAATCGTCCACACCTACAACCGCCGTATCTATAACATCTGCTACCGCTTCGCCGGATCAGCCACGGACGCCGAAGACCTTGCCCAGGAAGTCTTCATCAAGATGTACCGCACCCTCGCCAGCTACGACAGCTCCAAGGGAGCATTCGTCACCTGGATCACCACCATCACCCGCAACCTGCTGGTCGATCATTTCCGCAAAACCAAGCAGGACCGCATCACCGATTCGCTCGACGCCACGTCATCCCCCCACGAAGACGCCCAGCCCTTGAGTGAGCAAATTCAGGACCAATCCGCTCCCCCCGACCAGCGCGTCCGCAGCCGCGAAGTCGCCGAAACCGTTCATGCCGCCCTCGCCAAGCTTTCCCCCGAGCTCCGCGAGGCAGTGATTCTAAGGGATTTACAGGATTTTGATTACCGTGAAATCGCAACCATCTTGAAGGTACCGGAGGGTACTGTGAAATCTCGAATAAATCGTGGCCGGGCGGAACTAGCCCGCCTCTTACAACGTACCTATAGGCAGGTGATGTGATGCCAGATCACACAAATAACGCACCCACCAGCAAAGGAATGCAGTGTCACGAGTTTGATAACCTCGTCAGCGACGCGCTCGATGGCATCCTGACCGGCGCTCAACTCGACACCTTCCATGCCCATGCCCGGACTTGTTCCGCGTGCGGGCCGCTGCTCGCCGAGGTCACGGCGGGCCGCAACTGGCTGAAGGATCTCAGCGAGGTCGAGCCTCCAGTCAGTCTGGTCACCAACATTCTGGCATCCACAACGGGCGTCGACACCCAGCGCCTCCGCGTGAACGTCGCCGCCTCCCAGTCTCGCGTTTCCTGGCTGGAGCGTGTCCAGGCCTGGGCCTCAGCCGGGTTACAACCCGTGTGGGGTACGGTTCGGCAGCCGCGGTTTGCCATGTCGTTTGGCATGGCTTTCTTCTCGCTGTCCGTAGCCTTGAGCGTACTCGGCGTCAAACCCGCCGACCTGCGCCAGATCAGCTTGCGTCCCGCCGCTGTGCGGCACACGTACTACAATACGCAAGCCCGCGTAGTCCGTTATTACGAAAACATCCGGCTGGTCTACGAGGTGGAGTCCCGCGTGCGCGAACTCAAACGTACCGTCACACCCGCCGCCGAACCCGCGCCGGAAACCGAAAAAGATAAGAAAGATCACAAGAACGACACAACCGAACAGCCCGAGCAGAAGCAGGAGCGCAACTACAGCCAGACCGAAAACCAACTCATTCTGGCCAGCGCTCCACTTGGTCGATCATTAAACGATCCATCATTAAGCGGTCCATCTGTAAACGATCTGCCTGTAGTGTCGGTAACCACCTGCAGGAGGTTCGTATGAACTGCGCCACCCACAACGATCTTGCCGCCGTCGCTTTCTGCCGCACTTGCGGCAAGCCACTCTGCTCCGCTTGCACCCGCGACGTCCGCGGAGTCATCTACTGCGAGCCCTGCCTCGCAGCCCGACTCGAAGGCACCGCTCCGGCAGCCGGATTCGTGCCTGCGCCCGCCGCCTATCCACCGCCCCTGGGAACGGCACCCAGGCCCGCGTCCTCCTACCCCAATCCCGCAGTCGCCGGCATCCTCGGCGCAATTCCGTTTGGAATAGGAGCCGTTTACAACGGACAATACGCCAAAGGTCTGGCACACATGTTCATATTCGGATTGCTGATTTACGGGGCCGGCCACGCGGGAAGTTTGGACTGGCTGTTTGGCGTCGCCATCCCATTCTTTGTCGTCTACCAGATCATTGAAGCGGTCAGAACGGCAAAAGCTCTCCAGGCTGGCCAACCCGCGCCCGATCCCATGGGCCTGAATCAGACCTTCAGCATGGGCGAAAAGTTCGACGCCGGCAAAATACCCGTCGGCGCAATCGTTCTCATCGGACTCGGCGTGCTGTTTCTGCTGCACACGATGGGCATGAACCTTGGCTTGGACCGCCTGTGGCCGCTGTTCCTCGTCTTTCTGGGCGCCTGGATGTTTTATCGCAACTATGAGCGCGCCCGGCAATCCTGCGGTTGCACCCGCTGCATGTCGCGTTGTCTGATGGGACCGGCCCTCGTGCTCACCACCGGCATCCTGTTCCTGCTCGACAGCCTGGATATTGCCGAGCTTCACCGCACCTGGCCGGCTTGGCTCCTGGTAATCGGCGTCGTCAAACTGCTGCAGAGCAGCGCCTCATCGGCTGGCCACGTCGACCCGCTCCCTCCGGCGCCGCTTGGTGTCGCGCCGCCGCAACCACCGCCTGCGTCGAGTCCTTCTTCCGCTGATCAAGCTTCTAGTAATCAAGGACCAGCATCTCCTTCCGGGGAGGTTCGCAATGGCTAGCCCAACTCAACCTCCGGTTCCTCCTTTTGCACCGCGGCCTCGCCGACGATCTTTTGCCGGACCGCTTGTCCTGATCATCCTCGGCGTCGTTTTCCTGCTCGGCAACCTGCACCTGCTGTCCTGGATGCGGCTGGGAACTCTCTACGCTCACTACTGGCCTCTGCTTCTCATCCTCTGGGGCATCATCCGACTCGTCGAGTATCAGCAGGCCCAGCATGACGGTGTGCCCTCGCGTGGCATCGGCGCCGGCGGAATTTTTCTGGTCATCGTCATCGTCGTTTTCGGACTCATGGCCACGCAAGCCGCGCGCCTCAACTGGAGCGACCTGCGCGACAACATGCACATCGATGACGGTGACTTCGACAACGTTTTCGGCCAGACCTTCAACTTCGACGATCACCTCGAACAGGAAATCCCGCCGGGGGCCACCAGCCTCCGCGTGAACAACGAGCACGGCGCCGTTCACGTTACCCTCGCCAATGACAATAAAATCACCGTTGCGGTTCGCAAGCGAGTTGGCGCCGACAATCAGAACGACGCCGACAAATACAACCGGGAAAGCAAAACGACGCTCACCTCAATCGGCGGCCTGTTAACCCTGAATGCCAACACCCAAGCCGTTGGGGACCACCCCGTGCAAAGCGATCTCGATATTTCCATCCCCCGCAAGATGGCGGTGCAAATATCCTCGCGCCGCGGCGATGTCTCCGTCACTGGCCGCGACGGCGACGTGGAAATCAGCAACCAGCACGGCGACGTTTCCGTCGAGGACGTCACCGGCTACGTCAAACTGAATCTCGAAAAAAGCTCCGCCAAGGTCGAACAGATTACCGGCGACGTCCACATCAGCGGCCGTCTGAATGAAGTCTCCGTCACCGACGTCAAGGGCGCGGCTCAGTTCGAAGGCGAATTCCAGGAAAGCGTCAAACTCGCTCGCATCAGCAAAGGCATCGCCTTCAAGTCTTCCCGCACCGACATGGAATTCTCCCGCATCGATGGCGATCTCGATCTCGATTCCGACGACCTGCACGCCGACCAGATCACCGGCCCCGTGCACCTGACCACGCGCTCCAAGCAGATCCGCCTCGAAGATGTTTCCGGCGACGTCCGCGTCCAGGATGAAAACGGCGGCGTCGAAGTCTCCATGCGCTCGCTCGGGAACGTGCAAATCGACGACCGCAACGGCGATATCAATCTGAGTGTGCCCGACAAGGCCGGCTTCCACGTAGACGCCCAAACCCGCGACGGAGAAATCCAGTCCGACTTCCCCGAAGTAAAAATCGACAACGGCGACCGTCAGGCAAAAGCGGCCGGAAGCGTAGGCAACGGTTCCTCCCACATCGTGCTCAACGACGAGCACGACAGCATAGAAATCCACAAAGCCTCACCCAAGCCAGCCCAAGCCACGCCCCCAACTCCGCCCACACCAGCCAAACCAGCCAGAACCCTACCCCCACCCAAATCCAAAGTCGAACCCACCGAAAACTAGCAGGATCCGAGCCCCGAAGGGGCGGCATGTGAAAGCCCGGCACGGAAGTGCCGGAACGGGCTCCCAAGCGGGTGGAGCAGTCCTTCAGGCCTGCGGCAACAGCCCCGCAAATGAATCGGGCTTTAGCCCCCGAGGTACCTATGACCATCCCCTACCGAGGAGCAACCCGCGATGGCACCTACTTCATCACCGCTTCCAACTTCGAAAAGCAATCCCTCCTGCAATCCGACCGGATGGCAAATTTATTCATCGAGGTCCTCTTCCACTATCAGAAGCACCGCAAAATATCACCTGCATGAATTTGTAGTCATGCCCAATCACTTCCACCTCCTCGTCACGCCAATTCCGCCTGTGACCATGGAGAAAGCCATGCAGTTCATAAAAGGAGGATTCTCCTACCGGGCAAAGAAAGAGCTAGCCTTCCACGGTGAAATCTGGCAGACCAGTTTCTATGATCGCCGAGTGCGGGATGCGGACGAATACGCTAGCTTCCGTCACTACATCCACATGAATCCAGTGCGAAGAGGCTTGGCGACTCTGCCGGAAGAGTTTCCCTTTAGCTCGACCCGCTCGAAATTGGACGACGCACCCCAGTGGCTAAAGCCAGCCGCCTAAGCGACCCGTTACGCAGGGCTGAAAGCCCTGCTCCACCCTACAATGCTCCACCCTCCGTGCATCCCCATCTTTGCCTTCCGCCCCACCATCTGCGAAACTAAATTCCAGCCACTGAGAACCGAGAACCGACAACTGAGAACCGCCCCATGGGCCGCATCCACGTCCTCCCCGAGCATGTCGCCAACAAAATCGCCGCCGGCGAGGTGGTGGAGCGCCCTGCCTCGGTCGTAAAAGAGCTCCTCGAGAACGCGCTGGACGCGGGCGCAACCCGCATCAAGATCAACGTCGAGGCCGGCGGCAAGAAACTAATCCAGATCACCGACAACGGATGCGGCATGGTCCGTGACGACGCCATGCTGGCCTTCGAACGCCACGCGACTTCGAAGATCAAAGATGCCGAAGACTTGCTCAGCGTGGCCACGCTGGGATTTCGCGGCGAAGCTCTCCCCTCCATTGCCTCAGTCTCCCGCCTGCGTCTGGAAACTTGCGCAGAAAAAGCCTCCGCCGGAACCATCCTCGAGATCAACGGCGGCAGAATCGCCCGCGTCGAAGAAGCCGGCCTGCCCGAAGGAACGTCCATTACAGTTCGCGACCTCTTCTTCAATACTCCGGCGCGCAAGAAATTCCTCAAAGCAGAGTCGACTGAACTCTCGCACATCGCCTCCCTGGTCACGCACTACGCCCTGGCCCATCCCGAAAAGCACTTTGAATTGCATTCCGCCACCAACGCCATGCTGGTAGCCCCGCCAGTCGCGGGATACAGCGAGCGCGTCTATCAGGTCTTCGGCAAAGAAACCCTCGACCAGTTGATTCCGCTCGCGGCAGTGCAACCCCTCGAGCATGTCGGCCTGCCCCAACCCCCACCCTGGCGCCGCAAAGAAAAAGAAGATGACAACGAAGATGCAGCCTCCGCCGATCCCGGCGAGATGCGCCTCCACGGTTTCGTCTCCAAGCCCGAAATCCAGAAGCTGAATCGCAATTCGATTTACGTCTTCGTTAACGGCCGCCTGATCCGCGACCGCCTCATCCAGCACGGCCTCACCGAGGCCTATCGCAATATAATTCCGCCCACGGTCTATCCCGTAGTGCTGTTGTTCCTCGAACTGCCCCCGGGCGAGGTCGATGTCAACGTCCATCCCTCAAAAACCGAAGTCCGCTTCCGGCAACCGAGCCTGATGCACGACTTCGTTCGCGACACTGTACGCGCCGCCCTGATGAAGGCGCGTCCCGCGCCCCAGTTCACCACCGAGATTCACGCCCACGCCACCGCCGCCTCCGGCCTGACCCCGGGCGCGAGAGAGTGGGAGCCGCCTTCCGACCTCGTCTCAGGAGCATCCTCGCGGCCGCACTACGAACCCATGAGCGGTTTCGCCCTGCAAGCCCCAACAGCCCCGCCAATTTCGTCTCGCTTCCAGTTCGAAGGCGGAATCGCAGTCGAGGCCAACGCAGCCATTCCAGTAGCACGCGGACTGGAAAGCCGCTTCGCGGAAGCCATTCTAGAGACGATCCCAGATAACGGCTGCGCCCCCCCGATCGACGCCCCTGAGAATGTAGGGACGGACGCATTCGTCCGTCCAGCAAGCGTAGCGAGCGCCCCGGCAGCGGACGAAAACTCAACGCTGGCCGCGCTCTCCACCCTCCGCCCTCTGGGACAAATCCGCAATTCGTTTATCCTCGCAGTGAACGAAGATGGCCTCTGGATCGTCGACCAGCACGTAGCCCATGAGCGAGTCCTGTTCGAACGCATCCTGAGGCAGCGCACGGCACAGAAAGTGGAAAGCCAGCGCCTGCTCATGCCAATCGTTCTCGAACTGTCCCCGGCCCAACAGGCCGTCTTTGCTGAAATAGCCGACGAACTGCAGCACAACGGTTTCGAGGCCGAGCCCTTCGGCGCCCGGAGCGTCGCCGTGAAAGTCGCTCCTGCCGGAGTGGACGCAGCCGCAGTCGAGCACATGCTCCACGAACTGCTCGATCAGATCTCGCGCGAAGAGCAGTCGCTGAACCTGGAAAAGATTCGCGCCCGCATCGCCGCCTCCATCGCCTGCCACGCCGCCATCAAGGTCAACATGCCGCTCGAGCAAAATAAAATGGACTGGCTTCTCGCCGAACTCGCGAAAACTGACCACCCCATGTCCTGCCCGCACGGCCGACCAGTCGTCCTGCGGTATTCTGTAAAGGACATTCAGAAGGCGTTCAAGAGAATCTAGGCAGAATCAATTGATGATTGATGATTGCTGATTGCTGATTTCAAACCTGAACCCCTCTGGGGCTTCAGTCATCAATCAACAATCATCAATCAACAATTGCCGTCCCTATGACCGAATCCGATCTCCAGCAACTCCGCAGCGAAAAGTGGCGCCTCGATGGCAAGCCCATCCGCACCATCGAAGAGGCGCGCGCCTTCGTCGAGGCCGTGGGATTCTGCCTGATGTATCCCATGCGCCCCACCATGCCAGTACCCACTTTCATCGGAGCCTTCGTCGGTTCCGACAATCGGCTTCCGACCTGGCAGCACGCCTACTCGGACCCTCGCGCCCTGGCTGCCACGGAACTCATGGTCCGCCTGCTGCGCGAGCGTTCTGCCTACGAGGCAAATTTGTTCGACGAGAACAACGCGTTCCTGGTCGCGGCTTCGGCGTTTCCTTATTTCTATGCCCTGGTCGGCGAGCGCAATCCTAAACTCGCTCCCAAGCAGGGACCGCGATCTCCTTACTCGCCCCTTGCCTGTGACGCTTTCGAACTGATCCGCCGCGACGGTCCCATCTCCAAACCAAAGCTGCAGGAAGCGCTCGGCGGCAGCGTTTCGCTCGCCGCGCTCGACAAAGCGCTCGGAGAACTCTTGTCCAAGCTGCGCATCACTCGCGTCGACTACAAGGCGGGCGAAGGCTCGTTCTGGGATCTCCTCTACCGCTGGGCTCCCGATGCCGTCCGCGAAGGCGTGGGACTTTCGGTGCAGGAAGCGCTCTCCGCTCTGCTCTCGAAATATCTGGATTGCGTGATCGCGGCCGAACAATCCGAACTCGAAACCTTCTTCGGGAACTTCGTCGCGCGCTCCCGCGTGAAAGAAGCCGTAAACGCGCTGCTGGCCGCCCGCGAGCTGAGCTTCATCCACGTCAGCGGACGATCGATGCTGCAGATTACCCCAGAGAAGGAACCGGTGGTGGCCGCTGCCAGTCCCCCTCGCGTCGCAGGTGCTTTAACGTCCAAAAGATTTATATCGAGGCCGGCCAGTCTCGATAAGAAAAAGGGCGGGCATTTCGCCCGCCCCAATCCCCGTCGCGCCGATTAATGCTGATCGGTCGGCAGCGGCATGATGATTCCAGCTTTATCGCTGACGATCATGCGGGGCAATTCACCATTCCATTTATCCACCAGCGCCCGCTGGTTCTCCAGTCGCCGCCACTCCAGCAATTGCGGAGTGATCGACGCCTGCCTGAGCCGGTTCGCTTCCGCCTCGCCGCGCGCGCGTTCAATCTGGCTGGTCGCATCGCCGCGTGCGCGCTCCACCTGGCTGCGCGCCTCGCCTTCGGCTTCGGCAACGGTTTTCGCCACCTCGGCCTGCGTCACCGCCAGTTGATTACGTGCCCGCTCGGCCTCGGTTATGGCCTGCGTTTTTTGCGTGATTGCCTGCTCAATGGCCGCCGTGAAGCGCGGCTTGCCGATGAATCCAAACTGCTGAATGCCCACCCCCACGGGCAACAGCTGCGCCTGAATTCGATCGCGCGACTCGCGCAAAAACCGCGCCTTGTTCTCACCATAAATATCCTCCAGCGTGTAGGTCGAGGCCACTTCGTTCAGCGAGTTCCGCACAATGTCTTTCAAAATTCCGTGCGTGAACCGCTCCAGATCGTCTGTGCGATACTTCACATAGAAATCCGGAGCCTTCGGGGCGTCGATCGCATACGACAACGACACATCGGCCCGCACCTCCTGCCCTTCCTTGCTGTTGAATACCAGCTCTTCATTGAGGGGATGTCCCTCGTTGAGGTCGGCAGTCCATTTCACCGTCTGCACAAACGTAGGAAATTCGATGACCTGCGTTTTCAGCGGCGAATAAAACACCCAGCCCGTGCGGATGGGAATCCCCTGCGCTCCGCGCTGACTGCCGGCCAGATTGATTTCCACTCCAACATAGCCAGCGTTAATGCGCGTGACGCGAAACACGTTGAGCAGCACGATCAAGCCGATCAATATTGCGGCCGCGAAGAGCAGCACGCGAAACAAGTTTTTTTCCATTCCGCCGAAGCGGCCTCCTACTTCTCCTCCATGATTGAAAATAGTCGTAGTCATAAGACTCCCCTTTCCCGCGCGCATACGCGCACGAATTCTGTCCGCGGCATTTCTGATTCGCCGCGATCGGCCCTTGTTTTTAGTGTCGTTGCTGAGCTCGCCAGATACCGGCGATCAGGGAAGGAACAACGACAAGCAGCAGAAGCGATGCGCCCGCACCGCTCCAAAACCACACGTCGCTGGGCAGGTTCATCCAGTCCAGAAATCTGCTGAAAATCGCGAGCGCGAGTAACAGGACCAGAATGGTTGCTGCCAGCTGGATTCTGCTTCTCATAGCCTGCCTCATTCCTTGCAGAGGAACCTGCACAGCATCATTCGATGACGGATGCGTTCGCAGGTAGCGGCAAAATTGGAAGTGGAATGGAATCAAGCGTCCACGAGAACGATATTTCGCCGTTCCGCGGCAATGACAAAGCTCGTGTGCGCAGTGCGCGAACCGACCGGTCGTTTCTCCGTGTACAATCGTCTACTCGCAGAATGAACAATCCCTTGCATAATCACTCGCCACGCAAATTGATCATTGCCATCGACGGCCCGGCGGGCGCGGGCAAGAGCACTATTGCTTCCCGCCTGGCGCGCAAGCTTGGCTATGTGAATCTCGAGAGCGGAGCGATGTATCGCGCGCTCGCGCTGAAAGCCATCGACCACGACAAGTCGTTCGACGACGAAGCTGCGCTGCTAAAGCTGGCCGAGGAATCGCGCATTCAGCTCGAACCTACGCGGGATAGAAACCGCACCTTGCTCGATGGCCGCGATATTTCGAACCGCATTCGCGAGCGCGATGTGACCGAAGCGGCGTCGCGCGTGTCGGTGCATCCCCGGGTGCGGGCGTGGATGGTGGCGCGTCAGCGCGAGATGGGCGCGGGCGGGGGCGTAGTCATGGAAGGCCGCGACATCGGCACGAAAGTCTTTCCTGATGCCGACTTGAAAATCTTTCTGGACGCCGACCCGGTGGTCCGCGAACAGCGGCGCATGGAGCAACAAAAAATCAAAGGAGAAGTAGCCGCGAATGTTGCAGCCGACCTGCGCGAACGCGATCACCGCGACCGCACCCGCGCTGCATCCCCGCTGCAGGCGGCGAGTGATGCGATCCTCATCGATTCGACGAAGCTGAATGAAGATGAGGTGCTGGCGCGAGTGGAAGAATTGGCTGCTTCCTGCCTCAAAAAATAGTTGGCTCGGGTTGCGCTTCCGGCCTTGTCCTGCCTTCGGATCCAGATCAAAAAAAACTACAGATCGAATTTCTTAATTCTCTTGAATCAGTCACTTGCGAGAGCTCGATCCGCGATGAGTCTGACTAAAATCCTGAATCGAAAGAATTTATCCGCAAAATATTGGATTGAGGGGGGTTAGCTGGTCCTATTCGGTTGTCAGAGAGCGGGTAGAGATTTGGATTCAGTATGAGATGAATCGGGAGTGAGGCGGAAGGTTAGATGTCACACGGTGGTGTGGATTTCTTTCTTCCGGGGTATGGGGCTGGAGTGAAACTTACACGCGGTGGTTGTGGTTCCGAGCGGAAAGCAGATTCCTCCTGTCTCGCTTCGCTCGCGCGTCGGAATGACAAAACCTTAACGCTTCGCTCGCGTGCCGGAATGACAAAACATTAGCGCTCTGCCCGTGCGTCGGAATGACAAAACTTT
>Ga0209169_10000583_pt1 | contig 22206 bp, 26 predicted proteins | sample HubBroMetageWRM4_FD_188346 | JGI IMG/M metagenome (GOLD analysis project Ga0209169, IMG submission 188346) | Warmed soil microbial communities from the Hubbard Brook experimental Forest, New Hampshire - Hubbard Brook CCASE Soil Metagenome WRM 4... | ecosystem: Environmental > Terrestrial > Soil...
CAGGAACGGAAAGAACAGCACGACAGCCAGGGCCAGCATCAGCATTTGCGCGTGCAAGCCGGCGAGGACGGACGCGTCGGCGACGGCCAGCAAACGCTCGAGCTCGAGGCGACCCGTGCCCGATAAGCGATCGCGAACGCGAATGCCGTAGGTCCTCGGATTGCGCGCGAGATCGTCCCGGAGGCGAACGCCGGGGAGAACGACGCCGATATCGGCTGCAAGTGCGCGACGCACCTCGCCGATGCGATCGAGCAAGGCCTCGGAGAGCGGCGGGGCGAGCAGCGGTGCGAGATCGGCGCCGATCTCGATCGCAACCGCGTCGACGCCGACAAGCGCAAGCGCCAGCTCCGGCCGGCGCATGGCGTTGCGTTTAACGCGGTCGCGCGTCTCGCTTGCTTCGATCTCTTGGCGTTTGCGATAGCGATGCGCTGCTTGCGCGATCGCAAACGCGCTCGTTCCAAGAACCAGGAAGAGCGGGCGCGGCAGCGCCGGAACGAACGCAAGTGCGAGCAGTAAGCCGCCGGCACTGCGCAAGACGTCGGGACGCGCAAAGAGCTGCGCCGCGAGATCGGCTCCCAAGGCGCCGTCCGACGCTACGCGCGTTACCATCATTCCCATTGCCGTGGAGATGAGAAATGCCGGCAGCGTGGTGACCAGCGCGTTGCCGATCGAGAGCAGCGCAAAGGTGTTGAGCGCAGCGAGCGGCGAGAGCCCATCGTATGCAACTCCCACCACCAGCCCGCCGGCGAGATTGAGTGCGACGATGACGAGCGCCGCGACCGCATCGCCTTTGACGAATTTTCCGGCGCCGTCCATCGCCCCGTAGAAATCCGCTTCGCGCTGCACCACCTCGCGTTTTCGCCGCGCGCCCTCGGCGTCGAGGAGCCCGGCGTGAACGTCGGCATCGATGGCCATCTGCTTTCCCGGCATCGCGTCGAGCGTGAAGCGGGCTGCCACCTCGGCCACGCGCTGCGATCCGCTGGCAATCACGACGAATTGGATCGTCACGAGTATCGAAAAGACGATCATACCGACGATCAAGTTTCCGTGGACGACGAAAGCTCCAAACGCCGGGATGATGGCCCCGACCGCTCCCGGCGTCGCGCCCGAGGTGAGAATCAATCGAGTTGCCGAAACGTCAAGTGAGAGACGAAAGAGGGTTGCGACCAGAAGCGCCGGTGCAAACGCCGAAAACTCGAGCGGATCGTCGACGGTGACCGAGAGCAGCAAGACGAGGGCGGATCCGAAAACATTGATGCCGAGGAGCAGGTCGAGAAGCGCCGGCGGAAGCGGTACGATCAGGATTCCGACGACCGCCAAAAGCATCGCCGCAAAGGCATAAACCGCCGGTTTATGCGAGCTCACTCGCGCGAATCTCTTTCAAGCGTAAGAGCGCCGCAACCACCGCCGCGACGGCGACGTAGTGCGCGTGTGGAATCGGCTCGCCTTCGCGCCCGTCGCGATAGAGCGCGCGCGCGAGCAAAGGATTCTCGACGACCGGAATGCCGCGAGTCTCAGCAATCCGTCGAACTCGTTGCGCCGCCGCGTCGATCCCACGAACGAGAACGCGCGGCACCGCAATTTCGGGTGGCCGATACTCCAACGCAACGGCAACGTGCGTTGGATTGGCCACCACGAACGTAGCGTCTTTGGTTCGCTCGATGCCGCTGCGGAGCAGCGCTCGATGCAGCGCGCGCCGGCGTCCGCGTACGACCGCATCGCCCTCCTCCTCCTTCGACTCGCGTTTCCGGTCGTCGAGGCTCATGCGCAGTTTGCGCAGCCAAGCGCTGCGCGCCGCGCCATACTCGGCGACCGAAAAGCCGAAGCCGACGCCAACCGCGGCGGCCGCAACCTCGCGGGCGCAGATCCACGCGTCGGCTGCGGCGACCAATGGGTGGCCCGCTCGCAGAAACGATGCAGCGCTCCATGCGAGGATTGGAACGATTGCCGTGAGCGCGCAGATAAACGCGGCGGTTGCCCGTAACGAGTGCGCGAGGGTCTCTCGCGAGAGGATGCGCTTGAATCCCTCGAGCGGATTGAGACGCTCGATCTTCGGCGCAACCGGAACGGCTACCACGCCTGCATTCTGGAGGAGGCTCGCCAGTACACCGGTCGCCGCGGCGGCGGCGACCGGCATGCATGCGACCCCGAGGATCGCGGCGCTCGCGAACGTGGTTGCGGCGGCGGCCGCAGCCGTTGCAATCGCGTTGCCCGCAAGACCGCCCAAGAGGGGTGCGATTGCAACGACGCAGAGTGCGCCGGCTGCAAAAGACAGGTTCGCGCCGAGCTCGCTGGATCGGGCGATGTTGCCTTCACTTCTCGCCTTCGCGAGTCGTCGCGGTGTCGCTTCAAACGGCCTCTCCGACGCATCGCTCATGGAATCGAAAGAATCGGAGCCGGTACGTGTTCGGCAGCAAGCGGCACTGAAAGCACCGTCGCGACGAGCGCTGCGGCGAACGCAAGCGGGAATGCGAGCGTAAAGCTTCCAAAGCGCGGCACGACTCGCGAAAGCGCGCCGAGTGCAATTTGAACGACGAAGGCCAGCGCCACCGCCGGCGCCGCCACTTGCAGCGCCACCAGAACGAGTGTTGCGCAGAACGCGGCGGCATACGCCGCCCAACCCCGTGGATCTAGCGGAGCTCCGGGTGCGATCCGATCGAAACTCTCCGCAAACCCGATCAGCGCGGGGCGATAGGCGCCAAAAAGAAAGAAACTTCCGGTGAACGCCAGCGACCAGACGCGGCCAAAGCCACTGGGTGCTACCAGTTGAAGGCTCGGGGCAATCGCCTTCACGCCAACGTAGTCGTCCACGACGCGGCCACCCGCGTAAGCGCCATCGTAAATTAACGCTGCCGCCATCCCGATCGCGCTGCCGAGCAAAAACTCCGTCAGCAGCGCGAGCATGAACGCCGCATTCGCTCGCTCCGGTGTTTGAGATTGCGTCGGTGCGATGACGATCGCCAGCGCCAAGGCAAGTCCGGCGCGCAGCGCGGAAGGCACGCTTGGATGCGAGAACCCGGGCGCGCGAAAGACGAAGCCCGCGCAGCGCGCAAAGACCAGCAGGCCCGTCATGATCCGCCCACGAGAAGCGGAATTGCCGCGAGCGCGCGGGCAAAAAGTCCTTCGAGCAGCCACATCGCCGGCTCACCAAAAACGGCGACCATAAAACCAACCGCGACGATTTTGGGCAGCAACGTTAGCGTCGTTTCCTGCACTTGCGTTGCGGCCTGCAACACCGCGATGACGGTCCCGATCAGGGACGCCACCGCAAGCATCGGCAACGCGATCGTCGCGGTCGTCAGTAGTGCGTCGTGCAATAATCCGTCGAGGACGTCCATGCCTCAACGGTAGCGCTGCGTCGTTGCCGGATGGTTACCGCGCCGTTATGAAGGCGGGTCGCCACGCGCTTGCCGCCAGCAACGAAGAGACGATTGCCCGCGTTGCCGGCGAGCGATTGAGCGTATAAAAGTGGATACCGGGAACGCCCGCCTGAAGCAATCCGAGCGCTTGCATCGACGCGTAGGCAACGCCGAGGTCCTCGACCGCCTTGATGTCGCCCTTGCGCGATTCCATCTCCACCCGCAGCTTCGGCGGAATGCTTGCACCGCACATCGCGACAAAGCGCTGGATCTGCCCAAAGTTGGTAATCGGCATGAGGCCCGGAAGCATCGGTAGATCGATTCCGGCGTCGCGCGCGCGGCGCTCGAACTCGAAGTAATGCGCGTTGTCGAAAAAGAGTTGCGAGACGAGAAAGTCCGCGCCGGCATCGACTTTGAGCTTCAAGTATCGTAAATCATCCTCCATCGAAGATGCCTCGGGATGCTTTTCCGGATAACACGCAGCGCCGATGCAGAAGCCGTAGTTCCGATGCAGCATCGCGATCAGGTCGCTCGCGTGGGTGAAGCCTCCGGATACCGCTTCGAACGGCGCGCCGGCGGGTGGATCGCCGCGCAAGGCAAGCACGTTCTCGATGCCGGCGCGCGCGACGTCGTCGAAGAGCGTGCGCAGGTCGGCGCGCGTCGCCCCGATGCAGGTAACGTGCGCAACCACCGTCAGGCCGATCTGTTGTTGAATCTCCTTTGCGAGGGCGACGGTGCGGGCCCGAGTCGAACCGCCGGCGCCGTACGTGATGGAGACAAAGGCCGGCCGCAAGGGCTGCAACGCCTCGATCGTGGCTAAAAGCCGCCGCGACCCTTCGTCGTCTTTGGGCGGAAAGAACTCAAATGAGAAGAATGGGCGCTGGCTCGCAAGCGCGTCGCTGATGCGCATGAAGGGCACCTCTTATCGGAAGCTCGCCGCAACGCCTCCGCAGAGCAGCGCCCAGCCATCGACCATCACAAAGAGCAGAAGCTTTACCGGCAGCGAAACGACCGGCGGACTCAGCATCATCATGCCGAGGCCCATCAGCATCGCCGCCACCGCTAAGTCGATCGCGACGAAGGGCAAATAGAGGGCGAAGCCGATCGCAAACGCGCTGCGCAGCTCGCCGACGACAAAGGCCGGGACCAGCACGGTAATCGGTGCGCGCTGGGGCGGTTCGATCGGCCCGCGGGCCACTCGTTCGAAGAGTGCCACATCCGCGGCGCGAGTTTGACGCAGCATAAAGAAGCGCAGCGGCCCCAGCGCACGGCTGAACGCCTGCGACGGCGTGAGCGCGCCACGAGAATACGGATCGATCGCATCGTGCCGAATGCGTTCTCCGGTGGGTGCCATGACGACGACGGTCAAAACGAGCGCCAACCCGGTCAACACCGCGTTGGGCGGCAGCGCCGACGCTCCGATGGCGGAGCGCACGAGCGATAACACGACGACAATGCGAACGAACGACGTACACATCACGAGCAGCAGCGGCACGAGCGAAAGCGCCGTGAGCGCGATCAGCAGCTCGAGCGGCACCGTTGCATGCCCGCGCCCCGGCAGAGCCAGCAGATCCGTCGGCATTCTCTGTTAAGTGGTAAGAAGCTCGATGATGCGCACCCCAAAATTCTCTTCGATCGCAACGATCTCGCCGCGCGCAATCGGCCGATCGTTCACCAGAAGATCGACCGGCTGATTCGCGCTCCGATCGAGCTCGACGATCGACCCGGTGCCAAGCCGAAGAATCTCTGCGACCGACAGCTTGCAGCTGCCCAGCTCAACGGTCAGCTGAAGCGGTATCTGCATGAGGACGCTTTCCATCAGAGGAGCGCACTTCGCGCGTCGCGAGCCGAGTCGACTTGTAGCGCGAACCTCCCGTTGCGAACCCCGCAGTGGCCGAGCGCCAGCGGCCTCCCACTCGCCGTCAGCGCACATCGGCTCAGCTCGGAGCGTTGCACGGACAACACCGAACCGGGAGCGAGGCGAGCTATCGCACCGGCCTGGACGGAACCGATCTCAAGCGATGCGCATACCACGACGCCGACACCTGCGAGGTGCCCGAGTTCGAGGCGAACGAGTGGCTCCGGCGCGGGATCGCGCGAAAGCGCAATGCCGATGCTTGCCGTCACCGGCTCTTCGAGCAGCAGCTCGAAGTAGGTGACGAAACCTCCGATCGCTCCCACGCGTTCGGCGCTGTGTCCTTCACGCGCCCCGCAAACGGCGCCGAGGTTGGCGGCGATTGCGCTAGCCGTGCGATCGATGACGTCTCGCTCGATCCTCGAAAGCTCCCGTGCCGCTGAAACGGCTCCCGGCGATTCGCCGAAGATGGTTGAGGCGATCGCAATCGCATCGGTCGCCCGCAGCACGAGTGCGGCGTCGGTGATGCAGCCGCGGACGCGATAGAGCAGGGCGTTGCGCATGATGACGGGCCACGAATGTGCGGGCGGAATTATTGGTTCGCAAATTCGCAGCGACGCCGGCGTGCCGAAGAGCGATGTCAACGTCTCGCGAACGCCGTTGGCCACCACACATGCAGCGCTCGTCGGCAGGGAAGCGCGCGCGTCGAAGCGGATCGCGCGAACGCGCTTCATTTGAGAAGGTCCATCGCGGTTTTGCCAAGGTGACCCTTTGCGGCCTCGGCCGCTTGCAGCGCTTGGAACGCAAGATAGGCATCCGTAAGACGCGCGAGGCTTTCGTCAACGTCGACGCGGCTGCGTTCGCGTTGCATCGGCGCGAGCGCACCGAATTTCCCGTCGGAGGGTAGACCGAACTGCGCCGAGGTTCCATCGGGTGGTACCATGTGGCTGCCGTCGCTTGATTCGAGGCGCGTACCCGCCGGGAAACGCGCCAGCGCGATGCGACCGACGACGATGCGCTGCGCTTCGCGGTTTCCGCTCCGCGGATCGACCGTTGCTCGACGATAGACGAGGGTGCCGTCTTTCTGGATCGCAGCATCGCTCACTCGGCCAAGAGCTTCGTCGACGGGGTCGACGCGCAGTTCGTGCAACCCGGTATCCCGCGAGGTCACGCCGCAAATCGGCCGTCCGCCGCTGTCGACGAGCGCGCCGTCGCGCAGCGAAAGGGACCCGTCCCGCGAGTAGACGCGCCGCCCTTGCTCGTCAACGACGAAATACGCACCCTCGGGCGGCGCGACGGCGAGCGGGTCGAGGGTGAATGTCGAAGTCGCCGACGCCGTCGCGACGTCGTCATGTGCAGGAACGGCGCCGGGCGTGTAGGCCCGGCGAACGTCGGCAACACGTTCGGCGATGCGATCGAGGGCCACGCTCAAGCTCGAGCTCAAGAACATCGACGGACCTCTTTCGCCTGCACCTCAAGGCCGATTCCGCGCGCTGCCAGCGCGAACCGAACTTCGGTAAGCGCGCGCGCGACGAACGTGCGAACCTCCGGTGGACAGAGTGCGAGCAGCACCGTTTGCTCGCCCTTGGTTTGCAGAACTACGTGCACGCGGACGTTACCACGACCAAGCGAAAACGTTGCCCGCCGCAACCCTCCACGCGAATCGGAGAAAGTGCGCTCGATCCGTTGCGCGAGCTGCGAACGAAGCCGGCATCGGACGTGCGAGCCGATTCCGTCGCCGGTGAATGTGCCTCGCGCGGGCCTATCGTTAACGAGACGTGCGACGCACGGCTGCGTCTTGCCGCCGGACGCCGCCGCCATATACTCGCGCGTGCGAAGAAGCGCGGGCGCCGCCACCGGGCCGCGTAGCGTTGCTGCCGTCGTTCGCGAACGCGGCGCATGCTGTAATGCCGTGTACCAAGCTTGGGAGAGCGCGCGCCGGTCGATCGCTGCCAAGGGTGCCGCGAGGATGCTAACCTGGAGTTGCTCCGTCATCATCCCACGATCTTCCCAAGGATTCGTGATCCGGCATTCATCGGCAACTTACCGATTTGCTAACGCTGATGGGCGCTTCACTCCCAGTTCGCGATAGCGCGTCAAAACGTTACGCACGTACGCTTTCGTCTCGAGGTAGGGAGGGACGCCACCGTATCGTTCGACGGCCGCAGGTCCGGCGTTGTAGGCTGCCACCGCGAGTTCCAGAGTGCCGAAACGATCGAGCAGCGAGCGCAGATAGCGTGCACCTGCCCGCACATTTTGCTCGGGATCGTACGCGTCGGTCACACCCAGGCTTGCAGCGGTTTGCGGCATGAGTTGCATCAGTCCGCGCGCGCCGGCAGCCGACGTCGCATACGGGTTGAATCCCGATTCATTGGAAATTATGGCTGCGAGCAAGGCCGGATCGATCCCGCTGGCAGCCGCGCTTCGATCGATAAAGCGATCGATTGTCGAGCGGGATATCGGCCCAGCCGGCGGCGCACTTTCGCGCGCCTCGTCGCGCCTCACGCCGACTAGCCGATCGAATTCGGTGGTAACGAGCCTCGGCCCCACCTCAATTTCGGCAATCCGCTGAGTAACCGCGGCAATCTCACTAAGGATGCGCATTACCGCTGGAGGAGTATCGCAATCTCGGCCAGCTCAGACAACGTCGTAGACCGATCCGAACGTTGCGCGCGTTGTCGCAGAAACATTTCAATGCGATCTTCGACCGCAATCGCGGCACGCACGGCTCCGTCGGCCGGGACGATTCCAAGCGAACGCGCATCCTCGATACGGTAGAGAGCGGCAAGGGCTTGACGCAGCGTCTGTGCCGCCTGCCGATGCGATTCATCGGTCACCGACTCCATGGTTCGGCTGGTACTGGCCAGGACGTCAACGGCTGGAAAGCGTCCGCCTTGCGCGAGCCGCGCGGAGAGCACGATGTGACCGTCCAACAACGAGCGCGCCGCTTCACTGACGGGATCGCGGTCGTCGCCATCGTGGATCACCGTCGCGATCAGCGTCATCGAACCGTCGTGGAGCGCGCCCGCCACCTCAACGACTTTTGCCAGTTCGGCAAAGACGCTCGGAGGATACCCTCCTCGGCCCGTGCTCTCGCCGGCGGCAACGCCGATCTCGCGCAATGCGGCAGCCACGCGAGCTAAGCTGTCGAGCACGACCAGCACGTCGAGTCCCCGTTGCCGCAAAGCACCGGCGTGCGCCACCGCAACGTGCGCGGCTAATAGCCGCTCGCGTGCGGAGCGATCGCCGGTCGCGCAGACGATCGTAGTCCGCTCGTTCCGCCATTCGATCCAGCGCTGCGCTTCTCGTCCGCGTTCACCGACAAGCGCCACTACCACCGCATCGACGGCGCAACCGCTAACGATCGACTCAAGCAGCGTCGTCTTCCCGGCGCCGGGCGCACCGAAAATACCCACGCGCGCTCCTCGGCCAATCGTCAACAGGCCGTCAACGACGCGGATCCCGGTCCAAAGCGGCTGCGTGATCGGCTCGCGTTCGTAGGGTTGTGGGGGCCGCGACGCGATGGCCACGCTCCTGCCCTGCAGCCGCGGTCCGCCGTCTAGCGGCAGACCGCAAGCATCGATTGCGCGTCCGAGCGCGCACGTCCCAAGCGAAAGCGCGCGATTGGTGCTCACGGGATGACCGCGCCGATCGCCGACTCTAAACGCGCGTTAAGGCTCAGATCGATCGTACCGCTATGGAGTACCATCAGAATATCTCCGGGCGCTAGCGTATCGTCGGCTATGCGTTCGAGTCCGATTGAGGCGAGGGCAGCCAAGTCCATTGGGTGCGCGCGAATCGAAAGCACCCTCTCGCCCGCTTGGCGATCGAGCGCGTTGGTGACAATACCGGCGACGTCGGCCCGATCGAGCTCTAGTTCGCGCGCCAAAACGTCACGAGCGATCGTTCGCACGAGACTTTGCACTGCAACGTCGAGCGCGTCGGCTAGTGCAGCCCGAAAGAGCCGCGCAGCTCGAATCGCGTCATCGCTCTCGGTTCGGACACGAGGTAGGTCGGGCGTCTCGTTGTCGCAGACCGGCGAAGCCTCCACGACCGGCAACGCCGCCGCCGGCCGCAAGTACATTGCGAGTGGAACGAATTCATCCGACATGGCGACGTAACAACTCGTGCGGGTCGTCGAGTAGCGGCGAATGGCGCCGCTGCATGCGTCGCACGATCTCCTCGCGTTCGTGCGGCGGATAGAGCTCGAGCACGGCCGTCGCGGTCACCGCCGGGAGCGCGCTGATGATCGCGGCTGCCGAATGCGGCGGCTCTTGTTCGAGAAGGCTGCGGACGCGAGCCGGCGCATAGCCGGCGACGGCCTTCGAAGTCCGATCCACAAGCGCTCGATCCATAAGTGATTGCGCGATCGTTGCAAGCGGCGGCACCGCGAGTCTCACGCCAAAAACGATGCCGATGGCGATGAGGAGGGACGGCGCAAGTGGAACGATCGTGCCATAGATCAGCCACCACGCGTCCTTTCGAGCGACGGCTTCGTGGTGAAATTCAACCGACTCGACGGCCAGCGTATCGCCGCGGCGAGCATCGTAGCCAAGTGCCGCGCTCGCAAGTTCGCGCACCTTCGGCAGATCGAGCGAGCGACCTTGATCGATGAAGATTGCCGCAGAGAGTCGTTTGAGAACGCCCGGAGGAACCTGCGCGATGCGCTCGTGCGTTTCGCTGCCGCGGCCTTCGCCCACTTCGAGATGGCGATAGCGCTTGCCCGCACCGTCGTAGCTCTCGCTGCGTCGCATGCGCTCGATGGCTTGCGCACCGACCGGGGCTCGTCGTATGTCTCGTTGCGTGGTTTGCCCGGCGTCGTACTCTGCGCGGACGCGAACGATCGTCGAGCCTGCCCCGAATGCCGCATCGAGCGCCGATTGCAGCGTCTGCTCCAAAAAAGCGGCATCGTCGCCGTTTGCGGCATCGTCGCCGAGCGCGACGCCGCGATCGTCGAGAATCGTCACGCGGGCCGGCTCGAGCCCGGGCACGCTTGCGGCGACGAAGGCGCGAATGCCGTCAACGGTTGCACGCGATAGCGTGCTTCTACCGCGAAGCCGCAAGCGCACGCTCGCACTCGCGGCTTGCGAGGACTGATCGGCAAACTCCGGCCCTTTGGCCGGCACAACGATCACGCGTGCATCGTCGACGCCATCGATGCCCCGCAGTCCCGCTTCGATGTCGCCGGCAAGGCCGGCCCGCGTTTGCGCTTCGACGACCGCTTGCGGGGTTAGGACGCCGATACTCCCCAACGCCTCTTCCGTGCTTGAAAGATGCAGATGCGGAGCACCCGCGAGCGAGAGCCGCAGCAGCAGGTCGTTCCGGCGTCCGGAGTCGACGGTGACGTTGTCTGCCGTTGGTGTGAACGGAACGTTCCACGCTGCCAAACGCTCTTCGACTTCCGCGAGCTGTTCGGGATGGAGCGGTGACGGGAAGAGCGGCGTCCGAGCGGGATGCACCAAGAGCGTCGCCGTGATGATGCCGATGGCAAGGATGAGCGCACCTACGCTTGCGATGAGTCGTATCGCTCGCGGTAGGGCGTTCCACCTGGCGAGCAGATGCGAAATCGCCTGCACTGCGACTCCGCTAGACCTGCATGTTCAATACTGATTGTACGGCTGCAGCGATGCGCTGGGCGCTGGAAGTCGCCACCGCAAGTGCCACGTCCGCTTGCGCTCGCTCGTAGACGGCCTCTTGCAGGGTTCCCGCGCCATAGGCGAACGCGTCCTCGGCTCGGTTCGCTCCGACCAGCGTGTCGCCAAGCGCGTCGAGAGCGCGGGCGAACGCCGAAGCGTCTCCGGGATTCGCGGCCGGCGCGACGGGGAGATCTGGAACAAGTGCCTCGACTCTCACGCGCGTTCCAGATCGATCGTCTTCTCGGCCAGCGTTTTGCCGACATCGAAGATCGACGCGTCGGTTTCATAGGCTCGCGATGCGTTCATGACCGCGATCATCTCGGTGAGAATATCGACGTTTCGCCCGCTTTCCGTTCGCGTGCCGGTGAAGACGACTCGGGCGTCGCCATCGTCGGAATCGGCGACCGCAAAGGTCGGAATCATTCTAGCGTACTCACCATTTGGGCCGGCCGCCTCGGCCGCAGCAACGTTGCGAGCCGCAACGTCGAGTGCGGCGCGCTGCGCATCCATCGCGCTGGCCGCAGCATCGAGCAACTCGATCGTCATTTCGCCACCGCCTTGATCTCGGCGAAGCGAGCTCGCTCGGCCGCGAGCAGAGCCTCGGTAAAGATCGCCGCTTGCGCGGTTGCCGCCATTGCAGCATCGGCGCGGCGGCCGGGAGCCTCACCCGCGTTAGCCCGCGCTACGCGAGCTTGTGCCTCTTGCAAGCGGTTGCGAGCATCTGCGGACGCTTCGCGGAGGGAGTCGCCAACATCGTACATGGGCCAAGCGTAGCAAGACGCGATGAACGCAACGCGTGCCCGGCGTGAATAAAATGTGATGTGAGAGGTTGATGAAGATCGAGTTAGCGAGCGCTGATTTAGGGGTAAGAATCCTGTGAAAGCCCTGACGGCCTCTCATAAAAGGCGACTGGGCTAGGCTATAATGGGCAGCGTAAAGAGGAGGACTCGTGAAAATCTTAAGATCATTCCCCGCAATCATCGCGGCACTGCTCATCGCCGCAGTACCACTTGCGTCGCCGGCGCAGTTCAGCGTCGGCATCGGCTTTACGGCCGGAATACCGCCGCCGGCCATTCCCTACTACGCGCAGCCGCCGGCACCGTACCCTAACTATCAATGGACCCCGGGCTACTGGGGCTGGGGATCGGCAGGTTACTATTGGGTACCCGGCGTTTGGGTTGCCCCGCCGGCCGTCGGTCTACTCTGGACGCCCGGCTACTGGGGCGCCAGCGGCGGCGGCTTCGGCTGGAACGCCGGTTACTGGGGCGCCAGCGTCGGCTTCTATGGCGGCATCAGCTACGGCTTCGGCTATCCGGGCACCGGCTTCTACGGCGGTGGCTGGAGCGGCAACAACTTCCGCTACAACACGGCCGTGACCAACGTGAACCGGACCGTGATCCACAACACCTACAATAAGACGGTCGTCAACAACGGCAACTTCTGCAGAAACTGCCATAACGTAAGCTACAATGGTGGCAAGGGCGGCACGACCCTGACGCCGACCCACGGACAGATCCAGTCCCGCCAGAACGGACGCGCGCCGACAACCGATCAGAAGAACCAGGCGAACTTCGCCGGTCAAGATCGCAATCAGCTTGCAACCGTCAATAACGGCAGACCGTCGCTTACGAGCTCGAACAAGGCCTTCAGCAGCACGAACCGCCCGGCGAACTCCAAGCCGATCACCGCGCAAGACAAGCAGGTCGGGCAGCAGAAGTTCCAGGCCAGAAACGGCAACGCGAGCACGTCGGCGAACAAGGCGGGAGCGCAACACAATAATGCTGCAACGCAACACAACGCCACGAACAATAAAACAAACGCGGCCAACCAAAACAAACCCGCGCACAACAACATGAACGCGGCCAACCAAAACAAGCCCGCGCACAACAACATGAACGCGGCCAACCAAAACAAGCCCGCGCACAACAACATGAGCGCGGCCAACCAAAATAAAGCCGCCGGCCATCAGCAACGGCCGCAGCAGCATCAACCCCCGGCTGGGCAGCGCTCGTACGCGCACCAGAACATGCAGGGCCAACAACACTACGGCGGCCAGGCCCACCCGGGCGGCGGTGGCCAAGGGCGGCCCCAGGGCAACGGGCAGGGACGTCCGCAGGGTAACGGTCAGGGGAAGCCACCGGGTTAAGGACGGCCCCCGCCCCGCTAGGCGCAAGTAAACGGGGATCCGAAAATCGGGTCCCCGTTTCGTTATTGCGCGGCCGGCAGACCCTGTGCGTCGAGCGGGATGCCGAGCATTAGGCGCGTCACCTCGTCATAGTTCTCGACGCCCGAAGCAATGCGGTTGCTCTTTAAGTAGACGTTATACGTTCGCCAAGTCCAGTGCGCTAGGATGACGTTGATATGGCGCGCGTCGCGCTTGCGCAGGGCGGCGAAATCTTGCCAGACGAGCGGCACGAACTCGCGGTGGGCGTAATGCCGCTTCTGCGGCAGATATAAAAAGAGCTCGAACCACCCCGAGTACTGTACTGCCGGATCGGTCGAGCGGAGGCAGGTCACGATCGCCAAATAGTTGGCCTCATCTTCCCGCGCGTAGGCAGCGACGTGGCTCCACTCATGTGCCAGGTCGAACGGCCGCTCGAACCAGAGCAGATCGGAGGCGAGCGCAACGTTGAGCGTGAGCGGATTGATGAAGCCGCTCGTGCCCGTCGCCTGCATGAAGGGATCCGCGATCGTCGGCTTCGCCGAGCCGACGTTGGGCGTCCACGAGTTGCCGGCGCGTTGCACCGGCGGCAACCACGCCGCTTCGAGCACCGGCATATCGACCGGCAAGTCGGCGCGCGCATGCGCCGTCGCCGCGAGCGCGTTCATCTCGGCCATCGCACGGTCGCGAAGCTCGGCCGCGGCGGCGGGTGTTACGCGTGCGGCGTCAAATCGAACCCGCGTCTCGAGCGGCGCGCGTGCGTAGTTCCAGCCCCAGCTCAGCTCGAACCAAACGGCGTAGATACCCAGAATTGCCGCGCAGTTCAGCAGCATCATCGCCCAATCGGCGGCCCGTCGCCGCCGACTGCGTGCGAAGCGGACTATCTGCCAAACAATCGCAGCAATGCCGACCAGCGCGGCGATATCGCCGAGCGACCACGGAAGGGGATCCGTCAGCGTGAAAGCCGCGTGTTGCCAGGCAGGATAGGCGCCGTTGACGTAGACGCGTTCGATCCAATCGGCGTGAGGCTGCAATGCGAGCGCGACCGCGCCCAGCGCGATCGCGATTAGTTGCGGCGCAAGCCTTATCGTTTGCTGTACTGGAAGCGTTTGCGCGCGCGCTTGCGGCCGTACTTCTTCGATTCTTTTTCTCGCGGATCGCGCGTCAGGAAGCCGTTTTTACGAAGCGTCTCTTTAAACGACTCATCGATCGCCAGCAACGCGCGCGCGATGCCGTGACGGATCGCACCAGCCTGTCCCGTTACTCCGCCGCCTTCCGCTTTGACGCGCACGTCGAAGCGGGAACCGGTTTGGGTCGCTTCGAGCGGCTGGCGCACGATTTGCAATAGTTGAGGACGCGGGAAGTACTCATCGACCGGCTTGCCGTTCACGGTGATCACGCCTTGACCCAAGCTGAGCTTGACTCGCGCGACCGCGCGCTTGCGGCGACCCGTCGATTGGATGGTCTCGATTGCGTCGTTCAAATGAGCTCCTAAGAAACCGTCGGGAGCGGCGTGGGCTGCTGCGCTTCGTGCGGATGATCGGCGCCGGCGTAAACGCTCAAGCGACGCAGCTGCGCATCGCGCATCCGATTGGTCGCGAGCATGCCGCGCACGGCTCGTTCGATCAAGCGCTCGGGATGTTTGTCGGCAACCTCGCGCGCCGTTTCCACTTTGAGGCCGCCCGGATAGTTGCTGTGGCGGTAGTAGAGCTTCTGCCTCCACTTCTTCCCGCCCAACTCAATCTTCTCGGCGTTGAGCACGATCACGTGGTCGCCGTCGTCGATGTGCGGCGTCCAGGTCGGCTTATGCTTGCCCGAGAGCGCTCGGGCAATTCGCACCGCGAGCGTGCCAAGACGCTCGCCGGCCGCATCCACGATATACCAACGATGCTCCGTTTCAGCGGTTTTCTGCTGGAAGGTGCGCACAACCAACGTATCCTACGGGAAAGCCTGTTCGCCGTCAAGCGGGCTGCTCGCCCGAGGGAACCTTCCGAAGAGCGGCGGCTCCATGAAGGAATCATAGCCGTCGGCGTAGCGCACCCCTGCGAAGCAGAGGCCGTGCGCCGGTGCGGTCGAGCCGCCGGCCGTCCGGTCGCACGCGGCCAGCAGACCGGGCAGGCTCGCGGGATCGCGACGGCCCAGACCACACTCGGCTAGCGTGCCGACAATCGATCGAACCATGTGCGCGAGGAAACCGTCTGCGGCGATTTCGACCCGCAGGAGCTCGTCGCGGGCCGCGATCCTCAGCCGTCGAATCGTGCGGACGCAACGCGAGCCGGTCGCGACCGTCGCCACGGATCGGAAGTCGTGCTCCCCGAGGAAATGTGTGCCCGCGCTGCGCATCGCCTCGAGATCCAGGGGGCGCGTCACGTGCCAGGCATAGCGGGCCAGCAAGGCGCTGCGCCGAGGTCCGTTGAGTATGGCGTACACGTAGGTTCGCTCGCGAGCGGAGAAGCGCGCCGAAAACTCCGGGGCCACCACCGCGACTTCGCGCACCGAGCAATCGTTCGGAAGCATCGCATTCAGCGCCGGCGAGACCCGTTCGAGCGGAAAATGGCTCTCGGTAGCGAGCGAAACGACTTGACCGCTGGCGTGGACGCCGGCGTCGGTTCGGCCGGCACCACTGACCTTCACACGCTCATCGAGCAGCTTCGAAAGCGCGGCCTCAAGGACCCCGGCGACCGTCCGCGCGTCCGGCTGCCACTGAAACCCGCTGAATTCGGTCCCGTCGTATTCGACGGTCAGCCGCAGGGTCGTCAAAAACCGGCTCGACGCAGCTCGGCTTGCGCCTGCGCAAAGTCGTGATTGAATCCCTGGTCCTGCATCATGACGTACGCCGCGAGGGTGCCGGCGGTCCAGCCGGAAGCGATATCGCTCGGATAGTGCCGACCGAGGATGATGCGATCCTCGGCAAACGTCCGCGCTTGCGTAAAGACCGCGTCGCGCTTGGCCGGAACCAGCTGCGCCAGCAGAATCGCGCTGGCTGCGGCAAAGGCTGCGTGCCCGCTGGGATACGATCCGCGCTTGCTCTGCGTGGCGCCGGGACGCGGCCGGTTCCAGTAGGCCTTCGCTCCATCGATGAGGTTCTTCACATCGGATCCGACGCGCGCGAAGAAATGCGCCGTTACCGGAAGGCGCGCCGCGGTAAATTCTTGACCGATCGCCGGCGCGTAGAAAAAGACGGTTCGCACCGATTCCTCTTGCGCCTGGAAAACTTGCGTGTGGGTACGCGCTGCAAGGACCGCAGCGACCTCCGCTTCGTCGGCCTGCGATTGCGCGCTCGCGACGTCGGGTGGCGGGGGCAGCAGCAGCGAAAGATCGAGCTGCCCCGGATTGAGGTAGTAGTAGTGCTGTTGCGCACCAGCGCTTGTCGGCGCGAGCACCGCGATCAGCAGAGCGACCAGCGCCGCCGTTCGCCGCATCGTTAACCGTGCTGGCGCTGCAGTGGAAAGAGGATCACGTCGCGGATCGAGCGCTGCCCGGTCAGCAGCATGACGAGGCGGTCGACGCCGATCCCAATGCCGGCCGTCGGCGGCATGCCGTATTCGAGCGCGCGGACGAAGTCCCAATCGGGCTCGGGAATCTCCTCGTTTCCGCTCGCGCGCTCGGCGACTTGCGCGTTGAAGCGGGTGCGCTGATCGTCGGGATCGTTGAGCTCGGTAAAGGCGTTCGAGATCTCCATGCTCGCGCAAAAGAGCTCGTAACGGTCGACCAGCTCCGGATCGCCGGCGCGCCGCTTGGCCAGTGGTGATATGACGACGGGATATCCGGTCACAAAGGTCGGATCGATTAAGTGCGGCTCGAGCACCCGTTCGAAGATCTTATCGAGCGCGTGTCCGTGCGTCGGCGAAGGCGGTATCTCCAGCTCGCGTAAGATCTCTTGCGCGCCCACGGGATCGAGCAGGCGCCCGCGCGTGTATTTTCCCTCGCTGTAGCGCGCAATCCCATCGAGATACTCTATCTGCGCGAAGGGTCGCTGGAAAGAAATCGTTTGACCGTCATAGGAGAGTTCGGTGTCGCCGTCGGTCGCTACCGAGACGAGGTGCGCGATCAGCGACTCGTTGAACTCGCGCATGTCGCCGACGTCCCAGTAAGCGGCGTAAAGCTCGAGCATCGTGAACTCCGGGCTGTGCGTCGTGTCGATGCCCTCGTTTCGGAAGATGCGTCCGATCTCGTAGACGCGTTCGAGCCCCGCAACGATCAATCGCTTGAGATTCAGCTCGGTCGCGATTCGCAGCTGCACGATCTGGTCGAGCGCGTTACACTCCGTCGTAAACGGGCGCGCCGCAGCGCCACCGGCGAGGTGCAGCAGCGTCGGCGTCTCAACTTCATAGAAACCTTGCGCGTCGATAAAACGCCGCATCTCTGCGATCAGCCGGCTGCGCGCGATCATCACGTCCCGTACGTCGGGATTGACGATCATGTCGACGTAACGTTGCCGGTAGCGCTTTTCGACGTCCTGTAAACCGTGCCACTTGTCCGGCAACGGCATTAACGCTTTGCCCAGCGCCACGAACCTGGTGACGTGGAGCGTCAGCTCGCCCATCTTCGAGCGAAACATGTATCCGCGCAGGCCGACGAGATCGCCGCGATCGAGATCGCCCCAATCGGCGAAGGCGCGCTCGCCGACCTCTTCTTTGCGAACGTACGCTTGGAGCTTGCCGGTGCGGTCGGCGACGTCGGCAAAACTGGTCTTACCCATCGTTCTTTTTGAGAGCATGCGGCCGGCAATGCTCCACCCCTCGGCGCTCGCGTCCTGACCGGGCACGAGGAAACCGTACCGCCCCAGCAACTCGTCGGCGGTCGCGTCGACCTCAAACCGCCGCTGCTCGAACGGATCGCTCCCCCGCGAACGCAAAGCGGCCAGATTCTCACGTCTGGCCGCTACGAGTGATGCTTCGGTCTTACCGAACTCTTCCAATAGAGCTCCCGATTCCGTTACGAAGCCTTCTTCGCGGCCTTCTTCGGCGCGTTGCTTTTGATCGACTCGATCTTATACTTCACGAGCCCTCGTGGCGTCGCAACGTCGACGGTCGTGCCCTTTTTATGGCCCATCAGGGCGCTGCCAAGCGGCGACTCGTTGGAGATGCGCCGGTTGGGCGGATCGGCTTCCGCCGAACCCACGATCGAGAACTCGTAGGTCTCGTTGTTCTTTAAATCTTTGACCTTGACGATGGCGCCGAGATGGACTTCGTCGGCAACATACTCGGATTCGTCGATGATGCGCGCGTTGCGGATCATCGCCTCTAGCTTGAGGATGCGACCCTCGATGAAGGCCTGCTCCTGTTTGGCATCCTCGTACTCCGCGTTTTCGCTGAGGTCGCCGTACTCTTTAGCCTGCCGAATACGGTCGTTGACCTCACGCCGATGGACGCTCTTGAGCTCGTCGAGCTCCTGCTCCAACTTCGTCAGACCCTCCGCGGTCAGCACGATCTCTTTGTCGTTCAACTATACTTCCTCACGGGGCGCTCATGGCGAGAAACCCCCAGCCTTGACGGCGTTCTGCAACGCTGGCGCCGTTTGTTCTCAGGGGGCCCGTGGAAGGCCTTCCCGCACGCCGCCGCCCGCCGCGGTCGGGAGTTATACCCAGCCCTCGGCCCTTCCTAACGCCGCTAGCGACCCAGTTCCATTACGCGCGGTTTCAATTGCAGCTCGCGCAGCAGCCGCTCGTAATCAGCCGGCACCACGTCGCTCCACGCCTTTCCGAGCAGCGCGACAAGCGCGGCTTCAAGCACGTTGGTTCCGAATGAACGCCCACCGATATCGGGAGTCGTGGTGATCAGTCGTTTGACACCGCGCTCGGCCAGCTCCTCGACGTTGGCCTGCGTGACGGTGTTGGTCAAAATGGTCTTGCCGTCGAGGCGCAGCGGCATGAACTGACGCATGAAGTGGAAATCGCCTGCAACGATCTCGGCCTGCTCGTAATACTGCGGATATTTTGGCTCCGGCGGCTTCTCTTGCTTTTTGCCGGTTGGGTAGAAGAACTGAAACGGCAGCTTGCATGCGTCCGGAAGATACTTTTCGGCCATCGCTTCGAACTCGTGGAGGTCGCGCACCGGCATGTCTTTGTCGAGCGCGAAGATGAAATCGCCGAAGAGCACGTCGGCACCGGCGTCGACGAGCGCTTGCGCCATGCCGAAGCGATCGAGCGCGCTGACCATCAGCACGCGGCGCCCGCGCAGATCCATCGAGAGCTCGTCCTGCATGAAGCGCACCGTTGCGCGCTCGAGCGTATTCTTCAAGCCGCTGCCGTCGACTACCGGCGTCGCCTTCGCCGCATCGAGCAGCCGCAGGCCGTCGCGCAGCGCGTACCGGTGGGGACCGGCGTACAGGTAAACGTCGATGCCGCCCAGCCCAATCGCGTCAACCGTTCCATCGAGCTCGCGAACCAGGCCGATCGCCGCATCCAACTTGCCGTCGGTGCCGACGCGCGAAATATCGAAGGCTTCGCCCATCAGCGTCACCTGCGCGCGATGGTCGCGACCGCTCGACCCGAGCGAAACCGAGACGACCCGCTTCATCGGTTCACGACGCCGTTTTGAGCGGCTGCGCGGGTGGCGGCGATTTTCTCGGGCGTGATCGCGGCATCGAAGGCTCGCATGTCGGCGAGTTCGAACCCGCAGCGGGCCGCCATTACTTGCATCTCGACGACCTTCTCGAGGCTGATGCCGCGCCCGAGCGTGTAGGGTTCCAACCGGCCTTCAAGCGCGAGGACCATCGTCTCGCTCATGCACGCCAGCGCCGTACCAGCCGGCAAGTTCAAATCGAACTCGGTTCCCGGTTCGCGCACGCGCTCGAAACGTGGGCTTCCAGGCACGCGCATGTTTCCGCCCTCCACGACCAGCACGTCGGGCCGCTCGGCCGCCACGCGCCGGCTGACGTCGTGCGGCAGCGAGAGCTCGCAAATGATGGCTCCGGTTTGGAGGTCCTCGGGTTCGATCACGTCCTGCGTCGAGCTCGTCGCCGTGAGAATGAGCTGGGAGCGGCGCACGGCGCTGGCGACGTCGGTCGTGTACTCGCTCGCGCAGGGGAGCGTTGCAGATATCTCCTCGTGGAGCTTGCGCAAGCGCGTCGCGTTTCGTGCGACCAGAATGATGCGCGCTACGTGCGGCGCGATCAGCCGCGCGCAAGCCGAACCGATCGATCCGGTCGCGCCGATGACCGCCGCGGTACACGCGGCCGTGTCAACGCCCATTTCGAGTGCGCCTCGAAAGAGGCTCTGCACGCCGGCCGCAATCGTCAGCGAGTTACCGGTCGTAACGGGGATCGGCGAACGCGCGTTTATCGTAATGCCGGCATCGCCGACGACGCCGGTAAACGCGCCCAAGCCGGCAACCTGTGCGCCGAGCCGCGCGCCGATCTCGATCGCGCCGAGCACCTTACCGTAAACCTCTTCGCGCGGAAGATCGAGCATCGACTGCGGCAGAAAGCTCGCGGCGACAAACCAGCCTTCGGTCTCCCGGCCGTCGGGCGTGCGCACTCCGGTAACGTGCACGGCGGCGTACGGTGGCATCCACTCCATGATCTTGCGCAGGATCGGCTCCCCTTTTCCCTTTGCACCGGGCTCGTAGCGTTCGATATCCTGCAGCGATACCGGATGAATCACAAAACAGAACTTGTTCACATCTGCTCCGCCTGCGCTTTGAGCGCCGCGAGCATCATCTCGCTGTTCTCGCGCACCTTTTTCTCGAGGGTCGGTCCGATCAGCTCGGCAAGCGTCGGTACGCCGAAGTCGAAGTCGACGCCGAGCATGACGTGCGTGCGACCGTCGCGGTGCTCGAAGGTCCACGCACCCTCGAACTTGTCGAGGTCGCCTTCGATAAGCTTGTAGTCGATGCGCAACGCGCCGTCATCAAAGCGATCTTCTTCGGTCCATTCGATCGGTGCCTCTTCGACGAGCGTCTTCCAGCGGGCGATCACGCCACCGGGGCGGCGCTCGAGAACGGTCACGGTCTCGACGTCGGGCATGAACTGCGGAAAGCGCTCTTGATCCTTCGCAAGCTCGTAAACGGTTCGCGCGGGCGCATCAATCACGATCGTGCTTTCGACATACGGCATCGTAACGGTAGCGTCTAACTAGAGCTTACCGAGCTTTTCGTGCGCGGTTGCGACGCCGCCGCGCAACGCTTCGAGGGCCCGCTCGATCTCCTGCGCCGTCACGATCAGCGGCGGCTCGAGGCGAATGACGCGTTGTGCGTTGAGCGTCCACGCCGCGGTCACGCCGCGCTTGAGCATCTCCGGAATGATCCAGCCGCCGTACCCTTCATTGGTAAGCTCCACGCCCACCAAGAGTCCCAGGCCGCGGGCTTCCCGCACGACGTCGGGGAATTCAGCGGCAATGGCTCTCGCCCCGGCGAGGAGCTGCGCGCCCCGTACGCGAGCGCGTTCCGCCAAGCCTTCGTCTTCGAGCGCATCCATGGCCGCCAGCGCCGCCGCGCAGGCGAGCTCGCCGCCGCCAAAGGTCGAGGTGTGGAGCAGCGGCGCCGCGCCGAAGGCTTGATTCCAAATGCCGGCGCGAGCGATGAACGCGCCGACCGGCACCACGCCGCCGGACAACCCCTTCGCCAACGTCATCACGTCGGGGACGGCCTCGTCGCGGTTGCACGCGAAACGATAGCCGCAGCGGCCGAACCCCGTCTGGATCTCGTCGGCGATCAAAAGGGTGCCGGTGCGATCGCAGATCTCGCGTACCTCGCGCAGATAACCCGTGGGCGGAACGTTGACGCCGCCTTCACCCTGAACCGGCTCGACCACAAAGGCGGCCGCATCGCGCAGCGCCGCTTCGAGCCGGCTCGTTTCGCCGAACGGCACGCAATCGGCGTCGGCAAGCAGCGGACGGAACGGCGTTTGAAAGGTTTCGCGCCCGCTCACCGAGAGCGCACCCAGCGTCTTGCCGTGAAAGGCATCCAGCGTCCCGACGATTTTCGCACGGCCCGTCGCCGCACGCGCGAGTTTGATCGCGCCTTCGATCGCCTCGGTTCCGCTGTTGCACCAAAACGAAATTTGCAGATCGCCCGGCGTAAGTTCGGCAAGCCGGCGCGCCGCTCGACCGAGCATGACATTGAACATCGTCTTGCCGGAGAGCGCGATCAACTCGAGCTGCGCGCGCACCGCCTCGATGACGCGCGGATGATGGTATCCGAGCGTAAAGACGCCGTAGCCGCCTGCGAAATCCAGATAAGCTTTACCGGTGTG
>Ga0209169_10000584_pt1 | contig 22189 bp, 20 predicted proteins | sample HubBroMetageWRM4_FD_188346 | JGI IMG/M metagenome (GOLD analysis project Ga0209169, IMG submission 188346) | Warmed soil microbial communities from the Hubbard Brook experimental Forest, New Hampshire - Hubbard Brook CCASE Soil Metagenome WRM 4... | ecosystem: Environmental > Terrestrial > Soil...
GAACCGTCAGGGAATGAACCCCGCGCCATTTGTTTGGTATCTCGAGCAAGCGTCCTTGCTTGTCAAGAGAGAGCGTAGCGCGAAGGTTCATAAATCCGCGAATTTCGCGAAGCTTACGAAGATTTAACATCAGACTTGATTATCAGCCCCCGCCCACGCTGATGGTCGGGGCTATCGGCGGAAGCGCGGACGGCACTGCCATCATGGTCAGGAACAGAGATATCAAGTCAAAATTCCTTTGCGACACCTGATCATGCGCGTCGATGTAATACCATTGGCCATGATCAAAATGCGAGACGTAGGGCAGGTCAGTGGGCAGATGGTCGTCGACAATGACGAGAATGAAACGCCTTAAACTCGCTAGTCTGCGATTTAGGATCAAATAATCGTCGACGGACAATGCGGATCTCGCCTTTTTCGGATCAAAGATAAAGATATTTGTTTCCGAACCGAGATAACGAGTTATTTGATCGTCCGCCGATCTACGCTCCGCGGTACTGGTATACGGATCGCCGGCCGAAGCTTCGCTTGGCGTCAGCGTGTAGGAAACCAGCGTGTTCAGATTGTCCGCCACCTGGTTCCAGCTGAGATTGATGATTTCCTGGTATCTCTCGCGAGTGACAAATTCTACTCGCGGCGTGGGCAGCTCCGTTGCGTTCTTGAGAATTCCGATTGCGGAGTAGGTCGTGAGAAGCGGAGCGCCGCTTCTTAAACCTTCGCTGCGCACCTTGGCCATCGGCACGGGCTTGGTACGCAGCTCGATGGCAGTCGGCAAGCAGTCAAGGATTGAATCCGGATCATGGCTTGGCAGCGTATGAAGATGGAATAGGTGCTGCCCGATCGACAAATCCCAGGCCCTGAGTTCGCTTTCGGTGCGAAATTGCTGCGCGCACCAGGCCGTCGGATTCTTCGGAGTAAACGCCGGTTGCGTCCCGGAATATAGCCAAAGAAGCCGTATCCACAATTGCAACTGCCGCCAGGTAAGCTGTCTGTTTTGCGGGCGGTGCAACCGCGTAAAGGGATTAAGATAAATCGTCAGCGAGTCGTCGATGCCGCCGCCGCTGGATTTCGTGCTCACCTGGATCGTCCCAACCTGGGCGGATTTGCTTTCGCTTTGCTCTTTGGTGAGTTCTGATTTGGTCGGAGCGACCGAAATAGCCTCCTCGTAGGAAAGTTCGCAAAGGACGTTTAATACCGGATAGAATTCGCTCACGCCGTTCGACGTCAGATTGGAAGCGGCCAGGTCCAGCAGCGGGCAAATTCGCCAAGACGAGTCGTACAAATCGCTCAATGCGTCGGCGCTGACCGGCGTGACCAATTGCGCGACCAGCGCTTGCCCCAACAAGGGCACGTAGCGGATGAGCGGTTGTTCCGTGTAGGTCGCGCCGCCGCTCACAGATCCGAGAGTGCCTGTGATCGTGCCCGCCGACGCGCTTTTGGGGTTGGGAACGGCGCCGATGCTACTCGCCCCGCCAGCAACGTTGGCGGAAAGCGTCGTCGTCGCATCGACCTCACTCACATCCATGAATGACGTTGGCTCATGGTTGTGAACACGGATAATATTGGAAAGCGTTTGTTCCTTTGATGTCGCCTGGATGACGCCGTTGTACCGGTCTCGACCCTGATCAATCGCAATCGGGCCAACATATTGGCATCCGCCGGCGACGAGAAGGACGAACGCCACGACTACGAAATTGCGAGCACGCGCGACTGCCACCACGACCCCCAACGCACAAATTTTTCGTGATGGGCCGCGCAATCGATCGTGCGTGCAACGTGAGCCATTGCGCGATGCAATGGACCAACACACCCATTCGAGTACACGGTTACCAGGTCCCCACCCCTCGCCCCCTATTCAGCTCGATGATAAGATAATTCCTGGGGGCGGCAGTCAAGGGAGGCTTGGATGCCTAAGACACGAGGTATGGGGTTTGCGTTTGGATTTTGCCTCATCGCGCAAGGCCCGTTTTTCGCCTCGAGCGCGCTGGCCGACAGCGCGGTGGATCTCATTCAAGACATCAAAGCCCACGTGCAAACTTGCGGTCCCGTGGGAGCAAACACCCAGCCTCCAAACCAGCAATGCGCCAACGAACAAGCAGCGCTAGTGCAGCGGCAAATCGCGTTGCATTTGAGCAACGCCGACATCGGAAAGCGGGCGGCGACCCGAGGGATTATCGGTTGGGGCCCGCCCGGTATACCGTGAGCGGGGCGTGACGTATCGACAATGAAGCTCCGCTATAGAGCGGCCCTCTCCGTGATCGGCGGAATATTGGCCGTTCTAGCTGGTCTGGCGGTCAGCTGTTTGGACGTCTCTGCCCAGGCAGCGGACATCTCGCGCGGTCAATCTGCGAAGGATAGCTATCGAGACACCGGGCACGCCTATTCGCGTGGGTATTGGGTCAGGCGCTTTCCGGCAACGGTCATGTCTACAACAAAACCGTGACTCAGGGCAGCCTCTCAAGCTTCGTGCGCGGTAAGGTTTGGGATCTTTCTCAACAAGCGCAGCGACCGATCTTTGTCCAGAATGGCAACACGCCACCATTCGGCGTGACCGAGCTGAAATGATAGTTGCGGTGGGCCGACCCTGCATACTGGGCGCCGTTCGTGGTTGTCGGCGAGCCGGCCAAGGCGGCGAATTGATGTAAACAAAATTTCGCCTTCGCGCGAGACGGATGGTTGTTTGGGGCCGGTTTCTAACCGGAGAGCGAGTTTCGAATACGCTTGGCGGAGGGAGTGGGATTCGAACCCACGATACGGTTTCCCGTATACACGCTTTCCAAGCGAGCGCCTTCAGCCACTCGGCCATCCCTCCGGGCGCAGCGAGGCCCGAATATAGCGGGCTTCATCGCACAGACAATCCGAGCCAGCACGATACCGGATCGCTGTCACTAATGGGCCGGCACCGCAACCAGAAATATGCAGGTACGATCGGCGAAGCAGTCATGCGCTCTCGCGTTGCCGTCGTCGCCGAGCTTCTGCTAGGTTGCGGCGCAATTCATAAAAGGCGTCACGCCGGCAGCAGGTAGTGTAAAGAAATGATCGTACGGGAGGGTACTGACGGCGAGCTCATTCTGATCGCTCAAACGGACCACGCCAAGGTATCGGGCCAGTGCGCCGCCCATTGGGGCAACGGGAGTTTCGCCCGGCCCGAGCCCAATGAAGCCGTGGTGCGCGCCGCCATGTTTCACGACAGCGGCTGGTATGACTACGAGGCGAGCCCGACCGTCGCGGCGGACAGCGGCAGGCCGCTCAACTTCATGCAAGTCCCGTGGGGCAAACCGCAACGGCAGGCGTTCGAATGGGCGATCGAGTGGATGAGCCGCATCGACCCCTACTCTGGCCTTCTCTTAAGCAAACACCGGACCGGCTTGCAGCGCGGCCGCTATGGCAAGGTTGCTCATCCGAAATTCTTCAATACGCAAAACCTTCCGGAAGACAACGAGAACTTTCTGGCACGCAACGAAGAGGCGCAGGCCGCACAGCTACGCAGCTATGATGAATCAGAATTCTGGACCAACTACCAGCTGCTACAGGCATTCGATTTGATCTCGCTTTTTCTGTGTAACAAAGACGCTGTCGATGATTACATTGAGCCGGTCCCGACGTCGTATAGCGAGCGCACTGCGCCTGTGCGCTTGGCGCTCAAAAGCCTCGGACCAAGCCGGATTGAAATCGATCCCTTCCCCTTCGACATAAATGAGCTGCGCGTTCAGCTTATCCGAAGGCGGCTTCGGCAGAGCACGTTTGCCAATCCGGGAGAGTTCCGCGAGGCATATTTCAAAGCGACGCCTGAAGCGCTTGATTTCACGTTTTGCCCTCGTTGACGGCGGATAGCGTAGATCACGCCGTGATCAAAGCCATCCGAGTGCACGAACACGGCGGCGTCGAAGCGATGCGGCTCGAGGAGCTGCCGTTGCCGGAACCTGGCGCTGGCCAGGTGTTGATCAAGGTGAAAGCCGCCGGCGTAAATCTTTTCGATACGCAGCTGCGCAGCGGACTCTACAAGCGCGATCTGCCGCAGACGCTCGGTGGCGAGGGCGCGGGGGTCGTTCAGGCGCTCGGCGCCGGCGTCGCCGACTTGAAAGTCGGCGACCGCGTGGCCTGGGTTTTCTCCCCCTCCTACGCCACGCATACGATCGCGCAGGCCGACCGCGTCGTGCCACTGCCCGACGTCGTCGGCTACGAGGAAGCCGCCGCAACCATCTTCCAGGGCCTCACTGCGCATTACCTCGCCACGTCAACCTACCCGCTTGTTTCGGGCTCGTCCTGCCTCGTTCATTCGGCCGCCGGCGGATGCGGCATCCTGCTCTGTCAGATGGCGAAAATTCGCGGCGCGCTGGTGATTGGTGCTGTCTCGACGCCGGCAAAAGCGGAGATCGCCCGGGCCGCCGGCGCCGACCACGTCGTTGTCTACGCGCAGGAAGATTTCGAAGCCGCGGTCAAACGCATAACCGGTGGCCGTGGCGTCGATGTGGTCTATGACGCGGTCGGCCTAGACACCTACGTTCGCAGCATGAATTCACTGCGGCCCCGCGGCATGCTTGCCCTTTACGGTGAAGCAAGTGGGCTCGTTCCGACGATCGATCCGCGCGAACTTCTGTTCCGCAAATCGCTTTATCTCACGCGCACCGGGCTTGATCACTACATCGCCGACCGCGACGAACTGCGCACCCGCACCGACGAGATTTTTGCGTGGATGGCGCAAGGCTGTCTGAAGCAGAAAATTTTCCGCACCTACCGGCTCGAGGAAGTCGCCGACGCCCACCGCGCTCTGGAAGGCCGCGCAAGCACCGGCAAGCTTTTGGTGATCCCATGACGACAGCGAAATCGACACCGCCGCGGCTGCCGCTCGTCGAAACACCCGACGATCCGCTGGCGCGCGAGCAATTCGCAAAACTCGCCGCCGGCCGCGGCATTCTCAATCTGCACCGCATGATGGCGTATGCGCCGGAGTTGATGAAGGCTTCCGGCGACATGGCGGTGGCCTTTCGCCACGAGGCCATACTCGCCCGCGCGCTCGCCGAAGTCGTCATTCTGCGCACCGCGCAAGTTGTTGATTGCGATTACGAATGGGAACGTCACGTGCCGCTTGCCCGCGCAGCCGGCGTTTCCGAACAGCAAATCGCTGAAGTCGGCCGTTGGCCGCAGAGCACGCTGTTCAATCCGAAAGAAAAGATTACGCTTAAATACACCGAGATACTCGCTGGCGGCACCCCGGTCGATGATCGGACGTTCGCCGAATTGCAACAACACGTTTCCGCGCGCGAGATTGTCGCGCTCACCATGTTGGTCGGCTTTTACGTCTCGACCGCGATTTTCATCAAAGCGCTCGCGATACCGGACGACAACGCCTGAGCGCCGTCAGGCGTGCTGCAACGACGGTCCAATCTGATTGAGCGGCGAGGCCTCGGCCTGCAATACGTTGGCAATGCCCTCGATGTCATCGAGCTGCAAAACCGGCAGCGGCGCCTGCGGCAAAGCTCCGTCGCTGGCGATCGCAACTATGCAATCATCGTCAGGATATAGCAGCGGCTTGCCGACCGCCGCCCGATACACTTCGAGCTTGGGATGCGCGTGGCGCTTAAATCCTTCCACAATAATCAGATCGGCCGGAGAGAGCTTCGCCAGTATGTCTTCCAGCGGCGGTTCCGGGTCGCCGCGCAATTCGTGGATTAAAGCCCAACGCCGGCTCGAAGCTATCAAAACCTCGCTCGCGCCGGCGGCGCGATGCAGCCAAGAATCCTTGCCAGGCTGATCGATATCGAACTCGTGGTGCGCATGTTTCACAGTGGCGATTTTCAGGCCCCGACCGGTAAGCACCGGGATGACCTTGGCGATCAGCGTCGTTTTGCCGGATCCGCTCCAGCCAGCGAGACCGATGATGCGCGTGCTCATGGCCGGTATGATAGGGACGCTGGGCGGCTTTTGCGACCCTCGCCATAACCAACTCGCTATGACTGAGAAGCTCATCGATCTCCGCGGGCTGAAATGCCCCCTTCCCGTCTTGCGGACCCGGAAGGCGCTGACTGCGTGCGCTCCCGGCGACATCCTCGTGGTGCAATGTACCGACCCGCTGGCGGTGATCGATATCCCCAATTTGCTCAGACAGAGTGGCGACGTGATCGAGGAGACGCGCCGCGAAGAAGGCGTGACGACGTTTCGCATCCGTAAGCGTTGAAGGCCGCGGCGCCTGTCACACGGCAACCGCCAGTGAGTCATAGGAATACAGCCAGTCGTAGCGCTCGCGAACTTTGTCCTGTGAAAATTCACGCGCCGCGTGGGCTTGCGCTGTTTCCGCAATCGCCAAGTCGGCGCTGTGGAGCCGCGGGATCATGGCGGCGGAGGCTGCGACCACTTTATTAGCGCGTTCGCGCCGGGCCGTCTCGTAATGCGCGAATGCCGTCTGATGGTCGGGCGCGTACTTTTCCAGGCAACGCGCGAGGATCATGCCGTCTTCGAGCGCCATGACCGCGCCCTGCGCGAGGAACGGCACCATCGGGTGGCACGCGTCGCCAAGCAGCGTGCAGCGGCCGACCGTCCACGCCGGCAATGCCGGCCGCAGCGCCAGCGCCCATTTATAGGGCGCGTCGATTTTGCTGATGATGGCCTGGACGTCGTCGTGCCAACCGCCGAAATCGCGCGCGAATTCTTCGGTCGTGCCGCGCACGTTCCAGCCTTCAACCGTCCAATCGCTCCGTTCGCGCAAACCAACGAAGTTCAGAAGCGTTCCAGCACGCAACGGATAATGCACGGCGTGGCCGCCGGGACCGACCCATTGCGTGCCGACATTTGTTGCAATCGACTCCGGGAGGCTTCCCACTGGCACGACGCCGCGCCAGGCCACAATGCCGCAGAATTGCGGCTGGGCGTCGCCGATCAAATTCGCCCGTACAACTGAGTGCACGCCGTCGGCGCCGATGACCAGTCCGGCTCGCGCCGGCGCCGTCGCTTCGAACTCAAGTTGGACGCCCTCCCGATCTTGCGAAAGCCGCACCAGCTTGTGGCCGAGATGAATAGCGTCCGGCTTCTGCCGCGTCAGTGCCTGGGCGATGACACTATGCAAGTCGCCGCGATGAATGGTGATGTAAGTTGAACCATAGCGCTCTACCGACTCCATCCCGAGATCAAACTGTTTAAAGCTCTGCCCGGTGTCCCACAGCCGGACCACCTTGCCGGCGGGCAAAACCTGCACCTGCTCCAGCGCGTCTTTAAGACCGAGAGCATGGAGGATGCGGGTGCCGTTGGCGCTGACCTGGACGCCAGCGCCGAACTCGCGCAACTCGCGCGCCTGCTCATAGACTTCGACATCTATCCCGCGGCGGATCAACGCCAGCGCCGCGGCGAGCCCGCCGATGCCCGCGCCCACGATGGCGATTTTTCTAAAGTCTGTGGGCATTTCGGCGGGCGATTTCAGCTAGGCCGGCTCGCCGGCGGCATTGCGGTCCAAGTCAGCGTAAATATCGTCGCCCTTGGCAACGACGTGATAGGTGCGCAGCGGCATCTCACAGGGCGGCTGCACCACGTTACCCGTCGGCACGTGGAATGAGCCCATGTGCACGCAGCATTCGATCACGTCCCCTTCCAGCATCCCGTCAGCGAGGCTTGCCGCAGCGTGGGTACATTCGTCATCGGTGACATAGAATGTGCCAGCGATGTTATAGACCGCCAACCTGCGATCGCCGACCGCGAACGCCTTGACTGATTCCGGCCCGACCTCGGATTTCGCACACACGCGCACGACATTCTCCGAATTATCAGCCATTAGAGGCTCCTGTTTCGCCATTCTCGCTTACAATAACGCTTCGGAGTCTGGAAGCCATGCAAGTTCTCGTTGTCGGTGCTGGCGTCATCGGACTGGCGGTCGCGCGTGCAACGGCGTTGCGCGGGCATGACGTTATCGTGGCGGAAGCGACCGGCGGAATCGGCAATGGCGTTTCGTCCCGCAATAGCGAAGTCGTTCACGGCGGCATTTATTACCCGGCCGGCTCGCTACGCGCCCGGCATTCGACGCGCGGGCGGCGCATGCTCTACGAATTCTGCGCCTCACATGGCGTTGCTTTCAACAAATGCGGCAAGCTCATAGTCGCCACCGACGCTTCCGAACTCGGAAAAGTCGAAACGCTTAAGGCGCAAGGCGAGGCGAACGGCGTCGAAGGGCTCGAACTGATCGGTGGCAATTCCGCGCGAGCCCTCGAAGCCGAGCTCGCCTGTATCGGCGCATTGTCTTCGCCAGAATCCGGCATCGTCGACAGCCACGCCTACATGCGTGCATTGTGGGGAGACCTTGAAGATCGCGGCGGCCGCGTTGCGTTTGCAACTCCGGTCGAACGCATGTCGTTTGCGGCGGAGCACTGGCGGGTGATGTTCGGCGGGCGCGATGCGGGCGCAGCGGACTTCGACGCGGTTATCAATTCGGCTGGATTGGGAGCGCAGGCGCTTGCCCAACATATCGAAGGATACCCGGCAGAAAAGATTCCACCGCGGGTGCTGGCCAAAGGCAACTATTTCGCCTTCGCCGGAAAGCCGGTGTTTTCCCGGCTGATCTATCCGACGCCCGTCGATGGCGGGCTCGGCGTCCATGTCACGCTCGACCTTACCGGCCGAATGCGGTTCGGACCGGATGTCGAGTGGATCGACCACGAAAGCTATACCGTCGATCCGCACCGCGCGGACGCTTTCTACGACCGCATTCGGCGTTACTGGCCGGGTGTGCCGGACGGCTCATTGGTGCCGGACTATTGCGGCATCCGGCCGAAGCTCACCGGGCCGGGCCAGCCGGCGGCGGATTTTTTGATTGCCGACGAAGCGGCGCACGGCATGAAGCAGCTCATTTGTCTGTTCGGCATCGAATCGCCTGGGCTCACGTCCTCGCTGTCGCTGGCGGAAGACGTCGCGGACGCGGTTGCCGCGTAGCTATCGAAAACAGCGCCGCGGTTTCTACCTTCGCCCGATAAAGATCAAAATCAAACCAATCGCGGCAATCGCACCGCCGTAATAAACCCAATTCGCCGCTCTTATCATGAAGCTTGAGGCCGGGTAGGGAAAATATCCCGAGCCCTGCCCTACGAAGACAATGCCGGCAATGATGAGAACCATGCCGAGAACGACGAGCACTATACGCATGCGATCACGCCGTTAATGCGCGGCGTCCCAATTGTCGGCGGCGTGGGCCTCCACCTGCAACGGCAGCGACAACACGACCGCCGGATGCGGCGCATCCTCCATCACCTTCTTGATGACCGGCAGGGTCTTTTCCACCTCGGCCTCGGGCACTTCAAAGACAAGCTCATCGTGAACTTGCAGCAGCATCTGCGCCGCGAGTTTGTTTTGCCCCAGCGCATCGTCCATGTGGATCATGGCGCGGCGGATGATGTCGGCGGCTGAACCTTGCAATCGCGCATTGATGGCCGCGCGTTCGTTGAACGCGCGCACCGAAGCGTTGGACGCGCGGATTTCCGGGTAGTGGCATTTGCGCCCGAACAGCGTCAGCACATGGCCGTGCTGCTTGGCGAACGCTTTGGTGGTTTCGATATAGTCGCGGATGCCGGGAAAGCGCTCGAAATATTTTTTGATGTAGGCACCAGCCTCCTCGCGGGCGATGCCGAGCTGGTTGGCGAGCCCGAAGGCGGAGATGCCATAGACAATGCCGAAATTGATCGCTTTGGCGCGCCGGCGGATTTCGGCGGGCATGCCTTTCACCGGCACGCCGAACATTTCCGAAGCCGTCATGGCGTGAATATCGAGCCCTTCGCGAAACGCCTTTTGCAGCGGCTCGACGCGGCCGATCTCGGCCAACAGCCGCAATTCGATCTGCGAATAGTCGGCCGAAACGAGCTTGTAGCCGGGTGCGGCAATGAAGGCGCGGCGGATCTTGCGGCCATCTTCGGTGCGGACCGGAATGTTCTGCAGGTTCGGATCGGACGATGACAGCCGGCCGGTCGGCGTCGCAGCGAGCGCATAGTTGGTGTGAACACGATGCGTCGTCGGATTGACGAAGCCGGGCAGCGCGTCGGTGTAAGTCGACTTCAATTTGGATACTTGCCGCCAGTCGAGGATTTTTTGCGGCAGCGGATGGCCTTGTTCGGCAAGCTCTTCCAGAGCGCGCGCCCCCGTCGCCCATTGTCCGGTTTTTGTCTTGGTGCCACCGGGAAGCCCGAGCTTGCCGAAAAGAACGTCGCCCAATTGCTTGGGACTGCCTGGATTGACGGTGTCTCCAGCGATCTTGTTGATTTCCGCTTCAAGCCCGGCCGCTTCCTGGGCGAACTCGCCGGAAAGCCGCGACAGCAAATTGCGGTCGATGGAAATGCCGCGGCGCTCCATTCGCGCCAGCACCGCTACCAGCGGCCGCTCCAAAGTCTGATACACCGTCAGCACATGCTCGGCGGCGAGCCGCGCCCGCAGCACCTGCCAGAGGCGCAGCAGAATGTCGGCTCTCTCGGCGGCGTATTCGGTCGCGCGATCGATGCCGACGGCATCGAAGGCGATGCGGCTTTTGCCGGCTTTGATCAGGTCGTTGAGATCGAGCGCGGCGTGGTTGAAGGTGTGCTCTGCCAGCGAAACCAGGCCGTGATTATTCCGGCCGGCATCGAGCGCATACGACATCAGCATGGTGTCGTCGTAAGCGGCAATCTCGATGCCGCGCAGCGCAAATATCTGCCAGGCGAATTTCAGATCGTGGCCGATCTTGAGCACGCCGAAATCCGCAAGCAGCGGCGCAAGCGTTTCGAGCGCGGCCCGTTCGGGAATCTGGTCGGGCGCGATATCGCCTTGGAACAAGCCTGCTTCGCCGCCCTCGCCTCCCTGGCGATGCGAGAGCGGAACGTAGCAGGCTTCGTTCGGCGCGACAGCAAGCGAAATCCCGCAGAGCTCCGCGCGCATCGGGTCGGGATTTGCCACTACCACGTCGACGGCGACCATGCCGACATCGCGCGCCCGTTCGACCCAAACTTTGAGGCGCTCAAGACTGCGCACCGTTTCATATCTGCCGCGATCGAATTTTTCGCTGCGTGCCGCTTCGCGCCGGGCAGCCGCGAGCGCCGCCGGGTTGGAAACGAAATTGGCAGGCGCTTCACTGTTGCCGCGGCGGACCAAGTCGGCCGGCGCCACCGGCAGCGGCAGCATCGCTTGGCCTTTGAAGCCATCACCCGGCGCGACCGCGCGGGCCGTGCCGCCTTCTCCCGCGGCTGGAGACGCCGAGACGGCGGCGCTCGCTTGTGTAGCGTGATGACCGGCGAGCCGTCCTTCCGCATCGATTGCGCCGGCATCCACGCTGGCGAACTCGGCGACGCGGCGCATCAACCCGTTGAACTCCATCGCCTTGAGAAAGGCGACGAGCCGCTTGTAATCGGGTTCGTGCACGGCGAGATCGCCGAGCGGCACCGCAAGTTTCACTTGATCATCAAGCGTCACCAGCTTTTTCGACAGCCGCGCGTTATCGGCATGCTCGATAAGAGACTGGCGGCGCTTTTCTTGTTTAATCTCTGACGTCCGCGCGAGCAGCGTTTCCAGATCGCCGTATTCGCCGATCAACTGGGCCGCCGTCTTGACGCCGATGCCGGGCACGCCTGGCACGTTGTCGGTTGAATCGCCGATCAGCGATTGTACTTCGATGACTTTCTCCGGCGGTACACCGAACTTTTCCATCACCTCGGCGCGGCCGATCTTCTTGTCCTTCATGGTGTCGAACATGATGACGCAGTCGCTGACGAGCTGCATCAAATCCTTGTCCGAGGACACGATGGTCGCGGTAGCGCCGGCCTCGCAGGCCTGACGGACATAAGTGGCGATCAGGTCGTCGGCCTCAAAACCGTCTTGTTCCAGGCACGGCAAATCGAAGGCCTGGACGGCCTCGCGGATATATTTGAACTGCGGCTTCAGATCGTCGGGCGGATCAGGCCGGTGCGCCTTGTAATCCGCATACATCTCTGTGCGGAAGGTCTTTTCGGATTTGTCAAAGATCACTGCAAGATGTGTCGGCCGCTCCTCGGGCTGCATGTCGCGGAGAAGCTTCCACAGCATGTTACAGAAGCCGAATACCGCGTTGAGCTGGAGCCCGTCGGATTTGCGGCTGATCGGCGGCAGCGCGTGATAGGCGCGGAAAATGTAGCCGGAGCCGTCGACAAGAAAGACGTGATCGCCTTTCTGTACCGGTCTTGCGGCAGGGGCCGAGTTGGCTGCGTCAACGGTCGCAGCGCGCGATTTCTGTGCGGCAGGCATGATCACCGGTAATATAAGAGTTGGGCCGGAATTATCACTGTGGATAACCCCGCAAATTATTCACCACTGCCTGTCGACGCGGCGCTGCCGGAACTGACTGGGGCCTTGGCCGCACATAACGCGGCTGTCCTGGTCGCGCCGCCTGGCGCCGGCAAGACGACGCGCGTCCCCCTCGTTCTTGCACGCGAGCCTTGGGCGTACGGCCGCCGCGTTCTCGTCCTGGAACCGCGCCGGCTTGCTGCCCGCGCCGCCGCCGAGCGCATGGCCAAGACGCTCGGCGAACGCGTCGGCGAGACAGTAGGCTTGCGAGTCCGTTTCGGCTCCAAGGTTTCGCGCAAGAGCCGGATCGAAGTGGTCACTGAAGGCATTTTTGCCCGGCTCATCATCGATGATCCTATGCTCGAAGGTGTCGCCGCCGTTCTGTTTGACGAATTCCACGAGCGCTCGCTCGACGCCGATCTCGGTCTGGCGCTGGCGCGCGACGTCCAGCAGGGCTTGCGCGAGGATTTGCGCCTGCTTGTCATGTCGGCCACGATCGACGGCGCGCGCGTCGCCAAACTGCTCGGCGGCGCGCCGGTCATCGTCGCCGAGGGCCGTTCATTCCCGGTCGAGACACGCTATCTCGGCCGCGATACGCGCCCCATTGAGCCGCAGATGGCCGACGCCATTACCCGCGCCATGCGCGCGGACAAAGGTTCGCTGCTCGCCTTTCTTCCCGGCGCCGCCGAAATTCGCCGAACCGCGGCGATGCTCGAAGGCCGGCTCGAAGCCGAGACGTGTATTGCCGAGCTCTTCGGCGCGCTTGCGGGTGACGAACAAGACCGGGCTATTGCGCCGGCAGCACCCGGCCGACGGAAGATTGTGCTGGCCACCGCCATCGCGGAAACCTCGATCACGATCGAAGGGGTGCGCATGGTGGTCGATAGTGGATTGTCCCGAGTGCCGCATTACGAGCCCGATGTCGGCGTCACTCGGCTGGACACTGTGCGAGCCTCCCGTGCGGCCGCCGATCAACGCCGCGGCCGTGCCGGCCGGACCGAACCGGGCATTTGCTACCGGCTGTGGGACGAGCCGCAGACCGCGGCCTTGGCGGCGTTCTCCCGGCCCGAAATTCTCGCCGCAGATTTATCGGGCTTTGCGCTCGATCTTGCCGCATGGGGGAGCCGGCTCGAGGATCTCGCCTTCCTCGACCCTCCGCCGCGCGCGGCGTTCTCGGAAGCACAGGGCTTGCTATGCGAACTTGGCGCCATCGACGAAGACGGCCGTATCACGGAGGAAGGCAAACGGCTGCGACGCCTGCCGCTGCCGCCGCGTCTGGCGCGGATGGTGATCGACGCTGCCGACATCGGCGCTGCGATGCCCGCCGCACAAATCGCGATCCTCATTGGCGAGCGCGGCCTTGGCGGAAACGATGTTGATCTCAACGACCGCCTTGAGGTCTTCCATCGCGAACGTTCGACCCGCGCGCGCGAGGCCCGCGCCATGGCGGCAGGATGGGCGGAGACCGCCCAATCCGAAAAGCCATCGCCTTCCGGGGGCGAAAAAAGTGATCCCACCGCCGGCGCACTCCTGGCGCTTGCCTTCCCGGAGCGCATTGCCAAGAACCGTGGGACGAGCGACTCGGGAGATGCGTTCCTTCTGGCCAACGGACGCGGCGCGCAGGTCGACAAAGCGTCCGCGCTCGCCCGGACCGCTTTTCTTGCAGTTGGAGAGCTTGCCGGTAGTGCAGCGGCAAGCCGCATCTTGCTCGCCGCACCTATCACCTTGGCCGAAATCGAGACCAGTTTTGCCGATCGTATCGCGGCGCGCAGCGAACTTTCATTCGATCCGGCGAGCGCGAGCGTGCGGCTTCGCCGGCTGCGCCAACTGGGCGCAATTACGCTTTCCGAGCAATCGGCGCCGGCGCCCGCGGACGAAACCTCCGCGCGGCTGTTAGCCGATGGTATTGCCCGGCTTGGTGTTGAACGCTTGCCGTGGACCAGCGCGTTACGCCAATGGCGCGACCGGGTGATGTTCTTGCGCGCGGCCGAGGACAGCGAATGGCCGGATGTATCTGATGCCGCGCTCGCGGCGGACATCGATTGGCTGGCGCAAACCTTTGCGGGAAAGACCGCGCTGGCGGAGCTTTCCGCCGACGAATTTGCCGCGGTGCTGACCGCCCGCCTCCCCTTTCCGGTGCGGCGCCGGCTCGATGCCGAGGCGCCGGTCCACTTCATTGCACCGACCGGGACGCGCGCGCTTATCGACTATGTGGCGGACGGCGGCCCAAAAATTTCCATCCGCGTCCAGGAGCTGTTCGGCCTCGCGCAGCATCCAACGATCGCCGGCGGCAAGGTCCCGCTCTTAATCGAGCTTCTTTCGCCGGCGCAGCGCCCGGTCCAGCTGACCCGCGATCTGCCCGGATTCTGGCGCGGCAGCTATGCCGCCGTTCGCTCGGAAATGCGCGGCCGCTACCCGAAGCATCCCTGGCCGGAAGATCCGCTCAACGCCGCGCCGACGCGACGAACAAAACGTGCGCCCAGGCCGTGATCCCCCAACCGCAAACCGTTGCTAACCAGGAACCTTTTTGCCCAGTCGATATTCTTTACGCTCTCCTGTAATGCATTCTCAGCAATACCGTCTGTAATGCCGGCCCAAATCGCACACGATCGAGGCACGATGTTTCCCAAGCCGAAGCCGCAACTCAAGCCGAACACCTATGCCTATGAATCCGAGCCGATGGTCAAAGCCACCGGCTTTCGCGAATACGACGCGCGTTGGCTGTTCGGAAGCGAGATCAACCTGATGGGAGTCCAGGCGCTCGGGCTTGGGCTGGGCACGCTGATCCACGAACTTAAGCGCGAGCCGAAAATCGTCACTGGCCACGATTTCCGTTCGTATTCGGCTTCGATCAAGATGGCGCTGACCAATGGCCTGATCGCTGCGGGCTGCCAAGTCCATGACATCGGGCTTGCGCTGACGCCGATGGCCTATTTCGCGCAGTTCGCTCTCGACTTGCCGTGCGTTGCCATGGTCACCGCCTCGCATAACGACAATGGCTGGACCGGGGTAAAAATGGGTGTCGACCGGCCTCTGACTTTCGGTCCGGACGAGATGGCGCGCTTGAAGGAGATCGTGCTCGAAGGCCGCTTCAAGCCTCGCGAGGGCGGCAGTTACGCCTTCGTCGAGAATTTTCCGGCGCGCTATATTGCGGACCTCACCAGCCGGCCGAAACTCAAGCGGCGCCTCAAGGTGGTCTGCGCTTGCGGCAACGGCACGGCCGGCGCCTTCGCGCCGCAGGTGCTGGAAAAGATTGGCTGCGAAGTCATCCCGCTCGACTGCGAGCTCGATCACACTTTTCCGAATTACAATCCAAACACCGAAGATATGAAAATGCTGCACGCCATGCGCGACGCGGTGCTCGCCAACAAGGCGGACGTGGCGTTGGGCTTCGATGGCGACGGCGACCGCTGCGGCGTGGTCGACAACGAGGGCGAAGAGATTTTCGCCGATAAAGTCGGCGTCATGCTCGCGCGCGACATCTCGGCGCAGCATCAAGGCGCGGTCTTTGTCGCCGATGTCAAATCAACCGGGCTGTTTGCGACCGATCCGATGCTGATCAAAAACGGCGCCAGGACGGACTACTGGAAGACCGGTCACTCCTACATGAAGCGCCGGGTCAACGAGATCGGCGCCATCGCGGGATTCGAGAAATCCGGCCACTTTTTCTTCAACAAGCCGTTCGGCCGCGGCTACGACGACGGATTACTCTTCGCGTTCGCGGTCTGCGACATGCTCGATCGCAACCCCGGAAAGACCATGGCGGACCTGAAAAATGCGCTGCCCAAGACCTGGGGCTCGCCGACCATGTCGCCGCACTGCCCCGACGAGCAGAAATACGGCGTCGTCGATGCCGTCATCGCGCATTTTGAAGCGGAAAAGAAAAAGGGCGGCAAGGTCGCCGGCCAGCCGATCCGCGATCTCAACACCGTCAACGGGGTGCGGGTAACAGTCGAGGACGGCACGTGGGGCCTGGTCCGCGCTTCATCGAACAAGCCGGAGCTCGTGGTCGTGGTGGAGAGCCCGGCTTCCGAAACGCGCATGCGCGAGATGTTTGCCGCGATCGACGGTGTCTTGCGCACGCACAAAGAGGTCGGCGAGTACAATCAGAAGATTTGATCGATCCTCGCCGGCGGGTGATCGACGTCGCTGAAAAGCGCGGCAATCGGCCCAACCAGTGTCCACTGGCCCGCGACCCCAGTTCGTGACACAATTGCTACAATCACGTGTCGATTTGAAGTACGCGCGGAACGTTCCATGAGCGTTGAGTTGCGAGTGCGGTCAGAAGCCCTGACCTGGTCAAATCCTGTAGCCCGGTGGTGGACCCTCTTGACGGTGGTCAGCGGCGCCAACATCGCTATCTGGCTCCTGCTATATCGTGAATTCCATACCGGCCTCGCATCGCGCTTTACCAGCGGTTCGAGCACTGAGCTTATGCTGCTCCTGAGTGCGGCGTATGTTTTTGGCTGCGCGTTCAGGTCGCTGCTTCCGCGCGCCGACGTTCAGCGGGTTTGCTTGTTCGACACGTGGTTGTCGAGCGTCGTCGTGGGACGGTCCGTCGCCACTTTGGCCGAGCTGTGCTTCGCGGCGCAGTGGACCATTGTCCTCCTGCGACTCGGCACAATGACGGGATCGGATACGACCTTGAACGTGGCTTTCGCGATCTTGCCTCTTATTCTCATTGCCGAAGGTTTCTCGTGGTATGCCGTCCTGACCACCAACTATCTCGGCACGGCAATCGAGAATTCGATCTGGGCTGTCACTTTCGCCGCAATCGGAATCGGGCTCGCCCGCCTGGTGCCGGATGTTGACGGCTCGGTTCGGATCGCTCTTGCGATCGCGTGCATTGGGATCGCCGGCTATCTCATCTTCCTCCTGACCGTCGACGTACCGATGTATGTCGGCCGATGGCGAGACAAAGCGGCCAACGGAAGCCGGCGTCTGCGGCCGCTTGAGGGACTACGCGACGCGAGCACGCGCTGGGTGGTGACGCGCGATTTTGCCGCGTGGAAGGACGAGATTATGTGGATGTCGCTTTATTTCAGCGCGGCAGTTTGGTCGAGCCTCGCGCTCTGTGTTTTCTACGCACTTCAGAATCGGTGAGCTTTCTGACGTGAACCTCGGTCCAACGACGCGGCCGACATCTAAACTTCTTCGTAGACGTCGATCTCCAGCGCTCCCGGCAGCATGGCCCGCCAGCCTTGCAAATAGACTTGAAAGCGCGCGTCGCTGGCGATGGACTGCCGGTTCATTTCGAAAGATTCCGCCGTCTCGTACTCGATCACCTGGATGAATTTTGTTGCATCGTCGGCATTGCGGAGCAAACGGAAATGCGCTTTGCCGAACATCTGATAAAACGGCGCCGCCGCCTTCATCATGGTCAACAGATGTTCGGATTCGCCACCAGGAATCGTGAATTTCAGATGCAGCGTCCGCCAGATTTTTGCATCTTCGTTGCTCATCACTTCTAATCCTCAAAGTCCCCGCGCTCCAGGGACGGGCCGATCGACTACATCCCGCAAGGTAATCGCCGAAGCCGCCGGCCTCGAAAGAATCATAGCCTACTTGAAAGTCTCACGGAAACGGTGGCCCGGATAGACGCCCAGAATCTTCAGCGATTTCGGCCGGGACACGAATTCGAGCTCTTCGAGCGCGAGTTCCAGCGCGCGGTCCTTCGGATGTCCCTGTACATCGGCGTAAAACTGCGTCGCGGCGAAGCTGCCGTTGACCATGTAGCTTTCGAGCTTGGTCATGTTGATACCGTTAGTGGCAAAGCCGCCGAGCGCCTTGTAAAGCGCAGCCGGAATGTTACGGACTTCGAACACAAACGTCGTGACGACGTGCAGCTCCTTACGGTTCGCCCATTTCGGCTTGCGGGCGAGCACGACAAAGCGTGTGGTGTTGTGCTTGGCGTCGGCCACGTCTTTCTTGAGGATTTGCAGCCCGTAGATTTTTGCGGCCAAACCCGTGGCCAGCGCTGCACGGGTAATGTCGCCCGCTTCCGCTACTTCGCGTGCCGCACCCGCAGTGTCGGCGGCGACCACCGCCCTGATGCCGAGTTTACGGATGATGCGGCGACATTGCCCGAGGGCGTGGACGTGACTCTCGACGGTGCGGATGGTCTTGAGCGTCGCGCCGCGCGGCGCCATGAGCTGATGCTGTACCGGCAGAAACCATTCGCCGACGATGTGCAGCCCGGACCGCGGCATCAAGTGGTGAATGTCGGCGACCCGCCCGGCGATGGAATTGTCGATGGGGATCATCGCGAGCTTTGCCCTGCCCCCGCGTACCGCCGCGAATGCATCTTCGAAGGTCGGACAGGGCAGCGGCTCGTGGCTCGGATAAGCCTGGTTGCAGGCGATATGCGAGTTGGCGCCCGGCTCACCCTGAAATGCGATCCGCTTGGGTCGTCTCATAGGCGCTCCGATAGCACGGCGCGAGCCCGCGCCAAATCCGCTGGCGTATCGACCCCCAAGGGAACGGAATCCACGATAGCCACGTCGATACGCATGCCGGCCTCCAGCGCACGCAATTGTTCGAGCTTTTCTCGCTGCTCGAGCGGCGACGGTGGAAGCTTGACGAAGCGCTCTAGGGCCGCACGGCGGAAGGCGTAGATTCCGATGTGGTGATAAAGCGGCCCCTCGCCATACGGGGCGGTCGTGCGGGTAAAGTAGAGCGCGCGCATGCGGCCGCGCGCGACCGAAGTTCCAACGACCTTGACAACATTCGGATCGTCGCGCTCGGCGGCATGCGAAATCTCTGCCGCAAGCGTCGCAATATCGACAGTCGCGTCCGACAGCGGCGCCAATGACGCCACAATATCCGAAGACGCAATGCTCGGCAGATCAGCTTGCAAGTTAATGACGATTCCGGCGCGGCGTTCTGGATCGATCTTACCGAGCGCCTCGAAGATGCGGTCCGAACCGGACCCATGGTCGGGGCTGGTCATCACCGCGCGTCCGCCTGCCTTTTGCACGGCTTCCCCGATCTCCGGCGCGTCGGTCGCCACAAAAACCGGCCCGAGATCCGCTGCTTCGGCGCGTTGCAAAACGCGCACGACCATCGGCGTTCCGGCGATGTCGGCCAGCGGCTTTCCCGGCAGCCTGGTTGCGCCCAAACGCGCCGGAATAATAATGAGAATGTCGACCATCGAAAGGCAAATCCCGCCCCTGCTTATACGGGTTGCAAATCGGGCGGCAAACTGGCTATCTCTGCGCCTCCCGCCCCCATTCAACGGTACGGAGCCGTTGCCTGATGCATTCGTTCGAAATCAACAAGATTCTGGGCGCCCTCCTGGGCACGTGCCTCGCGCTCCTTATCATTCACATCGCCTCGGGGGCGCTACTCGCTCCGCCGGTAGTGGCTAAGCCGGGCTACGAGATTGCCGTGAAAGAGGAAGAGCCGGCGAAAGCAGGTGGTGAGAAAGCGGCCGCGGCAGAGCCGATCGAAAATCTGCTTGCCGGCGCATCCGTCGAGCACGGAGCGCAAGTCGCCAAGCAATGCCAAGTTTGCCACAACCTGCAAGAGGGCCAGGGGCCCAAAATCGGACCCGATCTCTACGGCGTTGTCGGTCGCCAGGTCGCCACCGTGGCGAATTTTCATTACACTGACGCCTTAAAGGCGAAGGGCGGCACGTGGACCTTTGACGCCCTCAATAAATGGCTCGACGATCCTCGCGCTGACGTTCCCGGCACCGCCATGACCTTCGCCGGAATCAAGAGCGAGAAACAGCGCGCCGACGTCATCGCCTACCTGGACACGTTGTCGAAAAGTCCGGTTCCTCTACCTAAGGCGCAAGGCGGCAATACCGGCGCGAAACCTGAAGCGGCGGTGCCGGCCAATCCGCCGGCAAAGCAATAACGTTAATCATCCGGCGCCCAAGCGGCTTAAGCGCACGCGGTTGTGAAGTCCAATTCGTCGCGGCGTCCGGCGGCCCGCTGGCGCCGCTATGAAAAAGCCCATAATCAGCGTCATTCGCGGGCTGACGAACGCTATCTGATTGGAGCCTTGCAAGTGAACCGCCGGACTTTGCTTAAATCTACGATTGCCGCGTTAGCGGCGGGACAATCTTTGCCGCGATGGACAATGCCGGCACGCGCGCAAGAGAAAATTTGGCGCCATGGTCTGTCGCTGTTCGGCGATCTGAAATATCCCGCTGATTTTAAGCATTTCGATTACGTCAATTCTGCCGCGCCGAAAGCCGGGTCGATAAGAGAGGTCGCCATCGGTGGCTTTGACAGCTTCAACCTCGCAGTAGCGGACGTTAAGGGGCAGATCGCCGCGGGCTTGGGCCTCATTTACGAAACTCTCCTGATTTCCTCGCTTGACGAGGTTTCGACCGAATACGGCTTGATTGCCGAAGCCGTCAGTCACCCCGATGATTTTTCGTCTGCCACCTATCGGCTGCGTGCCGAAGCGAAGTGGCACGACGGCCAGCCGATCACGCCGGAGGACGCAATTTTTTCCTTTGGCGCCTTCAGGCAATACAGCCCTCAATTCGCAGCGTACAACCGCCACGTCGTAAGGCTGGAAAAGACGGGCGACCGCGAAATCACATTTACCTTCGACGGTCCGGGAAATCGCGAGCTTCCGCAAATCGTCGGCCAGCTCATGATCCTCCCCAAACATTGGTGGGAAGGCGCCGACAAAGAAGGCAAGAAACGCAACATCGGCGAAACTACACTGGACGCGCCGCTCGGTTCAGGTCCCTACCGGATCAAGGAGTTCTCAGCTGGCCGAAGCGTCGTCTATGAGCGAGTAAACGACTACTGGGGCAAAGACCTCAACGTAAATGTCGGGCGCAACAACTTTGACCAGCTCGGTTTCGAATATTACCGCGACACTTTGGTCGCTCTCGAAGCTTTCAGGGGAAACAAGGTCGATTGGCGAAGCGAGAATAGTGCGAAGAACTGGGCGACCGCCTATGATTTTCCTGCGGTCGCTGAAAAGCGCGTAATCAAGGAAGAGTTTCCCGTCTTGAGCCGCGGCATAATGCAAGCGTTCGTGTTCAATACTCGCCGCGCAAAATTCCAAGACCCGCGGGTGCGCCTCGCCCTGAATTTTGCTTTCGATTTCGAGGAAATGAACAAGCAGATCTTCTTCGGGCAATACAAACGCATCACCAGTTACTTCGAAGGCACCGAGCTTGCCTCAAGCGGCCTGCCGGAAGGACGCGAGCTCGAAATCCTGCAAGCGGTTCGCGATCAAACACCACCCGAAGTTTTCACCACGCCCTATTCCAATCCTGTCGGCGGCAATCCGCAGGCCGTTCGCAACAATTTGCGCGAGGCGATCCGGCTCTTCAAAGAAGCCGGTTATGAAATTCGCAATGAGCGAATGCTCAATAGCAAGACTAACGAACCACTGACTATTGAATTTCTTGCCGAAGACCCGAGCTTCGAGCGAGTTTTTTTGTTTTATAAACCCTCTCTCGATCGTCTCGGTATCGGCGTTTCCGTTCGCACCGTCGACGTGTCGCAGTACGAAAACCGGCTGCGGAGCTGGGATTACGACGCGATCACCTCCACATGGCCGGAATCGCTCTCGCCCGGCAACGAACAGCGCGCCTACTGGGGCTCGCAGGCCGCGGACCAAGTCGGATCGCCCAACTATATCGGCATAAAAAATCCGCCAGTTGATTCGATAATCAATGAGATAATCTTCGCGAAGAGCCGGGCCGATCTCGTCGCCGCCACCAAGGCGCTCGACCGCGTGCTGTTGTGGAATCACTACGTCGTTCCGCAATGGGCCTACCCTTATGAGCGCACGGCGCGCTGGGATCGCTTTGGTCATCCCGCAACGCTGCCAAAATATGGCGCCTCCGGCTTCCCCAGCATTTGGTGGTGGGATGCCGAGAAGGCGGCCAAAACCGGAAGCCGTCAGTAATGAAATGAACGCACTGACGCGCCGATCCGTTCTCAAGCTGACCGCCGGC
>Ga0209169_10000585_pt1 | contig 22188 bp, 15 predicted proteins | sample HubBroMetageWRM4_FD_188346 | JGI IMG/M metagenome (GOLD analysis project Ga0209169, IMG submission 188346) | Warmed soil microbial communities from the Hubbard Brook experimental Forest, New Hampshire - Hubbard Brook CCASE Soil Metagenome WRM 4... | ecosystem: Environmental > Terrestrial > Soil...
CCTCCCCAATCGCGCCAGGACCTGCCCCTTCAAATTGTGATAATTCGCGTTATCCGCATCCATCCGCAAAGCCGAATCCACCGCCTCCAGCGCCTGCGACAATTTCCCAGACCGCTGATAAACCCGCGCCAATCCAAAATAAGAACTGGACAGATGCGCATCCAAACGCAGCGCCTGCTTGAAATTTTCCTCCGCCTTCGCATCATCCTGCAGATACGCATAGACCACGCCCAGCCGGTCGTAATTGAAAGCCACATCGGGCTCGATTGCCGCGTCCTGCAAAAATTCATCCCGCGCTTTCTCAAAATCCGCCCGCGCCAGATACGCCAGCCCCAAATTGAAATGCACAAAAGGCAGCCGCGCATCCAAACCCACTGCCTCCTGCAATTCCGAAATCGCCTTATCATTCTCCTCGCGATTCAGCGCCGCCTTGCCCATCAACAAATGATATTCAGCCGTGTTCTGCCCCAGCTCCACGAATCGCGTCAGAGCGCGTTCCTCCACGTCGCTCTGCCCCGCCTTGTTCGCGGCATTTCCGAGCACGTACAAATAATTCAAGTCCCCCGATTCCGCCGGCCAAATCGGGTCCAGCGCCATCACTGCATCCCCGTATCGCTCCGTAAAAAAATAACAAAGCCCCAGCAGATAACGCGCCTGCACCGACGCCGGCTGATCGCGCACCACCGATTCAAACGGCGTAATCGCCGCATGAAAATCGTTCTGCCGGTAATAAACCAATCCAATATTCAAACGAATCCCCGCCACGCTCGGCGCCAGCCGCTCTGCTTTCTGCAACAACTCCAGGGCCTGCCCCCATCGCTGCCGCCGCATCGCAATCACGCCCAAGTTCGCATAAGCCCCGGCCGCGCCCGGATCGGCCAGCAAAACTTTCCGGAACGCATCCCCTGCCCGATCCAATTCCCCAGCCCGCAGAGCCGCTTCTCCCTCCGCAAACAGCCCCGCCACGTCCTGCGCAGCCGACGCGTGGCCGGAATGCGACGCTTGGCCCGTCATCGAACGCTCCGCCGCATCGGCAGCGGCGGCCGCGAACGCGATCAACCCAACAGCCGCCAACGCCACCACGCGCAATGGGTCCCCGCACTTCACGGCTAAAAACTAGCACACTTCGCGCGACCCCTGGGAATGCCAATCTCCCCGCCCGCGCTCTTCACCTGCGGCACCGCGGCCCCGCGTTCCGCCGGCCCTGCTTCCGCCCCTCACCTCCTCACAATCGCCCGAGTTTTTCGCTTGACATATCCTGGCTGCCGTATATAAATCAGTTTTAATAAATTTAATAAAACGTTTGGGGTGGGGTCCATAACGCTTTTCGTCGCCACTTGCCGGGATAGCTGTTCCCCCGCAAGGTCCAGCTCAGCCTGCCAGCTGTGCTGCGTCCCCCATCACCCATCGCGCTATTCCAGCAACTTCGGGTATTCGCATTTCGGGGTCGCAAATTACGCGCGCACACTTTGCGCCATCAGGGAGACGTTCATGAAATTTCTTCGCCAAGCTTGTTGCCTGCTTGCCCTGTTCCTCGCTGCCGCCGGAGCCGCCTTCGCGCAGGACACGGCCACCTTCACCGGCACAGTCCGTGATACCTCCGGCGCAGTGGTTGCCGGCGCAGATGTCGTCGTCGCCAACGCAACCATCGGTGTCGACCGCGCCACCGTCTCCAATAACGACGGGGAATGGGTCGTCACCGCGCTCCCCATCGGCGCCTATAACATCACAGTCTCCGCCAAGGGCTTCAAGAAATACCAAGCCAACGGCGTCGTCATCCGCGTCGGCCAGAAACTGCGCGTGGACGTCAGCCTGGAAATCGGCTCGCTCTCCAGTGAAGTCGTCGTAGCCGGCGAAGAAGTCGCCCAAGTAGAAACGCAATCCTCGGAAATCGCTGGCACGGTCACCGCGAAAGAAATGACCCAGCTCCAGCTCAACGGACGCAACTTCACCCAGCTCATTAATCTCACCCCAGGTGTCAACAATCAGTCCGGTCAGGACGAAGGCACCGTCGGCGTCAACGGCAACGTCATGTACAGCGTCAACGGCGGCCGCGACGAAAACAACAACTGGGAAGTGGACGGCGGCGACAACATGGACAACGGCAGCAACAACTCGTTGAACGTTTATCCCAGCATTGACGCCATCCAGGAAGTCCGCGTTCTCACCTCTAACTACGGCGCCCAGTACGGACGCAACGCCTCGGGAACAATCGAAGCCGAAACCAAGTCCGGCACCAGCAGCTTCCACGGCGACGTATATGAATTCAATCGCAACAATATGTTCAACGACCGCAGCTATTTTGACCTGAGTTCACCCAACGCTCCCGAATACAAGAAGAACGACTTCGGCTACACCATCGGCGGCCCAGTTTACATTCCCGGCCACTACAATACGGACAAGTCCAAGACTTTCTTTTTCTTTTCCCAGGAATGGCGCAAAGAAATTGTTCCCAACACTTATGCCATCTCCGTTCCTTCCAATGCCGAACGCGGCGGTGACTTCACGGACATTTGCTCGCTCGGTCCCACCGATTGCCCCGTAAACAATCCCAATCTTCCCGTGCAAATCGTGGGCAATCACGTCGTGGGTGTGAATCCCGCAACCGATCCGAACGTTTCCGCACTTCTGGCCTCCATTCCCCAGGCCAATAGCTCCGTCGGCTGCGCATCGCCCACGGCCTCTTGTTACGACACCTCCGAGCCAACTCCCACCAACTGGCGCGAAGAGCTGGTCCGCATCGATCACAACATCACCCCTAAACTCCGCGCTTCGTTCCATTACATCCATGATTCCTGGACCACCGTGACCCCCACCACCCTGTGGTCCAACGCCACTCTGCCCAACATTCAGACCAATTTCGTCGGCCCCGGCACCAGCGCCGTCGCGCGCCTCACCTACACGGCCTCGCCCTCCCTGCTGAATGAATTCGTGTTCAGCTATACCGCCGACCACATCAGCCTCACCAACATTGGTCCTTTCGAGCGGCCCTCCAGCATGACCATGACCTCGTTCTTCGACAACGGTTTCGGCGGCAAGCTCCCCGCCATTAACGTCGGCGGAAATAACGCCTATGCTTTCCAGACCGATCCCTCCTACGAGCCTTGGCACAACGCCAACCCCACCTACACCTTGCGCGACAACGTCACCAAAATCGTCGGAAAGCACACTCTGCAGTTCGGCGCCTATGCGGTCATCGCCCAGAAAAATCAGGAGAACTCGCCGCAAATCGAAGGCGCCCTCGGCTTCGATGCCACCAACACTTCGGTCAGCACCGGCAACGCTTTTGCCGACCTGTTACTCGGCAACGTCGCCTCCTATTCCCAAACCAACAACCAGATCAAATACTACGATCGCTATCAAATCCTGGAACCTTACATCCAGGACGACTTCCACGTCACTTCGCGCCTCACTCTGAACCTCGGCATGCGCTTCAGCTTCTTTGGCACGTATCACGAGAAATTCAATCGTGAATTCAACTTCGACACCTCAGCCTGGACTCCGGCCAACGCCCCCGCCCTCGATCCCAATTCCGTCGCCTTGCTTAATCCCGTCACCAACGTGCCGCTCTCTTATTCCAACCCCGCCGATGCGCAGTTCCTCTTCAATGGCATCATGCAATGCGGCGGAGCCGGTCAACCTCGCGGATGCCTGCAGCAACACTGGTTCAATCCCGCTCCCCGCCTGGGCTTTGCCTGGGATCCCTGGGGCAATGGCAAGACCGCCATTCGAGGCGGTTACGGCATTTTCTTCGACCACGGCAATGGCAACGAAGCCAACGCGGAGAGCCTGGAAGGCAGCGCGCCACTGGTCCTCACTCCCGGCCAGTCCAATATCACCGGCTCCAGTTGCGGACAGCCCACGGGCTACACGTGCCTGGGAAATGCGAGCGGTCCACCACTTGCCTTCCCCTTATCCGTCACTTCCATTCCCAACAGAGCCATCTGGCCCTACGCCCAGCAATGGAATATCAGCATTCAGCATGAGTTCTTCAAGAACACCATCGGCTCCCTTGCTTACGTCGGCAGCAAAGGCACCAATCTCGCCGATCAGCGCGACCTCAACCAATTGTTTCCCGCTCCCGCTGGCCAGAATCCCTACACCGCCGGCGTGCCACTGAATTCCAACGACTGCCAGAACGGTGTGGCCAATGGAACTCCCGTCGGCTCCTTGCCCCAAGCAGTCCAGAATAATTTCAACGTGGCTTGCGGCAACATTGACCCCAACCTGGTGCGCCCCAACTTTCCCGGCTATGGCGATGTCACCGGAAAAGAATATCGTGCCAGTTCCAATTACAATTCGTTGCAGGTTTCCGTCCGCCGCACGATCGCTCCTCTCACCGTCGCGGTCGCCTACACCTACTCGCACTCGTTCGACGATGAATCCGACTGGCAGGACGTCAATTTCGTCAACTCCTACAACCTGAAAGGCAACTACGCGAGTTCCAATTTCGATGAGCGCCACATTCTCACCGTCAGCTACATTTACGACATCCCCTCCGGCCAGCGCGAAGGCATCTCCAAGGTCCTGCTCGCCAACTGGGAGTACAGCGGCATCACCACTTTCTATACCGGCACGCCCTTCAGCGTCACCAACTCTGTTTTCGGCGACAATGCCGGCGTCGCCAACGGCGTCGGAACCAACGGCTCCTACCCGGACGTCATCGGCAATCCTCATTCTGCGCCGCCGTCAGTGGTGGAGGCGTCGCTGAACCAAAGTTCCGGACCGCTGCTGTTCAATCCTGCAGCCTACGCCGCCCCGCAAGGCCTGACTTTCGGCGACGCCGGACGCAATTCCTTGAACATTCCGAGCCGCTTGAATTTCGACATGGCTCTTTACAAGAATTTCCCGATCAAGGAGTCTTACGCCTTCCAGTTCCGCGCCGAGTCTTTCAACGTTTTCAATCACACGCAGTGGAACGGCGTGAACGGCTCCATTGGCTGCTACGGTGGTGCCAATAATTCCGCTGGAGATGCATCCTGCACCTCCGGCGGCTGGGCCGGTTTCCTGCAACCTTCCGGCGCGCACCTGGGCCGCATCTTCCAGTTCGGCCTGAAGTTCTTATTCTAAGAACGCAATACGCACGGCCAGTAAAAAAGGGCGCTGCAGAAAATCGCAGCGCCCTTTTTAGTTTCGCAGAATCTCCTCCAAGCCTACCCCTGCGAACCCCCATTTCCCGATTGACGTACTTCCGTCAACGCCCGCTTTCCTGGCACGAGGGTTGCCACACCAGCGTTGCCGTTGTAACGGGCATCGTAGAGCGCCAAACTCTTCACCGCGCCACAAGCGGGGTGCTCCCCTGAATCCCCTTCCCCTCCACCAACGTATAAATCTTATCCGCGGCAACGTCTGCAAATTTCTCCACCGCCCCGCTAGGCCACGAAACCTCGACCGAATCCGCAACCGCCGCCTTCCCCAATCCAAAATGCAAGCGCAAATCATTTTGCGAGAGATAACTAGCCCCGCCGCGCACCTCATTAAACTGCACCAACTTCCCCGCACGCACCGTCACTCGCGCGCCAATCGCCGCCCGATTGCTCTTCGTCCCCACTAGTCGAAATTCCAGGCGATGGTTCCCCGCCACTCCGTGATTCATCAGCAAAGTCGGCGCCTCGCCCACATTCAACAACAACACGTCCACATTCCCGTCGTTCGCCACATCCCCAAACGCGGCTCCACGCCGCGACGCCACCGGCACTGCATTCAATCCCGCCGCCGCGGCCGATTCCGTGAACGTCCCGTCGCGATTGTTCATGTGCAGCAGCAAAGGTTCCTTGTATCGCGCGATTCCCTCCAGCTGGTCCATTTGCGGATACACGTGCCCGCTCGCCACAAACAAATCCAGCCAGCCATCATTGTCAAAATCGAAAAATCCCGTTCCCCATTTCACGTAGGGGTAGCTGGGCTTCGCCACTCCGGCCTTCCAACTGACGTCATCAAATCCTTTCGCCCCCAAGTCGTGATAGAGGTTGTCCTCCTGGTCCGCAAAATTCGTCACGAAAATATCCAACCGCCCGTCGTGGTCGTAATCGCCGAAATCCACTCCCATCGAACCATCCGCGTCGCCTTCGCTGCTCAGCGCCGCGCCGGCCAGCATCCCCTCGTCGGTAAATGTCCCGTCGTGATTGTTGTGATAAAGAAAGTTCGGCCCGGTATCGTTCGCGACGTACAGATCCGGCCAGCCATCATTGTCGTAATCGCCCCACACCACGCCCAAACCGTAATATCGGTTGGGATCGCTCACGCCCGCTTTCTGCGACACTTCCTCAAATGTCCCATCCCCGCGATTGTGATACAGCAAATCCGTTTCACCGGTCATTCCCCAAGGGCCGCACTGCACCACGATCCCGCGAAACTTGCACGTACCGAACGCCGCCACATTGCTCAGATCCACGTGCACGTACCGGGACACAAAAATATCCACGAATCCATCCCTATCATAGTCCGCCCACGCCGCCCCGGTCATGAATCCGTTGCCGCGTACCCCAGCCTTCTCCGTCACATCCTCGAAAGTGCAATTCCCGCGCCCGCGATACAACGCGTTCCCGCCGTACCCCGTAACAAAAATATCCAGCACTCCATCATTATCAAAATCCGCCACCGCCACGCCCATCCCCCAGCCTTTGCGCGCCAAACCCGCCGCCTGCGTGGCATCTTCAAATTTCGGCGCCCCATCAGCAGCCTGATTCCCCACCTGCCGGTACAAAGTCACCATCAAATCCCCGCCGTTCCGGTAACGATCCACGGTCGACCCATTCACGACCAGCGCCGACAGCACTCCGCTGTTGTCGCAATCGATAAACCCCACGCCCCCGCTCATGGACTCCACGATATATTTTTTCTCCGGCGAAGCGATGTGCGCCACAGTAAGGCCCGCGCGCGCGGAAATATCCTCAAACGTAGGAACCGCGGATGAAGTAGCCGTGCGTTGCGTCCCCTCAGGAGTGGAAATCTTGCGGTCTTGCGCGCCAACCGCTGCGCACAGAAATACACACACCAAAAGCGCCAGTAGCGCCAAATGTTTTTCCCCGCTGGGGCCCAGTCGCAATGCGCAACTACTCTAGCGCGCGCATCATCCAGTTGTCCATTCTGCCGCCTGTGGCGCAACCCTGTCCGCCGCAGGAGGACACGGCTGGGTTGTGCGTGTCGGATTCCACCCCGACAACGAGCCGCAGAAATCGCAAGGGCGGCGCGTCTCGGGGTTTCTCTTTAAACTCTGCGCTCTGCGCTCCGCCCTCTGCGCCCTCTGCGTCCTCGGCGTCCTCGGCGTTGCTTCTTTCGCCTTACTCCAACCTGCGCACTACCACACCTATTTCGCCGGCACGTAGCTCAAATCGGGACGAAACTCGATGATCTCGTCATACGTACTCTCCACCGAGCTATTGATCCGCTCGATCACCGACATCGCTTCCTGCTCGCCAAACGCCGCCCGCAAATCCTCGCGCAACGGCTTGATCGCTGGATCATCTTCAAACGCACCCCAGTTCGCCCGGTCAATCGTCAGCACATAAGTTCCGCCCGGCCCGCCACTCACCAGGTGATACCAGTTATAGTGCGATGACGATTTCATCTGCGTCCGCGCCTCATGCACCCGCGCCAGCGCGCTGCGGAAATCGTCGTTGTGCCCATAACGAATGTGAAAAGTCACAATCTCGGTGTACTTCGCATTCATGTCGGTCGGCGGATTGCTCACTTTCGGCATGTACTCATAATAAGCAGTCACCAGCTTGTCCACCGAAGCGCCCACCGCCTTCTGATATTCCGCCAGATCCGCCGCGTCGGTCACCGACGGCGTGTCCATCTCCGCCCAATGCTGCCCGAGCCGCCCCACCAGATAAGTCCCGGTGCGTTCGCCCGTCAGCGTTTGGAAAACGTACAGCGCATCCTTGTCTTTCTGCTGCTTGTGCCATTCCACTTTCTGTTTCCGACCAGCCTCATACTGCTGCACCATGCCGTTTTTCGGCGTCTGGAATTCCAGCGACGCAATCTCGGCCTTTGGCGCCTGCGCCGCAACGGAAATCCCGCTAAGCAAACACACTCCCACACCGGCTATCAGCTTCATCAATCTCACAAGTTCCTCCTGGATTTAAAACGCAGTGGGCCCAAACCGCGCGACAGTACACCCCGCTCCGTGACGTGTCAATCCGTATCTCGGCCACAAGTCACGCGCCACGCAGGAAGGAGCGCGCCCGGCGCCATCCGAGTGCGTTTGCCTCTGCAGAGTACCTCCGCGAAACTTTATCTCGCGCATCCGCTTTTGCGATTGGACATAAGCGGCCCGCCTCGCTAACTTTATGTATGGATACGACCACAACAACTCACGACGCCGACGTAGATTTGCTGCATGACCTCGGCAGCAGCATCGCCGCCAGCAGCCAGGACCCACTGCACGAAGTCCTCGCACGCGTCCTGGAATTTGCCGTCGCCCTGGTCAAATGTGATTCCTGCTTCATCTACGTTCAGGAACAGGAAGAACTCGTTCTGCGCGCCTCTAAAAATCCCCACCAGGAAGTAGTGGACCGCCTGACACTCCGTGTCGGCCAAGGCATCACCGGCTGGGTCGCCGAACACCACACCGTCGTAGCCGTCGCGCGCAACGCCGCCAAAGATCCGCGCTTCAAATTCTTCAACCAATTGCCGGAGGATTCCTACGAGGCATTCCTGTCCGTCCCGCTGCTCTGCCGCGGCCGACTCGTCGGCGTCATCAATCTGCAACACATCCGGCCCCACATCTATAAACAGCGCGACATCCAACTGATTTCCACCGTCGGCTTCCTGGTCGGCGCCGAAATCGAAATGGCTCGCCTGGAATCTGCTAACACCCAACTCTCCGAACGCCTGGAAACCCGCAAGCTTCTGGAACGCGCCAAAGGCATCCTCCAGCGCGACATCGGCTCAACGGAAGAACAAGCCTACCTGACGCTCCAGCAGCAAAGCCGCCAAACCCGCAAATCCATGAAGCAAATCGCCGAAGCCATCATTCTCTCCGACGAAGTAAAGCGCTCCTCGAGATCCACGTCCTGATTGGCCCGAGCTCTTAGCGCAATTCCACGCGCACTCAATCCTCGTCGGCGCGCATACAACAAAACGCTGGCGCGGAAGCAAGCCCGCCATCAGCCTGCCGCCGCGCCGGCGTTCGAAAAACCAGCGCTACTTTGTTTAGGCTACTTCGCGTGCGTTACTCCGCCCACGTTACTTCGCCTGCAAATAGGAGTTCATCTTCGAGTCAGGCGTTAGCTTCTTTCTTGCCAGCTCCACATTCGGTCGCTCGGGGTTGTAGTGCAGCACGATTCCCAACCTCGTCACGTACAACGCCGTCACCGCCGCTTCTCCAGCTTTCACTTCCAGCGTCATCTTTCCCGTGTCGTCACTCTGTAACTGGCTGACGAACGCCGGGATCACAATTCCCTTCCCCATCCCATCCGCCGAGAAAATCGTCACGGGCGGTGGCGACACGCTGTCCTCCACCGCGAACGTATATTCTCCCGCCGGCAACATCACGCAGCCCCACTTCGCCGGGCTGGTTAGCGTGAACTTGCCGGCGATCACCGGCTGCGCTCCCGCGTTCGCTGGAAATGTAAACGACGAAACCAAAGACAGCAGCAACACACTAATCCGGGACAGTTTTTTGCTCGATGTCATAAATTCCTCCTCAGGAATTCGTTGCAGTAAACGCCGCCGCACACAGCATATCGGGCGTTGCTAAGGTTGATTCGTTGCGGACAACGGAGTCAGCAAGTGACGCGTTTGAGTTACAGGGTTAGGAGGGAACCTCTGAGTTCGTGCCCATCATCGCATCGAGGAGATGATCGGCACACCCACTTTGCCAACAGTTAGCAGCGATGTCCAATTCAAAGAATCTTTCCAAACGATAGCTTTTCGCAGTCCCTTTTCGACAGCCTCGTCGCGTCATCCAAAATCACCGGCACTTACAAAGCCCGGATCCGCCCCTACCCCCTCTCGAGCACAACATGCATCGCGTACTCGGTCGCGGCGTGCTCCGTCACAGAAAACCCCATCGTGCGCAGGTCCAGCCCGGTTAGTAGCGCCTCACCTTCGCCCAGCGCAACCGGCGCAAGCACAAAATGCAGCGAATCGATCAGCCCAGCCTGCAGATACTGCCGCACCGTAGAAACACCTCCGCCAATCTTGACGTCCTTGTCCCCCGCCGCTCCTTTCGCTAGCCGCAGCGCCTCTGCGATTCCCCCGCTCACAAAGTAGAACGTCGTTCCGCCTTCCATTACCAGCTCCTGGCGCTCGTACTGCGTCAAGACGAAAGTCGGCGCATGGAACGGCGGATTTGGCCCCCACCATCCCCTCCACGACTCGTCCTTCCACGGCCCACGCACAGGACCAAACATATTGCGCCCTAGAATGAACGCGCCACAATTTTCCATCGACCTCCGCGCGAAAGCATCATCCACATCCATCGTCCCGCCGTCCCGCCCGTGCATCATGCAGAATGTCTTCGTATGGAACAGCCACTGGAAAATCTCCGCGCCGCGCTTGCCCAGCGGATCGTCCAGGCTCTGCTCGATCCCCGCGCTAAATCCGTCCAAAGAAATACCAAACCCCGCTACGCGAACCTTCGACATACACACCCCCTACATTTTCGGAATTCATATTAGCATTCACGCTGACAGCGAGACCGCTAGACCCAGCTTGACACTCCTTCGCCTCGTTTCTATACTCCTCGACGCCCAGCATTCCTTCCTGGAGGATTCCGATGCTGAAACAACATTCGCTGGTCCTTATCCTGATCGCCGTATCGGCCACGCTCTGCTCCGCCCAAGAAAATTTGAAAACTCATCAACCAAAACTCACGTTGCAGCAGAGCGGCACCACACAGCTGCTCATTTCAGTAAGCCCCGTAGACTCCCGCGTAGTCTGGGCCGGTGGAACGGGCGGTACCTACGTCGTAACCACCGACGGCGGCGACCACTGGAAAGCCGCAGTAGTCCCCGGCGCAGAAAATGATCAATTCCGCGACGTGCACGCCGTCAGCGACAAAATCGCCTATCTAATGTCCATCGGCAACAACACCACGGATTTCAAAGTGTACAAGACCATCGACGGCGGCGCGCACTGGACGATCCAATTCACGAATGAAAATCCCAATGCCTTCTACGATTGTTTTGCGTTCTGGACTCCCGACCGCGGCATCACCCACAGCGATTCTGCAAATGGAGTGTTCCCAGACATTCGCACCACCAACGGAAGCACTTGGGAATCCATCTCCGCCCACATGCCGCCTGCGCTAACCGGCGAAGCCTCGTTCGCGGCCAGCGGAACCTGCATTGCCGCCGAGGGAAAAACAAATGCCTGGATCGCCACGGGCGGCGCAACCATCGCCAGGATCCTCGCCACCAAAGATGGCGGCAATACTTGGAATGCGTATGACACTCCGTTACTCAGCTCGCCCAGCGCCGGCGGAGTTTCCGTGGCCTTTCGCGACTCGCGTCACGGAATCCTGGGCGGCGGCGACTTGAATTCAAACACCAGCGCCGACGCAGCCACCTCCGACGATGGCGGCCGCACCTGGACTCTTACCACCGCACCACCGCTGCAAGGAGCCATTTTCTGTCTCGCCTACATACGCGGCACGCAGCGTACCGATGAGCAAGACCGGCGCGAGGACTTTGACGGCTTCAAGCATCGCGACGATGAAGGCCGCGGCGAGGAGTTTGACCATACTGTCGTAATCACCACCGAGACGGAGCCAAACTTCACCTCAGGAGAAGCCGCCTTTACTCCTGACGAGGGCTCTACCTGGATCCCAATCCCTGGCGCCAGCGGCTACTGGGCCGTAGCCTTTGCCAATCCCCACGCCGGCTGGTTCGTAGGCAATAACGGCCAGATCCTAAAGATCAGCTTCTAGCGGGAGCGTAGGCGATCCTGCCTATGCGCCCTTGCGTTTGCCGTTTTGCGTCGCCGTTGAAGTCTGCAGCGGCCAGCTTCCATTTTATTTTCAGCCTGCCGCCGGCGCTGCGCCGGTGGCCCCGCCGTCCACCCATTATTGTTGCATGGCTTTTTCGATGCGCGGGTCAGGCAGCAGCCACATCACGGCGACCATAACGTAACAGACGCACGCGATCCACGGCCGCACGAAAGATAGCGGAATTGCCGCTGCGTAAACGACGATAGACAGCCTGCCCTTGCTGTCACTTCCAATCGACGACGCCAGCGTCGAATCCGTTCCCTGGTGCGCGATCAGTGCCTTCGTTAAGAAAAAATAGGCGGTTCCGGCGAAAAGTAACACCACCCCGTACAACGCCACCGGCCAAGGGGCAAAATGGTTCTCGCCCATCCAGGCGGTAACGAACGGCGTCAACGACACCCAAAACAACAAATGCAGATTTGCCCACAGGATGCCACCGGAAACATGCGTCGCCGCCTGCAGCAGGTGATGATGGTTATTCCAGTAAATCCCGACGTAAACGAAGCTCAGTCCATAGCACAAGAAGACTGGAAGCAGTGGCTGCAAGGCCGCAAGCCCAGATCCTTGTGGAGACTTCATTTCCAGCACCATAATGGTGATGATGACCGCGAATACACCATCGCTAAAAGCTTCCATGCGGCCCTTGGTCACGCTTCCTCCTCCGGCGCTCGGTTTGCTTTGAAATCCTTCGCCCGCTAATGAAAACTATGCTATACATCCACGCAACTGATTTGCACAATCGGAGTCTCGGACGAGCTTACGTCTGAACCCGGCTGGTTTGGTTTTCGCGGTACAGGGCGACGGAAGGTCTGGAGAATCAAAAATGACACGTCTCGGGGCAGCGATCGCTCTCGCGCTGGTATCGGCGGTTTCCGCCGGAGCCCAATCCGCGCCCGGCAATCCGCCGGACACTTCGCCGCAATCCAATCTGCCGCTAAAGAACGCAAGCGCTTCATCGAGTCTTCCGAATGGGACGGGCATCGTTGGAGAACTGACAACAAACCTCGATACCAAACATTGCAAAGTAGGTGACCGAGTCGAGGTTGAAGTAACTCAGGACGTCAAGCCTGCTGGCCAGGTTCTGTTGCGACGCGGCTCGCACATCACGGGACAAGTTGCCTTAGCGTATGCGTTTTCAAAAGGCGATTCCACCGCCAAGCTTGAAATTGTGTTCGACAAGGTAGTTACCAAGAGCGGTGAGCAGATTCCGACTTATCTGGCCATTTATGCCTTGGCTGCCAAGATTGATCCAACGAAAGACGATCTGCAGGATGGCAGAGGATTGGCTGCGACTTCAACGCGAGCCGGAATTAACGGTGGGTTGGGCAGACCGGGGGATGGCCTGCTGAAACCGGACACGAAAGGTGTAATCGGACTGGGCTCGCTGCGCCTCACCCCGATGGCCAGAGACAACCCGCCAACTTCCCTGGTGCGCTCCGAAAGCAAAGATGTCCGCCTGGAGAAAGGGACCGAGATTGTTCTGGTTGTTGTGGGTCCATGATTCTGTGCTGGATGCCCTGCCCTGCAACGCCTGAACAGGGCTGAACGAACCTGGAACTTCAGTTGTGGGAAAACACTTCTTGACGGACCTCAGGATAAAGATCGCATGAAAAACATGCGCGTCCGGCGCGGACAAGCCGCCTCGGACAGCGTATCGAACCCTCAGAAAAGCTAGTTCTCCACTCGCAGGCGCCAGTTCAGGATGACGAATTAAAGCCAGAGCACGGTCAGGAGCGTGGCTGCGCCAAGGCAAAACGCTAGGTCGTTGGAGTGATCAGGGTGCGGGTGCCACGGCGTGCTCGGGCCTTTGGCGAGGTTTGTTTCATAACGTTGCCGAGGTTTACCAGCAGTTTGCGAAGCTTACTGCGTTCCTCGAGTTCCATGTCCACGACTTCAAAGGCACGGGCTTGGGTATTGGCATCGCGGACGATGGCTAACACTTTCACGGATTTCGCGGTTGTGCTGAGCTTGAGGCTTACCAGGCTGCCGGGATGCAGGCTTTGCTCGCAGACGGCTACGCCGCCGCCCAGCGTCAGTTCGGGAATGTCGAGGCGGCAATTTTCTTTTAGGTTGGTGGTGGTGGCAGCGACGGAGCGTTCGAGACGCAGGCGCGGGTAACGGCGCTGGCGAATGGCCGACGAATCCTTGTCCACGTCGAGCGGCTCGATGGAAAATTCGGCGACGCTCAAGCCGCTGCGCGGCACGAAGTCACGCACCCATTCGGGATCGATTTTCTCCATGGCTTGCGAGGCGACCAGGCGGAGTTCGCTGGGGCTGGCCCAACGGAAGGCGCGGCGCGTCTCGGCGATCTTGCGCAGGATGGCTTCGGCGCCCGTGGTTCTCAGGCGGCCGAGCGCTTCGATCGCTTTGAGCTGCAAATACTCGGTGGCGTCTTTGGGCAGGTCGCCTTCGGCGATGCGCAGCAAACGCATATCGGCAATGCGATCTCCGGCCATGCCGATTTCATCCACGGCGAGCGGGCGAATGAGCGGATCGAGAAAATCAAAAAGATTGAGAAGCAGGCGGCCGCGATCGGGAGAGCCGCTGGAGGCGATTTGCCGGACGACGCGATCGTGCGCCGAGCGCTTCCATTCCGAAATGCGCTCAGGAAGAACCTGTTCGACCAGGTCCGGGTCAAGACGTGCGAGGATGCCCAGAGTTTCAATGGCTTCCGTGGGTCCGCCATTGCGGAGAACCTGGCGCAGATTCTCAAGGCCTTCCAGATCGAGAACTTGCACCATGGAGACTAGCAGGTCGCAATCTTCACGGAAGCCGGCGCGATTGAAACGTCCGGCGAGGTGAATCGAAGCTGCAACAGGCATGCGGCGCAACAGATCTTTTAGGCCAGAGGGCGCTTCGCCGGTTTTCAGAGCCTCTTCGATGAATTCGGGAAGGCGATCTTCGACGCCGATTCTGGGGCGAAGATTTTTGCCCAGGCCGGGGCGTTCAGCTTCGACGTATTCAACGAGTTCGACGGCGCGCTGAATCGCAGGATAGGAGCGCGATTTGGTGGCCTCTTGCGACAGGCGCACAAAGGCGGCGCCGACTAAGCTTTCCAGTTCGGAGTCCCGCTCTTCGGCCAGCTGTACACCGACGAGGCGAATGGTGCTGAGCAGCAGTCGCTCGTCCTGTTTGGCGTAGGTGCTGGCGAGTTCTGCAAGACCCATGGCCGACTGACGGCGCGTTTCTGCCGACTTGTGAGTCACGCAATTGGCGTAGTTCGTGAGAACTTTTTCGGCTTCGGTCTTTTCTCCGGCGGCGACCAGGCCTTCGACATATTCGCGAATCTGCGCCGGCGGAACGCACCAGGCTTCGCCGGATTCCAGGACGGCTTTACGTTTTTCGTTGGGGACTTGCGCCCAGAATTGCTGCGCGAGCATGTCCGTATGAGATTGAATTTCGATGCCGTGGCGCGCCATTTTTTCTTCGTAGACGCCCATGATCTTGCGGAGGCTGTCCAGTTCCTGGCTCATCTCGTCCAGAACTTGGCGCACGGCATTCACTTCGATATCGCCGCGCTCGTAACTTTCCATGGCGAAACGAATGGCGATGTGCTCGGCGAGTTTCAGGAGGGTCGGTTTGTCGGAAGAATCCGAGGGCGCTTGCGCGGCCAGAGCCGAGAGCGCCTGGCTGACGGTAAAGCGAGCGCGGCGCGGCAAAGTGGAAAGCCGCGATTGGAAAGGCTGGGAATCAAGTTTCTGGTCCGAACCTTCGCTGGTGCGGGCGATCTGCGCGAGCATTTGCATGATGCCCTTGAGTTCGTCTTCATGCAGCGTCATCAGGCCGGTTTCGACGGCCATGGAACCGGCGCTGCCACGCGCCGAACGGCTGCCGCGAATTCCCGCGGTGGCGTTGCCCCAGCGGCTGGGCTTGCTGGATTCGGCGCCCTGGCTGACGGAGTCCGCCAAATCCCAGCCGCGCGGGCTGGAGCTGGAGCCGCCGGAGGAACCTGAACCTTTGCCGCTTCCTGGTCCATTGCCGCGGCCACGACCGGAACGATTGCCGGAAGATCTGCCAGAGCCAGCGCCTGAAAGCGCGCCTGATCCGGGGCCGCCAGGGCCTTGAACTGCGGAAATGTCGTTGAGCGCGCTCCCATTTGCTTGGCGCGAGCCGGGGCCGGAGGCTGCGCCGGATGCGGCATCTTTGTTGAACCAGAATCCCGGAGTGTCGGGCGCGAGAGGCGTGCCGCCGCCAGCGCCGCCTACGATGTTCCATGGGCTCGGGCCGGAACCGACTTCGGCGACGTTCCCAGCTTCTGCCGATCCGCTACCGGAGGCTTGGCCGGGGTTCGCAGAGCCGGCGATGGCTTTGTTGAGCCAGAAACCCGGAGTGTCTGGCGCGAGCGGAGTGCCACCGCCGCTGCCGCCAACGATATTCCAGGTGCTGGAAGCTGTGCCGCCAGCAAGATTGCCGCCTTCCGAGCCAGAGCCAGAAACCTGACCGGCGTCTGTTGCGCCAGCAACGTAGATCGGGCTGGCGTCGCCAGGAACTCCGCCGGCCGTAGGAAGATCGCGTGTGATCTCTGCTGATTCAGGCGCGTAGTGGAACCCGCCGCCTGGCACGTTTACATATCCTGGACCGTTGCTGCCGGGACCCGGCTCGTCTGAGTCGTTTCCGGGTCCGTAGCCACCGCCTGGACCGTAGCCGCCGCCACGGCTTTGACCATAACCGGAGCCAGAACCGCCGGCACCATAGCCCGAACCGGAGCCACCGCCATTGCCGTTGCCGTTTCCTTCACCGTCGCCGTCGCCGTCACCATCGCCATCACCAGAACCGCCGCCGTTTCCGGAAGCTTTGCCGCGACCACCGCCTTTGCTGCCTTCGGCGGCGACGATCAATTGCAGCAGGCGCTCGGGGTCGGCGAAAAGTTCATCGGAAGCTTGCGAATTCAGGCCGAGGGTGTGCGCAGCCAATTGCTGCGCGACAGTGGAACGCGCGACAGCGGAATCGGCAGGAACGAAGCAGACTTCATTCACATGAATGTGCGGATCGCCCTGCAAGGCCGCCTTCAATTGTTCGGCGAGCTGCACGGGCTTGGAGCCGGTGTTGGTGGGAAAGCCGCGCACGAAGCGCGCCAGGCTGGCTTGCGTAACTTTGGGAGAAAAGTGAATGCTGGCGATGCCCGCGGCGGAAAGCATGCGCGCAAAACTTCTTTCGGCGGCGGCGGATTCCAGAGGCGTGCCGTCGAGGAGGAGTTGGTCGGCGGAAACCGCAAGGAGCACGCCGGCTTCGTTTTCGGTGCCGGTGCCAAGAGCGGTGCGAAGCTCGGACCAGGCGGTTTCGTATTGCTTTTTGGTGCGCGGATGGCCGAAGTCATACATGCGCGCGAACTTGAGCAGGATGTTGAGGCTGCGGATGAAGGCGCGAGCCGCAGCGGGTCGAATGTTCGGGTTCGTCACGTATCTGTGTGGGGCTAAGCCCCGCCTCTGCATACAAGTGTCGGAGGAAGTCTCGGCTGGGACAATGGTACCGGTGTCGTGTTTAGTACTAACGAATATCCTACAGAATCGCTGGGAGAGAAGTACTGGAACGAAATCAGGGCGTGCGCGGACGCAGCATCCACCGTTCCATATCACTGATATCGTTGAGGATAGCTAGTGCACCGAGTCGGAGCAGTCGGGTACCACGCTCGCGGCGTTCTTCACCAGTCTTGGGCAGGATCGCCAGAAACGGGACGTTTGCGGATCGCGCGGCCAGCGCGTCGTCAACATTGTCGCCGACATAGAGCGCCTCGCTGGATGGGCGGCCGTTCAGGATTTTCAGCAGACCGTCTGGGGCTGGTTTGGGATTGGCGACTTCTTCGACGGTGATGATGGTCTTGAACTTGCGGCGGACGCCGTTGCGATCGAGCGTGTAATTTAATTCCTGCCAGGTGCGTCCGGTGAAAATGGCGAGTTCGGTCCGTTGAGAGAGGCGCGCGAGCGTGGATTTGCGCAGGAGCCATTTTTCCTGGCGCACGTTTCCCAGGCTATTCTCGCCCCAGTAAATTTCCTGGAACTTCCTTTTTACTTCTTCGTAGGTGAAATCGGCCCCGAGAGCTTTTACCCAGGCGGTGGAGAGCTTCCAATCGTCGTTGAAGCCGGGACGATTTTTCCAGGCGTGCAATTCGCGGATGGTGACGCGCTGCTTGGTGAAAAATCTCACGGTTTGCAGCGTGGTTAGCTGAAAGGAGCCGCGCGTGTCTACCAGCACGCCATCCACGTCGAAAATTATGACGGAAGGATAGGGCTTCGCGATCGGACGGCGCCGGGTACTAGTAGATTTACCGCGGCGGAGGGAATCAGGAATGGGAGCCGCTCGATTCTTCGGAGGAACCATCGGAGGTTTCCGACGCGTCCGTCGTGTCGGTCGCATCGTCCGAAGACGCGGCGTCGGGATCGAGGTCGAGCGAATCGGAAGACCAGGCTTCGCCGGGGGCGGCTGCGGGGGATGCATCCTGCGCAGAGGCGGCTTTATCCGAAGACGCGCCCGAAGCTCGTCCAGCCGCAGCTGCGGCGGCGACGGGCGGAGGCTCGGCCGCTGCTGCGGCGGCTTGCAGAGTTTTGAGGCGCGCCTCCAGAATTTCGGTGAGCAGGTCAAGGATTAATTTTGCGCCGCTGCCATCAGGGTCCTTCGTCGGATTGTAGGCGGTGAGCTCGAAGGCGGCGAGTTCGGGCTGCTGCGCGAATACCAGCAGCGCTTCACGGACTTCGGCAAGAGACAAGCCGCCGGAGCCGGGATAATTGGTGGCGGCGAAATCGGCGATTACGTCTACGTCGAAATGCAGCACGAATTGGTAGCCGTTGCCGCGAATGCGATCGATTGCGGCGCGCGCCGCGGCGGCCGCGCCGCGGCGTTGCACATCGCTTGCGAGATATCGGCGAAGCGGGGATGTCGCAAGAAGCTGCTCTTCGGCAGGATCGAGGCGGGCGACACCGAACAGCGCCAGGTCGGGCTCGCGAACCAGCGGCGGCTCGCCCCAGAAGCGCACCAGTTCCGCGGCGCCGCGCCCGGCCAGGTGCGAGACGACCATGCCGTCCACGCATCCGCTGACGGTGGTTGCCGGAGTATGCAGATCGGCGTCGCGGTCCATGTAAATCATGCTGACTTTGCGGAAATAGCGGCGCGCGCCGGCGACGGTAGCGAGCGCGACGCTGCAATCGCCTGCAAGAATCAACGGCAACGCGGAGGATTTCACGGCTTGCTCGACACGAGGCTTGAGAGATTCCAGAGAAGCCAGCACGCGGGTGAGATTGCGCGCGCGCGGGCTTTCTTCGTCGGGCTTATAGAGCTGAACGGGGTCGTCACCGAGATCGGCGACGGCGTAACCGATGGATTTCAGGCGATCGACCAAGCCGGCGGCGCGGAGCGCGGTGGGAGCGCCTTCGAGCCCGGCGGACATTGCGGCCGCGCTGGTAGGGGCGCCGAGCAGAGCAATCTTGTTGGTCTGCCGGACAATCTTTACCGCCACGCACAGGCTCCTTCGTTTGATTTGGCCGAGGCCGGGTTCGCACCAGCGTGCTACCGCATCGGCCGTGCCGGCCGAGACAAATTCGTTTAGTGCGCAGCCTGCCGTGCGGCTAGTTCTGGCGGCAAGGTGAAGCGCACATCTTCGCGAATCAGATCCAGGTCGCGTTGATTGGTGAAGCCCAGGCTCGCGAGGCGCTGGCTGACTTGTTCGACCAAAATTTCGGGCGCGGAGGCTCCGGCGGTGAGGCCCAGGCTTTTCACGCCATCCAGCCAGGAACCGTCCACGTCGTTCGCGTCTTCGATCAGGCGCGCGGCAACTCCGGCGCGCTTGGCGACTTCCACCAGGCGATTGGAATTCGAGCTATTAGCCGAGCCCACTACCAGGATCAACTGCACTTCGCGGGTGAGGGCTTCGACCGCTTCTTGGCGGTTTTGGGTGGCGTAGCAAATGTCATCGGAAGCCGGGCCCACAATCGTGGGGAAACGATGGCGGAGCTGCGCCACAATTTCCTGCGTGTCATAGAGCGAAAGAGTAGTTTGCGTGAGGAAGGCGAGGCGATCTGGATCGGGGACGACAAGCTGATCCACTTCCTCGACGCTGCCCACAACGATGGTCTGGTCTGGAGCTTCGCCGGAGGTGCCGACAATTTCCTGGTGGTCGCGATGGCCGATGAGGAGCAGGGTGCGGCCTTCGCGCGCGAACTTCAGCGCTTCCAGATGAACTTTCGTAACGAGCGGGCAAGTAGCATCAATCACGCGCAACTGGCGTTCCTGCGCTTCGGTGCGCACGCGCGGGGGCACGCCGTGGGCGCTGAAAACCAGGACCGCGCCGACCGGAACTTCTTCGATTGATTCGACAAAAATGGCGCCGCGGCGGCGCAGCTGGTCCACGACGTAGCGGTTGTGCACGATTTCGTGGTGGACATAAACGGGATTGCCGTAGGCTTCCAGCGCGAGTTCGACGATATCCACTGCACGGACTACGCCTGCGCAAAAGCCTCGTGGGCGAACTCGTACGAGCGTCTTGGCTCCGTGGTTCGTGCCGTTAATTTGGGTCAGACTCAATTCGTTCTCCGGAAATCCCTTTCATTTTACCTGAACAGGCGCTTGGCGGCTACTTCGTTCGGTTGCGATGTGTTCGCTCCGGGTAGGGCGGATTCGCGCTCCTTAGCTGCGGAGAGGCGAGGCCCTGGCGCAGCGTTTAAGGCCTGTCGCTTGAGGGAGCGAAGTGGAAGGGGAGCGACAAGCCGGGCAAGCGCACGCGGGCAGTATAGTCCGCGGCCAGATGCACGGCCGACGACTCCCCCGCAACCGTGTGTCGCACGGTCACCTGATCCGGATCGAGGACGATGTCCAGTTCTTTTGCTGCGCGAACCACGGAGTTGCGCAGGTCGTCATCGGTGGTGGGGGCTGATAATCCGATGTGTTCGGCGTTGCGCGAGGACAAGTCGCGCAAGTCTTCTTCCAATTGGCGATTGGCGAGCTCGCAGGAAGCGATCTGCCAGCCGACGTTGACGGCTAAGGCGAGAACGGCGATTCCGATGAAGAGTGCAATTTTTTTCACGTGCGTCCGCCACGATGGCCCAGCGCCAGGAAATGGGCCGGTCAGGAGATTTTAACGCAGCAGCGGATTAGACCGAGTGGGAAGTGTCGGAATCGCCAATCGTTTTAGCGGCGCCGAGCCGCGATTTAGCTTGCGTGATACGATCCTGGTTCACTCACAACGATGGGGGGACGAAACGTGCTGCTGAAGGGGCAGGTGGCGATTGTGACAGGCGGTGGCCGCGGGATTGGCCGGGCCATCGCTAAGAAGTTCGCGGCGGCGGGTTCTTCGGTGGTGGTGAGCGCGCGGACGGAGAAGGAAATCGCGCAGGTGGCGCTGGAGATACAGGATACGGGCGGAAAAGCGGCCTACGTGGTGGGAGACGTATCGCGCGAGGCGGATTGCGACAGGATTGCACGCGAAGCGCGCAACGCTTTCGGAGCGATTCACATTCTGGTGAACAACGCGGGATTGCTGGGGCCGGTTGCGCCGCTGGAGCAAGTGAACGCGCGCAGCTGGGATGAAGTGATCGCAGTGAATTTGCGCGGGCCGTTTTTGCTCTCGCGGCTGGTGTTGCCTGAAATGTATGCGCGTGGGTCGGGATCCATTCTGAACATCGTGAGCATTGCGGCGAAGGCGGCATTTCAACTGAACGGCGCGTACGCCGCATCGAAGGCCGGGCTGATCGGATTGACGCGTACTCTGGCGGCAGAGGGCGCGCGCAAGGGAGTGCGAGTGAACGCGCTGAGTCCCGGGCCTGTGCCGGAGACTTTAATGTCGCAAGAATTGGGGCGGGGGCTGGCGGAATATTTTCAGGCGGACAGCGAAAAATTATTCAAGCAAATGTGCCAGGGGATATTACAGGGAAGGCCGCAGACAGCTGATGAAATAGCCGCCGCGGCCCTTTTCCTGGTCTCCGATCACGCGAGCGCGATTACTGGGCAGACTCTGAACGTGGATGGCGGAATGGCTTTCTACTGAGTTCTTCCAGACCCGCATAGCTGCGACGCGCAACTGCGGCGCTGAAATGGACACCCGCTTCCATCCAATCGAGTCCGCGTTCACCGATGGCGCCGACGAGATAGATCATCCCGCCCAGAACCATCAGGACCGCGAAGCCCAGCACAAAGAGCAATTCGGCAGCAACTAACTCCCGTACGAAATAGACCTGGAGAATGAAGAAGATTCCCAGCATGGACAGAAGGCCCTTGCGTACTTTCGCCTTTTGGATCAGCCCAATCAGCGTTGTCTGCAACTT
>Ga0209169_10000586_pt1 | contig 22160 bp, 20 predicted proteins | sample HubBroMetageWRM4_FD_188346 | JGI IMG/M metagenome (GOLD analysis project Ga0209169, IMG submission 188346) | Warmed soil microbial communities from the Hubbard Brook experimental Forest, New Hampshire - Hubbard Brook CCASE Soil Metagenome WRM 4... | ecosystem: Environmental > Terrestrial > Soil...
GCATCAAGGTAGACGCCGATGTTCCCTTTCGTAGCCGTGGCCGTTGTAATGTTGATCTTCGGCGCCGCCGGTGTGACTTTCTTCGCGGTATCGAAATGACGCCATAGCAGTGCGACTACAAGCGCAAAGACTAGCAACACCAGAATCCATACGACAACGTGCGCGCCTTTATGTCGGTGAGAATCGTGAGCCGGGAGTTCATGGCTACGGTCGATGGAGGGATGCTCATTCGTGTCAACGGTCAAAGAAGTCTCCTTTGGCGGCTCCGAATTGCTCAAAATTATAGCCCAGTAAATAAGGAGTCCGACTTCCAGTCGTGGCGCCATTCGCCCTCGTTCGGCGAAGTGTCCCGTCACACGCTCAGAACTGGAATCGGCACCGCGCAAATAATTGCATAGCCGTGGATCCGCAGGTTCCCGCCATAAGGGTAGCACTCGGAAACCAGCAAATCCGCCTTTGTCTGCTTCGCAGCCTGGCTCAGTATCTTGGGCACGTCACCGCTGCCCACGAATAGGTCCGCCTTTATCCCCAGGTCTTCGCGCAGCTCAATGAGATGCTGCGAGGCGTCGCTGACAAGCTCCTTTCTCCACTTTGGACTGATGTAGGTGCCGCCTGGCCCCCAGAGCTCCACCGAGTGAGTAACATGAGCAAGCGTCAGATGGGCGCCGAATTCGCCGGCGATTTGCGCGGCCCATGACACAACTTGCGGGCTGCGCTCACCGAGTTCAACTGCGCACAGAACGCTTTGGATCGTAAATTCCTTCGGGAGCGACACCTCCGCGTGGGCACCGGTCCAAACCGGACAATTAATCCCGTACAGAAATTCCGCGTTTTCTGAGCCCAGCAGAAACCGGTTGAATGCGAACCCGTGGGACGGCATCATGATCAGGTCGGCTTCTTCCGCCTGAGCCGTCCGCAGGATCGCCTCAGCCGGAGTGCCTTCGGCCAATACGCATCGGATGGTAAGGCCCTTTAGCTCCGATGCAAGAGATTGACCCCGGTCTTGCCCGGCTCTTTTAATGATCTCAGCGAGCAAATCCCAGCCAGTCAATTGGGGCCCGTCCTCGGGCACACCAGCAGCATGGCTTAACGCGGTTACGACGTGCAGCATTACGACCGCGGAACGAAAACGGTGGGCCAGGATCGCAGCCTGATCAATCACAGGAAGCGAGGTGTTCGGAAAATCAACCGGCAGAAGAATCTTCTGAATTTTCAGCATCGTACACCAGCAGGAGAGCCAGAATGCCCTGACCCTCTCCTCTTAGCTTGTTCGCAGCCTGGTTTGGAGTGTACCGCAATCGCCGTCCTTGGCTCATTCGCGAGCAAGGCGTCAGGAAACAATACGAAACGGGCAAAAAACGATATGATGCTGCGGTGGGTTTATTCATTTTTTAGGAGCTTTTTGCATGCAATCGTGCCGCATTCGTTCCTTCGTACTAGTAATGGTCGCCTCAATCCTGGCGCTGGCCGCGTCCACCGCACTCGCCGAAGAAGCAATCTCGGTGACTGTGGACGCGACGAAAACTCAGCAGAAGCTGCTGCACGCTCATTTGGTCATGCCCGTCAAGCCTGGGCCTCTCACTCTCTACTACCCGAAATGGATTCCCGGCGAGCACGGGCCCGATGGACCTATCGCAAATGTCACCGGCCTGAAATTCGAGGCGGACGGCAAGATCATTCCGTGGGAGCGTGATTTGCTGGATGTTTTCACCTTCCACCTGGAAATCCCCCGCGGCATCTCCCACCTTAATGCCAATTTTGACGTCATTGAGCCAGATGGCGCCTCAGCCACTGACAAATTGATGGTCCTCGAATGGAATGAAGTCGTACTTTATCCGGCGGACGCGCCCGCCGAGAAACTTACGTATGATGCCAAACTTGTGATGCCGGATGGATGGAAATTCGGCACAGCACTTCCCGTCGAAAATGCAGCCGGGAACCAGGTTTCATTCAAACCGATTTCACTGGACCTGCTCGTAGACTCGCCCGTAATTACCGGAGAGTTTTACCGGAGCATCGACCTCACGCCGCCAGGCGAACCCATCCATCATGAAATCGACATCGCCGCCGACAGCGCGGATGCGCTGAACATGAGCCCCGAAAACCAGAAGGAAATGATCAACCTGGTTGCCGAGTCGGGCAAACTTTTTGGTGCTCGCCACTATCGCGACTATCATTTTCTGCTCGCGCTAAGCGATCATGTGGCCCACTTCGGCCTCGAACACCACGAGTCGAACAATAGCCGCTTGCCCGAGCGAACTCTGCTTTTGCCCAGTTCCGGCATGTCGCTTGGCGGCCTGCTGTCGCACGAATTTGTTCACTCCTGGAACGGAAAGTTTCGCCGCCCCGCTGATCTAACCGTCCCTTACTACGAACAGCCCATGAAAACTGATCTGCTGTGGGGCTATGAGGGCCTGACCGATTACCTCGGGCCGATGTTGGCGGCGCGCAGCGGCCTATGGACTCAGGAGCAATACCACGAGTACCTGGCCAGCATCGCAGCCATGCTCGGTCCCGGACGCCCCGGACGTACATGGCGCCCATTGCTTGACACCGCCGCTGGCGAACCCGGCCTGGGCTTCGGAAGAGGCGGCTGGATGAACTGGCGCCGTGGCACCGATTACTACGACGAGGGCGATCTGCTCTGGCTCGAAGTAGCGACGATCATTCATCGCGAGTCTGGCGGCAAGAAATCGATTGATGATTTCTGTCAGGAGTTCCACGGCGGCCCTAACCACGGCCCAGAGGTGAAGACCTATAGCTTCGATGATCTGGTGAAGACGCTCAATGCATTGGCCCCGTTTGATTGGGCCACATTCTTCCACACCAGGTTGAATTCCACCTCGGCGGAAGCTCCCGTGGGAGGAATCGAAAACGGCGGCTGGAAAGTCACTTTTGACGATAAGCCTTCAAAGCTGGAGGGCCGCCGCGGCAATATCGGCGAGGTCTATTCGATCGGCCTCCAGGTGGGAAGCGATGGAGTTGTCACCGATTCAATCGTCGGGAGTCCAGCGTTTGAGGCAGGCGTCTCTTCGCAGATGAAAATAATTGGCGTCAATGGCCGCGTCTACACCCCGGAATTGCTCTCAGACGCGGTCAAGTCCGCAAAGGACACTTCGCAACCGATTACGATCCTCGTCGTGGTGGACGATTATTTTCGAACCTGCACCGTCACCTACCATGGCGGCCCGCGTTATCCGCATCTGGTGCGTGACGGTGATCGACCGGATTATCTCGACGAGTTAATCAAGCCCCAGGTCGGGAGCCATTAGGAAGCGGAAGCCCGCATGAGCCTCTACTGCGCCACAGGCGGCGTCGAAAGCGATCTGCTTCCACAATTGCAAGACCTGTTTGCGGAGAGTCTTGCCAAGCTGGGGCAACGAAATCGTGTGCTCGTAGTGCCTCCCGATCAGAGCCGCATTCATTCCCGCTCGGGCGACCTGACGCGCTACGCATGGGAATATTTCGGCGACCGGTTGCAAGCGGTTCTGCCTGCTCTTGGCACCCATGCCGCCATGCAGCCCGATCAGATCGCGCGAATGTTTGGCGCCATGCCGCAGGCGCTCTTCCGCGTCCACAACTGGCGTACCGACGTCGAGACTCTGGGCGAGGTCCCCGCTGAGTTCGTCTATGAGCAGTCGGAAGGCAAGCTGAACTATTCGTGGCCGGCGCAGGTAAATCGCCTCGTTGTGCATGGCGGTTTCGATCTTGTTCTCTCGATCGGCCAGGTCGTCCCGCACGAAGTTGCCGGCATGGCGAATTACAATAAGAACATTCTCGTCGGTACCGGAGGCCGCGAGTCGATCAACCGCAGCCATTACCTGGGCGCGGTTTATGGGATGGAGCGCATCATGGGCCGCGCTGAGAATCCCGTGCGCAACGTTCTCAATTGTGCGGCGGATCGTTTCCTGCGGCACCTGCCTATCGTCTACGTGCTTACCGTTGTCGGACGCACTGGCGACGGTGGGCTTGCAGTGCGCGGACTTTTCATCGGCGACGATGCCGAGTGCTTTTACCGCGCCGCCGAACTCAGCCTGAAAGTGAACTTTGAAACGCTGGAGGCACCCATCCGCAAGGCCGTCGTTTATCTTGATCCGAATGAATTTCACAGCACATGGCTGGGCAATAAGGCCGTCTATCGTACGCGCATGGCCTTGGCCGACAATGCAGAGCTGATCGTTCTCGCGCCGGGCGTGAGCAAATTCGGTGAAGACCCTGCCATCGACGCCTTGATCCGCAAATACGGCTATCGCGGAACCCCGGCCACGCTCAAAGCCGTGGACGCCAACGCGGATCTGGCCAACGACCTCGGCGCGGCTGCTCATCTCATTCACGGCTCTTCCGAGGGACGCTTCACAATCAGATGGTGCCCCGGTCAACTCAGCAGAGAAGAGATTGAAGGCGTGGGTTTTGAATTTGGAGATTTGAAAACGATGCTCACACGCTACAACCCTCAAACGCTTCGCTACGGCTACAACCAAGTTGCCGGCGAAGAAATCTTTTTCATTCCAAATCCTGGGTTGGGATTGTGGGCATACCGCGGTAAATTGCTGGGGCGGGATGCATGATCGTGGTCTTGATGGGTGTGAGCGGCATCGGCAAAACGACCATAGGCAGCTTGCTCGCCGCGCGCACGCGATGGAAGTTCGAAGACGCCGACGACTATCACTCGGAGGAAAACCGCCGGAAAATGGCCGCCGGGATCCCGTTAACCGACGCCGACCGGACACCGTGGCTCAACGCTTTGCATGAACGCATGCTCCAATACAGGCAAAAGGGCGAGAATGCTGTTTTTGCCTGCTCGGCGCTCAAGGAGCAGTATCGTGCGTTGCTCGAACGCGGGATCGTCCCTGGTGAGATTTGCTTTGTTTATCTGCACGCGCCCGCTACTGTGATCAGAGAGCGCATGAAGTCGCGGCATCATCCATTCATGAATCCCGAGCTCCTCGATAGCCAACTCGCGGAGCTCGAAGTGCCGCGCAACGCATGGTCCGTCAGTGTTGCTGGAACTCCAGACGAGGCGGTCGAGGAAATTCTTGTCCGGATGCGCGAAATAGGGCTAGTCACGGCCACGGCGGAGAAATCATAACGACTCAAGTCTTCTCCCTGTTCTTCGCCTCATAGTACTGGAGACTGGATGCGGGATTTTCCGGCGATCAGTCTCGAGAGGCAACCGGCCAGAAATCAAAAAAATTCATCCACTGATCGTAATGAGTCGTCAACGTTGTTTCCAGAAACCTGACAGCCTGGCACATGGCGTCGTACAGGCCGGCGTCGTACAAGCCGGCATCGTCTTTGCCGCGTCTAGCCCGTGACGCAGCTGCCGGGATCGGATCTCCCATCAAAACGCGGTAGCGCAGCCAACCTTGGCGAATCATGAAAACGGGCAACACCGGCGCGCCCGAGACCTGCGAAAGCAGAAAAGGGCCGAGCGGAAAGTTTGTGGGTTGGGAAAAAAAAGGCACCTCGAAAGTGTGCCGCTGATAGACGCGGTCTCCCTGGATCGCCACGATCTCGTTTCGACGCAAGGCCTGTAAAAGTTCTATCGTAGCCGGCACGCCCCCTTTGAGATCCACAATTTTGAGCTGTTCGCTCGCCATCAAATTCCGCAGCATGATCTCCGCCGGCTTGTCCTCGACCACGCGCGCCACGTTAACCCGGCCGTGCATTGCCAACAGCCGCGATGCGAATTCCCAATTGCCCACATGCGCTGTCCACACAATGAGCCCATTGCCCGCAGCCAGGCATTCGTCGATCTTGGCGTCGCCGCCCTCCGAGTCCACCAGCATGCCGAGCAGTTGCGAATGTGTGGCCTGTGGGACAAAACAATACGAAACCATGAGGTCGCAGAAAGAATAGAAGACCCAGTAAACTTTCCATTGCAGTGCGAGCCCGCTTTTGCCCGAGACCCGGTGCAGATTTCCGGTTACCGCTCGGCGTTCACGCTTCAATATCAGGAAGAACACCAGCGCCGTCACTGCCGCAACCGGAGGATGGAGAAAGCGCGGCAGCCTCGGCATGATGATAAATATCATCCGCAGCGCGGTTGTGTTATGAAAACGGTGCTCGTACCAGCGCGTCACTGTCTGCCTGCCATCATGCGCTCGCCACGTTGTGATTCACTTCCTTCTTCAACACCGGACATACATAAACAATCTCCGCATCGCTATGCCATCGCGCAGAGGGCGACAACCACCAGGTCAACCAGGGCAACATTGCTCCGCCCAAAGCCGCGCTGGTACTTGAACCGGGTGAGCTACTACTGTATTTGGGCAACTTTTGCTTGGATAAGGAGGAATTGCATACCGAAGAATTAAGGATGTCAGGTCCTTGCTTCCGCCACTTTGGATTCGATGATCGCCGCCAAAGCGTTAACACTTTCTAGGTGCTTCTGGTTGAAGTTGGCCTGCACCAGCTTGATGCCGAAATGCCTCTCAATCTCCAGAACGAGTTGGAGTACGTCGATGGAATCGATTTCCAGTTCTCCGCCGAGCAGCGGCTGATCGTCCCGCAAATCCTCGGGGGTCAAGTCGGTGATCCGCAAGCTCTTCAATATAATGGGCTTGAGTTGCTCCTTAACGCTCGCCATATCGGTCATTTACAACACCAGAGGATACCACAAAGCTCACCCATAGAAATCGACACAACCAGTGTCCCGAAAGGCCTTCCGGAAGCTGCCCTTCGTGTGACTTCGCGTCCTTTGGGATTGTGATTTTTCCTTCCGTCACCCCCCCAAACTACAGCAGTCCTCCATCCACAGCGATCACCTGTCCGGTGATGTAACTTGCCTGCTCGGAGCCCAGAAACGCAACCAGCGGAGCCATTTCTTCGGGCTTGCCGAAGCGCCTCAGAGGGATTTCGGAAAGCAGTTGCTTCTCCTCTTTCTCAATGTATTTGGCGGACATGGGGCTCGGAATCACGCCTGGGCAAATCGCATTCACCCGAATGTGGAGTGGCCCCACCTCTCGAGAGAGCGCCTTGGTGAAAGCGATAACGCCGCCTTTGGATGCCGAGTAATTGCACTGGCCAGCCTGGCCGCGAACTCCGGCGGGCGACACGACATTGCAAATAGCTCCGCTTCCCCGGCGCATCATGCCGGGCAGGGCCAACCGAGAGCACAAATACGTTCCGCGGAGATTGGTGTCGATCACTTCATCCCATTGCTCCTCCGACATAAAAGCCAACAACACATCGCGGTTGATGCCCGCGTTGTTTACCAGGTAATCGACGGGACCAAATTGCTGTTCGATGCGATCGAACATGGGCGCAACACTCTCCTGGCGGGAGAGATCGGCTTCCACTGCCGACGCCTCTCCGCCCGCGTCGAGGATGCGCTTGACCACCTCATCCGCCGACTTTTTTCCGTGACGATAGTGCACGCCTACCATGAAGCCCGCGCTTCCCAGAGCTTGAGCGATGGCCGCGCCGATAATCCCCGAGGCGCCTGTGACTAATGCGACTCTCCGGTCAGTCGTGCGCTCGCGCAGCCCTATTTCAGCCATATCCTCGAATTTAGTGCAACGGCTTGAAGATCAAAATATACACGGCCCAACGGGAGTTGTAACGCGCGATATTCCCATCCAGCGCGTACGAAACCGTGCCTTGCACCAATGTATTCATGGGACCAGGGGTGTTGAAGTTAACCTCCAGGCCGTCGAACTTTCGGAATTGCAGCGACTCATCCAGATTCCGCGCTCGTGCATACGCGTACATCCCATCAACCTTCATGAGGTCCATCACGTTGAAGCCGTAGTGCACGTTCGCCATGGCGATGGCGTCAAAAGAATCCGTGCCGGGGGGAATGCCGTGGAGACGCGGCGACGCAAGAAATGAGGGAAAGTAACGCGAGAAGCGATCCAGTTGATCTCCACCCCAGTAGGAAAGATCCCATCCTCCCTTGGTGAACTTGCCGAGGTAGTAATCCTTGTTCAAATCGGCGCTGTAGAGCGTAAACGCATTTTGCGGGCGCTCGACTAGCAGAGCGTTTTGCGGCGCCGGATTCGCCGATGAAAAACCGCACCCAGCCGGAGGTTGGGCCAGCGAAATGCATCCGAACGGCCTCCAGTCAATGCGCTCGCCCCGTGTCCCTTGCGCGTCGAATACGTAACCATTGAGGTTGTATTTTATTTCGAGACCTGGAAGCACATTCAATCCGTTGCGCGGCAGTTCGTATACTTCATCCGCCTGGCTGGTCCGGAGGAAGTTGTCGTACGCGAAGTAGTTGGAGGCCGTTACGCTGAGATGAGTGGTGGCTTGCCACGAGGCGCGTACGCCGGCGGTTTGCTCCCATGTCCATACCTCTCCCTGCACCAATTCCGTGTTATTGCCATAGATGCGGTTCTGGCCCGGCAGGCCGTTCAGCGATAAATCAAGCGCCAGTCGGAACTTGGGCCGGAACTGCTTCGAGAGGTCAGAAATCAGGATGGGTCCGGCGAAGAAGGTCGAAAGCTGCGCGCCGGTGTGGTGAAAATCAAAATCTACTTTGCTGATGCCGAGAAACGGGATAGGAAAGTTGAACGTGCCTCCGTACATCACGCCGGCAACCAGAGCATTGATACGCTTCACACTCTGGTCCACTAAAACCCGCTCGCCGCTCTTCTTCTGCAGCGAGTGCAGTCCCTGGTCGGTGTCGCGGTACATCGGGTCATCAGAACCGTGCTCAGCAGCTAGCGTGCCACTGAAGTTGGGGCTGTTGATGACGTAGTCCGAAAACTGCACTGTCCTCTGCAATACAAAATCACGTCCGGCGGCGTTCAGCAACTGCTGGGCGGAAATCGATCGCAGCAAGTTGAATTGATTGCCTTTGTCGTCGCGAACTAACTCGAAATTCTGCGTCTCCACGTTTACCAGCACATTGCTTTTGACGCCGCGCTGGCTCAGATACTGTTTCACTTCGCGAAAAGTGGTGCCGTCGATCCAGATCTTACCGCTGTAAAGCGCCTCGTCCCGCACCTTGGGCTCGACTCCTACTACATAACATGTGGCCCGGTCCACTTGCTCGATCCCAAGCAATTTGTAGTCATAGCGCTCGTTAAGCTTCAATTCAAGAGGCTGGGTCAGCACTTTTTCCGGCTCGATTTGCGGCAGCGGAAACTCATGATTATTTCCGAATTTCACTCCGTTGATGTAGAACTGTTTTTGCGCCAGTTCCATCTGGCTGTCCCGGCTAAAGAATTGCTCGAGCTGCATGGAGACGTCGAACCCCGGCCCCAGGTTGGTAGATTCAAAGTGCAGACTCATGAAACTGGAGGCCAGATAATTCTCCAGCATCTGCTTCTGCGCTTCGCGATTTTGTTGCCAGCGAGCTATGATTTCCTCAACCCTGAGGTCGACTCCGCTTTTAACCTCCACCGTGTTATACAGCGTCTGATCGGCCTCACTCTGTTTATGGATGGAGATCAGCGCGTACTCGCTGGTGCAGGCGCAGGTTTGCACGAAACCCTTGTCAGTCTTTGTCACCTCGCCCGCCGGAAGTTCGGCGCCGGTCGCAGCGTCGTACCACCTGATCTCGAACGGTCCTGGCTTAGCGCTCTGTAGGCTGACCGTCTTCGGTGAGTCGGGGCTCGCATTTACGCGCGCCACAATTACACCATCCGAGGCTCCCCCGCTGAACCAACGGAACTCATTGTTCGCCACGCCATCCACTGTGACGCTGAACCGAGAGGCTGCGGAATCTGCCGCGAACATGTTGCCGGTGATGGAACGGCTCAGAAAGCTGCTCGCCGTGCACAAGGCCGATCCAGCCTCGGCGTCCGGTGGCTCTGCCCAGACAATTTGCGCCGCTGTCCCGCCGGTCGCGAGCATTGCCGTCAAGAACGGCGAAGGTGCACCGGACGTTCCGGCATCTAATTTAAGAATCACCGGTTTATTCAGCGCTTGTTCGGCGATCCACGCGACATCTTGGCGCCAGCCTTCAGCATAGGTAGTTCCCAGCAGATCGGAATAAGTGGCAAGCCTTTTTACGATATCGCCCTGCCGGCCGATGAAGCCCGGCGGAAAAACAAATGCCAACCGCACGCCGGCGTTCTTGCCCTTTGCGGCTAACGCCAGACGCACCACCCCGAACGCGAATAGCTCGGGGGCCGTCGGCGGTTCTTTAATCTCCACCACAAGCCCGCGCACCGCGGGCGCCGAGAGAGGCATCGACTTTACAAACGCGTCAACCCGGTCCGTAATTTCCCGCTCGGATTCCCTGCCCGCAAACGAACCGGCTTTCACTACCACGTGTAGCCAGACCTCGAATCCTTCAGGCACGCTCTGGATTGCTTGCTCTTCGAAAAAGCTGTCGGGGCTTTCGCTACCCGCGAAATCGAAAGACACCGGCGGCAGGACGATCAATTTGCCCGGAACTTCACATTGCTCGGCCGCTTTCAATCCCACCGCAAAGCTCTGGTCGGTCGGAATCGAGATCGCAACCCGTGGCAAACCGGCATTCGCCGTTAGCGGTAAAAGCAGAAAAGCCGACAGCAGCAGTATCGGAGCCACTGTTCTGCTACTTGCCAATCGGCAAAGCAGCCTGGGGAACGACTCCGATAGGAACAGTGTTGCCGAGCAAAACGTGGATTTCATCAAAATCAGGTCCGACAACTTAATTGAAGCCCTCATTCCCGAATCAACCTTCGCTCCGATTGGCCGTCAGTACTTCTGTCGCCATCCGTCGCCGTTCCCCCAGCAGAATGACAGCGGGGATCAGCAACAAGCCACCGGCCAGTGCCAACGCCACTCCCAACGAAGTCACCAGACCCATTTCCACGAGCGGCGCGAAACTCGAAGTCATCAGCGCCCCGAACCCAACGATCGTAGTCAGATTCGATTGAATCAGCGCCGCTCCCGAGGCCTTTGCGATCACGAGAATTTCGTTGCGCTCGTTCTCCTGATATCGGCGCACCAAATGGATGCCATTGTCGATGCCAATGCCGATGATGAGTGGAATCGCTGTAATCGACATGAAACTGAAGCGGTGCCTCACCAGCAGCAACAGGCCGAAAGTCGTAACAATACCGAATACGATCGGGATCAGCACGATGAGTGACACGCGGAGGTTGCGAAAACAAAGGTAGACAATCAACAGAATGCCCGCCAGCGTCCACACCAGTGCCCTGCGACTATCGTGAAGCACTTGCCTCTGCAGGTCGCGGTTCATCTTGTCGAAAGAGAACTCCACGAACGGACCAAATTGATTTCGCCAGGACTCGATGACATTTTCCGGAACTACCTCGACAGCATCGGGATCGGTGCCATAGAAGGTGATGGCCGCGACGTAGCTACCGTCCCCGGTCTTGCGAATGCTGTTGCCGAGCAGTCCTGGCGGCAGGAACTCGGCGGCCGTTTCCAGGGTAATCGGATCACCGCCTCGTCCGAGATTTTGTCCCAGCGTTCGCAGCCGATCGATAAACGGCTGAATCGGCCCGGTTCGAAAACCATTCTCGCGCAGTGAATCCTCGAGGGCACGGGCCGACGCCGCAAGATTGACGTCAGCCAGCGAACTGGCTCGTTCACTTTGCGTTCGAGCTGAAGGAACCAGGATTGCGGGGGAAAAGATGGACTTTATCACTCCGCGATGCTGATAGGCTTCCAGCCCGGCCGTCAATTCCTCGGCTCTGCCCAGTACTTCCTGCTCGCCGCCGGCGATCAGGAGCACGTTCGGACTGCCCTCAATTCCGAACCTTGCAGAAAGCAGGTTCTGCGCGGCCACGGCCGGGTTGTCGGCGCCGGCGATCTCGAAGTGTTTTTCGAGTTTGATAGTCGGCAGAAACACTAATGACAGTAGAAACATTCCGCAGCCCACGCCGACCACAAGGCGGGCATGCCGGCCCACAAAATCAACGGACTTGCGCGCAACGAAAGGAAGCAAGCGGAAGGTAATGGTCTGCGGAGCGCGCGGCTTCGAGATCCGCCACCATAGCCGCATCAGCGCGGGAACCGTCAACAGAGTGTGGAACATCATCATGAACATTCCCACCGTGAGGATGAACCCGAACTCGGCGAGTCCCTTGAAACTCGAGGTGGCCAGTGAGGCGGTGGCGGTTGCCGCTGTTACGATGCACAAGACGACGCTAAGCCCGGTGGTTTCGAAGGTGCGTAGCACCGCGTCATTCAGCGTAACGTCATTCAGCACCTCGGCCTTGGCCCATTCCTGCGGCACCCGGTTGAAGAAATGTACGACCTGGTCGTCTCCCAGTCCCGCCAGGATCGCAATGAAAGACAGGCTGATCAGATTTACTTCTCCCGGATAGAAACTTGCTATGCCCGTGGTCCACACAATGCCCAGGCCGGCCGGCAGCAGCGATAAAAGCAGGAGAGGAATTGTCGGATAGATCAGCAGGCACAACAGCAGATTACCGACAATGGACATCAGGGAAATTCGGCGAATATTTGTTTCGACGAGCTGGTGCTCCTGCTCTGCGTAAAGGTAAGCACCCGCCGCAATGGCCCGCACTCCGGAGTCCCGCAGGTCGGGCTCTGTCGTCATCGACTGGATGTGCTCACGTGTCCACCCCATCACTTGCTCGGCGAACTTGTAGTCCATGGCCGACTGGCGGGGTTCGGCAATAATCAGCAGCGCCTTGTGATCTTTACTGAAGAACCGGTTTCCAGATCCCCAGTTGAGGTCGAAATTGGCAAACTGCGAAAGCCCCTGGCCGTTCCGCACTTCCGCTTCCATCAGCCCCAAAGGGTCAGCGACGAAGTAATTGGTTCCCAATGACGAGAACGGAGTAACCAGTTCGGTTGCCGAGCGGCGAACGATTTGATGAATCTGTTGCGGATCCAGCCGCCGCTTCAGATCTTCCGTCTGCTCGGGCAGCGCGAATGACGGAAAGTTCCAGGTGAAGAACCGCACCATCTTGAGCAGCTCCTCGTCCTGCAAGCTGCAGCGCGCATCCAGGAACAGCCCGCTGGCCTGCATGTCGGCAGTAAGACGGTCGGCCATCTCTTCCATCTGGCCGGTGAGGTCCGTTGCTCCCGTCGGAGCATTGGTCGCCGGAGCGTTGATCAGCACGAAAAGCTGATTGCCATAACCTAGTTCTTTGCCGATCTGGCTCGCGGCTCGCCATTGTGGGTCGCGATTCCCAAACAAATCGGTCAGGTCGGTACCGGTTCGCAGGTTGTGGATGTTCGCGTACAACAATAAGGTGATGACCAAGCTCAGGGCTGTAACCAAGCCCGGATGGCTTACCACCAGGCCGCCCACCAAGCGCATGCAACGGGCCATCATGCGGTGGCTCCCGCGCTCGCCGCGCGCGGTTTTTTCGCGATGAGTACGATGGGAAATGTTTGGATCATCGGGAGGGACTTTTCATCGTCGGCCTGATCATCGTCGGCCTGATCATCGTCAGCCTGATCATCGCTCGTCCATCAAGCCGAGACCACTGCCAACTCACCGTTCGCTACTATCTCCCCGTCCACCCACACCGTGCCGCTGATGTAGGCCATCTGCAAGGCCTCGGTCAGCTTCTTGGTTTCAACCCGCAGTGTTTGCCCGGGAGCCACGGGCTTGAGAAACTTGAAACGGGTTACAGCCGCGAGCAGGGCCACCGCTCCATTGCTTTTCACGGAAACATCCAGAGTGGCGGAACCCAGCATCACTCCTGCAGTCTGAGCTACTGCTTCGATCAAGAAAACACCTGGCAGTATAGGCTTGGCAGGAAAATGCCCGGCAAAAACCGGGTTCGCCGGATCAACAAACTTTACGGCAACACAACGAACTCCCGGCTCCAGTTCTTCTACCCGGTCGATCCACAAGAACGGAGCGCGATGAGGAATCAGCGTCTCGATTTCGCTTCGTTCGATCGCGCCGGGCTTGATCACTTTGGTTTGTATACCTCAAACGTATCCGCCGGGATCTTCGGATTCACCGAGCTTGCGTCGATAACGAATACACTGTTTACGCCGCTCTTGCCGTCCACCTCCAGAGACCGGAGCATGAAATCCTTTTTGTCCAGCTTCACTACCAGGTAGTTGAGCCTGCGGCGAAAAGTGTCTGTCCGCGGAACCAGCTTCATTTGGTAATCCCGGCTGTCTTCTTGCGCGGTGATGTCGAAGTTTTTTTTCAGATTCCCGAGGGAGCTATCCCGGCCGAAATAGGACTGCGCGCGCCGAACACTTTTTCCGATTTCCATCACTTCGGTCTTTCCGTCACTTGTAACGTTGAGATAGTTCTCGTTGAAGCGAATGCGCGTGCTGGACGGTTCGAAGTAATCGAGTGAGAATCGCGTGGTGCCTTCGGCGCAAAACTTGCCGCGGAGCACTAGAGGTTTCACCATCAGGCTGGACACGCGGGTTTCAGTAATGGTCCCGCAGGTGCTTATGTATTTTTCTTGCGCTTGCTGGACGCCGTCCCAAATTCGAGTGAGCAGATCGTCGGACTGGGCGGCCAGCAGACCCGGGAGAATCAGAAGGGCGAGCAGAGCGCATAACAATCGTAATCGCGGGATCGTGTCACGCTGGCGGAAAGCAGAATGCCAAGAACCCGAGCCAGCCACGCACCGTGTCTCATGTCGGCATCTTGGAGCGCGCCTGTTCATCGTCTTAACTATACAGACTAGCATCAGCCTGCGCTGAACCTGCCTGTTTAATCTCCGCTGCCTCTCACGGCTTCCCTGGCGGTCTCGGGAGGCGGCGCGGCAGTCCCGATCTCGATCTGCACCAGCTCTGGAACAGCTGGTTCTTTGAGCACGAATTCGCGGTAGAGTTTGGCCATGCGGAAGTTCTCTGCCTCCAGATTGTTATGCAGTTTGCTCCGCTCCGCTCGAGCTCGTAGCTTCTCCTCGCGGGCGTTCTTCGCGATGCCGAGTTGCTCGAGGTCATGCTGGGCCTCGTTGGTGACAATCTCGTCTTTCAAGACCAGATGATGCTCGGTACTGCTGAGCTTCACGCTCTTGCCGCCAGCGAAAATCTCATGCCGTCCATGCTCCTCGTACCACTTGGTCAAGGTCGCGGTCATATGCATCTTCTCAATAATGTTCCGCCAACCCATTCCGGTGTTGTAGGCGCAAAAGGAGATCTCCCCCTCTTGCGTGGCGTAAGGGATGATGCACTGCTCGGTCCTGCGAAAATCATAGTTGAATAGATCCTGGAACCACATACCCGCCACGAACAGCAGATTCCAGCGGTCGCGGCGCCGCCGGAAAATGTCAGCCATGGTCCGCTTACCGGAAACGTCACCATAGTCGCGACCCGTTGCGCTCAGGCCCTTGTCGAGCTTCCTCAGCATATCGACAGCGCGGAAATGCGTCGGCGAATGAAACGCATCGTAATTCCGAACTAACGCCAGCGCCATCCCCGCGACCGATATCCACTTGCTGCGAGCCCAATCGTTGATCTTCGCAATGTCCTTGGCGAACTGGTCGGCATTCAAGAACGCGGTCACCGGAATCGCCTCGCGCGTCTCCTTGTCGACCATAATCGCCATCCCCACCCCACAGTTCGGATGACAACTACAGGCGACTTGGCCCCAGGCGGCCTCGGGCCCGTGAACCAGGTCGGCCCAGTCGGAAAAAGTACTCAGGAACGAGAGTGGGAACCAGTCGCGAACGGGTTCGCCGATGCTCAACTGTTCTTTTACATCATGGGCCAGATGCGAGAGTGTGTAGCGTTGGGCTTTGCGGCGTTCGTCGGTGACGGCTTCGTCGCGGCCCGTGAAAGACACTGGCTGGAACGACACCATGGCTATCTTGTCCGGGTTGTCGAGTGCGAATTGCACCACGCGCCCCACCTGCTCATTGTTGATCCCGTTGACCACGGTGGTTACCAACACAATTTCCACGCCGTTAGAATGCAGATTCTCGATAGCCCGCAGTTTCAGGTCGAACAGGTTCCCGACGTTCCGATGAGAATTGGCCGGGTTGCCGATGCCGTCGAATTGGAGATAGGCGTAGCGCAAACCTGCTTCCGCGGCCTGCCGTGCGAACGTGGGACTCTTGGCAAACTCGATGCCGTTGGTTGCCGCCTGCACGCTGTCGTAGCCGAGTTGACGGGCGTAGCGAATGGCGTCCAGAAAATGCGGGGACAGAGTCGGCTCACCCCCGGAGAACTGCACGGACATCTGACGCCGCGGTTTGATGGAAAACGCGTTGTCGAGCAGCGTCTTGATATCTTCCCAGGTAAGCTCGTGCACGAATCCGACCTGGTTGGCATCCATGAAACACGGATCGCACATCATGTTGCACCGGTTGGTCAGGTCAACGGTGAGAACCGAGCCTCGCCCGTGCTTGATGGTGCTGCTGCCGTGGTTGTGCAATTTCTCGTCGTTATGGGCACGGATATCGCGGCCGGGAAACGTCTCCTCCAGATGCCGGAAGAACTGCGGATCAATGGATATGACATCTTCGAAATATCCGTGGATAGGACAATCTTTGACCATCAGGATTTTGCCGTCGCGCTCGATGATCTGCGCTTTGATTTCACCGGGCCTTTCGTTCAAGAGAACGCGATAATCCTGTTTGCCGTCGACGATTTGCTGACGAATCTCCGGCACACAACGCGGGCACAACGAATCGGTTTGCCGAGGCCAGCCTAGAGGAGGTTTCGACTTTTCCCGGGACTTCAGCAGCGGCTTGTCCGACCACCTGGGTGTGAAAGATGGATTTTCGGGAAAGAGATCGTTACTCAAACAAAATATTTGCCACGCCACGTTCGCAGCACTTGACATCGCCTTTTCGAGGTATTTGACGGGCTTATGCATTTGCCTTGACGCTCCGTGTTGAGCCGACCACAATGTCGTCTACTTTGGCCGAACAAACGATTTTGAAGAATGCTGCACCAGACCCAGCCGCCCACCCGGTCGTCGAAGAGTATCAGATGACATTCTTGTGCGACAACTTGCTCTTGCTGGGCGTCACGAGTGAAATTACACTCAAACGTTCCCTATGAGGAACGCAATGGGACGCCGGTCAGCCTGGAAGATCGAGAACTATACCTACTGCGAGTGTCCACACCCGGACCGCGAGTTCGGCTACGCGGTTTCCCTGCACAACCACTCGTGCCACTCCGTGGAGAAGCTGGCGGCATTAAACCAGGTTGTCAAGCTGGCTTTCATGCGCCCTTTTAGTGGCGTTCTGCAAAGGTCGTTTGGCCTCGGCGGTGTTTCTGATCTGAATTACGCAGAGATAACGTTCAATCCGCCCTACACCCCAGAAGACGTCTATCAGATGGAGGCAGCGGCGGCTGCCAATTGGGGCTTCCACGGGGTTCACCTTGCCATTACCGATCATGACGAATTTGCCGGCAGCCTCGCTCTGCTGCGCGGCCGGCCCGATCTGAACGGCCGCATCGCGCTTAGCGAGGAGCTGTCACTTTGGTTCGAAGGACACTTATTTCACCTGGGAGTGAGTTACATGCCCGAGAGTGAAGTCGAGGAAACGCATACTCGACTTCAAGCGGCTGCGTGGGGTAGACGCTACGACGAATTGTTTGAAACCCTCGCCGCCAGCGGCTGCCTGGTCGTCTTGAATCATCCTCTCATCGCCTGGAGACCGGGAGCAGAGACAATTCCCGTCACGGCATTGCTCTCGCGCTACGGCTGGGCGATTCATGCTTTAGAAGTAAACGGGATGCGGCCACGCGAGGAGAACGATCGCGTTCTGGAACTTGCCCGGCAGTGGCGCAAACCCGTGGTCGGCGGGGGAGACAGCCATCTGCTGGTCGCCGGTTCCATTCTCTCTCTCTCTCGGGCCGGAACTTTCAAAGACTTTATCGCCGAAGTGAAGGACGGCCATGCGGTACCGTTCGTGACGCCTGATTACTTTGCCCCGCTCAAATGGAAACTTTTCTTGCGAGTGCTGTTTTTCATTTCGCGCTACCGGCAAATTGCCAGCTATAAGGGACAACCAGTTGCTGCCATGCTGGGGCGCCGCAGAGTTTTGCTCGATCCGGTGGGATCGGCTAGTCGCGCATTTCTGGCTCTGGTCTCCGTTCTCGGATTAGAGCGGTGAGAGAGAAAATTTCTACGCGCAATGTTCCGACAGGAACATAACGTCATGACGGAAGAGGGTATACGATTATGTCATGACAATCAAACCCAAGAAAACAAGGCGGCGGAAGACGCGGCCGCGGCCGGGGAGAGTGATCGAGCTGCATGCATCGGTTGAGGACGACTTGTTGTCGCTGGCGGATGAGGAGACGGGCTCGGAGGCGCGCTGGAACCGTCCACGTAAGCGGAGGGTTTCGTTGCGCGTGGATATCGAGGTGGTGGACTGGTTCAAGTCCAAAGGCCCGGGTTACCAGACTCGGATCAACCGGATCTTGCGGTGGGTAATGACGGAGGGTAAGAAGCGGGCAGGGGAGAAGTAGTGGCGATGTAGGCCGCATGCTGCCCACTTCTCGCAAAGTACACGAGAAATGGGGCACCCTCTTCTTTGATCGCGCTTGCGAGATCAAGGCCGGGCCACCAGCGCTTCTCTCCGCTTATTGCTTTTTCATGTTCATCGGTCTGCTGCTCTCTTGGCAAAGGCCGGAGTGCAGACGCGATTTGCGGTCTGAGTAAGTTCCGGCCAGGGTGTTTTCTCCGGTGGGACTCACAGTTGCGCAGTATTCTACGGTGTGTTTTTCGGAAAAAAGCATGAAGAGATGCTTGCCGCTGACCACGCCCGTTATATCGTATCCCCCGCCGTTGCCGCTTACGTCCCGGCTTCCCTCGGCTTGTATCAGATGGAAAGCGCCCCATTCGTCCGAATTCCAAGCGCCGTTCACATTGATCTCAGCCGGATCTTTTTGCGCGTCAAGCCACGCCTTGCCTTCCACCTCCACCTTGGCAGCTGCTACAGAAGTCGGGAAGGAAAAGCACAGCAATAACAATGTCACCGCGAATGTCAGCTGTTTCATGAGAGACGTTCCCCTTTCTGTTGCCCGGCGGAGGCCGGGAGGCCTACGGTATCTTGAGGTGCAAAGGCCTACTTTTCGGGTATCCGATCAGATAGGTAATTGGCACCTTTCCACCGGCTAGCTCACCGATTTCCCATTTGTATTCGCAAGAGGTCAGTTTGTCTACGATCTCACGCAGTTCCTGGGGCCGATATGTGCGCAGGCAAGACACGACTCCATCGAATAGCAGGACCAATGGAATGATCGGAATCAAATAAGTCCAGAGCAACCGCGACCATCGGAATGGACGAATCCGCGGGGTGTGGAGGAACAACAGAAGAATCCCGGCAAATATGACGCCGATGGTCAACGGATCGCGCTTGGTGGCCTCAAATATTCCGACGCTTTCGCGGGCATCAACGGCATCTTGCAGAATGGCACGAGCATCCTCCGGCGGAAAATGATGGAACGACGTAAACATCGTTCGCAGCCCCTTCAGCGCCCCAGGAACCTTCTTCGCGTCAACCGGCTCCGGATAGAAAGTAATGTGGTGGTCAGAAGACGCGCTGACACTTTGGAATGCCTTGAGATTCGGATATTTGTCGGTGAGCCATACCTGCAGGCCCGAGGAATCGCCTCCGGCGTCGTGGCATTGCAGCGTTCGAGAAAGATCCAACCACGGACCGCCTCCGCCCGAACACATATCAACAATCGATTGTCGGGCGTTCGTCGCGTTGCCAGTAGAGTCAACCACTTTTTGTAGCAGCGGAGCGATGGGAGCGTAGGCGTGTAAGAGGTTGAACCCAAACTGCATCGCATCCGTGACGTCATCTCGAAGCGATGACGGGAACCACGGTTGTTCATGGAGTTCGATGAACTGTACGCGACGCATGGGCAACTCAGCCTGGCAGGCACCGTGTGAACATTCTCGTCCAAATCCGCAAGAAAGACCATTCAACGCTAAAGTGGTCTTCGATCCTGGGCGCAAGTACAGAGCGTGGCCGCTGCCGTAGGCTGAAGCCAGTCCGACCGCGGATTGCCTCAGGCTCGGGCAAGCGTTACTCCCCAAGTGAAGCCGATCCCGGCAGATGCGAACAGCAACAATTGCCCGGGACGAATTTGACCCTCGCGCCGCATATTCACATAATTGATGACTAGATCACTGGCAAAAGTGTGGCCATATTCTGCCATAGCAGTTGGCGGCAAGCCGCCCTCGGGCAGACCCAACATCTTGCGGAACCCCTCGCGGTCCCGCCGGCTTATGTTGGAATAGATGAAATGGTCAATGTCGTTCAAGCTCAAGGAAGACGCTGCCAGAGCCTTATTTACCATCCGAAGCATGTTGAGAAAGTAGACTGGCATCACCTCGCGCTCCATGCACAAGGCATCGACAACAATATCGACGTGGCCATTTGTTCTGACCATGGTAATCGCATTCTGGAGGTGGCCGAGCGTCATGGCTTCGACGCCCAACAGCAACGGGCCCTCCGTTCCTTCACGGCGGAGGATCACGGCGCTGCTGGCATCGCCATGCATAGTGATTGGGAGCAGCGAGCGATTGCCTTGAGGTGCGGCGTCGCCGGCTACCAGCAGCACTGTCTGAATGCTTTCATCGGTCGCCATCCAGCCCAGCGCGGTCTTGATTGCGACGTGAAGTCCTGCACATCCGCCAACTTTGAAGCTCAAAATCATCGAAGTTTCAGCACCCAGATCGGCGCTAAGTTTGTGTGCGAACGAAAGACCCTGTGAGCTTTCGGTGGACCAGGTGCTGTAATCGAGGATGAGATTGATGTCCCGCGGCGTTATTCCGGCTTCGGCTATCGCCTTGGAAGCGGCTTCGAGAACCAAGTCATAAAGTTGCTTGTCGCCGCAGATACGGACCCGATTCAGTCCGAGACCTTCCAGGGCCTTTCGTCTCGACTCCGGTCCCAAGGCAGAAAGTGCCGTCTCTATTCGAGTTCGTTCCCGCGCTAAGACTGCTTCCACAGCCTCATCATCCGGGGGAATTGCGAAGGCTGCGGCTGCAATTCGCACATTCATATTTAAGGCAACTCCAGAAGAAGGGCGGCAAATCCGCTGTCGCCGGCTGTTCCCAACAACAGGGCTTGCCCACTGATTGGGCGGCTGCTTAGCGCCAGGATCAAGTGAAAAAGAGCGCCAGTACCCGCCAAACCCCCGGCAAACGGCTGCGGGGGGATGATAACAGCGCCATCGCCGGAAATCTCGCGAGCCAAGGCGGTTGTAGAACTGGTGGCGCAGGGCGCACCATTCCCGCTGCAGACAGTAAGACTCGGGACGGCCCCCCCGAGCATCTGCCGGATGATCTCAGCCGGTTGACCGCCTGCCGCCCAGCGGCCCGAGCCAATTCGGGCATATGGGCGGACGTTCGGGCGGACATTACGGCGACCGGATGATTCCACCACCAATGCCGCTACACCTTCGCTTGGGATAAACCCACCGGCTTCCGGCAAGGGACCCGACTTGTAGCATGCCGGCGAGAGCAGGCCTGCCGCCTCGTACCATGAATAGAGGGTTTGCGCCAGCGCGTCACCCGCGAGAACAATGGCCAAGTCAGCCTGACCATGGCGGAGCAGAGAAGCGGCTTGAATCAGCGCACTCTCGCCCGCAAAGTCCTTGTTGCTTACCGTGACATTAGGCCCCCGCAGGCCGTGAAACAGAGACACATGACTTGGCGGAGCGCTGGCGAGAGTCTCTGGGAAGGTAGTGGGATCGGTTCCATTCCAGCCATTTGCGGCAGCACTGAGGTAAAAAGCTTCCGTGAGTTCGACACAGCCGAAGGCGGTGGCGAAGACCACCGCGACCCTGGATCGGTCAACTTGGCTGAGGTCGATGCCAGCATCCTGAATGGCCAGGGACGAAGCTACCAAGGCCCACGCCGACAGGCGATCGAGACGCCTAGTCTTCAGGCCCGGCACGACGCTGGCGGGGCGAAAGGGCTGTACGAGGAACGCTCGGCGCGGCCCGGCACTCGTCCAGGCGGTGATTGGACTGGGTTCCAGGGGGCGTTCCGGGGGATACTGTGGAATTAGTCCCGCCAGCGGGCCATATGGACTCACGGAACCGATACCGGTAATTGCCGGCAAATTCGCAGTCATGAACGGCCGCTCCCGAACTGGCCGTTTCCAAACCCGCCGTCCTCAAATATGAGCGCCGCGTTGCTGCCACTCGTGCTCGCGTTCCCGCAAACCTTCGGCCTCGCGATCATCATTGGCGTCCTGATGGCCTGGGCACGCCTCGCCTCCGCGCACCACTATCCCAGCGATGTTGTTGCCGGTACGGCACTTGGCTTCGCGGTCTCCTACCCACTCTCCCTCTGCGCGTTCGCGGCGTCGCGCCTG
>Ga0209169_10000587_pt1 | contig 22155 bp, 17 predicted proteins | sample HubBroMetageWRM4_FD_188346 | JGI IMG/M metagenome (GOLD analysis project Ga0209169, IMG submission 188346) | Warmed soil microbial communities from the Hubbard Brook experimental Forest, New Hampshire - Hubbard Brook CCASE Soil Metagenome WRM 4... | ecosystem: Environmental > Terrestrial > Soil...
GCTCGGCGCCCGCGTTCCAGTACGTGATGCGACCGTCCGGGTCCCGGACGAAGATCGCGTCGTAGGCCAGTTCGAGCAGCGCGGCCTGCCCGGCGATGACCTTCTCCCTGGCCAGGCGTTCGGACGGGTCGGTGATCGCGACGATCGCATAGTCGACCTCTCCGCCCGCACCGTATACCGGGCGCCCCCAGACCTCGAGGGAAGTCACGGAGCCATCCGGCTTGTGGACCTCCATGTCGTCGACGTGCGACCGGAGGCCTCGCAGTGCCCGGACGAGGGGCAGGTCCGTTGTCGGGTACGGCCGGTCCGTGCCGGCCTGGAAAATACGGTAGGACTCGGCCAGCTCATCGCCACCGATGCCCGGTACGACGCCCTGGCCAAGCAGACGTTCACCCTCGTCGCTTGTGTAGTAGGGCCGGCCGCCCGGCGCCGCGATGAACACTCCTACCGGCATGACGTCGAGGAACTGGAACAGCCGGCTCTCGCTTTCCCGCGTCTCCCTCTCGGCCTCGGCCCGTCGCGCCGCGGTGGCCACGGCCAGCCGGCGCCGCCTCTCGGCGCGCTGCGCCAGCCAGACCACCAGACCCACCAAGCCCCCCAGGACAAGCCCGAGGGCAGTGCCGTCGCCGGTGAAGGTGTTCTCGGAGATACGCCCCGCGGCCACGGCCCGGCCGGTGATGGCCAGCCATTCGGCCAGGGCGAGAGCCAGCGCGCCGGCTGGCATCGGGAGCCACCTGGGCAGGCCCGCATGACCCGCGTGGGTGTCCCGCCAGGCGGCGCTGAGCAGGGCCAGCGCGAGAACGAGCAGGGTCACGGCGGTGAGGAAAGCCATCGCCGACACATGCCACCACCCGTAAGTCGCGGGGTTGCCTGTGGCGTACCCGAAGGTCGCTATGACCGCGATCGCGCCGATGGCAGATGCCGCCGCGGCCACCACGGCCGGCCGCCGACGGGGCCGCCACGGACCCCACACAAGCAGGGCCGTGCCGGTCAGCGCCAGGCACACCGCGGTATTGGTCGCTGGCCTCCCGGGCACGACGTGCGGCGCGCTGAGATAGGCCTTCACGAACAGCTGATCGATTCCGAAATCACGGCGAAGGGCATATTCGGCCAGTATCGCCGTGCCGAGGCCGGCGTCGAACACGCCCGCTGCCAGCACCGCCCTGGGCCGCCTCCTGACCAGCGCGACGAGCGCGACCCCGGTCACAACGAAGGCCAGCGCGGTATTGAATGACATCGGATTCTCGCTGCCGAAGCGCAAGATCGCCGTGGCCCGCGCAAACCAGGCTGCCATCACGGTCAGGCCGACGGCGGCGCACAGCAGGCCCCCTGCCGTAGTGATCGCATCCGGCACCCGCCCGCTGCGCAGTGGAATGCCGGCCGGGTCATCAGGCTCGGCCGGATGCGGGGCGAGCGGGACGGCCGGCGCGCCCGCGGGAAGGGCCGGCGCGCCCGGGGGCGGGGCGAGCAGGGCGGCCGGCCCGGCCGCGGGCGCCGATCGCACCCCGTCTGCCCCTTGGGTCAGCATGCCTCTCCATCCCCGACGCCAGGCCCGGTAACGGCACGAGGCTCCCCACGTGGCGGACGCCGCGCGCAAGGCATCACCCGCCCGACCGAGGCCGACCCTGCGCGAACCCCCATGCAATGCTGGCCAGGCCCTGGCGGCTTCCCCGCTAGCGTCTCGGGTACTTCAAGCGACACAGCACGTGAACCGGTCTCGTTAGCCTCAATAGTACCACAGATAGTTATTACTACATTACATATTGTGACGAACTATGAGGTTGTATCCCGGACCGCATAGGCCCGCCCCCGACGCGGGGGCACCGGGGGCGGACGGGAGACGGGCCGGGGAGGCTGAGGCGGTAGCCTTCCCGGCCCGAGCCTGTGCTAGCTGGAGATCTCGGCGGCGTAGTCGGCGAACGGCAGGGTGCCGTCCCACAGGTCGGTGTCGTGCGCCCAGTAGAAGACGGTGAACCCGCAGGACCGGGCCTGGGCCAGCGAGACGGCCATCTCACCGGTCGTGGAGGTGTTGGTGTAGAAGGTGTTCAGGCTGGCCGGGTCGTTGTAGCCGGGGTTCTCCCCGCCCACGGTCAGCCCGTACTGGTTGGCGATCCTGGTGATCCACCGGGTCGCCGACCAGGAGTCCATCGACGGCGTGGTCAGCGCCAGCGAGTCATCGGAGGTCACGCAGGTGTCGTTGGCGCCGGACTGGTCGGCGACGGAGGAGACGTAGGCCATGACGTTGCTCGTGGTGGGGAGGTCGGCGTAGTAGAGCTGCCAGACCGCGCCGGCGTTGGTGGTGCCGTCGGCGGGCAGGTTGGCCGCCTCGGCCTCGGTCAGCACGTCGGGCCTGGTGCCCGAGCCGGGAGTGAGCAGCTGGTAGTAGCCGGTGAACCCGAGGCCGGAGAGGGTGGTCATCTGCCAGCCGGTGACGTTGTCCAGGCCGCCGACGTACCAGGTGATCCACGTGGCGAGCTGCGCCTTGGTCAGGCCCGCGGTGCCGGGCTTCCAGCTAGGGTCGGGGTTCTTGGTCATCCCGGTGGGCAGGCCGCTGCCGGTCAGGGCGGAGGGGTTGAACGCCCACCAGCCGGTGCCGCCTGGGTAGAGCATCTCGCCGTCCCCGCCGGAGTTCAGCCGGATCGCCCAGAAGGTGCTCAGCGGGACGTTCGCGGCGATCTTGTTCAGGTAGGTGACGGCGGCCGCGCGGACCGCGGCGGAGAACACGAAGTCCGGCTCGGCCGACACGTTGCCGTTCTGGTCGATGTAGGTCGCGTTCGCGAGCTTGAACACCCATTGCGGCGGGGCGGCCATGCCGAGGCCGAGGGTGACTTTCATCCCGGCCGCCTTGTAGGCCTTCAGCTGGGTCTGAATGCCGGCCATGTAGGAGGCGGAGAACGTGCCCTGAGAGGTTTCGTAGTCGGCCCAGTCGAATTCCATCATCGCCATCTTGACCCCGCCGGCGGATTCGGTGGCGGCAGTGGCGGCCTGGGTGTCCAGCGTGCCGTACATCATCGTGGCAGGGGGGGCGGGCGCGGCATGGGCGTTCAGCGAAAGTGCCAGGCCCACGCCGATCAGAGCCACGGCCGACCCGGCCGCCGCGGCGACCTTGGTCCGATGCCGCATCGGGCTGCGTACCGTGCCCGTGGGCGGTGATTTTGCTGTTCTGCTGAATTTCCGGCTCAGGACCATGACACTTCCGTCTCTTATTCACTGCACATTCGTCTCGTGATCTATTCACCACTCTCCGTGTTTTCATGGGTGCGCGCCAGAGGCGCAGTCCCTGGGTATGGCACGTCATTGTCCCGTCTTTTCGCGCCGGGCCCATTTAGCCCTGGGCCTTTCGGCCCGGGTCATTCGGCCCGGGTCATTCGGCCCGGCCGCTGCCGCCGGTGAGTTATGTATTCGGAAATCGCATGCGGGCATGCCGACGGGCGGCGTGACCGCCGGGCGTGAAGGGGTGGTGATGCCGCTACGCTCAGCCCACGTAGAAGATGCCGAGTCCCAGGGCGACGCAGATGCCGGCGATGATCCAGAAGCGGACGACGATCGTCGTCTCTGCCCAGCCGGTCAGCTCGAAATGGTGCTGCAGCGGGGCCATCTTGAAGACCCGTATCCCTCGCCCGGTTCTGATCCTGGTCACCTTGAAGACGGTTACCTGAATGACGTCGGACATCGTGACGATCACGAACAGCCCGCCGAGCAGGAACAGCAGCAGCTCGGTGTGCGTGGTGATGGCCAGCCCGGCGAGCGCGCCGCCGAGGGCCAGGGATCCGGTATCGCCCATGAAGATCTTGGCGGGCGGCGCGTTCCACCACAGGAACCCGGTGCAGGCGCCCATCACGGTCGCGGCGACGATGGCCAGGTCCTGCGGGTCGCGGACGGGGTAGCAGCCCTGGAATAGGTAGACGGTGCAGTCGTTACGCAGCTGCCAGATGCCGATGATCATGTACGCGGCGAAAGCGAGGATCGCCGCCCCGGTCGCCAGGCCGTCAAGGCCGTCGGTCAGGTTCACCCCGTTGGACGTTCCCCACACCATGACGACGACCCAGATCACGAAGAGCACAGGCCCGAGCGATATCCCGAAGTCCGCGTAGAAGGACAGGTGCGTCGAGGCGGGGGTCAGGTCCCACCCGTCGGGGAACCTGATCGCGAGCACCGCGAAGATGCCGCCGACGATGGCCTGGCCCGCGAGCTTCGCCCCGCTGCGCAGGCCGAGGCTGCGCTGCATGTACAGCTTGATGAAGTCGTCCGCGAAGCCGACGAGCCCGAGGCCGGTCATCAGGAACAGCACAAGCAGCCCGGATGCGGAGAAGCGGTCGCCGGTGACGATGTGGCCGATGAGGTATCCGGCCAGCGACGCGGTGATGATCACCGTGCCGCCCATGGTCGGCGTGCCGCGCTTGGACAGGTGCCCGGCCGGGCCGTCCGACCTGATCTCCTGGCCGTACCCGCGCCTGGTGAAGACCTTGATCGCCAGCGGGGTGCCGAACAGCGCGAAGAACAGCGAGACGGCGGCGGACAGCAGGACGGTCTTCACCGGGCCGCCTCCAGCTCAAGATCGGCCGCGACGCCCTCGAGCCGGGCCGCGCGGGATGCCTTAACCAGTACAACGTCGCCGGGTTTCAGCCTGTTCACGAGCGCCTCAACCGCGCCCGCCGCGTCCGGCACGGCGATTGCCTCGCCGAGCCAGGACCGCACGCCCCGGGCGGCCGCCAGGATCGGCGCCGCCTCGTCCCCGACCACGATCAGCCCGGCCAGCCCGGCGCTGGCGGCGAACTCGCCGACCTCGGCGTGGCTGGCCGGCGAGGAGTCGCCGAGCTCGGCCATGTGGCCGAGGACAGCGAAGCCGCGGCCGTCCCGCGCCAGGTGCCGCAGGGCGTCGATGGCGGCCCGCACCGACTCCGGGTTCGCGTTGTAGGCGTCGTTGATGATCGTCACTCCGTCCGCCCGCTGGCGGACCTCCATCCGCCACCTGCTGCGCGCGGCGGCGGCGGAAAGCCCGTCCGCGGTCTCGCCGAGGCCGAGGCCGAGCTCGCCGGCCAGGGCCGCGGCAGCCAGGGCGTTCGGTACGTTATGCGCGCCGTGCAGCCGCAAGCTGACCGGCGCGGAACCCTCCGGTGTCAGCAAGGTGAAGCTGGGACGCCCCAGGTCGTCCAGGCGGATGTCCGCGGCCCGGAATGACGGCTGGGGCCCGCCTGACTGGATACCGAAGGTGACGATGCGGGCGCCGGTGCGCGCGGTCATGGCAAGGACGCGGGGGTCGTCGGCGTTCAGGATGGCCACGCCATCGGGGGGGAGCGCCTCGACCAGCTCGCCCTTGGCGCGGGCGACCTGGTCCAGGCCGCCGAACTCGCCGGCGTGCGCGTGGCCCACGTTCAGCACCACGCCGTAGCCCGGCGGGGCGATGCCGCACAGGTGCGCGATGTGGCCGATGCCCCGCGCGGACAGCTCGAGCACCAGGTACCTGGTCGCCGCGTCGGCGCGGAGCACGGTCAGCGGGAGGCCGAACTCGTTGTTGTACGACCCGGCGGGCGCGATCGTCGGCCCGAGCCTCTCGATGAGCTGGGCGGCGATGTCCTTGGTCGTCGTCTTGCCCGAGGACCCGGTGATGCCCGCGATCCGCGCCGCGGGCAGCGAGTCCACCACGAACCTGGCCAGCGCGGCCAGCGCGGCAGGGACGTCGGCTACGAGGACCGAGGGCGCTAGGGGGACCGGCACCTGGCGCGTGCCGAGCACCGCGACCGCACCGGCCGCCAGGGCGGCGGCGGCGAAATCGTGCCCGTCGACACGCTCCCCCTCGACGGCGGCGAACAGCCCGCCCGGCGCGACCCGCCGGGAGTCGATCACCACTTCTCCGGTGACCACGGCCTCGGGATCGCCGTCGAGACGGCCGCCGGTTATCCGGGCGATCTGCGCGAGCGACAGCGGGATCACCGGTTCACCGCCCACGCCTCGGGATGCTGGTGCGTCCCCTGGCGTGACAGGGCGGCTGCGGTGACCTTCCTGTCGTCGAACGGCAGCACCGAGCCCGCCACGTACTGCCCGGTCTCGTGGCCCTTGCCCGCCACCACGATGACGTCGCCGGCGCCGGCCAGCGACACGGCCTGCGCGATCGCGGCGGCGCGGTCCGGCTCGATGATCACCCGGGCGCGTTCTTCCTGCGGCACGCTCAGCACACCGTCAAGCATCGCGGCGAGGATCGCCAGCGGGTCCTCAGAACGCGGATTGTCGCTGGTGAGAATGGCCACATCGGCGAGCTTCGCGGCGGCGGCGCCCATCATCGGGCGCTTGGCCCTGTCCCTATCGCCGCCGCAGCCGAGCACGATGATCAGGTTCCCCTGGGTGACGGGGCGCAGCGAGCGCAGCACCGCCTCGACCGCGCCTGGCTTGTGCGAGTAGTCGACGAACGCCGTCACCCCGCCCGCCTCCCCATCTCCCCGCACCGGCGCGGGCACCCGCTCCAGCCTGCCGGGCACGCCCGGGCACGCCGCCAGGCCGGACACCGCGTCGTCGAGCGCGACGCCCGCCTCGACCAGGGCAACGAGCGCTCCGAGCGCGTTGGCGACGTTGAACACCCCGGCCAGCCCGACCGACACGTCCGCCTCGACTCCCCCAGGCCCGATCACGCGGAACGTGCTGCCGTCGGCGCCGGACCTGACGTCGGTCGCCCGCCAGTCGGCTTCGGCTCGTCCCGCGGCGGAGAACGTGGTCACCGGGACTGGCGCGGCGGACGCAAGCCTGCGGCCGTACTTGTCGTCGACGTTGATCACGCCGATCACCGGCGGGGCGAACAGCGACGCCTTGGCCCGGAAGTACTCCTCCAGATCGCCGTGGAAGTCCAGGTGATCCTGGGACAGGTTGGTGAAGACCGCCACGTCGAAGGCGGTGCCCGCCACCCGGCCCAGGCTGAGCGAGTGGCTCGACACCTCCATCGCGGCGGCGCTGACCCCGCGTTCGGCCATGACCGCGAACAGCGCCTGCAGGTCGGGCGCCTCCGGGGTGGTCAGCGAGCTGGTGATCCGTTCCTCGCCGATCCGCGTCTGCACCCCGCCGATCAGCCCGGTCAGGTGACCGCCGGCCCGCAGCCCCGCCTCGATCAGGTACGTGCTTGTCGTCTTGCCGCTGGTCCCGGTCACGCCGATGAGCCGCAGCCGGCTCGAGGGATCGCCGTACACCCAGCAGGACACCTCGCCGAGCCTGGCCCGCGGGTCGGCGAGCACGAACACCGGCACCCCGCTGGCGATCGCGCGGGCCCGGCCGTCCGGGTCGGTCAGCACGGCGACCGCGCCGGCGGCCACCGCGTCAGCGCAGTATGCCGCTCCGTGCACCCGCGCACCAGGCAGCGCCACGTACAGGTCGCCCGGCTGCACCGAGCGGGAGTCGAGCGTGACCCCGCTGATACACCCGAGTTCGTTCTGGATAATGGGTTTTCCTACGATGGTCAGCCGGACGCCCAGCCGCGCGCTTAGTGCGGACAGCGGCCGCGGCTGGGGATGGGCGGGACGGATCGCCACGGGGTGAGGGTACCTCCATCACGGCGCGGTCAGGCGCACCTTCGGCGGCGTAGCCCCGTCCGGCGGGATCTTCAGCGTCGCCAGGGTGTCCTCCATGACCTGGTAGAAGACCGGGCCGGCCACCACGTCGCCGTAGTAGCCGCCCTTGCGAGGGTTCTGCACGTTGACCGCGACGACGATCTGCGGGTCGTTGCCCGGCGCCATGCCGATGTAGCTCGCTCCATAGACGCACAGCGCGCAGGTTCCGTTGGATTCCTGCGAGGTTCCGGTCTTGGCGGCGATCGCGTAGCCGTCGATGATGCCCCACGGCTCGCCGCCTTCCTCGTCCACGCCAGGCACCTGCTGCAGGATCTGCAGCAGGTCATGGGCGGTGCTGGCCTGGATGACCCGCCGCGAGGGCGCCGGCGCCGCCGGGGAGTAGACGCCCGCGGAGTTGGTCGTGCCCGCGACCAGCGTCGGCTGTACCCGCACGCCGCCGTTCGCGATCGTCGCGTACACGCTGGCCATCTGCAGCGCGGTCACGGCCACGCCCTGGCCGTAGGAGAGCGTGTACCTGGTGTCTGCCGACCACTGGGACACCGGGGGCAGGTCACCCGCGGTCTCCCCGGGCAGCCCGATGCCGGTCAGCTGGCCGAGCCCGAACGCCCGCAGGTAGGCATACTGGGTCTGCGGGGTGACATGGTTGGCGACCTGCGACATGCCGACGTTGGATGAGTGCGCGATGATGCCCGCGATCGTGTACCGCTCGCCCGGCGACCATTCCGCGTCGTGGATGAGCTGGCCGCCCTCCTCGATCTGATACGGGATGTTGTAGGCGCTCATCGGCGTCTGGCCGCCGTGCTCGAACGCCGCCGACGCGGTGATCACCTTGCCGGTCGAGCCCGGCTGGAACTCGGCCTGCACAGGCAGGTCGGTCGCCTGGCTCGCCTCGGTCACTGTCGCCGGGTTGAACGTCGGCCACTGCGCCATGGCCAGCACGCGGCCGGTCTTCGGCTGGATGATCACCACCGTGCAGCTGTCCGCGTGCGACTTTTCGACCTGCTTCTCGCAGGCCTGCTCGGCCGCGTACTGCAGCGAGGGGATGATCGTCAGCTGCAGGTCGCTGCCGTTCACCACCGGCGTGATCGTGCTGCCGGCCAGCGGGATCTGCTGGCCGTTCGTTCCTATCTGCACTTGCTCGCTGCCCGGGCGCCCGGCGAGCAGCGCGTTGTCCGCCAGTTCGATGCCCGCCCCGCCGACCAGGTTGCCGCCGCTGCCGGTGCCGGTGAAGCCGACGATGTTGGCGACCGCGTCGCCGTCGGGATAGGCCCTGGCGTAGCTCGGGGTCAGCCCGATGCCCGGCAGGTTGAGCGCGCTGATCTGGTCGCCGGTCACCGCGGCCACGTTCTTGGCGAGCACCACGTACTGCGGCGAGGTGGGGTCCTGGAAGAGGCCGATGAGCTGCGGGACGGTCATGCCGAGCAGCCCGGACAGCTTGCCCGCGTTCTGCTGCTGCTGGGCCTGGGTCATCTCGGGCGGGTCGGCGAACACCGTGTACGTCGCCACCGTCATCGCGAGCACCTGCCCGTTGGCGCCGGTGATCTCGCCGCGGAGCGCGGGGAAAAGGAGGGTCTTGTCCTGTTCCTTGGCCTCCAGCTTGCTGTAGGTGCCGGACTCCATGCCCTGCAGCTGGACCAGGCGGCCGGCGAAGAGGGTCAGCACGAAGATGATCGCGAGCAGCGTGATGCCGAGCCTGCGGACCGGGTCGCCGCGGGGGATCAGCCGGCGCGGCCGCCTGCGCCTTACTTCCCTTGGGTCCGCTGGCCTGGCCGGTGGCCGCTGGAGTTTTTTTTGGCCGGAACGGACTGTGGCGTGCGGACCGGGCACGCGGGAGGTGACGCGGGGCGGCGGTCCGGCCCCCCGCGACCGGGGAGCACCCGGCGGCCTCCCGCCCGGTCGGACCCCCGGCCCGGCCCGGCCCGGGGGACGGTCCCCCGGGCTGGACCTGCTGCGCCTGGGGTCCTGCGTTGTCACGGGGTGTATCCGGGCACGTTGATCTCCGCGTCAGACTTGGGGACCTTGCCCGTCACGATCTTGCCGGTCTTCAGGTTGATGAACCGCAGGTACGGGTCCTGCCGCATGCCGAGCCCCGCCGCCTCCTGCGCGATCTGGGCGGGTGACTGCGCCTGCGCGACCGCCTCGGTGAGGACCTGCTGCTGCTTGGCCAGGTTGGTGTTCTGCTGCTGCAGGCTGGAGATCTGGAACGATCCCTCGGCCAGCGTGGTGCTGATCACGAGCAGCGTCACCAGGGCGCCGCCGAGCAGGCCGACGAGCAGCAGGATGAACGGCGCCCGCGGGTGGCGCGGCGCGGTCCTCGCGCCGGTTACCGGCCGGGTGTGCCGCGGGGCGGTGACCGGGCGCGGTGGCGTGCGCTGCGGCGCGGTGCGTGGCGTGCGGCGTCCCGGCGGGACGGTTCGCCCGGGCGGCGGGGTGCGGCCCTGCTGCGTGCGGCGGCCTGGTGCGGGGGCTTGCCGGGTGGTGCCTGGGGCCCGTGGCATCGTGTCTGTGGCCATGTCGTTGCCTCCTCCTCGGGTCAGGCGGCCTGGTTGATCCGTTCCGCGGCGCGCAGCCTGGCCGAGGCCGCGCGCGGGTTGGCGGTGACTTCTTCTTCGTCGGGACGCTCGGCACCCCTGGTGAGCAGCCGGAACTCCGGCGCCGCCTGGGCCGCCGTGATGGGCAGGCGGGGCGGCGCCTGATCGGTTGAGAGGCGGACGAGTTCCCGCTTGACGATGCGGTCCTCAAGCGAGTGATAGGCGAGCACGACGACACGGCCGCCGACGGCCAGCACGCCAAGCGCGGCAGGCAGCGCCCGTCGCAGCGTGCCGAGCTCGTCGTTGACCTCGATCCGCAGCGCCTGGAAGGTGCGCTTGGCCGGGTTGCCGCCGGTGCGCCTTGTCGCCGCGGGGATGGCTTCCTTCACGATGGCGCTCAGCCGCTGGGTCGACGTGATCGGCTCGTGGGCGCGCTCGCGGACCACCGCGTCGGCGATCCGCCGGGCGAAGCGCTCCTCGCCGTAGTCGCGAAGCACCCGGGCGAGTTCGGCGGCCGGATAGCCGTTGACGACGTCGGCGGCGGTGCGGTCGGCGGTGAGGTCCATCCGCATGTCCAGCGGAGCCTCGCGAGCGTAGGCGAAGCCGCGCTCCGGGTCGTCGAGCTGCGGCGAGGACACGCCGAGGTCGAACAGCAGGCCCATGATCTGGTCCTGGCGGCTGCGGTCCTGGCGGCCGACGATCGCCGGGATCTCGTCGTACCTGGCGTGCACCAGGGTGACCCGGTCGGAGTACGGGGCGAGCAGCTCGCGGGCCGCCGCGATCGCGGCCAGGTCGGCGTCGATGCCGATCAGCAGCAGGCCGGGGCACGCCTCGAGCAGGGCGCGGGCGTGCCCGGCGCGGCCGAGGGTGGCGTCGATGAGCACGGCGCCCTGGGCGGCCAGTGCGGGGGCGAGAAGCGCCGTCACCCGGCCGACTAGGACCGGCACGTGCCCCGCCCGTTCCATGCGTCCCCTCTCCGCGAGATTTTGACTACTGCCTTCGCCGGTCCCCATCCGCGAGCGCTGCCGGCTGGCACCGGGGAAGTGATGCCAGCAGGGAGCGGCGGATGGGGACCGACCCGTGATCGCTACAGGATTCCCGGGAGCACCTCCTCGGCGGCCGCGGCGAACGAGTCCTCCTGTGAGGCCAGGTAGGTCTCCCAGGCCTGGGCGTCCCAGATCTCCAGGCGGGTGTTCGCGCCGATGACCACGCAGTCCCGCTCCAGCCCGGCGTAGCTGCGCAGGGCCGGAGGGACGGTGATCCGGCCCTGCCTGTCAGGAAGCTCATCGGAGGCGCTGGCGAAGAAGACGCGGCTGTAATCCCGGACCGACTTCGCGGTCACCGGCGCGGTGCGGAGCGCCTCGGTGATGCGGGCGAATTCGGCCCCGGGGAAGACGTACAGGCAGCGCTCCTGGCCCTTGGTGATCACGACCCCCTCAGCGAGCTCGTCCCGGTACTTGGCGGGCAGGAACAGCCGGCCCTTCTCGTCGAGCCTGGGCGCATGAGTGCCGAGGAACACGGGCACTCACCTCCCACCACTGGTCCTCCACCGCGCTCCACTGTACTCCACATTCCCCCACCGTCAACGGGTAAAACGCCGTTATGCGCCCCACTTCCCCACTGAAGTGGCAGGTAGAGGAGGTGGAGCGGAGTGGGGGAAATTCCCTGGAGCCAGGCCGGGCCGCCCGTTTTCACGCGCCAGGGCGGGCGGCGGGCGGGTCACCATTTGATTGCCGTCTAATTAAGGCGGTGCCAGGATTGATGACGAAGACGCCCGGATTGATGACGAACCGGCACGAGCGTCGCGCGTTTGGCGCAGAAAGACGTACTGTAGCGGTAGGGCAGCTATGACCGGGGAGCGCCACGTGACGGGATGCCTGGTTGAGCCAGTGGTGGGCGCCGACGCCTGCAAGGAGGCCACGTGGTTCTAGACACCGGACGGCAGACGGGGAGCCCGATCGATGATCTAGTCCCTGCGGCGCACAGGATAGGCCGCGCCATCGAGTCGGTTATCGAGGGCAAGCCGGGCGCGATCCGGCTGACCCTTGCCGTGCTGCTCGCCGAGGGGCACCTGCTCATCGAGGACGTGCCTGGAGTGGGCAAGACGATGCTCGCCAAGGCCCTGGCCCGGGCCATCGACGGCACCGTGCGGCGGATCCAGTTCACCCCCGACCTGCTGCCGAGCGATATCACCGGGGTCAGCGCCTACAACCAGGAGCTGCGCGAGTTCGAGTTCAAGCCGGGTCCGGTGTTCGCCAACATCGTGCTCGGCGACGAGATCAACCGCGCCTCGCCGAAGACGCAGTCGGCGCTGCTAGAAAGCATGGAAGAGCGCCAGGTCACGGTCGACGGAACCACGTACGAGCTGCAGGCGCCCTTCATGGTGATCGCCACCCAGAACCCGGTGGAGATGGAGGGCACTTACCCGCTGCCCGAGGCGCAGCGGGACCGGTTCACCGCCCGCCTCTCGCTCGGCTACCCGACGCCCGCCGCTGAGCGGGAGATGCTCGACAGCCACGGGGCCAGCTCACCCCTTGACCGGCTCAAGCCGGTGGCACGGGCGGCCGACGTGCAGGAGCTTGTTCTCGCGGTCCGCGGGGTGCTGGTGTCGGACCAGGTCAAGGAGTACATCATCAACCTGTCCAATGCGACGAGGACCTCGCCTGAGCTGCGTCTCGGTGCGTCACCGCGGGCGTCGCTGCACCTGCTGCGGGCCAGCCGGGCCTGGGCCGCACTCGACGGGCGCGACTACGTGATCCCCGACGACGTGCAGGCGCTGGCGGGACCCGTGCTCGCGCACCGGCTGCTGCCCACCGCCGAGGCCATCGTCGAGCGGCACCTACCGGAGCACGTGGTGGCGAAGATCGTCTCCCAGCTTTCCCTGCCGCGGCGCTAAGCGGGGCTGCCTGTGCTGCCCCGGCGCGGAAAGGAGGCGCCATGCGGGCGCTATTCGGCTCGCTGACCACGCGGGGCAGATCCTTCGTGGCGGCGGGCGGTGCGGCCGTCGTCTGCGGCCTTTCGATACCCGAGCCCGACCTGGTCCGGGTCGGCGCGCTGCTCATCGTGCTGCCGACCGTGTCCGCGTTCGCCGCCCGCAGGTCTCGCTACCGCCTGTCGTGCAGCCGCAGGCTCGACCCGCCGCGGGTGCCCGCCGGGGAGTCCACCTCGGTGACCGCGCGGCTTGAGAACGTATCCCGGTTGCGCACCGGCGTGCTGCTTGCCGAGGACGTCACCCCGTACCGGCTGGGCAGCAGGCCGCGGTTCGTGCTCGACGAGATCGAGCCGAGCGGCAGCAGGGAGCTCAACTACCAGATCCGCTCCGATACCCGCGGCAAGTTCACCATCGGGCCGCTCCGGGTCCGGGTGGCAGACGCGTTCGGGCTGGTGGAGATCAGCCGCTCGTTCAGCACCACGAGCACGCTCGTGGTCACGCCGAAGATCATCCCGCTGCCGAGGGCGGCGGCACCGAGCAGCTGGCTCGGCGAGGGCGACGGGGGGATGCGAACGATATCGGCGATCGGCGAGGACGACGCCGCGCCCCGGGCCTACCAGGACGGGGACGGGCTGCGCCGGGTGCACTGGAGGTCCACGGCCAGATACGGCGAGCTGATGGTCCGCCGCGAGGAACACCAGTGGCGCAACAGCGCGTCGGTGTTCCTAGACACCCGCCGCAGCGCGCATTCGGGCACCGGCGCTTCGGCCTCCTTCGAGTTCGCCGTCAGCGCGGCGGCATCGATCGGCGCGCACCTGGCCGAGGAGGGCTTCCGGGCCAAGTTCCTCACCGACGCCGGAGAGATCGCGCCGCGCGGCACCTTCACCGACACCCTGCTCGACATGCTCGCCGTCATCAGCCCGTCGAACGCGGCTGCCTTCCGCTCGGGCACCACCGCACTGGCCAACGCCGGCGGCCAGCTGATCGCGGTGCTCGGGCGGCTGACCGCCGAGGACGCCGCCCAGCTCGCCGCGGCCAGGCGGGGGAACGCGCCCGCGATGGCGCTGCTGCTCACCGTCTCCTGCTGGGCGACGGACACGGTCGGCCCGGATACCGAGCGGGCCGCGGAGACCCTCGCGGCCGCCGGCTGGCGGGTCGCCGTGGCGACCGCCGCCACGCCGCTGGCGGCCGCCTGGCAGCAGCTGCACCGGCCCGCCGACAAGCCGCTGCCCGTCGGCGGTCTCGCCGATTTCGGGGGTGAGTCGAGATGACGCTGAACCGCAGGATGACCATAACCGCGGGGGTGGCCTGCGTGCTCGTCTCCACGGTCCTGTACCCGGTGTTCCAGGGCTCGGGGTGGTTCTACGCGGGCATCGGGGCGGTGATCGCGGTCGGTGCCGCCGGGATGCTGAGCAGGCTGCGGACCCTGCCGGTGCTCGTCTGCCTGGCCATCAGCGTGCTCGGCCTGCTGCTCTACCTGAACCTGCTGTTCGAGGCGCGGCATTCGTGGATCGGCATCATCCCGACCCCCGGCTCGGTCAGCAGCCTGTGGCGGCTGGCCGGCACCGGGTTCACGGACTCGAGGAAGTACGCGCCGCCGGTGCCTGAGCTGTCCGGCCTGGTGCTGCTCGCGAGCGCCGGGATCGGCCTGACGGCCATCATGACCGACCTGATAGCGGTGCGGCTGCGGTCCACGGCGCTAGCCGGCCTGCCGCTGCTCGTCCTGTTCACCGTGCCTGTTGCCATCAACGCGCCGCACAGCCAGCTGAGCACAGGCATCATCTTCTGCCTCGGCACGGCGGGTTACCTGGCCATGCTGAGCGCGGACGGGCGGGAGCGGATACGGGTCTGGGGACGGCTGGTTTCGCTGTGGCGTACCGGATGGCTGCACGAGTCCACGACCTACAACGTCTCCTCGTACAACAGCTCGCGCTCCGGCGGCGCGGCTGGCTCCGGCGGCTCGGCTGGCTCCGGTGCTTCAGCGGGGCGGGGGGGCTCCAGGGGGTCCCGCGGCGGGAGCGGAGCGGGCCCGGACACCCGGGCGCTGGCCGCGGCCGGCCGGCGGGTGGGGCTGGCGTCCGTGGTGCTGGCCCTGTGCGCCCCGCTGCTGCTGCCTGGCCTGCACCCGAGCAAGCTGTTCGCCTCGGGCCCCGGCATCGGCGGGACAGGCGGGACAGGCGGCGCCGCGGTGGGGCTGCCCAACGCGCTGCTGCAGATCGCCACGCAGCTGCAGGAGAAGAAACCGACCCAGGTGCTGACCTACACCACCACCGCCCCCCAGGACGTGCAGACCTACGACCCGCAGTACCTGCGCGAGGCCTCGTACGACACGCTGACCGACGCGGGCTGGATGCCCGACTACTCGGCAGACGCGGCGCAACTCGGCGCGCTGGCGTGGCCAGCCGGGCTGGAGCCGGGACTGGTGCTCCAGCAGGTAACCACCAAGGTGAACGTCGACGCGAACGTCCCGAATCCCGCGCTCACCTTCCTGCCCATTCCGTATCCCCCGACCCAGGCCTCCGTTGCCGCGCCGGGACTGTGGCTGACCGATCCCGAGCTCATGGTGTTCTCCAACGGCGGCGCTATCGCCGGCCGGTCCTACCAGGTGACCAGCCTCGTCGTGGACCCCAGTCCGGCCGACCTGAGGGCGGCTCCGGCGCCGTCGCCGACGGGCCTGACCGCGGACCTGACGCTCCCCAGGTCCTATCAGCTGGCTGCGCTGAAGCAGCTGGCCGAGAAGATCACGGCAGGCAAGAAGACCGAGTACGACAAGGTGGACGCGCTGGCGCTCTGGCTCGCGGACAACGGGAACTACAGCACCACGACCAGGCCCTTCACCACCGCCTCGGGAATGGTCGCGTTCCTGAAGACGAAGACAGGCAGCTGCGTGCAGTTCGCCTGGACGATGACCGTCCTCGCCCGCCTGATCGGCATCCCGGCCCGGCTTGCCAGCGGCTTCACCGCCGGCACGCCGACCAAGCAGCCGGATCATTACGTGGTCAAGACCAGCGACTCGCACGCCTGGACGGAGGTGTACTTCGGGAACTACGGCTGGATCCGGTTCGAGCCCACGCCCGGCGGCCAGGGCACCGCTGTCGCGCCCAACTACATGGGCGCCACGGGCGGAAAGGGCGGCTTCGGCATCCTGCCGAACCTTCCAGGCGGCGGGTCGGGCGGAACCGCGAAGGGCGGCAACACCAGCCGGACCCACCTCGTGCAGGGCCGCAGCGGTGAAGGCCCGGCGATAACCCTACCCGGTTCGACCAGCACGGCGTCCAGCACGCCGTGGACGGCGCTCGTCCTCGCCGTGCTGGCCGCGATCGCGCTGGCCTGCGGCATCATCGCGCTGGCGGCGGCGCCCGCGCAGCGAGTGCTGTCCTGGAATGCCGCCGAGGCGCCCCGGCGGCGCAGGCCGGTGACGCTGGCGGTGACGCTGGCTGTGCTCGTCGCGATCGTCGCGCTGGCGCTGTACCGGGTGCTGTCACGCACCTCTGGCCTGGACCCACGGGTCGGCTGGGCGACGGTCGGCATCGTCTTCGGCCTGGTCTGCGCGGTCGCGCTTGTGGTGCCAGGTACCGCACGGGTCGCGCTGCGGCGGTGGCGCTGGATGCGCGCAAAGGACGATGTGAGCAGGGCGCACGCGGCCTGGCGGGAGTTCCGCGACGACCTGGCGGACCTGGGCGTCGGCTACCGGCCGAGCGAACCGCCGCGGACGCTGGCGAGCCGGGTCACGGCCGGGGTGCCCGAGCCTGCCGCCGCGGCGATCCGGAGGCTCGCGCTTGCCGAGGAGCGCGCCAGGTACGCGGCACGCCCGGCCGAGTCGCAGACCCTGCGGCGGGACGGGGTGACGGCGCGGCGCGGGATCGCGGCGGCGGCGCGGCGCGGCGTCCGCTGGCGGGCGCTGATCTTCCCGACCTCGCTGATGACGGCCCTTGCAGACGCCGCGGCCCGACTGGCAGAGCGCGTGGCCGCGCTGCTGTCCCGCCGGGCCGAGCACGGGTCAGCTGGCTAGGTTCTTCGTAGCTAGATCGAACGGCGGGGTGTGTTACATCCTTCCGTTACGCTCCTGCCGACGGCGCCAGCGCTCTTCCATCCGCTCCATCAGCCGGGCGCGCCAGCCTCCCTGCCTGGCAGGGCCAGCCGGGCGGGCGGATCTCGAGGATCCAGCGGACCCGGCCTGTCTGGCCTTGCTCTGCGGTGGCCGGACCCTGGCTAGGTGCCGACGCCAGCTGACCATGGTCCAGATAAGCGACAGCACCAGGACCGCGGCCCCTGCCGCCTCAAAGTAGACCTTGTGGGTCACTATCCCGGCCGCAAGCAAGCCCGCACCGATCAGTACCCCGATCAGGGCCTGCGCCAGTCTTCGCTTGTAGTGCACACGCGGATCGCTGGAGCGCACCAGACGCCCGAATTTCGGATCCTCCCGGTAGAGCGCCTGCTCGATCGCCTCAAGCTGGCGCTGCTCGTGTTCAGAGAGCGGCACGACGCCTCCCATAAAACCTTCGCGCCCGGGGCACGTGTGCGGTGACCGCCACCTCACATACCCGGTTCATTTTCCAGAATACGAGCGTTGACACTCCCCTTGGAAGGGTGCACCCCATAGCAGGTCAGAAAGCGCCCTCAGCTGGATCGATGTGGGTCCTCTACGAGGGCGGCCGGACGGACCGTGCCGGCCCCGAACCGGGAGGCTATCTTGTCCATCGCGCGCTCCGCCTCTCGCCACCCGATGGGACGATCGTCGAACGTGAGCTGGGTATTCGCGGCCGCAGCCAGGACAAGCCCGGAGGCCCGGACGCCGACCAGCCGCAGCCGCGCGCCGCGGTCCAGGCCCGCCGCGGAGTACAGCGAGCACGCTGTGGCGTAAATCTCACGGGCCACGTCGGTCGGATACGCCAGGGTCCGTGACCGCGTCATCGTCTTGAAGCTGGCGAGCCGTAGCTTGACCGATATCGTCCGTGCCGCGTACCCGCCCGCCCGCAGGCCCTGCGCGGTCCGCCCGGACAGCTTCAGCAGTTCGCGCCTGATCTGCTCGGGATCGTCGATGTCGACGGGAAAGGTCTCCTCGGCGCCGATGCTCTTGTCCGGCACGTGCGGGCTGACCCGGCGCTCGTCCACCCCGCGGGCCAGGGCCGCCAGGTGCGCGCCCTGTGCGGCGCCCAGTTCGTGCTGCAGGGCCGCCACCGGCGTGTGCGCGATGTCGCCCACGGTCCGCAGGCCCAGCCGGGCGAGGCCCTCCCCGGTCCGCTCCCCCACTCCCCACAGCGCCGCAACGGGCAGCGGGTGGAGGAAGTCGAGCAGCCCCGCTTGCGGCACCACAAGCATGCCGTCCGGCTTGCAGCGGGCCGAGGCGATCTTGGCGACGAACTTGCACGGTGCCACCCCGACCGAGCAGGTGATGCCCTGCTGCTGCACCACCTGGGCCCGGATGAGCGCGGCGATCGCGGCGGGGCCACCGACCGACCCGAGCCGGCGCAGCGCGCCGGACACGTCGAGGAATGCCTCATCAAGCGCCAGCGGCTCCACCTCGGGCGTGATCGCGCCGAAGATCGCCATGACCTGCCTGGACGTGGCGGCGTATTCCCGGTGCCTGGGGGCGACGAAGACGGCCTGCGGGCACAGCCGCCTAGCCTGGCTGGCCGGCATCGCCGAGCGGACGCCGAACACGCGCGCCTGATAAGACGCGGACAGCACCACGCCCCGGTTGCCGCCGCCGACTATGACCGGCAGCCCGGCCAGCTCGGGCCGGTCCCTGATCTCGACGCTCGCGTAGAAGGCGTCCATGTCCACGTGCAGTACGTGACAGCCGGTGTCGTCGGCTGTCACGGCGGCTGTGCCGTCGGCTGTGTCGTCGGCGCGCATGGCCGTCAGCGGTGGCCGAGTATGTGCAGCTGGGCGGCGATGTCGCGCAGCGGCGGCGTGCTCGCCGCGGCCTCCTCGAGCGTGCGCAGCGCCTCGGCGGCGCCCGCGTCCCCGTCGAGCAGTGCCCCTGGCACCAGCCCGCCGAAGATACGCAGCCCGTGCACCTGTCCTGGCCGCAGCCCGGCCCCTTCGATCAGCGTGGTCAGCCCGGACAGCGTGAACCGCCGTGGCAGGCCGGTCTGATCACCGGTGCCGCCGATCGTGCCGTTGCCGCCGGTCATGCCGGTGCCGCCGGTCGTGCCAGCACCGCCGGTCGTGCCTGTGCCGCCGGTCATGCCGTCGGCAAGCAGCAGGCGGGCCTCGGCGAAGCGGCCTGCCAGCGCGCGGTGCAGTACCGCGGCGACCGCGTTGGCCGCGAGCACGCTGACCGTCGCGGACGGCCGGAGCACGCGGGCGATCGCCGCCATTGCGTCGGCGGGCGAATCGACGTATTCGAGCACGTTGTGGCAGATGACGAGGTCGGCCGAGCCGGGCTCGGCGACGCTGTCCAGGCTGGCGGCGTCGCCCTGCACCGCGACAAGGTGCGCGCCGACCTCGGCAGCGCGCCTGAGCGCGGCCGCGAGCGCGTCGGGGCTCGGGTCGACCACGGTGACGCTGTGGCCGAGGGCCGCGAACGGCACGGCCAGCCCGCCGGTCCCGCCGCCGACGTCAACGATGTCCAGTTCCGGTCGGCCGGTCGTCTCCGCCGCGGCGGAGACGACGCCGCGCAGCACGTCCCACAGCAGCGTGGAGCGCCCGCCGTCGCGCCTGGAATCCGCAGCCACACCAGCCCCTTCCCGGAGTCCAATGTAGTGCCGACCACCGACAAGCGGCTGGAGTTGCCGCATGCGCGCCGGCCGTCGGGTTGCCCGGCCGCGCCTCGCGGGCCCCGTCACGTTAATCGTACATTCGTACGATGCAAGCTTTTCTTTCTGCGGAAGATCCGTGCTTGATGGAGGAAAAGGCGTCAAATACAGCGCCTATTCTTCCGGGCAGCACCGATCTTCCGCGATCCTTACCGGAGGTCGAGGGCCAGCGGGGCACGTTGCGCCTCGCCAGGCCCAGTAATCACAGAGGTCTGGCGGCTGGTGCACGAGGGTCATGTCGGTAGTCCAGAAGGGTGATGCTGTGACTACTTTCTGTTTTTTCGGTGGTGAACTTCCGTGACCGGCGGGCCGTTATACAGCCGTGGGAAACTCTCAGACTCTTCTTTACGCCACCTCGCGGCAATTCCAGCGCGGCTGCCTCGCGTCACCGTATGCTCTTCGCCATGGCTGAGCACCTCGAGTTGCCGCGCCCCTGCCGGCTAATGCTGACCGCGGGATGGAACCTGGCCGAATCCCTCGGCCTCCCGGTCGCCGGCTACTTCATCGGGGCGCAATTCGGCGGGCGGGATGCCGGCATGATCGCCGCGACGGCCGTGGTGTGGCTGACCGTCATCGGCCGCAAGGTCTTCACCCGGAGCGTGCCCGGCCTGCTCACGATCTCGGCCCTCGTGCTCACCCTGCAGACCGCCGTGGTCATCGCCACCGGCAGCATGCTGTTCTTCCTGCTCCAGTTCCCGCTGGCCAACCTGGGCCTTTGCGTGCTGTTCGCGCGGACCGCGCCGACCCGCAAGCCGCTCGTCGCCCAGCTCGCCGCCGAGGTGGTGGCGCTCCGCAACCCGTCCCAGCACCCGGGCCTGCACCGGTTCTTCCAGGGCGCGACCTGGCTGTGGGCCGGGATCTTCGCCGCATCGACGATTGGCCTTGCGGTGCTGATGGCCACTGAGACGGTGAAGGTGTTCCTGCTTCTTACCACCGCGGTGACGATCGGCGGGACGGTGGCGGGCACGTTCCTCTCGGCGCTGTGGTTCTTCCGCGTGCTGCACCGCTTCGGCCTGCGCGTCCGCTTCGCCGCCTCCTGAGGCTTCCCCTCAGAAACCTTCGCGCAATTGCGTGAGACGTTTCCGCGGAAACGTCTGGTCGTGCCTGATCACTCGCTCGGGTCGGCGTCCTTGGCTTCCTGAAGGGTCGGCTTCAGGTCCAGCAGGCGGGCGAGGAGGCCGTTGACGAAGGTCGGGGAGGCGTCGGTGGACAGGTCGCGGGATAGCAGGACCGCCTCGCTGATCGCCACCGCGTCAGGGATGTCGGGTGCCCACAGGAGCTCGTAGACGCCGATCCTCAGCACGTTCCTGTCCACGGTGGGCATCCGGTCCAGGGTCCAGCCCTCAGCGTACTTGGAGATCAGCTCGTCGATCCTGGGCTGATGAGCGGCCACGCCGCGGACAAGCTCCGCGGCGTACGCGGACACCGGCGGGCTGGCCATCGCGATGCGCTCGGCTAGCACGTCAAGCACCGGCTCGCTGCGCAGCTCGGCCTCGAAGAGGATGTCGAGCGCCCGCTTGCGCGCCTTGCTACGCGCGGGCGGCATGACCGGCGGGTTCTGCGGTAATCACGCGCGGCCGAGGTACTGGCCGGTCCTCGTGTCGACCTTGATCTTCTCTCCGGTGGAGATGAACAGCGGGACCTGGACGGTGGCGCCGGTCTCCAGGGTGGCCGGCTTGGTGCCGCCGGTGGACCGGTCGCCCTGGACGCCGGGGTCGGTCTGGCTGATCGTGAGCTCGACGGCGGCGGGCAGGTCGACGTACAGCGGCGTGCCGTCGTTAAACGCCACCGTGACGGTCTGCTCCCCGAGCAGGTAGTTGGCCGCGTCGCCGACCACCGACGCGTCGACGCGCGGCTGGTCGTAGGTCTCGGTGTCCATGAAGACGAAATCCTCGCCCTCGCGGTACAGGTACTGCATCTCCCTGCGGTCCACGTTGGCCACGTCGACCTTGACGCCGGCGTTGAAGGTGCGGTCGATGACCTTGCCGGACATGATGTTCTTCAGCTTGCTGCGCACGAAGGCGCCGCCCTTGCCCGGCTTGACGTGCTGGAACTCGACGACGGTCCACAGCTGGCCGTCAATGTTCAGCGTCATGCCATTCTTCAGGTCGTTAGTGGTGGCCACGTTCGTCTCTCCAGGTCAAAGAACGAGAAGTTCTCTCGTAGTCGTCGTGAGCAAGCCGGTCCCTTCGGCGCCAACGACAAGGACGTCCTCGATCCGGACGCCGCCCCTGCCGGGCAGGTAGATGCCAGGCTCAACGGTGACAGGAACCCGGTCGGCAAGCTTACCCGTTCTGCCATACCCGAGCATCGGCGCCTCGTGCACCTCGAGTCCGACACCGTGGCCCAGACCGTGGCCGAAGTGCTCGCCGTGC